>ERZ827520.2735-NODE-2735-length-15680-cov-16.191424_pt1 | contig 15680 bp, 15 predicted proteins | sample MGYA00519581_ERZ827520 | MGnify/ENA primary metagenome ERZ827520 (study PRJEB31778, sample SAMEA3449339) | human gut metagenome | biome: human gut; feature: human-associated habitat; material: faeces | place: United Kingdom | collected 2010/2012 ...
AGTGCATCATCGCCGTCAACAAGAACGAGACCGCTCCCATCTTCGAGGTTGCCGACTACGGCATCACCGGCGACCTGTTCAAGGTCGTCCCCGAGCTGATTGAGTCCATCAAGGCCGCCAAGGCTGCCAAGTAAGGTTTCGCTCAACAAGTATCAAAAAAGGCTGTCCGATTTCGGACAGCCTTTTTTATGCACTGATTACCGCCTTTTATGTACCAATAACGGCGGGTAATGTACCGATAAAAGGCAACAAAAGGCAACGGACACCCTAAAAATGAACACAGAGCGCTAGAGAATCATCCTATCTTTTCGGGGAGATATTTTCTATAATATCGTCATAAATGGAAAAGAGGGATAGCATGACATATTCATTTTCAGGAGAAAAGCATGCCGGGAAAAGCGGATCGGAATACACCGTCCGCCGCCTGCGCAGCCAGGAGATCCCCGCCGCTCTGGCGCTGACATGGGAGGTTTTTCAGCAGTTTGAGGCCCCGGAGTATTCGCAGGAGGGTATCGACTTTTTCCGGTCCAGCCTGCATGATACCCAGCGCATCCGGGCGATGCGGTTCTATGGCGCTTTTGACGGCGATGAACTGGTGGGCACGCTGTGTATGCGCCAGCCCCAGCACATCGGCGGCTTTTTCGTCCGGGCGGCGTATCACCGCCGGGGGATCGGCCGCGCCTTGTTCCGGGCCATGCGGCAGGACTACGAGTGCCAGGAGTTTACCGTGAATTCTTCGCCCTATGCGGTGGAGGTCTATCGCCATCTGGGCTTTGTGGCCACCGATGCGGAGCAGACGGTGAGCGGACTGCGCTTTACCCCCATGCGCTTTGACGGAAATGTATAAACAGAGCGCTAATGGCCGGTTTTGATGTCGGCATCAAGCATTTTCTTGACGTTGTGTCCGTTTTCCGGTATAATGGAGGCAACAAAGAAGGAGGATACTCGATGGAATACTTTGCCATGATCGGCCTGCTGTTTGCGCCGGTGGTCTGCCTGCTGTGCACCGGATGGTTTTTCGTCCGCTGGAAGAATGAGCACGAAAACGAGGCCAAAGCCCAGAAGAGCCGCAAGGTCTGCCGCGGCTTCCTGATCGCCACCGTCGTTTCGGTGGTGGTGTTCGGCGGCCTGCACCTGATGTTTCCCATTACGCTGTAAAAAACAGGGAAGCTCCCTTACCCCGTAAAAAGCCGCCGTCAGGCGGCTTTTTCATAACGGCGGCCCGTTTGTGAGGAAATGTCCCTTTGCCGGCAACTCTGTTTTGGCGTACGGAATGTGAAAAGGATAGCGCAGACATCTGGAATGAAGGAGGGTGTAACCGTGAAAACAAGATGTGCTATGGTACTGATGGGCGTATTGATGATATTTCTTGCGGCTGGCTGCGGCAATGCTGGCAGCACGGAAGAAATACAGGACAGTGCCGCAGACTTGGTGGTATTCTCCGACATAGACGCTTTTGCTGCGTATGCGCTTTCTGCTGAAAAAGAAGAGGATGCTGCGGAACTTGCCTCTCTGCACGATTACTTCGTACCTACGGGGATACCGGAAGCGTATCAGCTGTATAAAATAACGGCGGGAGCTTCGGACATTGGGTTCTGGTATCTGCCGAAAGAGTGCTTATCTTCGGGTGATGCCATTCTTGAGGCGGAAGCCGGTCAGAAGCATTTTCTGTTCCTGTCGACACGGGGAACAGATGAATTGGGGCGTGTAATAGCTCTGTTCGGGGCAGCAGAGAATGAACTGTTGGATGGTAAGTATCTGGTGTGTGAGGGAACAGATAGAATGGTGATCTGGGAGCAGGATCATGCTATGCTAATGCTCTATTTGCCCGCAAACTATGAAGCAGACAATATTTCTGCTCTTTGCACGGTGGAGCAGTACATAAGAAATGAGGAAGCGCACATATTTGAGCGCCTGGATCTGCGCTGAGACAGCTGCGCATTGCCGTGGGACGGCGAGGTGCTTTTCGGCTTCTTGCCGTTGCAAATTCCGGCAAGGTCGGGTATAATCGGAGCAGCATTTGTCACGATCGGAGGGATCCCCATGAAAACACTGTATCTGGACTGCGCCATGGGCGCGGCGGGCGATATGCTGACGGCGGCGCTGCTGGAGCTGATGCCGGACAGGGAAGCGGCCTTGGCGGAGCTGAACGCCATCGGCGTGCCGGGCGTGGTCTACGGCTGCGAAGCGGTGACGCGCTGCGGCGTGCAGGGCACCCATATGTCGGTGAAAATAAACGGCGCGGAGGAATCCGAGGCCATGCATGAGCACAGCCATGACCACCATGACCATGATCACGGGTACCATCACCACACGGGCCTGCACGGGATGGAGCACATGGTGCGTGACCATCTGTGCCTGCCGGAGGGGGTGAAGGCCGACGTGCTGGCGGTGTATGGGCTGATCGCCCAGGCGGAGAGCCATGTCCACGGTGTGCCGGTGGAGGACATCCACTTCCACGAGGTGGGCACCATGGACGCTCTGGCGGATGTGGCGGCGGTGTGCCTGCTGCTGCACCGACTGGCGCCGGGCGAGATCGTAGCCTCGCCGGTCTGCGTGGGCAGCGGCCAGGTGCGGTGCGCCCACGGGCTGCTGCCGGTGCCTGCCCCCGCCACGGCGTATCTGCTGCAGGGGGTGCCCGCCTATGGCGGCGCCGTCCGGGCGGAGCTGTGCACCCCCACCGGGGCGGCGCTTTTGAAGCATTTCGCATCCCGGTTCGGCGAGATGCCCGTGATGACCACCCAGGCCGTGGGCTACGGCATGGGCACCAAGGAGTTTGAGGCCGCCAACTGCCTCCGGGCCTTCTGGGGCGATACGGCGGAGACGGGCGGCCAGGTGACGGAGTTGAGCTGCAACGTAGACGATATGACGGCGGAGGACATGGCCTTCGCCATGGAGACGCTGCTGAAGGCCGGGGCGCTGGACGTGTGGGCCGCGCCGGTCACCATGAAGAAATCCCGGCCCGGCACGGTGCTGACCGTCCTGTGCCGGGAGGGCGACCGGGCGGAGATGGCGGCGCTGCTGCTGCGGCACACCACCACCATCGGCGTGCGGGAGCACCTGTGCCGCCGCTATACGCTGACGCGCACCCAGGACACGGTGGACACCCTCTACGGCCCGGTGCGGCGCAAGACCTCCCAGGGCTACGGCGTTACCCGCAGCAAATATGAGTATGAGGACCTGGCCCGCATCGCCGGTGCGCAGGGGCTGTCCCTGGCGGAGGTCCGGGCCCTGGCGGAGAAGGCGTGAACAAAAAGAAGGAGACACGGATGTGTCTCCTTCTTTTTGTTATGACAGGGGATCAATGCCGGTCACGGCCTCGTACAGACGCTGGAGGTCGTACACGTCCACGATGCCGTCCCGGTTCACATCGGCGGCTTTTTTGTGGCCGTCCGTGAATTCTGTCTGTCCGGTCAGGTATTGGTAGACCAGGGCCATGTCCGTAATGTTGACGGTGCCGTCGCCGTTTACGTCGCCCAGAAGGCTGCCGATGGCGGGGATGGGTTCGGTTTTCGTCCCGCCGCATACGGTGCAGGTATATGTCATGGTGCCCTCTGCGTCACAGGTGGCGCGCACAGTGACCTCGCCATCGTTCCAGGTGTGTACTCCGGTGGCGGGGAGTTCCTCCTGGGGTGTCAGCACCTCGCCGCACACTTCGCAGTGCTTGCCTTCGGTTTTGCCGGGGGTGGTACAGGTGGGTGTTACAGCTTCGTCGGTGACCTCGGTGTGGCCTGTGGCGGGGATGTCGGTACCGGCTACAATTACTGCGCCGCAGGTGGCGCACACGATACGATCCTTTATGCCGGGTGTCGTGCAGGCGGCAGGTGTGTTTTTCGTCTCTGTTTCATATCCGGGGCCACACTTGCCGCCGTAATGGATCACCGCGGTAGAGAGTCCGTCGTTACCGTTAGAGGCAATCGAAATGTTGGCCCAGCTTTCCGTACTGCCGTCGTAGAAAACGTCGGTAAAGCCGTATTTCGCGGTAACGTCAAATACATTCTGGTTGATGGTTTTTACGCTGCTTGGTATGGAAACACTGGCCAGATGCTGCGTTTCACTGAAAGCGCATCTGGTGATCTCGGTCACACCGCTGGGAATGCTGTAGTGCGTCCGCTCATGCCCTGCCGGGTACTTGATAAGGATCGTTTTGCCCTTGTTGAAGAGTACGCCGTCAACCGAGCTATAGGAAGCATTTCCGTTGGCTACATTGATCTCCCGCAGGTTCTCACATTCGTCAAAGACCCAGTCACCAATGCTGGAGACATTTCTATCAATTTCCACAGACACAAGATCGTGACAGGCATCGAAGGCGGAATCATAGATGGTCTCCAGATCATAGTTAAACTTGACATTGACTAAGCCGGTATACTCAAAGGCGGCTTGCCCGATGGTTTTGAGGGACTGCGGAAAATCAATACTTTTCAAACTCCGGCAGCCATAGAAAGCATACGCACCGATCGTATCAATGGTGCTGTTGGCCGAAAAGTTTACTTTGGCGAGGTTGGTACAGCCGCGAAACGTGAAAATTGAGAGCGCTTCAAGCTGATGGGGGATCGTGATCTCTTTTAGGTTTTGGCAGCCGTCAAAGGCATAATAACCGATAGACTTCAGCTTTTTAGGCAGCTCAATCTCTGTCAAATTCTTGCAGCCCGCAAAGGCATAATCGCCGATGCTGGTCAATTCATCTGGTAACTTGACAATGCCTATTTCGAGGGCATAGTCTGCCCACGGAGTACTGGCAGCCGAGGAATAGTTCTCCATGTTGTCCAAACCTTCAATAGTCAGTACGCCGTTTTCAAGTGTCCATGTCAGATCTTTTCCGCATTTTCCGCTGTGTACCGCGTCCTCCGCCCATGCGGCGGTGGGCAGCAGGGTCAGCAGCATCAGCAGGGACAGCAGCAGGCTGGTGATCTGTTTTCTCATATTCTCTTCCTCCTGTCAGGCTTGTACGACTACTATACCACCGGCGGGGCGGGAAAGCAATATGCCGGGTGCATACTGTGCGGCGTCTCCGGCTTTTCACGGTTTACAACCGGCGGAAAAACGTATATAATAGGGGCAAATTTACTTTTTATTCTTTTGACCGAGGGTATTATGGAACGTAAAACTTTGGAAAACAACAAGGAATCCCGGGATCATGCCGTGCTGGTGGGCCTGCGCTCGCCGGTGCTGGGCGAGGACAGCGCCGACGAGGAGAGCCTGATGGAGCTCTCGGAGCTGGTGGACACGGCGGGCGGCGACACGGCGGGCATCATCCTGCAGAGCCGGGAGAAGCCCGATCCCCACAGCTTCATCGGCGAGGGCAAGGTGGAGGAGGTCAAGCGCATGGTGGACAACGAGAAGGCCACCATGGTGATCTTCGACAACGACCTGTCGCCGTCGCAAATTCGTGTATTGACCGAGCTGCTGGGCGTCCAGGTCATCGACCGCAGCGGCCTGATCCTGGACATCTTCGCCCAGCGGGCCAGAACCAAGGAGGGCTGTTTGCAGGTGGAGCTGGCCCAGTACCAATATCTGCTGCCCCGGCTGATCGGCATGTGGAGCCATCTGGAGCGGCAGGGCGGCACCGGCGGCTCACCCATCGGCACGAAAGGCCCCGGCGAGACCCAGCTGGAGACCGACCGCCGCCACATCCGCCGCAAGATCGACAAGCTGAAGGACGAGCTGGAGGAGGTGCGCCGGGTGCGCGCCACCCAGCGCCAGCGCCGCAGCAAGAACGAGATCCCCGTGGTGGCCATCGTGGGCTATACCAACGCGGGCAAGTCCACGCTGCTGAACGCCATCACCGGGGCGGATATTCCCGCCAACAACCGGCTGTTCGACACGCTGGACACCACCACGAGGCTCCTGACCGTCAGCGATACGCTGGATGTGGTGATCTCCGACACGGTGGGCTTTATCCGCAAGCTGCCCCACCAGCTGGTGGAGGCCTTCAAGGCCACGCTGGAGGAGCTGGAGTACGCCGACCTGCTGCTGCACGTCATCGACTCCTCCAACATCCAGTGGCGGCAGCAGGCCGACACGGTGGATCGTCTGATCCGTGAGTTGGGGGCGGACACCATCCCCTGCATCCGGGTGTACAACAAGTCTGACCTCAGCTTCCCCGGCGACCGGGCGAAAGAGGAGGACGCCGTGGCCATCTCCGCCAAGACGGGGGAGGGTATCCCCGACCTGCTGGCGCTGATCGACAGGAAGTTGGACAAGGGCACTAGGCGGGTGACGCTGCACCTGCCCTACGACAAGGCGGGGGCGCTGGACAGCCTGTACCGGGAGGCTAAGGTGGAGAGCGTGGAGTACGGCGCCACGGTGGACGTGGTGGCCGTGTGCAATCCCCGGCTGCTGGGCCAGTTGAAGGACTATATCGAGGGCTGGCAGCCACCGAAGGAGGACTGGGAATGAGCGCGTTTCGGGTTCCCTTTCAGGCGGCGGACAGCGAGTTCGTGGAGAAGCGCTCCCGCTTCATCAGCCACATCTGGCCGGTGGAGACAGAGGAGCAGGCCCAGCAGTGCATCAAGGACATGAAGGCCAAGTACTATGACGCCCGCCACAACTGCTGGTGCTATCGCATCGGCCCCACCACCGCCCGGTACAGCGACGACGGCGAGCCTCAGGGCACCGCCGGGCAGCCCATGCTGAAGGTGCTGGAGCGGGAGGAGGTCACCAATGTGTGCTGCGTGGTGACCCGGTATTTCGGCGGCATCCTGCTGGGGGCGGGCGGACTGACCCGGGCCTATTCCAAGGGGGCCAAGGACGCGCTGGTCGCCTCCGGCGTGGCCGTCATGGGCGCGTGGGCCAGGGTGAAGGTACCCTGCACCTATCCGCTTTTTGAGCGGGTGAAGCTGGAGATCGAGGCCCAGGGCGGCGTCATCGACGATGTGGCCTACGGCGCGGACGTGGTGCTGTCCATCTCGCTGCCTGCGGAAAAGGCGGAAGCCCTGCAGGCACGGCTGACGGAGCTGTCCGCCGGAGGCATCACCATCCGGGTGCTGGCGGAGGAGTACCGTCCGGGGCCGCGAGTGGAAGTGAAATAAGGTAAGCCCGGCGTTTTGCGTGAACGCCGGGCTTTTTTGCGCGTAAAAACAGCGGCCTTTCTGCACGAAAGGCCACTGTTGAGCGGGGTGATTTTATATGCGGGGGCAGCGCTTATTCTCCACTCTGCTCTAAAGGCAGGGCCACGCGGATGGTGGTGCCCTTGCCGGGGGTGCTGTCCAGATGGATGCCGCCGCCCAGGTCCTGCACCGCGTGCTTGACGATGGACAGGCCCAGGCCGGTGCCGCCGCTCTGGCGGGAATGGCTCTTATCTACCCGGTAGAACCGCTCGAACACCCGGCTCTGGTGCTCCTGGGGGATGCCGATGCCGGTGTCCGCCACGGTCAGGGCCGCGCTCTCGCCCCAGCGGCTCACGTCCACGGTGACGCTGCCGCCGGTGACGTTGTACTTGATGGCGTTGTCGCAGAGGTTATAGAGGATCTCCGACAGCAGCCGCCGGGCGCTGCGGACGGTGACGGGTGTGCCGGTGACGGACACGGTCACATCCTTGGCGGCCGCGGCGTCACGGAGAGAGGCGGCCGTCTCCTCCGCCAGGGACAGCAGCTCCACGTTCTCCGTGGGCAGCGACGCCCCCTCGTCCAACTGAGACAGGCGGATGATATCCTCGATCAGGGTCACAAGGCGGGCGGCCTCGTGATGGATGCGGCTGATGAACTGGGGCATGTCCTCCGGCTTCACCAGGCCGTTCTCCATCAGCTCCGCGCTGCCCATGATGGACTGCAGCGGGGTCTTCAGCTCGTGGGACACGTTGGCGGTGAACTCGCGGCGGCTGCGCTGGGCCAGAGCCTGATCCGTCACGTCGAAGGACAGCACCACCGCGCCGGTGACGGTGTCGCCGGACTGGATGCGGCTGATGTCCAGCTGATAGGCCCGTCCGGCCCGCTCCGTCTGGATCTCGCTGTGGCCGCCGGTCATGGCGTCGTGAAGGGCGTGGCTCACGTCGGGACCGCGCTCGATGGTGAGGAAATCCCGGCCCACGCAGTCCTTCTCCGCGTGGAACAGAGCACAGGCCGCCGGGTTGATGCTGATGATCTCGCTCTTCTCGTTCAGCAGCACCAGGCCCTCCTGCATGCTGCCGGTGATCTGGCCGAACTCGTCCCGCTTCCGCCGCAGCTCACCCAGCTGGGCGTCGATCTGGCGGCGCTGCTGGTTGATGCGTCCCAGCAGGGGCGACAGCTCCTCGTAGGTATTGTTCTCCAGAGGGTGCTCCAGATCCAGCTCGTTGAGGGGCTTTACGATATGCTGGGCCAGCCGCCGGGCCAGCAGGGCCGACAACGCCAGCGCCAGCACCAGTACGATCAGGAAGGGCTGGAGCATGCCCAGCACCAGCACGCCCGCGGTGGCGCGGCTGATGGAGATACGCAGCACGGTGCCGTCATCCAGGCGCTTCGCCTGATAGATGGTCTTTTCCAACAGCGTGGCGGAGTAGCGGCTGGACTCGCCCTGCCCCGTCAGCAGCGCCTGCTGGATCTCCTGGCGCTGGCCGTGGTTCTCCATACCGGCGGCGTCGGTACGGGTGTCGTACAGCACGGTGCCGTTGGCCGCCACCCAGGTGAGGCGGTAGCGGTCAGAGCTGAGGGATCGGAGATAGCTCTCCCCCTCCCCCTGCTGCATGGCGGCGGCCGCCAGGCCCAGCTCATCCTTGAGCTGCTGCTCCTGTACGCCGCAGAAGTATTCGTAAAGGCAGCCCATAATGATCACCAGGCTGGCCAGCAGCACCGCGCCCGCCGTGATCACCATGGAGCGGAAAATTCGTTTCGTCATGTCCGTGCCTCCCATCTGTAGCCCACGCCACGCACCGTTTCGATGCGGTCGCCGCACGCGCCCAGCTTCTGGCGCAGGGTGCGGATGTGCATATCCACCGTGCGGCTCTCGCCCACATAGTCGGCGCCCCACACGTCGTTGAAGAGTTGATCCCGCGTGAAGGCCATGCCGGGGTGGGACAGGAACAGCCGCAGCAGCTCGAACTCCTTATAGGTCAGGGTCACGCGCTCTCCCGCCGCCGTGACGGTATGGCCGTCAAGATCCAGCGTCACGCCGCCGCCGGAGAGCCGGCGGCCCTGCTGGGCCGGGGCGCAGCGCCGCAGCACCGCCTTCACCCGGGAGACCATCTCCATCATGCCGAAGGGCTTGACCAGATAGTCGTCGGCCCCCATGTCAAGGCTCTGGATCTTGTCGTACTCCATGCCCTTGGCGGTGGCCATGATGACGGGCACCGCCTGCGTCCGGGGCGTCTGGCGCAGATAGCGCAGCAGGGACACCCCATCCTCGCCGGGCAGCATCACGTCCAGCAGCACCAGGTCCGGCGTCTCGGTCTCCAGCGCCTCGCGGAAGGAGGCACCGTCGGAAAAGCCCCGGGCCTCGAACCCGGTGGAATTCAGGGTATATACCTCGATCTCGCGGATGCCGCTGTCATCCTCCACACACCAGATCATGTCCATTCTCCTCTCCGTCGTGAACGCCGGTGACGGCAAAGACCACCCATCCGGCAATGTTGGCGGCGTGGTCGCCGATGCGCTCGAAATATTTTGCGATCATCAAAAGATCCAGGGCGTACTCGCCGTCGTCCGGCCGCTGGGCGATCCAGTCGATCAGCGTGGCCTTCACCTTGCGGAAGTCCTCGTCCACCACGTCGTCACGGGCGATGACCTCGTGGGCCAGGGCCACGTCACGGCGGACATAGGCGTCCACACTGCCGGTCACCATGGAGATGGCGGCCCGGGCCATATGGCCCACGAAGGCGCACTCCTCGCCGGAGCGGCCGTTGAGGAAGCCGATGATCTCGGCGATATCCTCGGCCTGGTCGCCGATGCGCTCCATGTCGGTGATCATTTTCAGCGCGGCGCTGATCTGCCGCAGGTCGCTGGCCACCGGCTGCTGGCGCAGCAGCAGCTTCAGGCACAGGGCCTCGATATCCCGCTCCTGCTGGTCGATGCCGGAGGCGCGGGGCGGGATCTGGGCCGCCAGCTCCGTGTCGCCCTCCATCAGGGCCTTGGCCGCGGCGGCGATGACCTCCTCGCACAGCGCGCCCATCTCGATCAATTCCCGGTTCAGCAGCGCAAGCTGCTCGTCCAAACGGCTTCTCATTATCCGAACCTCCCCGTGATGTAATCCTCCGTCCGCTTGTCGCGGGGCTGGGCAAAGATCTGCTCCGTGTCCCCGCACTCCACCAGCTCACCCAGCAGGAAAAAGGCAGTGCGGTCGGAGATACGGGCGGCCTGCTGCATGTTATGGGTGACGATGACAATAGTATACCTGTCTTTCAGCTCAATGGCAAGCTCTTCTATGCGGGAGGTGGAAATGGGATCCAGGGCGCTGGTGGGCTCGTCCATCAGCAGCACCTGGGGCTCCACCGCCAGCGCGCGGGCGATGCACAGGCGCTGCTGCTGGCCGCCGGACAGGCCCAGGGCCGATTTCTTCAGGCGGTCCTTCACCTCGTCCCAGATGGCGGCGCGGCGCAGGGCCTGCTCCACGATGTCGTCCAGCTTCACCTTGCTGCGCACGCCGTGGGTGCGCGGGCCGTAGGCGATGTTGTCATAGATGCTCATGGGGAAGGGATTGGGCTTCTGGAACACCATGCCGATCTCCTTGCGCAGCTGGTTCACGTCCACCGAAGAGGCAAAGATGTCCTGCCCCTGATAACAGACCTCTCCGGTGACCCGGACACCGGGGATCAGGTCGTTCATCCGGTTCAGCGTCTTGAGGAAGGTGGACTTTCCGCAGCCGGAAGGGCCGATGAGTGCGGTGACGCTCTTCTCCGGGATATTGATATTGACGTCCTTCAGCGCCTGGGATTGTCCGTACCACAGGCACAGGTCGTTGACGGTCATGATATCGCTCATATGCTTCTCCTCCTTTGGAAGTATTTGCCCACCAGGGCGGCGGCCACGTCGATGATCAGCGCAAGCACCATCAATATGGCGGCGATGGCGAAGGCCACGTCGAACTCGCCCTGCTCCTTGGCGTAGACGTACAGGGACACGGAAAGGGTGGCGCCGGAGCTCTGCAGTGTCTCCTGCAGGCTGCCGTACAGGGTGTGGGCGAAGCCCGCCGTGTACAGCAGGGCCGCCGTCTCGCCCAGAATACGGCCCACCGCCAGGATGCAGCCGGTGATGACGCCGTCCACGCAGCCGGGCAGCACCACGGTGCGGATGACCCGCCATTTGCCCGCGCCCAGGCCGAAGGCGCCCTCACGGTAGCTCTGGGGCACGGTCTTCAGGCTCTCCTGGGTGGTGCGCATGATGGTGGGCAGGTTCATGATCACCAGCGTCATGGCACCGGCGATCAGGGATTTCTTCATGCCCAGGAACTGGCAGAAGAACATCTGGCCCACCAGGCCGTAGATGATGGAGGGGATGCCGGACAGCGTCTCGGCGGCGTATTCGATGACCGCCACCACCTTTTTATTGGCGGCGTACTCCGTCAGGTAGACCGCCGCGCACACGCCCAGCGGCAGCACGAAGACCAGGGTGGTCAGCACCATGCAGACGGTGCTGATGATGTCCGGCAGGATGCCGATGGTGTCGCTGAGGTAGCTGGGCTTGGTGCTGAGGAGCTGCCAGCTCAGATGGGGAACGCCCTTATAGAGCACATAGAAGATCAGGAACAGCGCCAGGGCGCAGGTCAGTCCGGCGCACAGCAGCATCAGTCCCCGCATGGCGCCGCCCCAGATCCGGCGGCGGAGGGAAAACTTCGTATCGTTCATGGTTTACTTCTCCTTACTGCGCTTCAGGAAGAAATTCAACGCCGCGTTGATCAGCATGATGAACAGGAACAGCACCAGGGCGATGGAGAACAGCGCCTGACGCTGCAGGCCCGCCGCGGCGTAGCCCATCTCACTGGCCACGGCGGTGGTCAGGAAGCGGACGCTCTGGAACAGGGACGGCATGTTGGGCACGTTGCCGGACACCATCATCACCGCCATGGCCTCACCGATGGCGCGGCCTACGCCCAGCACCACCGCCGCGGCGATGCCGCTGCGGGCGGCGGGGACGGAGACACGGAACCAGGTCTCCACCGGCGTAGCGCCTAGGGCCAGTGAGGCGTCCTCGTACTCCCGGGGCACCGCCTCCAGGGCCGTCATGGCCACGTTGATGATGGAGGGCAGGATCATGATGGCCAGCACGATGATGGCCGCCAGCAGGCCGGAGCCGTCGGGGATGTGGAAGATCTTGCGGATGCCGGGCACCAGCACCAGCATGCCCACCAGGCCGTACACCACGGAGGGGATGCCCGCCAGCAGGCTGACCGCCGAGGAGACAACGGCTTTCAGCTTGGACGGGGCCATCTTGGCCAGGAACACGGCGGTCATGAAGCCGATGGGGACGCCCAGAACGATGGCACCCGCCGTGCCGTACACGCTGGTCAGGATGAAGGAGAGGATGCCGAACTGGGGCGGCGTGCCGTTGGAATCCCACACGGGCCCGAAGAGGAATTTGACCAATCCGATCTCACGGATGGCCGGGATGCCGGAGATGATGAGATAGACGGTGATCAGCAGCACGCAGCCGACTGTCACCAGACCCATCAGCAGAAAGAAGCCGTGGATGGCATTCTCCCAGAATCGTTTTGCTTTCATGTGAGCACCTCATACATGCAGGGGAAGGCGGCACCCCCTCTGGGATGTCGCCTGTCCGCCATTGGGTTTTCAGTTGGCAGCCACTGCGCCGGCGGCGGAGATGATGGGCGCCGCGTCAGCGGAGAGGGCGTAGTCGAAGAACGCCTGGGCTGCGGGAGAGAGGGCCTTGCCTTCCACGGTCACCAGCACGAAGGGGCGCTGCACCGTGTAGCTGCCGTCCTTGACGGTGGCTTCGCTGGGGGTCACGCCGTTCACGTTCAGGGCCTTGACGGTATCCTTGACGGAGGCCAGGGAGGCGTAGCCGATGGCGTCGGGGTTCTGGCTGACGGCGGTGATCACATCACCGGTGGAGGTCAGCTCCTGGCGATACTGGCAGGCATCCTTGGTGCCGGTGATGGACTCGAAGCCATCGCGGGTGCCGCTGGCGGCCTCGCGGCCGATCAGGACGACCTCGGCGTCATTGCCGCCCACGTCCTTCCAGTTGGTGATCTCGCCGGTGTACAGCTTGGCGATCTGCTCCAGGGTCAGGTCGGAGACGGGGTTGTCGGGGTGCACGATGATGGCGATGCCGTCATAGGCCAGGATGGTCTCCTTCAGGCCGGCAGCCTTCTCCTCGTCCTTCAGAGCGCGGGAGGACAGGCCGATGTCGCAGGTACCCTCCTGCACGGCGGTGATGCCGGAGCCGGAGCCGGTGGGGTTGTAGTTGACGGTCACGCCGCCGTTGGCGCTCATGAAGGACTCGCTCAGCGCGCCGATGACCTTCTCCATGGAGGTGGATCCGTCGGTGGACACGGTGCCGGTGATGGCGGCAGCGTCGCCGCTGTTATCGTCGGGGGTGGTGTTGTCGCTGTTGGTGCTGCCGCAGGCGGCCAGGCTCAGTGCCAGAACCAGCGCCAGCGCAAGGGCAATGAACTTTTTCATAATGTATATCTCCTTTTCATTTGGTGTCTGATTGATTTGGATGTCTCATCCTTACAGCTAACAGCTTACGGCAGGCGTGTAAAATGAGAAAGCGAGGTCATGTAAAATCCATGTCAAATCGCGGGATCCGGGCGCTTCAAAAAAATGTCAAAAATTTTTGAAATTGGGTGTTGACATTTTTCCTTATGCTTGCTATAATGTACAAGCTTGAGTTCGACGACGACGAAAGCGCAACAAGGCCAAGTAGTTCAGTTGGTTAGAACGCCAGCCTGTCACGCTGGAGGTCGAGGGTTCGAGCCCCTTCTTGGTCGCCATATATGCTGCTGTAGCTCAGTAGGTAGAGCGCATCCTTGGTAAGGATGAGGTCGGCGGTTCGAATCCGCCCAGCAGCTCCACACAAGCCTTGTAACCACAACGGTTACAGGGCTTGCTTTATGTTATCGTTTCTCAGTTTTGTTGGACTTTCCAACAAATTTTCCAACAAGCTATTGCTATGCCTGCTTTTGCAGTGTCGCAATGATCAATTTGGCAATGTCGGGATTTTCCTGCAGCAGACGGTACGCCTGTTCCGCGGAGTTGTCCAGCGGCTTCTCCTGCGGCACATCAGCCCGTTTCTGGAAGAAATCCGCCTCCACCTTCTCGGCCAACCGGCGGCGCTCCTCGTTGTTGGTATGGGCGTAGAGATCTGTCACCATGCGGGACTGGGCATGGCCGGTATCACCCTGCACCGCCTTGATGTTTCCGCCGCCGATCTGCAGCTTCAGCGAGGCACTGCAATGCCGCAGACTGTGAAAAACTACCGGCGGCAGTCCTGTGGCATCGGTCAGCTTGCGGAGCAGAAAGGCAATCTGCCTTTCCTCGTAAGGGCGTCCGTCCTCATGGGCAATGACAAGATCAAAGTCCTGATAGCCGCCGGCCAACATTTCCTTTATCTCTTGCTGCCGCTTTTTCTCCTCCACGAGTGCCAGTGCTACGGTTTTCGGCAGGAACACCTTTCGTACACTGCTCTCCGTTTTCGGGGCTTTCAGCACCAGCGATGTGGAGGAGCCGGTCTGCTTCCACTCAGGGAATGTCAGCAGGACGGTGGAGCGCCCACGCCGTTCCAGTGCCGCAAGGCTGTCCTTCTGGCAGCGTTTCAGCTCCTTTGTGATCCGCACATAAGCGGTTCCGGCACAGATGGCATCCTCCGAAATGTCTACGCAATCCCATGTCAGGCCAAGTATTTCTCCCACACGCATGGAACAGCCGAGAGCCAACAGCATGCACAACTTCAGCACGGGATCGGTGCACGAGTCCAGAGCCTGCTGCGCTTCACTGGCAGACCACACGGTGCGTTCCTGCGGCTGATACTTGGGTAGCGTCACGCGCAGGGCGGGATTGCTGGGGATGTATTCCCAGATGACCGCCTGATTCAGCGCACTGCGCAGCAGGGCGTGTGTCTTTTCAATCACCGAGCGGGAAACGCAGGCGTCTGTTTTCTTGTGGCCCTTCAGCACAACGGCAGGCTTGTCCTGAAGCGAATCGTAGAACAAGTCCAAATCGTGTGTGGTCAGGTCTTTTACCGCCACGTTGCCCAAGTACGGCTTGATGTAATGCTCAATACGATGAAGATTGCAGGACAAGAAGGAATCTCCCCAGTGGTTCAGCCCATAGACCTGCACATATTCATCCAAAAGCTCGCTGACCGTGATAAACTTTTTCTGTGCGCGTTTGGTTTGTATGGGCGTTTGCTTTGGCGGGCGAAATTCGCCGATAGACTTCTCGTATTCGATTTGAGCGCCCCGCAGATTCGCGGCTTCGTAGGTAGGAAAACGTTCATATATTGGTTTGGTATATCCGGGGCAGCGGTAGCAGATCTCATACTGCTGTCCCTTTTTACGGGGTCTCATAAGCTCGCACTCCTTGTATCGTGTACTTAGAGCCGCATGACCTCCTGACAGCGGTGCTAAGCGGAGTACCCATTCATGCGGTTCAGTATAGCATGGGCAGCCGATTCCGTCAAAAAATCTTTTTTCCGACGAAGAGATTTACTTTCGCAGGAACTCCAGCAAAGCCTCTCTTGGAATACGAATCTGCCTACAACAAGGAAGGCAACTTCAACATGATTTTCACCAGCAACAAAAATCCGGCG
>ERZ827520.2743-NODE-2743-length-15627-cov-3.527742_pt1 | contig 15627 bp, 15 predicted proteins | sample MGYA00519581_ERZ827520 | MGnify/ENA primary metagenome ERZ827520 (study PRJEB31778, sample SAMEA3449339) | human gut metagenome | biome: human gut; feature: human-associated habitat; material: faeces | place: United Kingdom | collected 2010/2012 ...
TCTGGTACTCGTCCGACGCGCCGTTTGCCAGCATGTTCGTCATCAGCTTGTCATAATAGCTGATGCCCTCGTAGTATTCGTTGAAGAAGTCAAAGAACGTGTCGAGGTATGTACTGTATTTGAGCTCGAGCTTCGTATCCTTGATCTGCTGGCTCAGGCCCTCCATCTGCTGAGACAGGCTGCGCAGGCCGTTTGAGACCGTGCTTTGCAGCTGATAGATGGCGGCGTTGTTCTTCTCCAGCTGGGAGTTGATGTTCTTGAGCTCGGCCTCCACCTGGCTCAGGTCGACCTTCTGGATGATAGTCTCCTGGGTCGAGCCCCCGGAGCTGCCGCCGAAGTCGATGCCGGTGAAGTCCGCCGCGGCATACTTGAACATCGCCAGTACGCCCTTACCGGCGCCCTTGTCGGCATCGTTCTTGCAGGCTTTGATACAGCCGTTGACAATCGAGGTACACATCTTCAAGCCGGTCCCAATGACTGCACCGATGACGGCGTCCGCCTGGGGCGTCATGGTAGGCACCGCAATGCCAAAAACCATGGACAGGCACAGTAGAATGCTGAGCAGCCGTTTTTTCATAGTTTCCTCCTTATTGCGCTTCCCGCGCTGTATTCCGTGCCAGCTCCCCTTCAAAGCCCAGCTCCGCCTGGCGTACGGTGCTGGCGATGATTTTCTCCGCGGCAGACCGCAGGTCCGCCTGCACGATCTTCTCAATGACCGGCGCGTATTCCGCCGCCGGGACCTCATAGAGCCGATAACAGCAGGACAGAAACCGCCGCAGCTTTCGTTCCATCGTAAAGTACATATCACATTTGCGCGCCATAAACCCCCGGGTCACACTTGCAGAGGCAATCTCCAGCTCAAAGAAATCGTTCTCATGCGCCTGGGGCAGATACGGCCGGAAGATCTCGCAAAGCCTGCCCAGCATACTGCGGTAGATGAAATCCGACGTCGTCGGCAGCGTGTAAGCCGTGACGTACAGCTCCCGCAGAGGCTCTGACAGCTCCGTGATGTGCAGCTGCAGCGCCGTCTCCAAGCCATAGAGCAGCAGCGGGCTTTTGACCTCCGCCAGCATGCCCTCCGCCTTCTGGAATTGGCCGGAGAACATGATCTTCGTCAGCGCCAGCAAGAGTGCCTCCTTATTTTCAAAGGCGGCAAAAAAGGAGGCGGGCGACATCCCCGCCTGCCGGGCGATCTGGGCCGTCGTCGTCTTCTCGTAGCCGTGCTCTAAAAATAACGCAATGGCAGCATGCAGCATTTTATTCCGCCGGATAATCCCGCGTTCCTGCAATCCCCGCATCGGCATTCCTCCTTTGTATCTAGGCCTTGTTTCCAATTATTGATCGGAGTTCTAATTGAAATTCCATCTTTAGTATTGACTGTGGTCAAATTATAGCATACGATTTCCCCAATTGCAATACCCGCCGCCGCATTTTCTGTAGCTAATTACAAGGTAGGGATGGAAATTCCCCGCCCCGCCTGCTATACTAGAAGCAGCGCGATCCTCCGCGCGGCAAACCCGCCGCGCCCAGCCCCTTGCGGGCGGCGCAGCATTTTAACGCACAGCAGAAAGGAACGATGATTTTATGGAAAAGAGCAGAAAAACCGTCGTCGTGACCGGCGCTTCCAAGGGGCTCGGCCTTGGCATTGTGACCCGCCTGGCGCAGGAGGGGTACGACATCATCGCCCACTATAACAGCGGCGATATCACAGCGGCCCGTCAGGTCTGCGCCGACGCCGGAGTCCAGTTTACCGCCTTCCAGGCAGACCTTTCGCGTGAAGCCGAAGTCTTCGCCCTGGCAGAGAAGATCAACGCCTGCGGCGATATCTACGGCCTTGTCAACAACGCCGGCGTGTGCCTGTTTGAGGATTTCTTGGAGATCCCCATCGAGCACTACGATTTCACCTTTAACGTCAATATGAAGGCCCCGTTTATCCTGACCCAGCAGCTGGCCAAGCAGATGGTCGCCCGGGGCATCCATGGGCGCATTGTCAACTTCTCCTCCATCACCGCCGTCTCCGCCAGCGCGACCCAGGTGCATTATGGTGCGGCCAAGGGCGCCATCTCCTCCTTTACTAGGATGGCCGCCGAGGCCCTCGGCAAATACGGCATCACCGTCAACGCCGTCATGCCCGGCCCGGTCCCCACAAAGCATAATTCCGCCTACCTGGCGCAGGACGCGACCCGCACAGAGCTGTGCGGCCGCATCCCGATGGGCTCCTACGGCGACCCTGCCTATATCGCCGACGGCGTCGCCTATTTCCTCGGCGAAAAAGCCTGCTGGACCACCGGCGTCCTCCTCCCCGTCGACGGCGGCTACCTCGCCAAGTAACCCCCAGCACATCTGTAACACGCAAAAAGGAACGGCTAACCGCCGTTCCCTTTTTTAAGCCGTCAAAAGCCTCGCAGAGTTTGCGCCGCGCACGGCGCAAATAAAGTCCAATTTGTTTTTTCCGGCGGCAAGTGGGTGAGACTCCAAACACGCAAGCTTTGCGCAGCGTGTTTGGTCAAGTCGAACCCATACAGCGTTGTGGAATTTCTGTGCCGAAGGCGCAGAAATTATGCGCGCAGCAGGGTGCAAGCCCCTCAAACGAGAGTCCAGCGCAGCGGGTCGCGTTTGAGAGGTTGTCAAAAAGGAACGGCAACCGCCGTTCCTTTTCGACAACCTCTACATATCCGACGTATCAAAATGCTGCAGCCAATACTGCATGATAGCCCGGCGGGTGACGAGGCCGATAAACGCGCCCTTGTCGTCAATGACCGGCACGAAGTTCTGGTCCGACGCCGCAAAGAGCAGCGCGCTCATCTCCGTCGAAACCGGCACGGGCCGGTTGTCCCGCCGGTGGTGGATTTCCATAATGGAGTGCTCCTCCGTTTTGCGCAGGTCCATCTGGCAGAGGTCCTTCACCGCCCATAATAGGTCGCCCTCTGTCAGCGCCCCGCGGTACGCGCCGTCCCGGGAAATGATGGGGATAGCCGAATAGCCGACCTTCTGCATCTTTTCCATCGCCTGACGGATGGTATAGTCATCATATAAGTAATCACAGGAAGCCTTCGGGGTCAGAAAAAACAGGATGTTCATACGCTGCTCCTTCGCCAACGATTCCGCCCCGCTTTTTCGCGCAAAGGCGACGAAAAACAGGCGGTCATTACAAAAATAGTATAGCCCACTTTCGCCGCCATTCGGTGAACGAATTGTAAACATCCCATTCCGTGCGCCAAAGCGCTGGACCTGCCCACCTGTACCGCCGGGAGAATAAGCTGGAAATAACTGCGGATAATAAGGTCGGAAACCATCCCCAAACACCGCATTTCCCCAGCTCCCGCGCCCCGAAAAATCCCCCCGCAGCAAAAATCGCAGAAAATCAATGAGAAAGGCTTGAGAATTTATGAAGGCTACAGGTATCGTTCGCAGGATCGACGACCTCGGTCGCGTCGTCATCCCCAAAGAAATCCGCCGCACCCTGCACATCCGCGAGGGCGACCCGCCGCTGATAACATTGACACCGTTCGAAAAGTTTCAAATAGCCGTGGAGAAACTCTCCTCACGGCTGGGAAAATAACAAAAAGGAGTCAATGGAAATGAAAGAAACACTATTTGAACGCATAGGCGGCACTTACCGCAAAGAGGGCGATTATCTCCTGCCGAATGTTGCCGCGCCCGAGCAACCCACCTTTGGTCGCTTCGGTCGGCGGCACTACGCCTATATCCGAAAGCACGATAAACCGCTTTTCAGCAGTCTGTGGCTTTCGGGCAAGCTGAACGCCTACATAGAAAATATCGACCAACAAGCCGATGAAATGTTTTCTCAGCTTGTACACGACATAGCGAAAAATGAAAATGTCACCGAGCGTCTAAAAGCCACCGACCAAATGGAATGGGTGCGCCGAATGAACAGTATCCACCACCGCGCGGAGGAGATAGTCAATGAGGAATTGATTTTGAGATAGAGATAGGTTTTGCCATTAGAATACTGAATAACGAGGAGTGAATGTATGACAAAAATCATTAAAAATGCAATTCAATGTAAACATTGCGGTGAAATCATTGAATAAACGAGCGCACATGACTTTAAAACCTGCAAATGCGGTAAGGTCTTTGTTGACGGCGGACACGAATATCTGCGAAGGGGCTATACAAACTCAGCCGAAGATGATTTCATAGACCTGTGCGAGACTATTGAAGTCGAAAATTAATAAATTTAGCGGAGCTTCGGCTCCGCTTTTCTTATGTTGATTATCAATCGGCGAAACGCAGCGGCTAATTATCAAATATTTCGCCGTTTTGTATTGACATTTAGCCGAAATATGGGTATAATATAATCGAACAACTGTAAGGAGAGTTTTACTATGGCGAATGTAATTTCTGTAAAAGAAGCAGCAATACGTTGGGAATTAGCCGAAAGAACAGTTCGCGGACTTTGTATTGGTGGGAAAATCCCCGGTGCTATCAAAAGCGGACGCAGCTGGCTTATCCCCGCCGGTGCCGAAAAGCCGGTTGACAACAGAATTAAAACAGGAGCGTATGTTCGGGCAAAAAGCCGTCCGAAACACTTGCCCCTGCCAGTCGGTGTGTCTGATTATTGCTTAGCTTCAACTGAATATTACTATATCGACAAGACTATGATGCTCAAAGATTTCATCGATGAGCGTCCGATGGTTACTCTTTTTACGCGCCCGCGCCGTTTTGGTAAAACTCTCAATATGGATATGCTCCGCACTTTCTTTGAAAAAACAAACGAGGATACTTCAAAGTATTTCAAGGATAAAAAGATCTGGGAACAAGGCGAATATTATCACTCTTTTCAAGGCAAGTACCCCGTGATTTTTATTACATTAAAAGATGTAAAACACAATTCTTGGGATAACACTTTTGCCAATATCGGCTCGATTATTTCCAGCGAATACTGCCGGCATTCAGATCTTTCTAAAAGTCCAAAGTTAGATAAAAAGCAAAAAGATTTTTACGATAAAATGGTGTCCGAAAAGTTTTCAGCTGTTGACCTTGAGCGGTCGCTGCTGTATCTGTCTGAAATGTTGAAAAAGCATTACGGTGAGGGTGCTGTTATCATCATTGATGAGTATGACACTCCGATTCAAAGCGGTCACACAAGCGGTTTCTACGACGATGTTATCGCGTTTATGCGTAATCTTCTGTCCGGCTGTTTCAAGGATAATAAGAGTCTGGCATTTGGTTTCCTCACAGGTATTCTCCGCGTTGCCAAAGAAAGCATTTTCAGTGGGCTGAATAACCTTACAATAAATTCGGTTCTCGATAATAAATACAGCGAATATTTCGGATTTACTGCAAACGAAGTAAAAGAAATGGCGGCGTACTACAGTGCTCCGGATAAGTTTGACGAGGTTTGCGAATGGTATGACGGCTACCGCTTCGGCAAGACAGATATTTTCAACCCGTGGTCGGTTATTAACTATTTCAGCAACGACTGTGAGCCGAGAGCATTCTGGCTTTCCACCGGAAGCAACGACATTATCGGCGAGATTATTAAAGAAGCGGACAACGAAATCTACGAACGCCTCTCTTCTCTTGTCAACGGCGGCTCGTTTACAACTTATATCGACACAAGCGTGATTTATCCGCAAATTAAAAACAATCCGTCATCTATTTACAGTTTCTTGCTGATGGCAGGATATTTGAAAGTTGTTAAATCGAGCGTTTCTATAAGCGGAGATTTTATGTGCGAGGTCGCTTTACCGAATAAAGAAATTTCGCTTGTTTACCGCAAAGAAATCCTTCAAAAGTTGGAAAATATCATTCCGCAAGCTACAGCTATTGCCGTTGAGGAAGCAATATTCTCCGGCAACGGTGAAAAGTTGCGAGATATCATCAGCAATTTTTTTATTCAGTCGGTTAGCGCTTTTGATGCTGCAGGCGAAAACTTCTATCACGGCTTTATGCTCGGCGTTTGTGCACTGTTTGGCAATTCGTATGTAACTTCTAACCGCGAATCCGGTGACGGCAGATACGATATTGCACTTTCTCCGAAAGTCAGTAATCTTCCTGGTATTATCATCGAACTGAAAGCCGAGAAAAACTGCAATGAGAACGAATTACAAGAGCTTGCCAAAACAGCATTAAAACAAATTAACGATAAGAAATACGACACCGAGTTGAAATCAAAAGGTGTAAAAACAATCTATAAATACGGCGTCGCCTTCAGCGGAAAACATGTTGCCGTTGAAGCGGAATGATAAAAAATCATTAAAGTGTCCGTTTTTTGGGACAGCATATCTGCTATAATTTGCATAGGCGAGGTGAAATATATGTGGTGTAAAACTTGTAATATCGAAACAGATGCTACTGTATGTGAGCAATGTGGAAACAAAACTGAAGAAGATATACCTTATGAAATATATTGGTGTGATGAGTGCAAAACGCCGATTATTAAAGCTGTCAACTCTATTGACAAAAACACTTGTCCTATTTGCGGTAAAACAATCGCATATATGTGCGCCGATTTAAGGCCGGTATTCCCGGAAGAACGTCTTTTGTTTGAAATTATTTCGGGAAAACCTCTTTCCTATATCGATAAAAGTGTTTGGGCATCCAATAACAGGTATTACATTGATGGAAAAGCGATAGCAATAAATTCCGCATGGTATCGAAAATTACCGCCGGATACGATAAGATTACAACTTGAAAAATATAAATCTCAGAATAATTATAGTGCTTTTAATGCTTTTGTCGAAAAATTTATTGTTGCCAACCAAGGTAGGCTTGATTACTTATCCATGTCTTTTTTGAATTGTCCTCAAATTCTGACATCAATTGATGATGTGAAAGAGGCATTTAGGTGGAGTAAGGCATTTCTGTGGCTGAACAACCACTTATCTTCATGCCCAGATTATACAAGCTTTTTTGGCGAAATAGCTGCATCACTACACAATTCATTGATTAATAACCCCAAACCCTATCGAAAAGAAGTTAAGGACTTATTAGCAAATACATTGGCTTGGATTGACTATTTAAAAATGGATGAGATAAGGATTGACATTCCGAATTATTCACAACGAGTGAGGAAAGTGCTATGAAAATCAGTGAGAAGAAAACTAATATTGTTTCAAATAACACAACGAAGACGAAACTTAGCGTGGCTATATGGTGTATCATTGGCCTTGCTTTATTAAGCCTCACTTTTATAATTAATTATTTTCTGGTATACTTCCATAAGCAAGAATTAGGAAATAATTTGTTGTTTATAATTATAAACAATGTGTTACCGGCTCTTGCAACTATTGCCTTTTTTTCTGGTGCATGGGAGGCACATTCAAAAAGAGCTTTTGCTAAAGAAGTATTAGAATTGGCCGGTATTTCGAATAATTATATAGAAAGCGGAATACAAAATGTCTATAAAGAGTTTACCGACATCAACTGGAACGAATTATTGCTTAACACTAAAAATGCAGTGTTCTTTTTCACTTATGCTTATAGTTGGCGAAGCAATAATAGAACCGCACTAAAAGCTGCACATGAACAGGGTACAAAAATAACAGTTATTTTGCCGGATTACAAATCAAAAACCATCACAGATGCTCTTGACATGGATTTCCATTATGGAGCATATGCGTTTAAAGGATCCGAAGATAAAAATAAGTCATCAGCCCAACTAATAAAGGATGCCGCAGAGTTTTTTTTAAAACTAAATGCTACGGTGATGATATATCACGGAAATATTAAAACCACATATTATTTGATGGATGATAAATGCATTTATGCTCCCTTTAAACATAGCAAAGAAAAAAGTAGTGTCCCATCGATTTTGTGTTGCGAAAACGGTTCTTTTTTTGAGTTCTGCAAAAGAGATATTGATAGTATAATTGCGCAATCAGAATTATTAGGAGAACTAAAATGATAAATCAAGCTGAACAGCGATTCGTCTTCATTGATACTGAAACAGGTGGAACTGATCCACATAGACACTCCCTGCTATCTATTGGTGTTGTTGTATGGGACAAAACGGACGGAATTATTGCACAAAAAGAGTTTTTTATAAAAAGCACAAGGTACTATGTTACAAAAGAAGCTCAGAAAATCAACAAATTTGACCGAAAATCACACAACGCAGTAGCCAAAGAGCCCAAAGAAACAATTAATGAACTGATTGCTTTTTTGCGCGACTACTTTTCTGAAAATATCGGTTTTCCAGTGGTAGGTCATAATATTCAATTTGATATTAATTTTTTGAAAGAGTTCTTCAAAAAGAACGGAAGATCATTTAATAACTATTTTGCACACCGTTCGATTGACACTTACTCGATATTTAAGGTAATGTCAATGGCTGGACTAATTGACAAAAATCTAAACAGTTCAGCGGATGCATTTTCTTATTTTAATATAAAAGTCCAGAAACGGCATTCTGCATTATATGATTGCATAGCAACAGTTGAATTGTTTGAGAAACTTCTTTCTCTATTGGAAAAGGACAATAAGGAACAGTAATGTTGCCAAATATTAAACAGTATGAATTATCATTTGGTTTTAAAAGATTTTGAATGAATCATAGATCATGCTTATTTTTGAAATTGGGCACCGGGCTGGGAAATGGCAAAAAACATCTATACGAAATTTCCTGATTAGTATTCGATATTAACTTCATTTGCGTATTCTTATTTTGAAGAGCTTATTCATCCTATTGCTGAAATGTTAGAATATGCCGTTTTTAATCATTGCAAATTATATCACCATATTGGAAAAATCTCTGACAAGTAAATCTTTGCATACAAATTCTATGCTTGTAAAATCAACATCACAAGAAAATAGTCTTTTCCAATCGTCATGGGGTATGATTTATTTCTATCTATGCGATGGTTATCACAACCTTACCTTCCAATTCCGCCGGTTCCTTGAACCGTGCTGCGCATGGACCAATGTGGTTAGTGACATAGGTTACGATATAGTTGGACTTGTTGATCTTCCACTTATTACGGTAAGCTATGGCAAAGCGTCTGAAGGCGGACCTGATGCCGTCCAGCGGGATAGTGTCGGAATAGTCGGCGGTGCTGAACTCGTCAACTTTGTCGGGCGTATAAGCAAGGTCTACGTGGTAGGAAACATCGTATTTCTCAGCCATTTTTTTAGCACCCTATGCGCTATACAGCCCTTGTGCAAACCACCCGTTCGACGGGTGGTTTTGCTTTTCTATGAATTTTATATTTTGTATTTTCCCTCCCGTGCTGCGGCGCGGGAGGGATTTTTTATGCTGTTTTTTAAAAGTGTGAGAAAATATTTGGCTCAACACAAATTATTTTCTGCCACTTAATAAGTAGGTGCTGAACAGTTTACTGAGAAAAAATTTTACTGTGGGGGTTAATTTTTCGGCGGTTTTTCAGCAATCCAATATAGAGGGTTGAAAAGCTCGGCGGGTGAATATGAACGGATGAACAAGCCGAGAAAATCAGCTCTGAAATGTTCTTTGACAACTGAATAACCGACTGAATGGGATATGAGTGCGCAATTACTTTTTTTGAAAAGCGTGTGCGACAGCTTCAAAAAAGTCGAGAGAGAAACGGCATTCTTGCAAAACGGCAAAGAAAAGCGGAGCAAAAAATCTCATCATCTAAAAAATATTTTTCTGAAAACTATGCATATTTTCTCCCGATTTTGACGTTAGGTGAGAGGAAGAAAGGAGTGGTGCTTATGGGCGACTGAAAAGCCGTGGCTATACGCGGCTGTAAAATGCGTAAGAATAGCGAGCATAGGTTTTGTATAGCCAAAACCGGAGCGCACATTCGTGCGAAAGGGGCGTTCTCGCCTGCCGGCTCGGTCAGCGCTTCTGCCTGCGGCAGAGGTGTTCACCGGACACCCGCGCCCCCTTATACCCCCGTGAGAAAAGAGGTGATTTAAAAATGCGTGAGCGAACAAAACAAATAAATTTCAGAGTGTATCCGACCGAAGCCGAGGTTATAAAGCGCAAGGCGCGAAGGTGTGGGCTGAGCATTTCGGACTATGTGCGAAACTGTGCTTTAGAGCGCAAAATTGCAGAGCTGCCGAAAGAGGTGCTCGGAGAAGCGTACAGAATTATCGGCGCTGTGCGGATGCAGCTTTCCGATTACGGCGGCACGGAAAAGTACACGGGTCCGCTTGAAAAGGCGCAGGAGATTCTTTTGGACATTTACCGCGGAAAGGATGTGAATGCGAATGGCGGTGACGAAGATATGGCAGGTTAAGGGAAGCCTTGCCGATGTGGTAAAGTACGCAGGCAATCCCGAAAAGACAAGGACGCATGATCTTGCGCGGGTCGTCGGATATGCGGCGGACGAGTACAAAACGCTTGACGAAAACGAGCAATTTTACGCCGTGACGGGCGTCAATTGCAATGCGAAAACGGCGCTTGCCGAGATGCTTGCCGTGCAGGAACGGTTTGGCAAAACCGGCGGCAATGTGGCTTACCACGCGTACCAAAGCTTTAAAACCGGAGAGGTTACGCCGGAGCAATGTCACAGGCTCGGAGTTGAGCTGGCGCAAAAGATGTGGCGCGACAAATATCAGGTGCTGGTTGCGACCCATTTTAACATGGGAACGCTGCACAACCATTTTGTTCTTCAGCCGGTGTGTCTGTGGGACGGCAAGAAATACGACTGCAATAAGCGCGAGTATTACCGCATGCGGAAGCTGTCCGACGAGATGTGTCGCCGTGAGGGGCTTACGGTGATTGAAAATCCCGGCAGGCGTGCACCGCGACAAATTTATTTTGCTGAGAAAAACGGAGAGCCGACTAAGTACAATCTTATGCGCGAGGCAATCGACGAGGCACTCTCCTGCAGCTGCAACGAGGCGGAGTTTGAGACTGCGCTGCGGCAGCTCGGCTACCGCGTATATCTCGGCTTTAATGTGAAGTATGCGACAATTCGTTCGCTCGGCTCAAAGCGTGGGACACGGCTTTATAGGCTCGGCGAAGAATACGACCGACCGGCAATTTTTAAGAGACTCGACGAAAATCTGCAATATGACCGACTGAACACCAATCGGCGGTATGAAACCCGTTTTTATAAGTTCACCTATACTTGGGTGGATACACACCCACCGCCGCCGGAATATAATTTGCGAAAGGCGTTATACAGCTTTAATGTTGACCGCGCGTCGCTCATTGAAATTTACGCAGTGCTGTTTGTGCTGATTTTGGATTTGACCGTTCAGACGATCAAGTCGGCGGTGGAGCTTCTCCTGCCCGAAACACAGGTACCCGAATGCGTTATTGCGGCTTGTATGAAACCGAAATCGCCTGAAATGCGTGAAACCGTGCGGTTTGCCGAGAGGTACACACGGCAGCTGATGCTGCTCTCGCAGGAGAAATTCGGGAGCGTAGATGAGGTGCGAGCCTATATTTCCGACCGCGAGCTGAAAATCGCCGAGGTTCAAGCCTATCGCGAACACTGGAAAAACAAACTGCGCAGCGCAAAAACACCCGAACATGCTGCTGAATACACTAAAAAGCGAAACCGCTACACCGAAATGCTCAAAAATCTGCGCTTTCAAAAACAGGTTGCAGGAACGCTCGTTACCGATGAGACGAAAATCAAACAGCTGCTGAAATCCGAGCAGAATATTCAGCGCGGCAACGACCCATACGAGTGGGCAAACGGCTACCGTATGCGCGACGCAAAAACCGACAAAACACTGTCAAGATAAACCGAAACTATCCGTTTCAAATTCAAATTTTCGATTAACATCTTCGGAAACGGCGGACGGAATAACCGTCACGGTGAATGAAATCACCAAATTTAACCAATAATGAAAATGTGAGGAGTTTGATAAAATGGAATTTGTAATGGATAACGAACTGAAGCTGGCAAAGGTGTGGTGCTCCCACGCCGACCAAAGGGACGAGGCAAAGCAGCAAAAGCTAAAGGAGTTTATCGCCGATTGCCGAAAAAAGAAAATATTCGTCTGTGTTTATGAATCGGGCGACGGCGACCTTTTGGAAAACACCAAAGAACTGCTTGCCTACAATCTTAATAACCCGACACCGCGTGCAAAGACTTCAAAATCTCGCGACGCGCGATAAAGCGGAAGCGGCAGTCTGCCGCGTACATAGCTCTTATCATTTTTAAATATCACTTTTCGTTCGACTGCAAGTCAGAGAGTTAAAAATAGGGAACAGTTGATGGGATTTACCCTATCAAATGTTCCCTATAAATTTATTTGTAACACTCGGAAAATGCGGGGCGCATATCCTCAATATCCGCGCGCGAGATCCCGTATTTTGCCGCTAACGTCTCCCAATTGCCCCTTACGGTATCAAGTATGCCGTCGGCAATTTCTTTTGCTTTTTGACTTTCAATGCCGAACCGCGGTGCGGTTTCTATTGCCAGCGGCACCGAAATCATATTATCGGTTTCATTGACATTCAGAGACAGCTCGTCGCCGTAAGGCACGGGGTTTACATCATACAGAGGAGAAAGTTTCCATCCGCTTTTACAGTATATAAAAGCGTGATTTCGCAGATGATCGTCTGTGTTTGAAACTGCCATGTTGAATACGATTCGTTTCCACAGCTCAATTAAATCGTCTTTTGGATTGCTGCCGCTTGATTTGATAAACGACGCAATATCAAGGTAGCTTGTTCCGTCGGCGGCGGAAGCGCCGTCTGTCTTTTTAAGCAGGGTCATAGCCGAGGCAAAGTGAATTCTTTTCTTTTTATCACGGTCAAAGCGCTTTACAAGAAATGTACTGCCGTATTTTGAGAACTTCTCGACCTTGGATTCAGGGACATTCAGTCCGCAAAGTCTCGCCAAATCGGACGCAACCTTTTCCCATGCGCCGGTGTTGTTCTCATCGTTTTTAGACGGAAATTTCGCTATCCATAGCTGCCCCTCGGTGTCGGTCACCGTTGCTTTCGGTCTTGCGCCGCCGAGCGAGGAACCGGGTCTGAGCAGCTGATTCAGCCATTTTTCGTTTAACGAGTCATCGTTTTCAAACTGACGGGAAGCCTCCTCCAATGTGCGCAGCGTTGTCCATGGCGGTGCGGCGGTTTCCCTGTCGCAGGATAAAAACTCTCCGTCGAGGTCTGTTTTAAAGCGAATGCCGCCCATTCGTGTCTCATCATAAACGCCCAAAAGGTAATCGCTTTCAAGAAGCTTTCTCGGCTTGCGCTTTTCGCGGTCGGCAAGCTTGCGCTCTTTTTTATTCATCAAAACCCGTCCCCAGCGGTCAGGCGAAGCGTCGGAAAAGACGCCGAAAATGCTATTTCCATTCGGAAACTGTCTTCCGACAAAGGAAAACAAATCGGGGTCAATGCTCGTGTTCCCGTTATTCTGTTTTAACCATTCTTCTGTATATTCAAAGGAATAGCTTTCGCCGCCTTTAATGACATCGACATATAAATTACCCATATGCACGGGCGCGTCGCCCGAAAAATCGTCAAACACGTAAATCGTTTTCATGCTTTGCCTCCTTACCTTTTATTTTTGCCCATTAAATCCATATCCTGCAGCTTTCTGCCGAGCTCGTCGTCGCCTGCGATTTTTAAGAGATCCTTATCCATATTATTGAGTGCGTGCAAAACGGCGGCATAAATACCGACGGCAACCGACGGATTGCCGTTTTCCACCTTCCACAGCGTTGAGCGGCTGATTCCCGCACGCTCGGCGACCAATGTTGCGGACAGCCTTCTTCTGAGCCGTGCCATTTTTATTTGCTCGCCCATGGTTTTAAGAATATTTTCTGTATCGGGCATAATATTATACGCTGCATTTTTCATTTGCACTCACCTCTTGCGTTTTCTATTATAAACACTTAATGCTGTTTTGTCAATAGTAGCGAACATAAATGACTTGGCAACAAGATTCCTCTTGATACGTATTGACTTTTTGCTTCGATTGTATTACAATGTTGTTAGTTATAAATATGGGAAGGAGAAACAAAGTTGAAAATTGACGGATACGCCCGAATTTCGGTGGATTTGCAGGAAGACAGCCACGAGAATACCAGTATAGAAAACCAAAAACGAATCATTCGCGACTTTGTGGCAAAGGAGTTTCCCGACGCGGAGCTGACGATATATGAGGACCGCGATCGAAGCGGCTACACCTTTTCTCAGCGCGAAAATTATCAGAAAATGCGCAAGGAGCTGATAAACGGCGATGTGCGTATCTTAATCGTCAAGGATTTCTCCCGTTTCTCGCGCCGCAACAGCTTAGGGCTTTTGGAGCTTGAAACGCTGCGCGACGCCGGTATTCGCATTATTTCGATAGGCGACAATATCGACTACCCAACGCGCGACGACTGGATGCTTATTCAGTTTAAATTTCTGATGAACGAAATGCCGGTCACCGACACCTCAAAAAAAATCAAGCAGATGATAGACAACCGACAGAAAAACGGGCAATGGATCTGCGCCGTGCCTTACGGCTACCGCATTACCAACACAAAAGAAATGACCTACGAGATCGACCCGCCTGCGGCGGAGGTCGTGCGCGAGGTTTTCAGACTTTACAACCTCGGTTGGGGGTACAAAAAAATCGCCAATCACCTGACCGACAGCGGTGTGCCGACCCCGCGAGCAAATGAAATTGCGCAAAAGGAAGCTGAGGGCAAGGCAACCAAGCTTACCGCACGCAATGAATGGAGCATTATCACGGTTCAGGCAATTCTCAAAAACGATTTTTACATCGGCACGCTCCGTCAGCGCAAGTACACGCGCAAGGGTATTAACGGCAAGGATGTAAAGCTCGGCGATGAGGACAATATCGTGATAGAAAACGCCCACGCGCCGATTGTGGACGGCAAGACCTTTGCCTATACAAAAGAGCAGCTCCGGATGCGCTCAAATGGCAATTATCGCGGCGAGAAGAAGTACGCCACCGATTATTCCGGCTTTATGTTCTGCGGCGACTGCGGCAGCCCGATGTTCTCTATGTCCCGCCCCGACCTGTCGCCTGCCTACACCTGCGGTACATACCACAAGCGCGGACTCAAGGGCTGCACATCACACCATATCCGCGTAGATGTGCTTGACAGGCTGCTCAATGAATTTATCCTCCGCGTGCGCGATAACTGCAAGGGTATGATTGACGAGCTGCAAAAGACGATTGACGAGCAGCCCGAGCGCGAGGAACAGCTCGGCGCGACGGTTGAGAGCATTGAAACGCAGCTTAACGAGGCAAAAGCAAAGCTCAAAGCGCTGTATAAAGAAAAAATGCTGATTGACGCGGGACTGTCCGACGCCAAAAGCCGAACCAAGGCGGCGCTTTACGACGAAATGGAGGAAGAGCTGCTCACCCGCATTGAAATGCTCGAAAAGCAATTCGGCGATGTCAACAACATGCGCAACAATATGATTACCGCCAACCGAAAGGCGAAAACGGTTATCGAGGTCTTTGACGGCGTGCTGAAAAAGGAAAAGCTCGACAAGCGCGACATCGGCTTGATTGTTGAGAAAATCACGGTGTTTGAGGATCATTTGAATGTCAAGCTCAAATCCGATGTGGACGAGCTTTTGTCGCTTGAGGATACGGAGCACACCGTAAATTTTAAGTCGGGCAGTAAGGATATCGTAATGACCCAAAGGTCCGCGAACCGCGCGGACAAGGTCTTTACTGTCAATGTTATCAGAGAGGGCGACCCCCTGGAAATCTATACAGACCGCGAGGGCGAGGTCATATTCAA
>ERZ827520.2753-NODE-2753-length-15579-cov-4.026797_pt1 | contig 15579 bp, 14 predicted proteins | sample MGYA00519581_ERZ827520 | MGnify/ENA primary metagenome ERZ827520 (study PRJEB31778, sample SAMEA3449339) | human gut metagenome | biome: human gut; feature: human-associated habitat; material: faeces | place: United Kingdom | collected 2010/2012 ...
AAGTTACAGATGAAATCTGTGATGTCTGTGGACGCAATATGGTCATCAAATACGGTATGACCGATAAGCTGGGGCCAATTCTTTACGGCTCGTCCGATTCCAACGAGATTTTCTTAGGCCGGGATTTCGGCCATACCCGCAACTATTCGGAGGAGGTCGCGGCGGAGATTGACGCGGAGATCAAACGGATCATCACCGCAAGCTACGCCGAGACCGAGCGGAAGCTGACCGAGCATATGGATAAGCTGCATACCGTCGCCCAATACCTGTTCCTGCATGAGAAGCTGGACGGCGAGCAGTTCGATAAGCTGATGAAGGGCGAGGCTCTGCCCGAAGCGGACAATGTCCCAGCCATCCCATCGGCGCCGTCGGTGAATGGACCGGAAAATCCGGATGGCGAGGTTGGTCATTAAGCCGATGCGATTCAAAAAACAGGGGAACGGCGGAGTTGTCCCTTCAAAAATCACGGTTTCGCGTCTTACAGATGCGAAACCGTGATTTTTCTTGCTTAAATCTGCTCATGCTTCAGTTGCTCCCTTTCCGCTCAATCCGCACTCTGCACTATGTGGAGATAATTATCCAAAATAGAAACGTCGTGATGCGGGATCGATGGAAAATATGTACGGCTGTCTGGAAGAACATTTGAATGATTATTCGTATTCTCTGGCTGCAACAGGCAGCATGGGGGATATGTAGCTGGACCTGTTGATTCCCATACAGGAAAAATAAAGCGTAAAAAGCCGGGCCGGGGAATTCCCCGGCCCGGCCGTTTGATCGGAACTTATTTATCCTCGTTCCAGCTGTACATTTTCCGCAGCTCCTTGCCAACGGACTCGAGCTGATGCTCAGCCTCGATCCGGCGGCAGGCGTTGAAGTGGGAGCGGCCGTTTTTGTTCTCAGCGATCCACTTGGAGGCGAAGGTGCCGTCCTGAATCTCGGTGAGGATTTTCTTCATTTCCTTCTTGGTCTCATCCGTGATCAGGCGCTTGCCGGTCTCGTAATCGCCAAACTCCGCCGTGTCGGAAATGGAATACCGCATCATGGCGAAGCCGCCCTTGTAGATCAGGTCCACAATCAGCTTCATCTCATGGATGCACTCGAAATAGGCGTTCTCGGGAGCGTAGCCGGCTTCCACCAGCGTTTCAAAGCCCGCCTTCATCAGAGCGGTCACGCCGCCGCACAGCACAGCCTGCTCGCCGAAGAGGTCGGTCTCGGTCTCAGCGCGGAAGGTGGTCTCCAGCACGCCGGCGCGGGCGCCGCCGATGCCCGCCGCATAGGCCAGAGCGATGTCCAGCGCACGGCCGGTCGCATCCTGATGGATGGCGACCAGGCAGGGCACGCCTTTGCCCTCGACATATTCGCTGCGGACGGTATGGCCAGGGCCCTTCGGGGCGATCATGAACACGTCGACGTCAGCGGGAGGCACAATCTGGCCGAAGTGGATATTGAAGCCGTGCGCGAAAGCCAACGCCTTGCCCGCAGTCAGGTTGGGCTCGATGTCCTTCTTATACATGTCGGCCTGGCGCTCGTCGTTGATCAGGATCATGATGATGTCGGCGGCCTTGGTGGCCTCCGCTGTGGTCATGACCTTCAGCCCGGCGGCCTCGGCCTTCGCCCAGCTCTTGGAGCCTTCATACAGGGCGACGATAACGTTGACGCCGCTCTCGTGCAGGTTCAGGGCGTGCGCGTGGCCCTGCGAGCCGTAGCCAACGATGGCGACGGTCTTGTCCTTGAGCAAGCCGAGATTGCAGTCGCTTTGGTAGTAGATTTTTGCCATGATAATTACCTCCTGTGCCGTCATGAGCGGCAGATTTTAAATGAATGGACGGAATATGTTAACCTGCATAGGTTAATATATCGGCTGTTTTTTGACCTTCCGGGTCGGGTCCGCGCCTTTTTCCAGCGCGATGATGCCGGTTCGTACGATCTCCTTGATGCCGTAGGGACGCAGCAGCGCTTCCAGCGTTTCGGTGCGTTCGGCGGTGTCGGCGAATTCCAGCGTCAGAGTGGTGCGGGTAACGTCCACGATCCGCGCGCCCATCAGTTCGGAAATCCGCATGATATCCTCCCGCTGCCCGGCGCCCGCCGATACCTTGAGCAGGCAGAGAGTACGGGCAATGGTTTCGGCCGGATCGAGGGTTTTCACCTTGATGACCGGGATCACCTTATTGAGCTGTTTTTCCAGTTGCTCAACGATATATTCGTCCCCATCTACCACAATGGTCATCCGGGAAATGGTGGGGTCCTCCGTCACGCCGACGGCGAGGGAATCGATATTGAAGCCCCGCCGCGCGAAAAGGCCGGACACCTTGGAAAGGACGCCGGCGTGGTTCTCCACGAGAACGGACATGGTATATTTCATAAAAACAGGCGCTCCTTCCGCATGAAATGGGGATGCCTTACAGCGACGGATAGTCGGGCTTCACCACGCACTGGAGCAGGTAGGGCCCGTCGGCGGCGAGCATCACGTCCATCGCCCCTTCCGCTTCCTCGTTGGAGGAAACCGAGCGGGAGGGAATGCCGTAGGCGGCCGCCAGCTTGACAAAGTCGGGGCTTCCGTCCAGATACACGGCGCTGTGGTTGCCCTTATAGTGGTTGTCCTGCAGTTCCCGCACCATGCCGAGACGGGTATTCCGCATGACGATGATTTTTACGTTGAGCTTTTCCTGACAGATGGTGGCAAGCTCCATCATGCTCATCTGGAAGGAGCCGTCCCCACAGACCGCACAGACCTGCCGGGCGGGCGCGGCGCATTTCGCTCCCACGGCGCAGGGGATGGAATACCCCATCGTCCCCATCCCGCCTGAGGTGAGGAAACGGCCTTCCCGGATGGCGTAGTTATTGGCCGACCAGATTTGGTTTTGGCCCACGTCGGCGCAAAGCACCGCGTCGGCGGCCATCTTTTCAGAAAGGCGGCGGAGAAAGGTTTTCGGCTCCACATATCCCTCCACCGGGAGGATGGGCTTGGCGGCGTACCGCTGCTTGCGGCCCGTCACCTGTTCCACCCACTCAGAGGGAGTTTGCCAGTCGGACAGGCGGGTAAGCTCCGCCAGCACACCTTTCAGGTCGCCCACAATCGGGATGTGGGCAGGCATATTCTTACCGATTTCGGCCGGGTCGATGTCGATATGGATGATTTTGGCGCGGGCGGCCACCTGTCCGGGCGCCGCGACCGCGCGGTCTCCCACCCGAGCGCCGACCAGAACCAGCAGGTCGGCGTCCCGTACGGCCTTGTTGGCCGGGGCGCAGCCGTGACTTCCCAGCATTCCGAGATTCAGCGGGTGGGCGGTGGGAAGGGCGCCGATCCCCATCATGGTGCAGACGACGGGGAGGCGGCATTGATCCACGAAAGCGCACAGCTCCTCCCGCGCTTCAGCGGAGAGAACGCCGCCTCCCGCGCAGAGAACGGGGCGCTTGCTGCCCTTCAGTGCTTCGATCGCCTTTTTGATCTGGAGGTTATGTCCCTGCGTGCGTGGCTTGTAGCCGATGATATCCACCGGCGCGGAATAATCGAATTCGGGAATGGAAGCCTGCTGCATATCGATCGGGATGTCGATCAGCACCGGGCCGGGCCGGCCGGTGGAGGCGATATGGAACGCTTCCTTGAAAACGCGGGGGATGTCCCGGGCGCGTTTGATGATGTAGCTGTGCTTGGTGAACGGCTCCGCCGCGCCGGTAATGTCCGCCTCCTGAAACACGTCCCGTCCAAGAAGGTCGCTGCGAACCTGGCCGGTGATGACCACCAGCGGGATGGAATCCATGTAAGCGGACGCAATGCCGGTGAGCAGGTTGGTCGCGCCGGGGCCGGAGGTGGCGACGCATACCCCCACGGTGCCGGAAATACGGGCGTAGCCGCTCGCGGCGTGGGCCGCGTTCTGCTCGGTGCGAACCAGGACGTGATGGATGGCGCTGCCGGCCAGCGCGTCATAAAACGGGCAGATCGCCGCACCGGGATAGCCGAACACAATCCGTACGCCCTCCTGCTCGAGACACTGCACCATGGCAGCCGCTCCCGTTATCATGCCATCCATCCTTTCCGATCCGGTATCGTGGAACTCGGGCACTTTACTGCGATAAAGCGCCCTTGCTTTCCAACTCATTCTATAGCGAATGCGAAAAAAAGTCAATACATTTTTATTTGCTAAAGCGTAAAATCGAAACCCCTGTGGATTATAGTTTTTGGCGTTCTTGCACCCCTGAAACAATCCGTGCTTCCCGAGGGTCAATCCGCACGATTTCCAGTCCCTGTTCTTCCGCATAACGGACGGTATTGGCCGTCCCGCCCGGGCCGCCGCCGAATACGGCGATCAGGCGGGAGGAATGCGCCGTCATCCAGCGGTTCCGCGCGCTCATGCAATAGGGAGTGTAGCGGTCGCAGGCGAGGAAAACGTCGTCCACCTGCTTCAGCAGGGCGCGGTACTGCTTTCGGTCGGCTTCTCTCCACCGGGCGTCCTGCTCCGGGCAGGGGAGAGCGGCTGTCAGCCGCAGCGGAAGCCCTGCCGTTTTCAGAGAGAGAACCTCCTCTGCCGCCCAGGTGTCCACCCCCAGCGCCATGCCGGAAAGGAAGGTGGTAAACCCATCCCGCACGGCCTGGAGGATCGCTTCCCGCAGGGCGGAGCGCAGCGGGGCGCAGGCGGCCGGATCCCGCCGGTAACCGGAGGGAAGTCTGTCCGGACGGTGGCCGGTAAAGCAGCAGGTCCCCGCCCGGTCCCAGAGCGGCTCGTCGATGGAAAGCACAGTGGTTTCCTCCTTTCTGTCCTGTCCGTTCCCTGGCGCTCCGCCGCTTCCCGTATTGAAAAGGGGACGGGGTTGTGGTAGACTGAGAAAGCGGCGACTTTGCTGTCCAGTATAGCACGGATCGTGCCGGGGTGCAAACCGGCCCTAGGGTGCAGCGAAGGTCGCCGGGAAAAAGGAGGATGCCTATGGAACGGGACGAGCTTTTTTGCCGGATGAACGGCGGACGGCTGTATTACTGCACCGACGAACGGCTGATGGCGGAGCAGCAGCGCTGCCTGGAAAGGCTGTATGAGTACAATCGAACACGCCCTTCGGAGCCGGAGAAGCGCGCCGCGCTGCTGCGGGAGATGTTCGCCGCCATGGGGGAAGGCTGCTATATCGAGCCGCCCTTCCATGCCAACTGGGGGGGAAGGAACGTGACCTTCGGACGGAATGTGTATGCCAATTTCAATCTGACGCTGGTGGATGATGGGATCATCCGGGTGGGAGACTGCGTGATGTTCGGCCCGAACGTGACGGTCGCGACCGCGGGGCATCCGGTTCATCCGGAGCTGCGGCGGAAACAGGCGCAGTACAACCTGCCGGTCGAGATCGGCAGCAACGTCTGGATCGGCGCGGGCGCCGTCATTCTGCCCGGTGTGCGCATCGGTGACAATACGGTGATCGGCGCGGGTAGCGTGGTCACGAAGGATATTCCCGCCAACGTGGTGGCGGTCGGGAATCCCTGCCGGGTTCTGAGGGAGATCGGCGAGCGGGATCGGAAATATTATTATCGAGACCGGGAAATTGATCTTGAGTAAACAGAAAACGGAATTTTTTCAGGAAAGGTCGAATCAAGTATGACACAGGCGGAGTTTACCTACCGGGAGCTGCTCTCCCTGACGATTTACCGGAAGGTGCTGGAGCAGCCGGTCACGGCGGCGCTGCTTGCGCTGTACCGGGCGGCGGACAGTCATGATCCGGAGGCGTTCTGCGCCGGCTGGGGCGCGCTCTGCGCGGAGCTGGCGGATCGGGGACAGTTCAGCAGCCTGCCCTCCGCCGTGGCGGAGGAGGTGCTCGCGGATGAAAACGCGTTTGTTTCCCTTCTGGCGGCGGATCGTCTGCGGGTGACCGACCGCGGGGAAGCCCTCGCCGTGCCGGAGGAATTGATCGGACTCGCCAGGCGGGATCTGGACGTGCTGTATCGGGCTGCTTCGGCGGACGCCGCCGCCCTGCTGGAGGGGTTGGAGCCGGCGCCGGGCGTTCGCCTTCCCTGCTGGGGAACGCGGCCCGCTCCCACGCCGCTCGACCGGCCGTGGGACGCCTGTGTGGACGCGCTGCGGGATTACCACCGGCTCCACGGCTGCGGCTGCTTTACCAGCCACCGCGCTTTCCTCTGGCGAGACGGTGAGATGCTCCCGGTGGAGCATCCTGACCCGATCCGGCTGTCCAACCTCAAGGGCTACGAGTACCAGCGTCGGATTGCTGTGGACAACACCCGCGCCTTCCTGGATGGGTTCGAGGCGAACAATATGCTGCTGTACGGCGACCGGGGGACGGGAAAATCCTCCACCGTTAAGGCGCTGCTCAACGAGTATGCGGACGAGGGGCTGCGGATGATCGAAATGCCGAAGGAGTTCCTGCGGCAGCTTCCCAATCTGACCGGCCATCTCGCTTCGGTTCCGATGAAGTTTATCGTCTTCATCGACGATCTGTCCTTTACGGACGACGACGATTCCTTCGCCGCCCTGAAGGCGGTGTTGGAGGGCGGGCTGGCCTCCCGGCCGGCTAATGTGGTGATCTACGCCACCTCCAATCGCCGGCATCTGCTCAAGGAGACCTTCAGCTCCCGGCAGGGGGACGAGGTGCACAGCGCCGATACGGTGCAGGAGGCGGTCTCCCTTTCCGACCGGTTTGGAATCAGCCTGACCTTCCTGATGCCGGACAAGCAGCGCTTTCTGGATATCGTGGAGCAGATCGCGGACGACCGCGGCCTGCGGGTGGAAAAAAAGACGCTACTGGATGCGGCGGAGCGCTGGGCGCTGGAACGGGGGGCTCGCTCTCCCCGGTACGCCCGGCAGTTCATCGCGGACGCGCAGGCCCGCTTGGGCCGCGGCGAAACGCTGTAAGGAGGACCCAATGGGCTTGTTTGGAAAGCGAAAATCGCCGGAAGAAAAGGAGACCGCGGCCCTGCTCGCCCGGCTTGACGGGCGGAGCGTGAAATATGTCGCCCGGCGGGATCCGGAAACCCAGATTGAGACGGTCATCGGGCACGAGGGACGGCTGAACACGAAGGACGGGCAGATCGTGATCGTCTGTAACGGGGCGGAAGTGTTCCGCTGTCCGGCCGAAGGAGCGCGCTGCGGCGAGCTGCTGAGCCTGGACGGCGTCGTCATCCGCGTCGAGGGGAAAATCGTGGTCGCGTACTATAAGTACTATCGCTAGACAGTACTTATAGTAGAAAAGAGGGATTGTTGTGGAGCGCAGAGAAAACAGCGTAGGAAAGAGTGCGGTAATTATCGGGGCGCTGTTGGCCGTTCTGGGCGTCGCCCTGATCGCTTTGATCCTCTCGATCCCTATCGTCAACAATCGTGCGGCGGAAAGAACAAGGGACGCCTTGCTCCGCGCTCCCCTGCCGCAGGGTGCGACGCTCGTGGATTCCCTTTCTGCGGCGGGCAAGCTGACAGGCAACGGAAACGGCATGCAGTATTTCGGTGCGATTCTGATTGAATCGGAAATGACACTCGACGAATTGAACGCCTATTATGAGCCCTTCCGGGAGGGAGAATGGGATTTTCGGCTTGAAGAACAGGTGGGGCGCGATATTGGCGTTATCGAGAACGGCAACTATGCCTTTGAAAAGGTAGCTTCTGACAACAGCGCCTATATCCTGTACAGCTGGGGAGATTGCGATTATTTCCTCCGGAATTGGGACCTGCGCGCCTACTAAAGAAGGATGGGAAAAGAAAAAACGAGCCGACCGGCTCGTTTTTTTCTGCTGTGTAAAATACTAAGAAATCCAGAAGGCTTTTTCTACGGGGAGGGCGCAGAGCATGGCGTGGGCGTCGGTTTTCAGCCCGTGCTCGGCGTTCACCGCCTCCATAATCCGGTTGCGGGCGGTGTTTTCCGCCACGATCATCAGCATTTCCTTTTCTTCCTGCAGGGTAATTCCATGGAACTGTTCGAGCTGCTCGGTTCCCACCCAGCGGGTACGGAGGACGGTGCCGCCGGTCGCTCCGGCTTTTCGTGCGGTTTCCATCACCGCGTCGGTATAGCCATGATCCACCGTAATCAGAATAAGGCTGTTTTTCTTTTCCTGCGCTGTTTCCACATGAATCCCTCCGTTTGCATTCGATTCTGCTCCCATGTCGTTTTCCCGGATGGTGAGCGCCGCTGCGATCAGCCGGTTGATCGCAGTCAGGGGAAGAAGAAAGGCGATTCCCCGGCAGCCGATTTTTTTCCCGAACGGGCCGCCCAGCTCCTCAAGGAGGGGAGCCATCGCGGCTTTCTGTGCAAAGCTGAAAACAATATCCTTTTCACTGCTTCCGATCCCCAGGCTGTCCAGTATCTCCGACGAGGCGGAGCCGTGGCCGGCGCAGAGCTGATGCAGATGCACCCGCCGCTCCATATAGAGATCTGTCACTGTGTTTCCGTATCCGCGCTCCACAATGGTGACGAGCAGCATCATGGGTTCCGTTTTCTCAGACATGTTCGCCGACACCTGCCTTTTCCGTGGTTTCCGGTTCTTCGTCAAAATACAGAATGGTATCCTCTACCTGCTCCAGCTGATGGACGAACTTCCGATGGGCGGCCTTTTTCTTCAGTTCGGCCCGCACGCCCAGAGACTGGATGGTGATCAGCGGGGTCATCGCCACCATGGCGACGATACCGAACGCGTCGGTCATCAGGTCGCCGCCCAACGCCGTACACGCGCCCATGGCCATCGGAAGAAGAAAGGTAGTGGTCATAGCGCCGCTGGCCACGCCGCCTGAGTCGAACGCGACGGCGGTGAAAAGCGGGGGGACGAAAAAGGTCATCGCCAGTGAGAGCAGATAGCCGGGCACCAGGAACCAGAATAGGTGGATGCCCAAAATGATCCGGAGCATCGACAGCCCGACCGACAGCGCCACGCCGATCGACAGGCTCTGCCGGATGGTGCGCTGGGTGATTGCGCCGTTGGAGACCTCCTCCACCTGTTTTTTCAACACATGGACGGCCGGTTCCGCCGCCACAATAAAGTAGCCGAGCAGCATCCCGACCGGGATCAGCAGGAATTGGAACGCTCCGCCAGCGATTTCCGTGCCGATCAGCTGTCCGGCCGGCATAAAGCCCACATTGGCGCCGGTCAGGAAGAGCACCAGCCCGACGTAGGTATACAGGAAGCCGACGACGATCCGCAACAGTTGCCGCCGCCGGAACCGGCGGGAAAGCAGTTGGAAAAGGAGGAAAATCGCCGCGATGGGCAGCAGCGCCGCCAGTACCTCTTTGGCATAGGCGGGGAAGGCGGTCAGGAACTCCCGCATTACGTCCCGGGTATCGGTCAGGTCAGCGAGGGGAACGGTTTCCTGCGTGACGGTGGTGGGCTTGTAGAAAATTCCGAGCACCAGCACCGAAAGGATCGGACCGATGCTGCTGAGGGCGATCAGGCCAAAGCTGTCGTTTTCCGAGTCTTTATCGCTTCGCATAGCCGTAAGGCCAAGACCGAGCGCCATGATAAAGGGGACGGTGATCGGGCCGGTGGTCACGCCGCCCGAGTCGAAGGCGGCGGGAATGAAACTGTCCGGCGCGAAAATAGCCAGCAGGAAAACCAGCCCGTAAAACCCGATCAGGAGCGTGGACAGGCGGATGCGGAAGATCATCCGCAGCACGGCGACGGCGAGAAAGCCCCCCACCCCGACGGCCACTGACAGGATCAGTACCATATTGGGCACCGAGGGAATCTGCGTCGCCAACACCTGCAGGTCGGGCTCCGCGATGGTGATTACCACGCCCAGAATGAAGCACACCACGACCGGCAGGACGATCTTTTTATTTTTGCTCAACTGCACGCCGATGCCTTCCCCCATGGGGAGCATGGCCATCTCCGCTCCCAGGGTGAACAGGCCCATACCCGCGATCAGCATCAGCGCGCCGAACAGGAACAGCATCATTACGCTGTTCCCGAGCGGGGCGACCGTCACGCTTAAAAGCAGGACAATGGCCGTGATCGGCAGGATGGAGGTCAGCGCCTCCATCACCTTTTCCCTGAGCTGTTTGTTCATCTGCATCCGTCCTTTCCCCGGGCGGAAAAATTCCCCCATTATAAGTATATATACTTATTTTATCATACCAGAGAGAGGCCGCGCAACGACGGATTTTGCGGTAATTCCGTTGAATCGTCGATTTATCCATGCTTCGGCACGGTATTCAGGGGAGTTTCAAGGATTTATGAACGAAATATCCGGGCGGGAATCCTCCCGCCCGGATAATCGAACAGTCAAATTGTTTTGCCTATGGAAAAGCACGGCGCAGGGAACCGGTCACTCTTCGGTGGAACCGTCTTCTCCAGAGGGCATCGTTTCTTCCTTATGCGTTGGGTAATACCGGTAGAGGTCGAAGCCGTCATCCTCGCCGTCATTCCGGGCCGGAGCGCCGTCTGCAACGCCCAAGAGGCCGTCGTCCAAAGGAACGGGGGAAGGCGGCGGAGCGGCCTCCCCGCTGTTTTCGGAGAGAGGCCCATCGAGCGAACCGTCGAGCGAAATGGAGGGAGCGCTGCTGGTCGCGTGCTTCCGGGCCGTGCGGCGATCCCACATCCCGAGCAGGAGCAGGTACAGCAGCAGGAGCGCCAGCGCCCCGAGAGAGATCAGCGCCCCGCCGGACAGGCCGGGAGTATGGTAGTCGAATCGGATGGATACCGCTTCCCCGGCCGGGCAACGGACTGCCATAAAGCCAACGTTGACGCGATAAATCTCCGCCGCTTCGCCGTTTACCGTAGCCGACCAACCCTCCTCATACGGCACACTGAAAAAGACGAGGTTTTCCTTTGGCAGGGAGATGACGGCGGAAAAGCCGCGATTGTCCCGGGTAAAGGAGGAGGCCGCCGTGGCGCGCCGCTCCTCGCAGTCCCACAGATATTCCTGCTGGCTGTACCCGGCGAGATAGGACTGCTCCTCCTCGAAGGAGCGGAGAAAGCCGCCGACGGCGCCCGCATCTTCATCCTCCACCACGATCGCCTTCATCAGGAGCAGCTCGCGGGTGGTCTTGGCGTAGTCCTCGTATTCCGAGCGGGTAAGATAATAATCGTAGGTGAAGCCGTAGGGAACGTAATATTCGTTTTCATAGACCAGGAAGCCGTTCTGTTCGCTGTGGTATTTCCAGCCCGGCATTTTCAGGGTGCTTTCGCCGTTCAGATCCGTTTGCTCGAAGAAGCTGCTTTCCTCCTTGTACTGGCCGCCGTCCTCGTTTTTATAATCGAAAAGGTACTTGACCGAAAGCAGGCCGCGCAGCGCGTAATGGGAGGTGTCCGGCCGGGAGCCGACGTTCCGTTCCACTCCTACCGAGGGATAGAACTCCATGATCGAGCCGGGCACTACGCTCTGAAACGCCTGGATGGTGGGCGTCTGCCAGAACATCCCGAGATTATCCATCCCGTCGTTGAAATCAATCCGGCAGCTGTCCATGTCCGGCAGGTTGATCTTGTCCGCGCCCTCGATCGCCCGGTCGATGACGAAATCCGAGGTGAAATTCGCCTGCGCCTTCCCCATACCGAGGCTGTACCAGCCGAACAGCAGGATGACCACCCCGGTCACGCCGATCGACCAGCCGTGGAATACCGAACGGTCCCGTTGATGCAGCCGGACAAGCAGGGCGGCCAGGATCAGGCAAACCGCGGCGAAAGCGACCGCGCTCCAGAACAGCTCGGGATATTTGTACAGCCCGATGGTCATTTTGCCGGTTTCCTCGTCCGGCTCCCAGGCTTTCGGAGTGAGGCCGACAAAGAGGGCGAAGGCGGCGGTGATCCCCGCCGTCCATCCAAAGGCGCGCGCCCAGTTGACCTCTACCAGATCGGCTTCGTCCAGCGTTTTTATGGTCGCCAGGACGAGAATGAGGATCATCATATAATACCAGCGGGCGTAATACATCTGGTTGAAAAGCTGGAACAGGGCGTTCAGGCCGGGGATAACGCAGAAAAAGAAGAGGATAATGAGCATCCGGCGAACCCAGTCGGTATGCCTGCGCGACTGAAAATAAGCGATCACGCCGGAACAGCCGAACACCGGCAGCCAGGCCGACATGGAGGCCCATTTGTTGTCCGAATCCGGGAAGAAGCTGGCGCGGGCGGGGATGTCCTGCGGGAAGAAGAAGGAATGCAGGATATCGAACAGCCGCTGGGGCTTGCTGTAATACAGCAGGTTCCAGCCGGAAAGCAGACTTTCGGTGCGGGGATTCTGGATGACCGAATAAAAGGAGGGGAGCAGCAGCACGCCCGCCATGGCTGTGCCAGCCAGCGCTTCAAAGACCAGCCAGAAGAATTTGCCGAAGCTCACCTTCCACTCGCCGGACAGGGCGCGAACCACCCAGTAAATCATCAGGAAAAAGGCCTGGCCGATGAAGAAATAGTAATTGGACAGGGCGCTGGCGAATACCGTAACGGCGAAAAGTCCGCGTTTCCCCTCCTTCATGTACAGCTCCATGCCGAGCAGCATCAGGGGAAAGTAAACGATCGCTTCATGGAAATGGTTGAAGAAGACGTTGTAAATGGAGAACCCCGAGAAGGCGTACAGCAGTCCGCCCAAAAGCGCATAATTCGCCCGCACGAAACGGCGTAGGTACCAATAAGCGGTCAGGGAGGACAGCGCGAATTTCAACATCAGCAGCGGCGCCATCATATAGGGGACAGCCGCACTGGGGAACAGGAGGGTGAACCAGAAGAAGGGGCTCCCCAGAAGATAGAAGGAGTAAGAGCCCACAAAATTTGCGCCGAGGTCGGTCGTCCAGCTCCAGGCTACGTTGCCGGAACGGATCGCATCGTGCGCCATGCGGTAAAAGGATATCTGCTGTACATTGAAGTCGCCGTAAAAGATGAAATAGCCCCTGTCCCAGATCAGGAACGGGAGAAACAGCAGGAAGGCGGCCGCCAGCGCGAGCAGAAATGCCTGCCCGGTTCGTTCGCGGGGCCGGCTGAGCGGGGATGCCGAAGCGTTCATGTCCGTAACCATTCCTTTCCATCCGCCTGTGCGGGAGAGTCTTCTCTGAAGAGCCTTCAACGAAGATACTTTTATTCAGTATAGCAGAGGCGATGGAAAAAGAAAAGAAAAACACGGGAAAAGACAGGCGGGCGAATTCCCGTTGATCCGGACTGCCTGTCTGATTTCCGGCGCAGCTTCAGCGAAACGCGCCGCCGTAACGACGAAGGATGTCGATATTGCCCGCAACCGCCTGCAGTTGGGCGGCATCCATCGCACGGATATCTCCGATCAGCAGTTCGCGGAGAGCGGGTGTCGCCATGTCTTCATCGGAATTCCCGTTTGCTTTTAGATTTTTGCCGAGCAGAAAATCCATACTGATGTTCAGCGCGTTGGCTATCGACAACAAGGCGTTAAGGCTGCACCGGTCCTTGCCGGTTTCAATGTTGGAGAGATATTTGTCGTCAATTCCTGCCAATCCGGCCAGCTCGGCTTGCGTCCAATTTCGTTCTTTGCGTACTTGTTTGATCTGTTTGCCAATGATCGTGAAGTCCATAACGTCCATTTTTTCACCTCCATATATTTCCAGTATACTTTGTTCTGGTGATTACGAAAACAATCTACACACTGGATATGAAGGTTGACAATTTTCTGGAATTTTGATAGGATTGGTTCAGCTTAATTGTTGAATATTGGATGGTAATGTGCCAAATTTTCACGTGCTGAAAGGAACGGGACAGGCACAAGAAAATCCAATACAGGAAGGGAGAATGCAGAGAAAATTGGAACGAGTGGGGACCAGAATGGTGGATAATCTTGGCAGAATTGTCCTACCAATCGAGATACGGCGGGCGGCCGGCATTCGCGTCAGAGATATGCTGGATATTTATTACGACTGCGATGACGGAACCGTTCTGCTCCGTAAGCCGGAACATATCTGCCTGTTCTGCCGAAACTCCGGTGAGCTTGCAAAAATCGGGGATCAATACATCTGCCGGGATTGCGCGGAAAAGCTGCGGGAGATGCTGTAGGAACGGCAAAACCGCGAAACAGACAAATATAAGGGGCTGTTACAAACTGTTTCTTTTTGCAGCAACCCCTTAAAAAACCACTTGCGGGCCATGGATCGTGGCCCGCATTTCGCGTCTTTCCGGCGCGAAACTGCGCTTTTCTTACCTGGGTGAATGTTTCTGAATTTTTCAGTACCCTCTTTGTGGTGATACAGCCTCTCTGCTGCGGGACAATAACGCCGCGGCCGTATTAATTTCCAGAATAAGTCATATACTAAGGAGGAACGCCTGGGAGGGAAGGAGGAAATAGGAAAAATGGAACGGAAGCCATCGCCGAAAACCTCCTGCCGGAAGAATTTGCTTTTAAAAACGCCCTATGATATAATGACAATTACGCCGCCGGATAGCGTTGGTATAAACCGGCTGGGCGGCGCAATCGCTATCATAGGAGAAGAACGGCCGAAAAGGCGGTAAAGGGAGGCGGAGCGGATGGAAGCCGTGATCGACGGACGCCGGGTCCGGTACATCGACGAGGGAGAGGGGCCGGAGGTCCTGCTCCTGCACGGCTGGGGCGCTCCCGCCGAAACATACCGCCTGATTATCGACCATCTGAAAACGCGCTGCCGGGTGGTGGCGCCGGATCTGCCCGGCTTCGGCGGCAGCGAGGAACCGGCGGAGCCATGGTCGGTGGACGATTTCGTGGATTTCGTGCTGAAATTCGCTGCTTTCGCCGGACTGAAGGCCCCGGCGCTGATCGGCCATTCCAACGGCGGCCGGATCATTATCAAGCTGATGAACCGCCCTGAGCTTCCCTTTGAGGTGCCGAAAATCGTCCTGATGGACGCCGCCGGTATTAAGGCGAAGCATGGGCCGGGATATTATATGAAGGTGTATTCGTACAAGGCGGCCAAGCGGGTGCTGCCCTCCCTCGCGGAGAAAATGCGGGGGAAGGTGGGATCGGCTGACTATAAAAATGCCAGCCCTGTGATGCGGCAGACCATGGTACGCGCACTGAACGAGGATTTGACGCCGCTTCTGTCCGGCATCCATGCTCCCACCCTTCTGATATGGGGGGAGAACGACACCGCCACCCCGCTGTCCGACGGGAAGCTGATGGAAAAACGCATCCCGGACGCAGGGCTGGTCGTGCTGGAGGGAGCGGGCCATTTTGCCTTTGCGGAACGCTGGGGCCAGTGCCGCCGCGTGCTGGACGCTTTTATCTGAGAAGAACATCTGAGGGAGACGCGCCATGCTGACGATTCTGACGACCATCCTGCTGTTTGCCGCCTTCGCGGCGGACTGCGGAGTGCTCACCCTGTATTTTGTCCATATGCTCCAGCTCAACTCCTACCGTCCGGAGCGGTACCTTCGCTGGATGAAGGAGAACCGCGCCCTGCTGGTGCAGAAGATGGGCTGGATGGTTCTGGCCTTTATCGCGGTGGCGGCGTTTCTGCTTACACCCACCGACTGGCGGGTACGGGGGGCCTGTGCGGCGCTGCTCATTATCCATTGTATCCTGAACCTGCCTAAAAAGGCGAAAAAGCCGCTGGTGTTTACCGCGCGGGTAAAGCGGCTGCTGGCCACCCATGCCTTGCTGCTGCTCTTAGTGGGTCTCGCGGTATACTTTACCGGCATGGTGCGGCTGAGCGTGGGGCTGCTTTTCCTCTGGCCGATCCTCACCCCGCTGG
>ERZ827520.2754-NODE-2754-length-15578-cov-3.510533_pt1 | contig 15578 bp, 10 predicted proteins | sample MGYA00519581_ERZ827520 | MGnify/ENA primary metagenome ERZ827520 (study PRJEB31778, sample SAMEA3449339) | human gut metagenome | biome: human gut; feature: human-associated habitat; material: faeces | place: United Kingdom | collected 2010/2012 ...
TTGAGGGGGGAAGGGGCGACCTTTTTTCAAAAAGGGCCCCCTTCCCCCCTCAAAAAACAACCACCGCCTAGCGCAGGTCGGTGACGCGCTTGGACTTGCTGAAGGTACGGGGCAGGCTGGCGTGGTCGGCGAGCTTCACGGCCACGCGGGCCAGCAGGGACTTGTGCAGACGCTGTTCCAGCGCGGCCACCAGCTGGGCATCGCCGCCGGAGGTGGCGCCCTGGGCGCGTTCCACGGTCAGGGTCATGTGGTCCAGCGAGCGGTCGTCGCGGGTCAGTTCCACATGATATTCGCCGCCCAGTTCGGGGAAGGCGCCGATGACGTCCATGATCTGGCCGGGGTAGATGTTGACGCCGCGGTAGATGATCATGTCGTCGGAGCGGCCGAGGATGCGGTCATGGCGGGGCATGCTGAGGCCGCAGGGGCAGTCGCCGGGCAGCAGGCGGGAAAGGTCGTGGGTGCGGTAGCGCAGCAGGGGCACGGCCTCCTTGCGCAGGCTGGTGACCACCATCTCGCCCACTTCGCCTTCGGGCACGGGCTGCAGGGTCTCGGGATCGAGGATCTCGATGATGAACATGTCGGCCCAGTAGTGCAGGCCGTTGTGCTCGTCGCAGTCGATGGCCGTACCGGGGCCGTACATCTCGGTCATGCCCGCGATATCATAGCTGCTTTCCAGCCCCAGCTTGCTCTCGATGGCCAGACGCATCTTTTCGCTGCGGATCTCCGAGCCGCAGATGACCTTGCGCAGCTTGAGCTTGTCGCGGATACCGGCGCGCTCCACTTCTTCGGCCAGCAGCAGGGCCATGGAGGCCGTAGCGCCGAAACAGGTGGAGCCCATGTCGCGCAGGAGCTGCAGATGCATCTCCAGGTTGCCGGGGCCCACGGGGATGGTGAGCATGCCGAAGCGCTCGCTGCCCAGCTGGAAGCCCGCACCGGCCGTCCACAGGCCATAGCCCACGGCCACCTGCATGCGGTCCATGGGGGTCAGGCCCGCCATCTCGTAGCAACGGGCCATCTGCAAGGTAAAATTATTCACGTCATTGGCCGTGTAGGCCAGGATCTTGCGCTTGCCCGTGGTGCCGCTGGAGGCATGGATGCGCACCACTTCCTCTTCGGGCACGCAGAGCAGGGGCAGGGGATAGCCTTCGCGCAGGTCTTCCACGTCCACGGTGGGCAGACGGCGCAGATCGTCCAGCGAGGTGATGTCGTCAGGCGTGACGCCACAGGCTTCCAGACGTTTGCGGTACTGGGGGGACTTGAAAGCCTGGCGCACGGTGAAGCGCAGGCCTTCCAGCTGCTGGCGGGCGATCTCTTCGGGAGAAAGCCGGGGGATGAAACGGTGAGTCATGGAACTGTCTCCTTGAGATCATGGACCGTGGCAACAGGGGCCACAGGGGGCCGCCGGGACACATCGCCGCAAGGCGGTATCCGCCTGTGCCGGAGCGGCAAACGGCGAATCCCTTTCCGGCCGGGAACGGCCGATGCGCCCGCCACAGTTTGCCGGCCGTCATTGTGCGCGTTTTTGTCCCAATGGGCAACAGGGAGAGAACAGGCGTGGGGAAGAGGCGCTCACGCGCTGTGGGGTGCCCCTATGAAAATGGCCCCGCGCCCCTCCGCATCACATTCCCCCCAACAGGAGGACATCACAGTCCGGCGGGACGGGGCGCCACGGGCAGCAGGCCTTCCAGCTCGATACCGGCAGGGCTCACCGAGGCGCGGTAGGGATAGATCTCCACCCCGGCATCCATCGCCTCATAGAACAGGGCCGCATAGGCGGGGTCCACCACGTCCGCCGGGCCGAAGCAATGGCCGTCCGGGCGCTGCACCAGATAGAACATGGCCGCGCGTTCGCCGCAGCGCACGATGTCCATGAGCTCGCGCAGATGTTTCTGGCCGCGCTTCGTGGCCGCATCGGGAAAGCAGGCCACGCCGTCTTCCACCATGGTCACGTTCTTGCATTCCACCCACAGCGGCGGCAGATCCGGCCCGGTGAGGCAGGCATCCAGGCGGCTCTCGCCGCGTTTGGCCTCCCGGCGGCATTGCGTGTATCCGGCGGCAAAGGCCAGCCGCCCGGCATGGAAGGCAACTTCTATCATGCGGTTGGGCACGCTGGTGTTGACGCCCACCCAAAAGCCACGGCCCAGGGCGGAGCCATCCGCGCCTTCCTCCCCGCCGGGCAGGGGCGGTACGGCCCGCTCGGCCAGCCAGACGGCCTCCTGCGTGTAGGGCAGCTTGCGCGCCGGATTGGCCGCGGGCGAGGCCAGCAGCGGGGCCCCGGCCAGGGTCAGGCCCAGCATGCTGCCGGAATTGTTGCTGTGGACCCAGACGTTCTGCCCGTCCAGCAGCATCTCCACACTGAAGCGCTTGTAACGCCTGATGAAACGCCCCACCACACAGCCTTGGGGAAGGGGCAGCAACGGTGTTTTTTCCATGGATCATCCTTAAAAGGGACACTGGGCCGCGGGGAAGGGCCCTCGTTTACAGTCAGATATGAACCTGATACGCTATTGCGCCGTGACCGGAGCGGGCGCGCCGCAGTCCGGCCACTCCTATTCCAGGCAAGGAGCACCCTATGCAGATTTCCGAACGTGTGCGCACCATGAAGCCCTCGCTGACCCTCAGCGTCAACACCCGCGCCATGGAGTTGCGGGCCCAGGGCATACAAGTCACCAGCCTGGCCGTGGGCGAGCCGGACTTCCCCACCCCCAAGCATATCTGTGAGGCCGCCAAGGCCGCCATCGACGCCAATTTCTGCCGCTACACGGCCGTGCCCGGCATCCCCGAGCTGCGGGCCGCGGTGGGCGGTTACTTCAAAAAATTCTACGGCGAGGACATCGCCCCCGAATGCACCATCGTTTCCGCCGGCGGCAAGCATGCCCTGTACAACTTCATGCAGGCCTCCATCAACCCCGGTGACGAAGTGCTGCTGCCCGCCCCCTACTGGGTCAGCTATCCCTACACCATCCAGCTGGCCGGCGGCGTGCCCGTCATCGTGCAGGCCTCGCTGGAACAGGGCTTCAAGGTCACGCCCGAGATGCTGGACGCCAAGTGCACCGACAAGACCAAGCTGCTGGTGCTCAACACGCCCAGCAACCCCACTGGTGCCGTTTACAATGCCGAAGAACTGGCCGCCATCCTGGACTGGGCCGACAGCCGCGACGTCTACGTGCTGACCGACGAGATCTATGACCAGCTGGTCTTCGCTCCGGCCAAGATGGCCAGCGCCGTGCACCACTTTGCCAAAAATCCCGAAAAAGTGGCCATCCTCAACGGCGTTTCCAAGAGCTTTGCCATGACCGGCTGGCGCGTGGGCTATGTGGTGGCCCACCCCGAGATCATCAAAAAGATGTCCAGCATGCAGGGCCACTGCACGTCCAACATCTGCTCCATCTCGCAAAAGGCCGCCCTGGCCGGCCTTACCGGTCCCCTGGATTTCCTGGGCGAGATGCGCAACGCCTTCCAGCGTCGCCGCGACCTGGCCATGGACATCATCAACGGCTGGGACTTCGCCTCCTGCCCCTGCCCGGACGGCGCCTTCTACCTGTTCGTGGATGTGCGCAAGTGCTTCGGCGGCACGGTCAAGAACTCCACCGAGCTCTGCACCTGGCTGCTGGACAAGGCCCGCGTGGCCGTGGTGCCCGGCGCCGCCTTCGGTGACGACAACTGCATCCGCTTCTCCTACGCCGTCAGCGACGACACCCTGCGCGACGCCCTGCAGCGCATCGGCGACGCCCTGTCCCAGCTGCGGTAGTGTACGACAGGGCAAGAGTTAGCTAAGAGGAGGGACGGCACACCGTCCCTCCTCTTTTAATTAATAATTCCAGTCCCAGAACATCTGATACAATTTTTATTTAGTCCACCACATGAACATCTTTCTTTATGCCCAGAACTGACTATTAACATTTTATTTTCAGAAGGGGATGAATAGGCTGCCAAGTCGTCAAAAAGAAATGATAATCCATAAGCAACATAAAATCTTGAAATATATTTTTTGCACTTTGATGGCAATTTTAAATCTTCAGGATAGGGCATTGACGTCACTATGGGGTCATTATTTTTTAAAACGTTTTTCTTAAATGAATCCAGCACAGAAAATTCATATAGACAAGGCTTATACGGACGAGGTGTGTATCCTCCGCCGCTGAAGATAAACTTTGTTTTTTCCCGCAATGTTTCCTGCTTGCTCACGCCATGACCTTCAGGAAGACATCTTCGTGTATCTTGTAATGTTTTTTCACTATCACTACGTACCTTATTAGAAACTTTATTTTTTGCAGCGGTAATGGTTTTATTTTCACTTCCACTTTCCTTTATCTTACGCCAGTACTCCATTTTTTGTATATCTATATTCTCACCGCAAGCGAATCTTTCTATAGAGCGAGAGCCATGTGGAAAAACATTCCCTGCAAAGTAATTTAATACACGTTCTTCTTGGCCTGCGTATGTAAATACACTTTGGTCAACAGTCCCTGCGCCTACATCTGTAAAAAAATAAATAGTGGTAGGATCAGGACTCGAGGCTGGCGACCGGATGAAAGCCTGAATATTAGCACTCACCTCAGGATATACCTGGCATAATTCATTTTCTGCAAAGCCATCATCGCTTAAAATAGAGATATATTCATTTAAGTCATCAATTTTTACAGAATCTTCAATTATAGACTCAGACTTTAACTCCCATGCAATAGTAAGCATAGAGCGAAACAGTTTGCGCACATTTTCATCACAAATATCAGCCACAGGTATTGCCATATTTACCCTGATTTGATCTTCCTTCATTTCTCCATAATCAGGATACTTGATAGTGATATCGGCAACGACTCGCTTTAACCATAGAGATAAAAAGAAAATGGTTGCCATTTTAGTTAGTTCTGATGGGGAGTATTTGCAATCTTTACCGACGATATTTTTATATTCATGAAAAATTTCCGCATTTATTTCATTAAGCGCAACTTTTTCCAGTGCAACTTTTAGATGATAAAGCCCGTTTTCTGGATAAAGTGTATGGATAGTATCATGAATCGTAAATGTGTCCCCATCAAACAAAATAACGCTGGGAATGAGCAAGGAGGATAGATTGTCCTTCTCAAAATGTTTAAATACCCATGCCTTATCTTTATTAATATCACGGATAACTATTTTTGATGAAGATGTACCAAAATCGAAGCCTATTTGAAATATATAAGGATCACGTTGACTATTTTCCACAACAGAATCCTTTACAGATTTGATATGAGAAGAAATACCACTATCTTTTTTTGTCCGTTTATCATCACCACGGAGTAAGCCAGAAAACAAAGATTTGATAACACTACTCAAAGTAGCCATAACCTTCCCCCTTAGTGCACAACATTAAGAAGCCCCACAACGACTAAATTAAACTCAGGATCAACAATTCTCTTACTATTTAGAAGATCAATAGTATTTCTTTTTTGCTCTTCATTTTTAACAATAGTCGCCCGTGTCATTTTTATAACATTTTCCCCACGCTTATTTGCGATGAGAGTATCGAGCCGACTTTTGCTTTGGGCGATTTTTCTATCAAACAAACTTGTCCGACGTCTGATTTTAATTTGTATGATATTTTCATTTTCCATCCCAAATTCATCTATATCACTATCTATTTGATCATATATAAACTCTTCAAGCTGTGCATACCTATCTCCAATGCATTTTTTATCATATTCTTTATAATCCCAGTCTGTGCCATATTTTAACATATCTTGTATAATATCTTCAGCTTCTGATGAAGTAATGCAGGTTCCATCTGATAAAGAAATCAGACCATATTTAAGAAGTTCTCTATCTATAACTCCCTTCATTTTTAATTTTTCAATTCTAAACAGGTATACACCACTAGGAATTTTATCTATATTTAATTCTATAGAATATACTTTATATGTATTATAGGAATTATCAACATTTTCTTTTGTTATCCATCGGATAAAAGGAGACATATGATTTGCAAAAAGAATATTCTTCCTACGAACTTTCCCTACAATTTCGCGATCGAATGTAATGACAAATGTTTTTTGCCGAAAAAGCATAGAAGCAACGGTTCGTTCTCCATCAATATATTTTCGAAACGATTCACGTGCATCATCAGAAAGAGAAATCTGTAAACATCCAGGATAGGGAGTATTATAATTTATGATCGTGCCGAAATAATATCGTTCAAAAAAATTTTTAACATAGGCTTCAAGCTCTGATGGCTGAATATAGCGTCCTTTACCACGATCCTCTTCTATCTTTTTTTGAACATAGTCAGAAAAAGCAACTAACCCTTCTCCAGATTCTTCTAGAAAAAGAATATCAAGTTGGCGCCTTTCTATTGCCTTTTGCGTTTGTACGATACGCCTATTCTCTTCTTCTTCTGTCAGATTTTTGCTTAATAAATCCATCGTCAAATGTTTTATTTCATATCCAATAACCTCATCCAAATCTCCGAGGCTATTGCTAAATTTTTCAAGCTTTTGATGTAAACGGGTAAATATTCGTTCCTCAATCGTGTTTTCAATTTTAAAGTTAACAATAGAAAGACGATCCGCCTGCTGACCAACACGGTCAATTCGACCTATACGTTGCTCAACGCGCATCGGGTTCCACGGAAGGTCATAATTTACAATGATTCTGCAAAATTGTAAGTCGATCCCTTCGCTACCAACCTCTGAGGAAAGAAGAATGCGTGCTCCTGCGACATCTCTAAAGTATTCAATTTCTTTCCAACGCTCTTCTGCAGAGATTCCTCCATGTATAATAGCGATTTTTTCACCATTTGATTCAAGCCTCTTTTTTAAATAATTCAAGGTACCTCTATAAAATGAAAAAATAATTACCTTCTCTTTATTTTCTATTTCAAGCAATCGAAGGAGACTTGCAAATTTTGAGTCATTTTTGATAAAATCATACTGAAAAAGATTAGAAATTTTCGGTAAAAAATCATCAGCTAACTGTGTACTCTCGCTTATTATATCATCGTCTCCAAAGGCTTCTGATAAAATTGACCCGGAAGGCTCCATAGATGAACTATTTATTTTCTCTACAAAAGCAGGCAAACAACTTGCCGCCATTAACTGCCATGTCATTACACGAAAAATATGAAACTCAGTATTATGCTTGGCGCAATATGTTTTTACTGCTATCAGTATCATCTGATATAAAGCCATTTCTTCTTTTGTGTATGACAAGTCAATAACTTTAGATACACGAATTGGACGTTTCTCTTGAACTTGTACTCGGCGCGTTCTGTTGACATAATTACCAAGAATATTCATTTTTTCTATAATATCTTGGCATTTTGCTATCAGCGCAACATCAGAAAAATCACCTTTGTCAAGCTCTAATATATACTCAATAAATCTTTTAAAATATGGAGATTCAGCAGCAGGGCTATTGGCCATCATTTCCAAAGAATTTAAAAGTAGTTTTTTATTTATAGGATGACTACTAAGAGCATTTCCAGCTCTGACTGTCGGCCGATTTGCCTCCAATAATCCCTCAAAGCTATATTGAGTTGCAAAAAAATCCTCATCAATCAGGCGTAATAAGCTATGTAAGTCCGTATTTTTATTATTTAAAGGTGTTGCAGAAACACACAGAATGCCACGTGCAGATGCAGATAGACATTCACCGAGTGAAAACGTTGTCGTTGAAGAATTTCTCATATAATGAGCTTCATCAAAAATAACGAGATCAAAAGGATAAAAGTCTTCTTCCCAAAAACGAATTTCTCGAAGCAACTGAACTTTGGGAGATATACTTTTCCCCTGGTCTAAAGGATTTCTCAGTTCATTTTGTAAATCCTTAGGGGGCCTTAATCCAGTATAAGTACCGATTAAAACAAACTGATATCCTTGCCCATAGTTTTTAGTATTATCTATTTCACACTTCAGATCTTCGAAGTTAACGATTTTTGCATCTATGAGAAACTTCTCTTCAAGTTCTGTTTTCCATTTTGCAGATAGGCTTTTAGGGCAAATAATCAGTAGACGTTTTGCTTGATATCTCGCCTGCATTTCAAGCCAGATTAATGTCGCTTCTATTGTCTTACCAAGACCGACTTCATCTGCAAGAAGTAACCTTTCTGAAGGTGAATTAATAAATTTTATTACTGGCTTATACTGATAAGGATAAAAATCTATCTGTGCCGCTTCCATTGAATAAATAATATCATGTAAACTTCCTTTTAATTTTTCATATGTAATGCATTGACGTAAATGCGAGGCCCCTTCAAATCGTTCATGTTCGAGGAGATCAAAGGGATCTCGAAGGGCTTCCTCATTAGCAGCTAAAATCTGACTTATAGGCCTATATTTCATCAGCCCATTAGCAAAACGAATCTGAATCATTATAATACTACCTGTACAACGGCTTTTCCCCGTATATACAGCGATATCACTCGGATGATTTTTATCAATAACTTTTTGATCCTTGATAAAAGGGATGTTCATAGCCATCGAAACCCCTTAATTTTATGTTTTGAATCTATTCTAATATACTAAATATATTTTTCAATTTCAATATTATTAAGCAGCAAAAGACTACTCATAGCCCTCTCGACAAGTCACGGGAGAGGATGGTAAAAAACTCCTTTCCTCATCCTGTCCCTGCAAGGAGATTATCCCGTGTGCCAGAGTGATTTTCCCGCCTATCGCGGTCAGATGGAATATGTGTGCCTGCACTGCGGCCAGCGTTACCCCGGTGACAGCCTGCTCTACACCTGCCCGTCCTGCGGCGGCGTGTTCCTGCTGGAAAACACCAAGTTCGACGAACTGAAACAGCGCAGCGGCGCGGAATGGCGCGAGATCTTCGACCGCCGTGCCTCCACCCGCAGCACGGCCCTGCGCGGCATCTTCCGTTATTATGAACTGCTGGCGCCCCTGCTGGACGAGGAAGACATCGTCTATCTGGGCGAAGGCCTGACCCCCATCGTGGAAGCCGCTCCGGCCCTGCGCGACCGTGTGGGCGTGCCCTTTGCCTACAAGAACGACGGCCAGAACCCCAGCGCCTCCTTCAAGGACCGCGGCATGGCCTGTGCGTTCAGCTATCTGAAATGGCTCTGCCGCCGCCACCAGTGGGACGAGGTGCTGACCGTCTGCGCCTCCACCGGTGATACCTCCGCCGCCGCGGCCCTGTACGCCTCCTATGTGGGCGCGCCCCTCAAGAGCGTGGTGCTGCTGCCCCACGGCAAGGTGACCCCGCAGCAGCTCTCCCAGCCCCTGGGCAGCGGTGCCACGGTGCTGGAACTGCCCGGCGTGTTCGACGACTGCATGAAGGTGGTGGAGCATCTGGCCGAGAATTACCGCGTGGCCCTGCTCAACTCCAAGAACAGCTGGCGCATCCTGGGCCAGGAATCCTACGCCTATGAAGTGGCCCAGTGGTACGGCTGGGACGTGTCCGGCCTGTGCATCTTCGTGCCCATCGGCAACGCGGGCAACATCACGGCCGTCATGTCCGGCTTCCTCAAGATGCTGGAACTGGGCATCATCACCAGCCTGCCGCGCGTCTTCGGCGTGCAGAGCGAACACGCCGACCCCGTGTACCGCTACTATGCCGCGCCCAAGGACGCCCGCGTGTGGCAGCCCGTGACCGTCACCCCCAGCGTGGCCCAGGCCGCCATGATCGGCAACCCGGTCTCCTTCCCGCGTGTGCAGCGCCTGGCCGAAAAGTTCATCGAAAAGGGCGGCGAAAAGGCCTTCCAGGTGGTGCAGGTGACCGAACAGCAGATCATGGACGCCATGATCGTGGCCAACCGTCACGGCCACATCGCCTGCACCCAGGGCGGCGAATGCCTGGCCGGTCTGGTCAACGCCCGTGCGCTGGGCCTGGTGGGCGATGACGAGCACGCCGTGCTGGACGCCACGGCCCACGCCCTCAAGTTCTCCGGCTTCCAGGACATGTACTTCAACGACAGCTTCCCCGAAGCCTACGGCGTCAAGCCCCAGGCCGAGCTTTCCAACAAGCCTGAACTGCTGCTGCCCGAAAGCGCCCGCGAAGGCAAGGACGTGGCCACCTTCGCCCGCATGGGCGCCGATGCCGTGGTGGCCCGCCTGGGCCTGAGCCGCAAGTAGCCTCCGGCTCCTCCGCAAAACGTCAAAAGCCCCTTTCCCGACGGGAAAGGGGCTTTTTTCATGGCAGACAGATGTGCGCTATTTGGCGGTCTTGGAGTCCGGCTCGGCCATGGCTTCGGGCCAGCGCTCGGCGGCCATCTCGCGCAGCTTGAATTTCTGGATCTTGCCGCTGGCGGTCAGGGGGAAGCCGTCCACCACGGCGATGTAGCGCGGGATCTTGTACCAGGCGATCTTGCCGCGACAGAAGGCGCGCACGTCTTCGGGCGCCACGGGCACGTCGGGCCGGGCGATGATGAAGGCGCCCACTTCCTCGCCGTACTTGCGGCTGGGCACGGCCACCACCTGGATGTCCAGCACGCCGGGCATGCCCATGAGGAATTCCTCGATCTCGCGCGGGTAGACGTTCTCGCCGCCGCGGATGATCATGTCCTTGATGCGGCCGGTGACGCGCACGTAGCCGTCCTCGTCCATGGTGCCCAGGTCGCCGGAATGCAGCCAGCCGTCAGGGCTGATGGTGCGGGCCGTCTCTTCGGGCATATTGTAGTAGCCCTTCATGACGTTGTAGCCGCGGCACAGGATCTCGCCCACTTCGCCGCGCGGCAGTTCCTCGCAGGTCTCGGGGTCGCCGATGCGCACCTCGATGCCGGGCATGGCGCAGCCCACGGTCTCGCAGCGCAGATGCAGGGGGTCGTCGGGGTCGGACTGGGTCATCACCGGCGAGCCTTCGGTCAGGCCGTAGCAGATGGTGATGTCCTTCATGTACATGTCTTCCACCACGCGCCGCATGAGCGGCTCGGGGCAGACGGAACCGGCCATGATGCCCGTGCGCAGGCTGGAGACGTCGAAGCGCTTGAACATCTTGTGTTCCAGTTCGGCCAGGAACATGGTGGGCACGCCGTACAGGGCCGTGCAGCGCTCGCTGTCCACGGCGGCCAGCACATGCAGGGGGTTGTAGGCTTCGAGGATGACCATGCAGGCCCCGTGGTTGACGCAGGCCGAGACCCCCAGCACGCAGCCGAAGCAGTGGAAGAGCGGCACGGGCAGGCAGACGCGGTCCTCGTCGGTGAAGCGCTGGTTGCGGCCGATCCAGTAGCCGTTGAGGCCCACGCCCACATGGGTCAGCATGACGCCCTTGGGGAAGCCCGTGGTGCCGGAGGTATACTGCATGTTGATGGCGTCCCAGGGGTCCAGGCTGTCCTGCCGGGCCTGGTACTCGGCATCATCGGTCATGACGGACATGGACAGGATCTCGGGCACGGAATACATGCCGCGATGCTTCTCCACGCCCAGGAAACAGACGCGCCGCAGATGCGGCAGGCGCGCGAAGCTGAGCCGGTCGCGGCTCTGGTAGCGCAGCTCGGGGGCCAGAGTGTAGAGCGTGTCGATGTAATCATGGTCGCGCAGGCTGTCCATGATGAAGATGTTCTCGCACTCCGACTGGTTGAGCAGGTATTCGAGCTCGTGTTCGCGATAGTTGGTGTTGACCGTGATCAGGATGGCCCCGATCTTGGCCGTGGCGAACTGCAAGGTCACCCAGTAGGGCACGTTGCTGGCCCAGACGGCCACCTTTTCCCCTTTTTGCACGCCTAGCGCCATGAGTCCTTTGGCGAACAGATCGACGGTATCGGCAAACTCGCGCCAGGTCTGGCGGTAGTTGCGGTCGGCATAGACGATGGCTTCCTTGTCGGGGATGCGGGCCACCGTCTCGTCCAGGATCTGGCCAAGGGTCTTTTCACGCAGTTCGAACAGCGCCTGGCGCTGGCGCACTTTCTCGTCCATGGATCATCCTCATATACCGCGCGGGAGCGCGGGCTGTGTACGCAAAAGGGCAGGGGAACGACGGGAGACTACGGCGTGTAGGTCACAGCCAGCAGCTGGGCCGGGTCGTCGCCGTGCGCGCCCACGTAATGGGGCACGATGGAGTTGTAATAGATGGTCTCGCCGGCCTTCAGGTAATAGGTCTCGCGGCCGTAGACCACCATCAGCTCGCCCTTGAGTACCAGGATGAATTCCTCGCCCTGATGCGAGATGGTCTTCCGCTCTTCGTCCTTGTCGGGATAGATCTCGATGAAAAAAGGCTCCATGTTGCGGTCGCTCTTGCCCTTGCCCAGCGCCTGATAGATGTAGCTGGAACGGGGGGTGCGGCCGGTGTGCATGGCGGGGTCCACGCTGCCCAGCTGGTCCATGCGGGAAATGATGGGATCGCGGGTGAACTGGTCATCCAGGAAGGTGCCCAGACGGACGCCCAGCGAGCGGGCCACCTTCTGCAGGGGGCCGATGGTGGGATATATCTCGTCATTTTCCATGCGTTCCAGAAAATTGACGGTCAGTCCCGTATTCTGTGAGAGGGTCTCAAGATCCACGTTCCTTTCCTCGCGGAACGTGCGGATGCGCTTTCCGACACTGCTTTTTCCGGCCATGTCTGTCTCCTGTTACACTGTGCAGAAAAACCAAGGGTAAAAAGTGTTCTGAAAAATATCATAAAGTCTTATGGCCCCGCAAGGCGGCAGTCCGCGCGTAGCGCAAACGTCGAAAAAACGCTAGGCTCGTCCCATGATACAGCACAAACGTACGGCCTTGCTGGCCGCAGGACAGGTCCAGGGCGTGGGCTTCCGCCCCTTCATCTACAGGCTGGCCGTGGAAGGCGGCCTTTCCGGCAGCGTGGGCAATACCTCGGACGGGGTGCGCATCGAGGTGCAGGGGCCCCCGGAACAGGTGGATGCCTTTGCCGTGCGTCTGCGCCGGGAGCTGCCGCCCCTGGCCCGGCTCACCCGGCTGGAAATCACGGAGCTGCCCCCCGTGGACGGCGAGACGGAATTCGTCATCGTGGCCAGCCACGGCCATGCCGGCCACAGCGTGCTGGTCAGCCCCGATGTGGGCATCTGCGAGGACTGCCTGCGCGACATGCACACGCCCGGCAATCCGCGCTTCGGCTATGCCTTCACCAATTGCACCAACTGCGGGCCGCGCTACACCATCACCCGGTCCATCCCCTACGACCGCGCCACCACCAGCATGGCCTGCTTCCCCTTCTGCCCCCGCTGCGAGGCCGAATACCGCGACCCTCTGGACCGCCGTTTCCATGCCCAGCCCGTGGCCTGCCCGCAATGCGGGCCGCGCCTGTGGCTGGTGGACAACCCGCTGCTCCCGCCCGGCGGCACCCTGCCCCCGGACAGCGCCCCGGCAAACTGGCCCGGCCCGGAGACCCTGCCGTCGGAAGCATCCATGCGGGATGCCGTGGCACGGGCGGCCGCCCTGCTGCGGGAGGGCCACCTGCTGGCCCTCAAGGGCCTGGGCGGCTTCCAGCTGGCCTGTGACGCCCGCTCCGCCCGCAGCGTGGCCCTGCTGCGCCTGCGCAAGCGGCGCCCGCACAAGCCGCTGGCCCTGATGGTGCCGGATCTGGCCACGGCACGGGAGCTGTGCGACCTTGCCCCGGAACACGAGGCCCTGCTGCTTTGCCCGGAAAAGCCCATCGTGCTCTGCCCGGCCCGCAAGGGCTGCCTGCCCCCCGCCATCGCGCCGGATACCGCCGGTATCGGCCTCATGCTGCCTTACACGCCCCTGCATGCCGTCCTTTTCGACGAGCTTGTCCGCCTGACCGCTACGGCCGTAGAGCCCGCGCCCGTGCTGGTCATGACCTCGGCCAATGCCAGCGGCGAGCCCATCTGCCTGGGCAACCGCGAGGCCCTGCGCCGTCTGGCGCATCTGGCCGATGCCTGGCTGCTGCACGACCGTGACATCCTGGTGCGCGTGGACGACAGCGTGGCCGGTGTGCGTCCCCTGCCCGCCGACGGGGAAAAACCCGCCGCGGCGCCCTTTTTCTACCGCCGGGCACGCGGCTATGTGCCCCGCCCGGTGATGCTGCCCGAAGCCTGGGGCACGGATCTGCCCTGCGTGCTGGGCGCGGGCGGCGAGCTCAAGGCCACGCTCTGCCTGACGCGCGGCAACGAGGCCTTCGTCAGCCAGCATGTGGGCGATCTGGAGAACGCCCCCACCTTCGGTTTTTATGAGGAAGTGGCCCGCCACCTGCAGGATCTGCTGGAGGTGCGGCCCGCCGCCGTGGTCTGCGACCTGCACCCGGATTTCCTCTCCACCCGCCATGCCACGGAACTGGCCCGGCGCGAGGGCCTGCCCCTCTGGCATCTGCAGCACCATGCCGCGCACGCGGCCTCCGTGCTCACCGAACACGGCCACACCGGCCCGGCCCTGGCCCTGACGCTGGACGGCACCGGCCTGGGCACGGACAAGAGCATCTGGGGCGGAGAGCTGCTGTTCATGGAACTGGATGCGCCCCGCTGGCAGCGTCTGGGCCGTCTGGCGCCCTTCCGTCTGCCCGGCGGGGAGGCCGCCATCCGCGAGCCCTGGCGCATCGCCCTGGGCCTGGCCCTGCAGAGCGGTCTGGCCCCCGAAGCCCTGACCGGGATCTGGGCGGACTGCGCTGACGACGGGGACGATGTCCGCCGTGCGCCGCAGGCCATGGCCGTCACGGCGGTCAGCGAGATGTGGCGCCGGGGCCTCAACTGCCCGCCCACGTCCAGCGCCGGGCGCCTGTTCGACGCCGTCTCCGCCGCGCTGGGCCTGTGTACGCACATCACCTATGAAGGACAGGCCGCCATCCGTCTGGAAGACGCCGCCGCCCGCAGCGCCCTGCCGGGACAATGGTGGTGCATGGGGGCGGAAGAGCTGCGGGCCCCGCAGCCGGAGCACGAGCTGCTGCCCGCCCTGCCCCTGACGGAAGAGGACGGCTTTTGGCAACTGGACGGCACGGCCCTGTTCGCCGCCGTGCTGGCCCGGCGCGACCGCCTGCCCGTGGAAGATCTGGCCGCCCGTTTCCACTGGCAGCTGGCGCAGGGCTTCACGGCCCTGGCCGCCAGGGCCGCCGGGGCCACGGGCGTGCGCGTGGTGGGCCTTTCCGGCGGCGTCATGCAGAACGCCCTGCTGGCCCGCCTGCTGCCGCTGCTGCTCGCGGCGCACGGCCTCACCCCCTTGTGCCAGCAGGAAGTGCCGCCCGGTGACGGCGGCATCTCTCTGGGGCAGGCCGCCTGGGCACAGGCCTGTTTGCGAGCCAGGATGGCGTCGGAGGTGTGAGGTTGTCCGCTTCAAAAAGCGTAGCAACCAGGTGGTGTGTCAATGCTTGCGGGAACGGCCACCTGTCTTTCGCGTTCCCCCCTTTCGGGAATATTTTTTTCTGTATGAAAGTCTCCACCCAGATGCAGTTCTGCGTCCGACATAAACTGGAACTTGTATTTGTGAAGGATCATTGTTTTTATACTTATCACAAAGATACTCATAAAATTTATTGTACCATCTATCAATATAGTTTACAAAATTACCATTTTTTACAAGTTCAATAAAATATTTTTTTCTAAAAAGTTTATATGAATACTTTTTAACACCATAAAATAAAAGCGATATCAAGCAAGGAAGGAACTCTTCGCATTCTCCGCCTTCTAAGAGCGTGTTTGGAAACTTCAGCTTTTATAGTTACAAGAAGGCATGTGGACAAAA
>ERZ827520.2759-NODE-2759-length-15552-cov-3.004840_pt1 | contig 15552 bp, 13 predicted proteins | sample MGYA00519581_ERZ827520 | MGnify/ENA primary metagenome ERZ827520 (study PRJEB31778, sample SAMEA3449339) | human gut metagenome | biome: human gut; feature: human-associated habitat; material: faeces | place: United Kingdom | collected 2010/2012 ...
ATTTTGGCCTGCGGAATCTGGGATGACCGAAAAAAGATTGAGGAGCTGATGCGTGGCCGCGATTATGTTTTGGGCTATCCGGTGGCGGGCGGGAATATCAGGGACGGCGTGCTGAGCTGCTGCGTGTTTGACCATTTCATGTTGGAGCGCGAGGAAAAAGCGGGGATTCAGAGTTACCGGCGGCTGACCGAGCTTCTCCATGACTGCCGAATCAAGCCCGAAATTCCCTATGATATGCTGGAGTGGATTTGGCTGCACATGGCGATCAACGCAGGGGTGATCACCGTCGCGGGGAAATACGGAGATATCCACGATACCGCCGCCTCCGCCGAAAAGCTGATGAATTCCTCCAAAGAGCTGTCCGAAGCGGTGCTGTCCATCCGGGAAACCGCGAAAATCATTGCGTCTCGTGGCGTGTGCCTGAAAAATTACAGGGGCGAGCTGCTACCCTATCGAATTCCGTCCAAAATTGCGGGCGTCGTGATGAAGAAAATGTTCGCAGGAAACCTTCTGACCCGAAAGATCATGACGCTGCACAGCAATCCGGACGATCTGCTGTATGTTTGTAAAAACGTGTATGTTTGTGGAAAACAAAACACGCTCAGTACCCCCATCTTCTATAAGAACTGTGAAGCGCTAGGGCTGGTGGACGAAGAGGCCCCAGCAGCAAAAGCCGCACGATGAGACGGCGGTGAAACGGCGTGTTCCATATGGCACATTAAATCGAAAGGTAGAATCAGTATGCATAAAACGACTGTGACTGACGGCCATGCCCATGCCTGCGGCAAATATCTGACAGGGGTGCAAACCGAAAAGAAATTGATATCTGCAAAAGTGGATATGGTGCTCTTAACGCCTGAACAGTATGGCAGCAAGATTACCTATGGACTGAAAAATTGATCGCAAGCAAATCCGCTGGGAGATGTCGTGAGCAAAAATAACCGCACCACCAGTTTGATGATTTCGCTGATCGGTGCGGTCAAGCAGATTCCCAGAGAAAATGAATATGTTTATCAATTGAAAAGTGAACTGCCAGATCGCGTGAAACAGTGCTACTGGGTCACCCGGGCAAACTGGACGAATGTATGAAAGATTACGCAAGCCAACCGCGACGGCGGGCATGATGCGGTGGATTTTGACCCAGACCCAATTCGCGGTGGGAAAATTGTGATACAGACAAAGCATTACACGAAGGTTATTGGCGTTTCTGCTGCACATCTTCTGCGAAGCTGGTAAAATGAAGCTCACCTGAGCGGAGGTGGCGAGAAATGAAGGGGAATCGAGTGTACAATTCAATTCAGTAATTAAAAGACAGGGGTTTAAGTGAGCCGCTGTGGCAGCACAGCTTCAAATCAATCGCCGTACAGTGGGACAGGTATTGGACAATGACGACATTGATCCTTCTAATAGTGCAGCCCATGCTTTCGCATGGGCTGCACGGTAAATTATTCTGCCGAGAGTTCCTCGGTGGTGGTCAAGCCAAATTCGTCTGTCATTCCTTCGTCGCCAGTCTCCTCTTCCTCCTCGGGAGCACTCACGAACTCGGAAAGATAGGCATCCTCGGGCAGTCCCGCCAAAAGGGCCGGCAGGTTGAGGATAATGCCATCCATATTGCGGGGCAGGGTCAGCGACACTTCTTGTGTCTCTTCCGTGCCGCCCTTTTTCTGGGTGATTTCCAGAGTCATGGCAAACTTCTGCCCCGTGCAGATGGACATGCCTCTTTCTTTGTCGTAGAGCTTAGCCACCTGCTCGTCGTTCACATAGACCACGACCTTATAGGGCGTTTCGTAGGTCTGACCGTTGTAATCCAGACGTTTGCTGTCCATATAAACGGTGTGCCCGCGGCCGATGATGGTCATACTGTACGCAATGACAGCCAGCAGCAGCACCGCGCCCGCACGGAACAGGACAGTGCGCATAGGAATTTTTTTCACCGGCGCTCCTCCTCACTTTGCGCAAGTTGCAGCCGTTGCCCAATTTTGCCCTTGGCCATGCGCTTTTTCGTCTCATACATAATCAGGGCAATGGTGATGACGCCATAGGAAGCAAATACGCGGAAATATTCACCAATCATGGAGTCGCCCGTGATTTTGGCGCCCGTGGCCGGGGCCACGATGAACATGGTGTGGAACAAAATAACACCCAGAAACACATTCCCGATGGACGCCTTGTCCACGGACGCACCGCCCACCAGCAGCGCCGCGATGCAAAACATACCGATTTGCTTGTGAGAGCTGTAAGTAGAGATGTTGCCCATGTTTTGCAGATAGATGACCATACCGAGACCGGCAAACACCGTGGACATGACAATGGCGACGATGCGGGTGCGCTCCACCTTGATGCCGGCATCCCGGGCCACATCCATATTCTGGCCCACAGCGCGCATGTCCTGGCCCAGCTTCGTCTTGCGGAACCAGACAATGAACAGGCAAAAAAGAGCAATGACCACAAGAGTCAGTACGGGAATCTTGACGGCTCCGATATGGATGGCGCCCAAGTTGTCCAGAGATTGCCGCATATGCAGCAGGCTCACCGTATTGCGGATGCCGTATCCCCGGGGGAGCCTCAGGGTGGAGTGGATGATGGGAATGACAGGTCCCATCATGAACAGCACCAGAAGCTGATACAAGCCGTCCATAAAGAAGGCGATCATATAGCTGGTGATCATTTCCCTGCCCTTGGCCCGGTTGAGAATCTGTCCGCAGAAGACACCCAGCAGAACGGAAATGGGAATGGAGAGGATCATGGCCAGAACAATGCCGGGGATTCCCCAGATTTGCCAGTCGGCGGCGAAGATCAGCGCAATTTCCGCTGCCATAGCGCCTAACGTCATGGCAAAGTTCAGGCCCATGCCCGCCATGATGGGGAAGATGAGACAGAGGATCAAAAACGCGTTTCGGCCCAGCCGGGTCATGATCTCGTTGACCAGATACCCGGGTGAGAAGCCGGAAATGGGAATGCAGACGGCGCAAATCAGAATGAACATGACCGGCACGCTGTTATTTTGAAGCTGCTGGAAAAAGCCGCCGCCTTGCTTTTTTGGTTTCATACTCATTTTGATCCCTCCATCTTTCTGGTCAGAGCATACAGAATCATTCCGTTGGAGACGATGATACGGATGACCTCGCTCATGTCCATATGGATGGCAGCGTTCATGACGGTTGGCGTCATGGTGAGGAGGCCCTGAAACAGGAACGTACCAATGACGACATTGGCAATGCTGGCCTTGTTAACCGATGCACCGCCGATGAGGATGGCGGACACCGCGGGGATTGCCATGTTGAACGGGGCCATATAAAGCTGGATGAAACCGAAGCCCTGCTGATAGACCAAAATACCCACCGCGGCCAGCCATGTGGACATGATGACGGAGAGCATTCTCGTCCTGTCAATGTTAATTCCCGAGGCCTTGGCGAAAAAGGGATTGGAACCCACGGCGGTCATGGCGGTGCCGGCCTTGGTGTGCAGAAAGGCCCACATCAAAAAGGCAAGCACGGCAAAAAACAACAAGGACCCCACAGGAATGGAGAGGTGCCCGATGTTGATTTGCAAGAAATTGGCCAACACCTTGTCGTAAAATCCCTCCAAAGAGATGGTGGTACGCAGGCCCTTGCCGGACAGGCCCCAAACCATGGTGGGGCTGCTGTATGGAAGCAAAAGCCACATCATGCACATGAAAGACACCGAGGAAAAGCCAACGTAGGTGGCGATCATCATCTCGCCACCCTTGATGCGGTTGAGAAGCCAGCCGTATCCGCCGCCGAAAGACAGAGCGAAGGGCGTGGCAATTACGATGGCCATGACAAAACTCATGCCGCCGGTAAAGCCGAACTGGATGGACATAGTGGCTCCCAGAAGGCCGGAGATAATGCCCAGAGGCAGACCGAAGTTCAGTCCACAGCCGGAGTGCACCATCGGCACCATGGCCAGCACCAGCACCGCGTTCCAGCTGAAGCGGTTGATGGTATTGGTAAGCTGTGTGGGGAGATCGGCGCCGACAATCGGCGCCATGATGAACAGGAACAGAAGAAATCCGGCGATGATCAATCTCGGCAGGCCGAAGCTGTCAGCCAGATCCCGGAACCTCGTCTTATTTCCAAGTGTAATGGTTTCGTTTGCAGTTTTGCCCATGTTGCCTTCCTCCTTATTTAACCTGACTGACCATCAGCAGACCAAATTCCTCGGAGGATTCGGTCGCCGGCAGGATTCCGGCAATTTTGCCGCCCGAAACGATGGCGATGCGGTCACAGGTCATTCGCAATTCCTCAAGCTCGGACGAGATCATAACGACTGTGACACCGTGCTCTTTGTTAAACTCTTTCAGAGCATTCAGAACCAGCGATTTCGCACCAACGTCAATGCCTCTTGTCGGTTCGGATACAAACAGGAATTTGGGGCTGAGAGCAAAGGCCTTGGCCAAACAAATCTTTTGCTGGTTGCCGCCGGAGAGTTCCTTTGCCTTTTGCATGGAACTGGTGCATTTGATCATAAGCTCATCAATGTATTTCTGGGTCACTTCATGAATTGCTTTTTCATCTCTCCATGTAACCAAACCGCCCAGATATTTCTTTAGAAACTTGCCCTGAATCTGCATAGCGGAAAATGCGACGTTCCACTCAAGTGTTTCGTCAAGCAGCAAGCCGACACCTCTTCGGTCCTCGGAAACAAAAGCGAGTGCGGCGTCCAGACATTTTCTCGGACTGTTAAGAGGAATGGGCTGACCGTTGAATTCCACCATACCGCCCGCTTCGTAGAGCCCCATCACGCCGTTGGGAATGCCGAGTTTCCCCTGTCCGGCCAGCCCGCCGATGCCCATAATTTCGCCCTCTTTGATGTCAAGGGTGACGTTGCGGACGGTTTCGCCAGGCATGTCTACCCAAAGGTTTTGGATGGACATGATGGTTTTGACGTCCGGGTTGCTCCGGATCTCTGAGCTGGCGGAGGACTGGACATTTCTTCCTACCATCCACTTTGTGATATCCGCAACATCGGTCTCTTTAGCGGGAACGTCCTTGACAACATAGCCGTCACGCATAATAACGACCTTGTCGCAGACCGTCAGAATCTCTTGCAGCCGATGCGTGATGAAGATCACCGCAATGCCTTTGGATGCCATGTTGCGGATGGAATTCAAGAGAGCCTCTGCTTCCTTTTCGGTTAGAACCGCTGTCGGCTCGTCCAAAATCAGCAGCTTCAGCTGATCCTTGCTGAGCTCTCTTGCAATTTCGGTGAACTGTTTGTGACCGACCGGCATATCGCTGATGACCATATTCGCGTCAATTTCAACGCCCATCTTTTCGATGGCCTGTTTTGACCGTTCTTCCATCTCCTTATAGTTCAGCGTGTCTAATCTGTCACCAAAAATTTCGGAGACGACATTCTTTTTTTTCGGTTCACGGTTGAGCAAAATATTTTCTGTAACCGTAAAGCCCGGAATTAAAGAAAATTCCTGATGTACCATACCGATTCCGGCATTCAGCGCGTCAAACGGCGTTGAAAAATTAGCTTTCTCTCCGTTAATCAGAACAGCTCCACCATATCCGCCGGTTTCTCTGATCACGTCCATACCAAAGAGAATCTTCATCAGAGTACTCTTGCCGGCACCGTTTTCACCGACGAGGCCGAGTACCTCGCCAGTATTCAGTGTGAAATTGATATCGGTTAATACTTGGTTGCCAAAGAAATCTTTTTTTATGTTACGCATTTCCATCAGGGGAATATTGTTATTTATCATAGCGATACCTACCTTAAACACAGGGGGAGTGCAAATGCCTCCCCCTGTTGTCCGAAACTTGTTTCAGTTATAAAACACCTTACTTAATGGTGAAGTATTTTTCAGGGACCTCAACCTTCGCGTTCCCCATAAAGTGGCCCGGATTGCCCATGATATAGGTGTCCTGATAGACTAGGAAGATGTTGTCGGACTTCACACCCGTTTCCACGTTGGTGTAATTGGAACCGTTCCACTCAGCCTTGGGAGAGAAGACTTGATAGGCTTTCGCAATATCGTCGATGTCGCACAGCTCACTCTCGCCATTGATGACGTTCAGAGCATGCTGAGCCAGACCGGCTGCTGTTGTGTATCCGTAGGAATAAGCCCAAGTGCCGAAGTGATCGGCGCCGCCCTTTTCATTGATTGTGGACTCGACCTTGGTAAGGATCTTTTCAAAGTCGCCCGCTTCGGCGGTCAGATCAATACCCAGCGCGCCGGGATAGCCCATCAGGGGGGAGGGCAGGTCGGCCTCGATGAAGTAGCCGCCGCACTCCAGCAGGCGCTTCAGCAGAGGCTCGGTGTGCGCATCGTTGGTGCAGAAGTAGGCAGCGTTCTGCCCATATTTTTCGACCCACTCGGGAACCTTCTCAAGGATGTATGCCTGAGCACCGGCAACACCGACGTCAGAGGTGGGGTCGGGAGCGGTCTCAAGGACGAATTTCATACCGAACTCTTCACAGGCTGCTCTCATGACAGCAACACGGCGGCTCATCGTCTCATAGGCCATGTGACGCGGGAAGGAGATATGTACGAAGGTGTCGCACCCCAGTTCATGCGCAGTGCGGATAATCAGGTAGCCGCGGGCAACGAAGTCGTTGTTGCAAACCAGATCGGCAGCGCTGCCGATTTCAGGTAGATCTTCGTGGGACTCGCCGGCAATGCAGAGGATGTCAGGGCGGCTTTCCTTAATCTTACGGAAAGCTTCAGTCGTGCCGGGGACGGACTGGTTGACGATAATTGCCTTCATCTGGGGATCATCAGAGAGATTCACGATGGTCTGGATCGTGGTTTCAAGCTCGTCGGTAAAGTTGTCGGGATAGATGGCCAGCTTGACCATGTCCTCGCCGTACATGGCTTGGAAGGCCTCAGCTCCGCGTCTGTCGTCCTCGGATTGAGATACAGAACCGGTTACGATGCCGATGTGGATGTCTTGTGTTTCTGGAGTCTGGGTTTCAGAAGTTTGCGCGCTGGAAGATTGTGGGCTGCTGGTTGTGTTGCCACAGGCGACAAGCGCAAAGAGCATGGCAATTGCAAGCAGTGTGCTGATAAGCTTCTTCATACTAACCTCCAAAATCGTATTTCCCAAGCGGACAATGGGTATATTTTTATTTTAGCATGCGTTCATGCTTTGTCAATAGTTAATAAAATTTTATTCATATAGCAATAATATTTTGTGCATAATGTCAAAATTTGAACCAAAAGGCCGAAACCAGAGGAAAACAAAGACATTTTGGGATCAGCAGAATATGCCGGGACTGGTCAACCGAATACTGTATGTCTCAGACATCCCCCTTTGGGGCAATGAATCTGTGGCTGCAACAGCATTGCATTGGTGCAGGCTTGACACAAGAAAGACAGTCGAATCTTGATTGAAAAAGAATGTGACCTAAAAGAGGCCACCCAAACCCATCGCAGTTTGGACGGTTTATGAAGACCGTCAAAGCCGCCTTTTCACCATATTTATAACTTGCAAAATAATCCGGCATGGGTATTTCATGCCGGATTCTCGTAACCGCTTAAGGATCGCATGGCTAGAAAAAGCGCCTTTCAGGAGAAATAATGTAGCAGCTTGCAAAAACTGAGATTGCAGTTGTGGTTTTGGATTTCCCCTTAAAGACCGTTCTTGCTGAAGCGAAGGAGGGATGCGCGCTTATAGGCGTGAATACGGACAGAGCTTCAAAAAATGTTGTTTGAGGGGGAATGAATCACACAATTCGGTCTTGAAATATGATGTTCAGATGATTTAAAACAAAGTCCCAATTTCGACAGCGCTGCGTCCAGCGTTTGGCAATGTTTTCAGCGCCAAGATAGAGCAGCTTTCCGAAGCGAACCGTCGTTGCTAAACACCGGCTTGTTCTTCGTAGCCTAGCGAAACTGCCGGTTCACCCCCTCAACGATATTCGTCGTATATATTATCTTCCTTACCTCAGGAGGGTATGCGAAAGAGGGTTTCCTTATTCAGTGATGATAACACTCGTCACCTCTAGAAATAACAAAACCACCTGCGTGTACACGCAAGCGGTTTCGGTGCTATTTGGACTTTTAAACCAGCAAGGAATGGTTCAGTACCTCAATGCGGGGTGTCATCACCTGCTCCCTAAAACCTTGTTGCAAACAGAGAAACTCATTCTGATTATTGGAAAGCGACGATCCTGCTCATCTTCCAAAATGCCTAACGGAGCACACGTGCTCGGGTTTTAATTCCCAAAAGGTCGCCTGTACATACTTGCCATGAGCGTCCCACGCAGTCTCTCTTGCTGGTGAAACGTCAAATATTTTCTCCCATGATTTTCTCTTGTACTGTATTTGCTGCCCCGAAGATAGTTTCTCAAACCATTTTTCAACGGCTTCCCATTCCTGCTCTGTGCAGCAGTCCCCATAAAAGCCGTTGTTTAAGACAATGTGCCACATATCTTCGTTGCTCAGAAGCACTTGCGTATCAGGGATTTCTATCTCCATGCACACCTGCTGTGCACGATAAGTACAAAACTCTACTCGCCTCAGGTCCGGGCGTTTGTGCTTCCACTCCAGTGTGTGCCATGCCCACACGGGATATTTGACCCCGTCAGGTGGCGCGCCAATGCGCAGGCGCATCTGCTCAGACAACCAATCATAGGCGGGGCCAAAACTGGATTCTGTAAGTAGCTGCGCTTTTTCCGGGTCACAGCGATAGACATACCCGCCTTTTAAGGCTTCATAGATGTGTGCAGGCTGAATGGTCCACAACCGCATATTGTTTTCCCCTCCGCAGATAGAAGTTTAAAAAACAGGGTGTCTAGCTCCTCTGCCATGTCCTCTGTGGACTCGTCCAACCGCCATTCGATGACATCCCGTGGGCAGTCAATTTTCAGATAGCCCTCCGCCCAGCGCAGGTTGAGAAAGCGCACATCGTAGTCGCTGTCCGACAAGGCAAAGCCCCACGCGCGACTGCCCGACTCGGCGGCATATAGGATTTTAACCTGCTGGGTTCGCTCGATTTCCAACAGTTTTTGCTGGATCAGTTCTTGCATGTTGCCTTGCCTCCCTTCTTATTCCGTGGATTTAAAATTATAGATTGGCTTAATGCGGTCGACGATCTCCGCCGTGGGCGCAATTTGCGCCACGATTTCGTCCATGGGCTTGTAGGCCATGGGAGATTCGTCCAAGGTGTCTGCCACCACGCAGGTGGAGAAGATGTCGGACATCTGCTCCTTGTATTCCTCCATGGAGAGGCGGTCGAAGGCGTCCTTGCGGCTCATAAGCCGCCCCGCTCCGTGAGGCGCGGAGCAGTTCCAGTCCTCGTTGCCTTTACCCATACAGATAAGGCTTCCGTCCCGCATGTTGATGGGGATGAGCAGCTTTTCGCCCTGCTTGGCCGATACCGCGCCCTTGCGCAGAATCATTTCCTCGGTGTCAATGTAGTTGTGGATGGTGGTGAAGCGCTCGACAGCGGTGAACCCCATGCCGGTGAGCAGCACCTCCATCATGGCCTGACGGTTGAGGACGGCAAAGCGCTGGATCAGCTTCATGTCGTGGATATAGTCTTCAAATAACTTGCCCTCCACATAGGACAAATCCTTGGGCATGGGCGTAAGCATGGCCCGCTGTGATTTCAGCTTCTTGATGGTCTTGTGGATTTCCTTGGTGTTCCCCTCGGCCTTCATGCGGGCAATGGCCTTGTCCAACTGGAAGCGGGCATTGCCGCAGAGGGCGTGAAAGCCCTCCTCCTGATAGTATTTCGCCACCTCTTTGCCAATGTGGCGGCTGCCGGAGTGGATCACCACATAGAGTGCGCCATCTTCACCCCGGTCCACCTCAATGAAGTGGTTACCACCGCCCAGAGTGCCGATGCTGCGCCGGGCACGCACTAGATTCACTTGGTTTGCACAGCGCAGCTCAGTCAGGTCTATTTCCTTGTTGAACTGGTGCTCGGTATCCCGAATCTCCCGCCCACAGGGAATCTCCCGGCGAATGAGGGCGTCCAGTGCGGCCAAGTTAAGCTCCTTTTCAGCAATACACACCGTCTCCACGCCGCAGCCGATGTCCACGCCCACCATGCCGGGCACCACCTTGTCGGTGATGGTCATGGTAGTGCCGATGGTGCAGCCCATCCCGGCGTGGACATCCGGCATGATGCGAATTTTGCAGTCGGCAAAAGCGCTCTGGTCGCAGACGGCCTTGATCTGTCCCGCCGCCGCTTTTTCCAGCATGTCGGTATAGCAAACGGCGCTGTTGTAAGCGCCCTGTACGGTAATCATGTGATAGTTCCTTTCATAATGCCCGCCAGTTGTCCCAGCAGGTCGCCGGTGCCGCTGACGGTGATGTTGCCTACATTCTCGCAGATTTTCTCCAGGCACTCCATCTCCTTGAGATGCAGCAGCGTGGGATTTTCCTCCATGAGTTTGGCGGTGTTCAAGAGGCTGCGGGTGGAGGCTACTTCTTCGCGGCGGGTGATGACATTGGCCTGAGCCCGCTTTTCAGCAATCAAAACGGTATTCATGATTTCCCGCACCTCGCCGGGAAGGATCATGTCCTTGACGCCCGCATCGAAAAAGGTGACGAAGCACTGTTCTTCCCGGGTTTTCAGCTGGGCCAGAACAAAATCAGCCAGTCTTTCTTTGTTCTCCAGCAGTTCATCCAGGCGGCTGCGCCCGATATACTCCCGCAGAGCCAGCTGGGCCAGTACCCGAATCTGCTCCTCGTAGTCCTCAATCTCAGTCATGACCTTGACGAAGTCCACGATACGATAGCGGCATACGAAGTTGATGCGCACAGCCACCTTATCCTGCGTCAGCATTTCCTGCCCCTGAACGTTCATTTGCAGCAAGCGGGTATCCACGAGAGATACTTCCACCTTGGCGCCGTTATTCCAGAAGAAATAGGTGCCGGGCTCCAGCAGGCGGACAAATTTTCCACCCACACTCAGGCGGCCTTTTTGGTAGGAGAGTACCTCCGCCCGCTTATAGAGGGCGTCGGGCATTTTGGAAAACAGGGCGGCGGGCAGCTCGGCAGGAGCCATAGGCTCCCGGATGTCCACCGTGCGGAACTCGTGGCTCTGGCTGATGGCCCAGAAGGCGTACCGGCCGCTGGTGAGGGCCTCCTGAAAGCGCCCGTCTATGTAGTGCAGTGCAAGAGTCTCGTCGGCTACCTCCGTCACGGTCAGCTGCTTGGCCAGTACCGGGTCCGCCAGCAGGGTATCCAGACCGCAGTTCACCACACACAGGGGATAAGTGTCTACCGGCATCCGCTCCACGTCGTAGCCCCGCCCCAGCAGGACATGCTTTCCGGGCTCCAGAGTACGGAGGTACTTGCCGTTTTTGAAGAGGAAGCCTCTCTCGTTTTCATTAATAATTATTTTCATGATGTCTCCATCCTTTCTCGTATGGAAGCTGTACCCGCCCCACGCCACGGGGCGGCGGAATTCTTGAGGCAGGCGGCGCAGCAGCGGAAGCATTTGCTTTGGCCGGAGCGCGGCGTTGCCGGTATCCGAATTCCGGCAGAGCCGGGTGGCGTCGCCCTTATCCCCCATGCAGCGCGCGATGGGCAAAAGGACTGGGGATTGGGGTACAACTTCTGTTTTTAAGACAGCTTAACAGGCTGTGGCGCATTACTGCGCAAATGGGATTTGAACCCACGCCTTTCGGCGCTGCCAAAATCGGGAGTCGAACCCGCGCCCGAAGGCTTACCACTGCCTCTCCTCCGGCATACCCGGTACTGCAGCGCAGTGGGCACCGCGGACGGTTTCAATGTCCCGCATAGGATTTGAGGCACTCTCAGCATATCAGCCCCACAGAAGAAAATCATGGAAAAAAAGTTGCGAGCTCTTTTAGAGCCCGCAACTTGTCTGTTTTTGCAGTCGGTATTTGATTTGTTCGATAAAGGAGTCCGGAGCCACTACCCGAAGCATGGGGCCAAAGGAGAGTACCCGGATGAGCAATTCTGTTTGGTCCTCCCGGTCGTAGCGCAGGGTGAGCCGATAACGCCCATTTTCCAGCCGCACCGTCTCCTTTTCCAGATGGGAAAAGTGCAGCATCACCCGCTCCAGGGCGTTGCGCTCATCGATAAGCTCCAGCACCAGCGTCTCGGTGCGGGGCTGCGGCGGATGATAAGCTTTGGGGGAATAGGGCTCCAACAGTTCGCAGCGGGTCATCCGGCCTAAATTGACGGTAACACTGTTTGCACCCCCGGCTGTGAGCAGGCGGAACTTATCATCCTTGGCGGAATACTCTAACCGGTAAGGGACGCAGACCCAGCGACACAGGCGGCCATGCCGCCCCGCAAACTCGACTCGCAGCTTGCGCTTTTCCCGCAGGGCGGTGAGCACAGTCTGAAAGCACTCTATGTAGCCGGAGTCCTCATAAGGGTCGCCGTCGGAATAGCGGTCGAAATAGACGAACATCTCCGGCGTGAACAGCGGCGTCACATCCTCCAATCCCGCTGTCGATGGGTGGAACAGTCGGATGCGTGGGTCCAGCAGCAGCGCCTTCAGCCACCGCTTTTCCAGCGTGGTCAAAGGCATGGTTGGGGAGTGGTGCAATGGCGTATGCATAGTTTCATTCAACAGCGGCCACTCTCCGCTTTGCAGAGCAGCGGGGATGGTGAGCACGCTCTCGGCAAAGGCTTTTTCCCGCACAAAACGATACAGCTGTTCCGCTGTCAATGTACCTTGAACGGCCTCCTTCATCACGGATGCAACTACCCGGAAGTAGCTGCCGTAGACTTCATGAAAGAGCATCATCGTCACCTCCGTACATTGCCTGCATGGCTGCAAGGTCAGAATAAAAAGTATCCGTGACCGACCGCTTGGTACAGGTGAGACTCTTGATTCGTCCGATAAAGGTGCGCAGCCAGGGGAGCATTTCATTTGCATCGCAGACGTCGGCGGCAAAACGGTAGGTCACCTCGTCCACCATCGTCACAGTCCCGCATCGCTTCTCCCTCTTTAGCCGCTGAGTGATATACTCCTCACCCTCGCCCACATAAACCGTCATTTCCAAATGATCCAGCGTATGGGAGCCTCCTGTGGAGACACCCCAGAGGTGCCGCATAAAACGCTCACAGCGTTCTGCATAGGCCCCATACTGCTCGGCCGCAGCGCCCGGTTCCGCCGTCTGGATAAAATCCATCCGGAAAAAGACCAGTTTGCGAAACCGCTTGGAATGCGCCAGCAGGTATTGCCGCCCGGTCTGGGTACTGGCATAAATTTTTAGCGGAAGGACCGTGTGATGGCGTGCCTCTCCGCTTTTCTGAGGCTCCACATCCAGCTCGGCAAAGCAGTGTGTTGTCATGCAGTCCAGCAGAGTCATCAAGATTTCGCTGTCCAGCACGTGGAGCATGTAGTGGTGCTTAAATCCGAAGAAGTCGGCGCAGCTTTCCCCTCTGTCCAGCAGATAGGAGCCGATGACCCCCAGTGGTGCGGCCTCCGAGAAAAAGGCTGCTGCCTCTTGCCAAGATCCCAAGCCCACAAACATAGTATCCCTACGGTAGTAAAGCTCCCGCCCCTGCTTTTCGCTGACCAGCAGCCCCAGCTGCTCGTACTCCCGCAGCTTTTTGCGCACAGTGGATTCGTCCGGCTCATAGTCGCTTTGGAACACGGCAAGATAGTCTGTGCTGATGCACTCGGTGAGTTCCCGAACCGTCCGCGCCTCGCCTTCAGCCAATAAATCCAGCAGATAGAAGTGAAGCAGCAAGTCGCCCCGGGTAAAGCTCTTGGCCTTGAATGCCTGATAGAGGGGGTTGTGCAGGATGTTGCGGCTGTCTACCGACAAAAACACCTGTTTTCCGGCGGCATCCTGCCGAAAGGACATGTAATCCCCCAGCCAGCTCTCCATGCGGCGGCGCTCGTTGTCGTAGCTGCGGGAACTCTTTGCGTCGTACTCCTCACGGCTTTTAAAGCCATAGACATAGAACTCCCGCATATAGCTGCGGATGTTCTTAAAGTTTTTAATCAGCTCGCTGTAAGCCAAGCCTATCACCCCCCCAACGCCAAAATTCAAACAGCACTATTTAGGTGTTGCCACAACGTGAGGAACATCGTTTTATCTTCTCAATCCATACAATGGATTACAAGCGTTGAAGCTGCCGTCTAAAATACGGTCGATAACAAATGGGAGAAACTGGGTCTTTATTTTTTAAGGATTCTTTCTAAGTAGGCAACATCCAACAAATTTACTGTCTCAAAGTTCCCTTTATAAAACACACCCCAGTTATTGAAAACGCAGGGCAATTCCTTTGCTTTTTGCAGGGTATCCACTTGAATAAACGAAGCAGAAATGTCATTCGTTTCACAATACTGTTTTATTGTCTCAACGGTTTGAAAGATATACGGGCATTGCATATCGTAATAAATGGTCAGCTCTTTACCTTCAATTTTAGCATTTTTAGCGTTTTGCGTAAACTTTGGAGTTGTTCCATCAAAAGAAAGTGCAAGCAATTCATATCCGTTTTCGGTCGTATCCACCACTTCAAAGCCAAACTTTTTTGCAAAGGATTGATCTGTCAACCAAGATTTTTGTTTTGCTGCACCCAGCATACAAATACCGGACTTCCCCTTTTCTTTGGCGTCAGCCACACAATACTCCATCAGCGCTTTTCCATACCCTTTTCCCTTGTAGGGGCCGGAAGCCCATAAGCAATATAGGTAATTATAGTTGTCCCCAACAATGGGTACCCAAGCGGTTTCAAGAGGTGCATATTCTATAAACACAACCGCCTTTGCGTTAAGTTTTCGGAAAACGTGGCCCTCCTTAAGCCGGGCTGAAAGCCATTCGCGCTTTGCTTCAACGCCTTGATGGGGCTTTTTACTACGGATAATGCAGCATAAATGTTCATCGGCAAGGTTTTCTGTTGTTAAATTTATAAAATCAGCATTTAAGGGTGAGCTTTCCATTCTACTACCTCACAATTGCTTTAAAATCTGATTTAAGTATAGCAGTTTTTTAAAACTGCCACAACTAGAATTCTCGCTTAAAATTGTCAGTGCTCTCGGCCCGATCATTCATCAGGACTGTGGTTGTCATCGTACGGCAGCTTTCATTAAAAACCAGCATATCCGCAATCACGCCAATTAGCCATGGACGCAAACGTTCAATTCCACTAGGTTTACTTGTATCAATTTTTTGCATGAAACGGAACTATGTAAAGCGGACCTCCCCATCCCTTGCAATTGGGTAGCCCTTTAAATGATTTAATGTATATGGCAAAGATCAACCATAACCGTCGTTTAGCAAACACATTATGAATTACGCAATGTATGTAGGATATAGAAATGCGAAAGCCATACAAGGTTTCCAGTATAGGTCCTTTTAGAGCTTTCTTCGAAACAATTGAGTTTTGTGTTTACAAAAAATAGGTCGGGAAGCGTGTAATCTTCCCGGCCTATTTGTATACCCCAAAAATAAAAGCACAAAAAAATCCTTAGAACCTGAACGTTCTAAGGATTTTTCTGGAGCTGCTACCCGGATTCGGACCGGGGACCTCATCCTTACCAAGGATGCGCTCTACCAGCTGAGCTATAGCAGCATTTATGGCGACCCGGAACGGGCTCGAACCGTCGACCTCTAGCGTGACAGGCTAGCGTT
>ERZ827520.2766-NODE-2766-length-15517-cov-5.080908_pt1 | contig 15517 bp, 15 predicted proteins | sample MGYA00519581_ERZ827520 | MGnify/ENA primary metagenome ERZ827520 (study PRJEB31778, sample SAMEA3449339) | human gut metagenome | biome: human gut; feature: human-associated habitat; material: faeces | place: United Kingdom | collected 2010/2012 ...
GCACGGCGGCGACAAGGAAAGCGCACACATAGGAAATCTTCTTTGTCGAGTTCCAGAGTATCTTTTTATGCCTTTTGATAAACAGCTCATTCAGATACTCGAAGCCTTTGCGGTTGCTGCTAATGGAAGTATCTGCGGATATTTTCTTTTCATTTGCCTGTTTGATAAGCTTTGTCTGTGCCGTGCTGTCCATCTGATTGGTCAATCCGGCTAATAATTCCTTGTTGATTGCGTAATAATCACGGAAGGTAGTGAGCCTTGTGATACTTGCCATACCAAGGGGAATACACGCTAAAAATATAACCATTGGTACGACCGCAGGCAAAGCAAAACCAAAGGCGGGCGGAGCATAGGCTGCGGCTAAAAGCAGGGCGATACAGCACCACACATATTTGGACAGCTTATTTTCGTTGTAGCCAAATCCCCTTTTCTCATAATCCCACAGGGTAACAGCCGCCGCAAACAGCTTCATACCCGCTATGCAAAGGGGCAGGAGCAGACAAAACCACAAAGGTACGCCTCTGTCCATACCGAACAGAATCGTAAAGGGCAAAAAGCCCACAACGACCTTCAGGATGGAGTAGAAATAGTTTACAAGCGTATATTCTCGTGCGTCCATTTTCATCAGGATCATCGCATAATATTTATCCTTTGTCGGATTGAAAAGGTGTGTGTTTACAAAGCTGCCGATTACCGTGAGAATCAGCAGGATATGCAGGAACACCTCATTCTCCGGCAGTCCGTTATAAAGGATACCGATACCGCATACCATCGTGATAAAGTAAAGGAACTTGCAGAGGAATACAGAAACGATTTCCCACAGCACGGACAAAATGTTTGCAAAGATTTTCAGCCCCTTTACCTGATACAGCGTTGCCGGAAGCAGCCGCTTTACGAGCGGTATCTGCTTTAAGGAAAACAGGACACCGTTGACACGGTATGTATTTTTCAGGGAAAAAGATATTTTAAGCGTCTTATTCATTTCCTTCCTCCCTGAGTGCCGCAATGATTTTATCCTTAAATTCCCTGCTGTCCAGATCGGTTTTCTCCACGACCTCCAGTTCGCCGTGATTAAGCAGCACGATCTCATCGCAGAGGTCAAGCGCCAAATCCATAATATGGGTGGAGAAAATGGTAATACGATCTTGTTTCAGCGAGCGAAGCAGTTGCTTCATTTCTTCCGCCACCACTACATCAAGGGAGGTTAAAGGCTCATCGAGCAGCAGAACATTCGGCTGAGCGATGATGTTGATGAGCATTTGCATTTTATTTTTCATACCGTGAGAGTAGTCTTTCAGTAGTTTATCCCTGTCCTCCGGCTCAATGCTCATATAATCAAAATACTCGTCAATGCTTTTTGGATCTTTAATGGACTTCTCATTGATATCCATAAAAAACTTCAGAAACTCTCTGCCCGTAAGAAATTCCGGCACGGTCGGGGTAGAGAGTACATATCCGATGTCCTCTGCGGACACCTCACGGCGGACGCCGTTTTCATCTTCTATATAGAAATTGCCGCTATCCGCCTTCAAATCCCTGTTCAGGCAGTTAAACAGCGTTGTTTTTCCAGCGCCGTTTCTGCCGAGCAGCCCATAAATTTTCCCTTCATCAAATGTAAAATCAATATCTCTGAGAACTTCCTTTTTCTCAAAACCCTTCGATAAATGTTCTATAACAAATTTCATATGAATGAATCTCCCGTTACATTCTGCGTTGGTAGTATGCCATGAAAAAAGCTCTAAAACGGTTTTAAGTAAAACCATCCCACAAGCAGAAGTATGACCCACAGCGAGGCGTTTACAAACATACCGATCCACATGCTCCGACCATCGACAGCCAGTGCAGGATTTCATCGCAAAGCGCTTGCGCTTTTTTTCAGATCAGTTGATTGTGTTCCTTATTCGCTTCGATTTCATTTTACTTTATAAGCTCAGGATTTTTCTCAGCCTATATGCTAAAATACTATTTTGAAATTCCAAATCCAAACAGTCCGACTCCCACACCGATGATTGCTCCGCTTTGAGAATGACTCAAATAGTCCTGCGAAAGAAACTTTGCGACAAAAGTAAAAGCAATGTCTAAAATGTCAATCACCAGATGCAGTCTCTTTTTTACTTTTTCATTCATTTTATCGCAAAGAATGCAGAAATGTCAAGCACACATTCCATAAAGATAAAATCTCAAAGAAATAAATCTCCTGCATTTTGGCAAACAATTGTAACTTTCATCGTGTAGGAAATGCAGAAAAAATATGAGAGGTTTTAGGGCAGTGCCTGAACAAGTTTTACGATTTTACGACGATAGGAGTACAAATGGTCGTTCGATAAATTGATACGTTTCGTTTGACGATCCATGTCTGCGATATGCTCATTTAGCTTTTCGGTACCCGGTAGATTGTAATAGCGGATACGATGATTTTTGCTTCAAACATCTTCGATACCGCCGTCTCCAAACATCGATTTCAATTTTTTCGGATTGTACGTTTCAATTAAGAAGTGCATCATTGCCCTGAGACTTTGATATGTCCCGCTCGTCTTTTCATAGATGCTTTTTATCGCAAATACTTCCTGTGTTTTATGGTGTTTTCATTTTATAGGAGATTTGCCGGAAAAACCAATGTGCTGATTGCAGTTTTAGTGATATATAAAGAGAAGAGTACGAACTTTTTGATTCAACTCTCATTTCTCCCCCGCAATGCCGATTTCTGTGTGTTTCTTAGGATACTGCCTGACACATTCAGCAAAGTTTCCTCCCGTTGCTTTTTGTTATTTTGCGCAAAAAAATTGTTTAGAAAAATAAATTCTTATGTGTGATCCATTGCAGTTTATTTACCAAGGTGCTATAATATAAAAATAGACATGATATTTGCAGTTTGAAAATGATATTTTAGTCGTGCGTGGGAACGACGAGAGGAGCAGCTATGATACCGAAACCCAAACCTTATATTCAAGCATTTGAGCAGCTTGGCTTTGGCATTTTTTTACATTTCGGTTTGTATTCCATTTTGCAACGAGGTGAATGGGCGGCAGAATTCCAGCATTTGGACATGAAAGAATACGAAAAACTGATGGAATCCTTTACGGTTGATGATATGGCGCATGCTGTAACGTTGGCCAAAGATGCAGGGGCAAAATACATCACACTTACCACGCGGCATCACGACGGATTTTCATTGTATGATACACATGGATTGAACCGTTATGATGCACCGCATGCTGCATGTGGTCGCGATCTTGTCAAAGAATTTGTAGATGCTTGTCGCAAAAATGATATCGTACCGTTTTTTTATCATACATTGCTCGATTGGTGGAAACCGGAGTTTCAAACTGATTTTCCTTCTTATCTGCAATATTTACGCGATTCAGTAAAGCTGTTATGTACAAATTACGGTACCATTGGAGGTTTTTGGTTTGACGGCAGCTGGTCGCGTTCCGATGATTGGGAAGAAGACGCACTATACAGTATGATTCGTCATTATCAACCGCAAGCGATGATTATCAATAATACGGGGCTGAGTGCGCTTGGTCAAACAGGACATGCCGAAATTGATTCTGTGACGTTTGAACGGGGCAGGGCGTTTCCGCTGGAACGTGACGGCATGGAAAAATACGTGGCCGGAGAAGTATGTGACAGTATCAATGCACACTGGGGAATCGCCAACGATTTTCATGCAAAGTCTCCCTCGTATTTGATCGAATCGATTTGTGATGCACGAAAAGTGGGGGCCAATTATCTTTTGAACATCGGTCCAAAACCAAACGGTGATCCGGATCAGTATTCCTGTGCTACATTGGAAATGATCGGCGGTTGGATGCGCATTTTCGGTACAGCGGTCTATAATGGGCGGCCATTGTGGTACAAACAACATCGTCGCAATTTTGTATTAAAAGACGTGCATGGAGACGCGCTTTATATCTTTTGTTATGGATTGCCTGTACATGGTTCCGGCAACGTTGTTTCAGGTGAAGGCGCTGAGGGACCGTATCTGTTTGATGGGATTACCGATACGGTACAATCGGTGTTTTGGATGGACAACCAAGAACCATTACGATTTTGGCAGAATGAAAGTGGTCTAACCGTTGATCTTATCGGATATCCCTACGGTACCGATTATTGTGTGCGTGTTGCCAAAGCGATCTTAAAATAACATGGATAAAATACGTTATTTAGACTTTGAAAATCAATCAAATCTGGAGGGATTTTTGTGCAATTATTATTTACCATCTCTGTCGCACTTTTGGCAGGACTGTTTATGACAAGAATTGCGCGTCCGTTACAATTTCCCGATGTCACTGGTTATCTCATTGCCGGGATTCTCATCGGTCCTTATCTACTCGGGGCGCTTGGCATTCCTGGACTTGGTCTCAATTCGATTGCGCAGGTGGAAGAATATCATTTGTTTTCCGACATTGCGTTGGGATTTATCGCATTTGCCATCGGAAACGAATTCCGTCTTTCTCAAATGCGTCAAATCGGAAAGAAAGCGACAGTCATTGGCGTATTGCAAGCGGTCATAACAACGGTTGTTGTAGACATTATTTTGATCTGTGTTCACTTGTTGATGCCGGATGTATTGCCGCTTTCCGCTGCCATCATATTGGGAGCGATTGCAGCTGCAACCGCACCGGCTGCAACACTGATGGTGGTAAGACAGTACAAAGCAAAAGGGGCTTTGACAGACCTGCTCCTACCGATTGTTGCACTTGACGATGCGGTTGGTTTGGTTTTATTTGCGATTTCTTTCGGTGTTGCCCGTTCTCTTGTGAACAACGAAACGGATCTGATCGGAACATTGATCAATCCTCTGATTGAAATTGCGGCCTCGTTGGTTCTTGGTATGGTGATGGGCGCACTGTTAAACTGGGCGGAACGATTTTTCCATTCGCGCAGCAAGCGTTTGGCAATTTCCGTTACTGCAGTTTTACTCACAGTTGCCATCTCCATGCTACACATCTCGTTTGGGGCTGTCACCGTGTCGTTTTCTTCCATGCTCACTTGTATGATGCTTGGCACGGTATTTTGCAATCTTTGCGATTTTTCGGAAGAATTGATGGAACGTTGCGACCGGTGGACGGCACCGCTTTATATTATCTTTTTTGTTCTCAGCGGTGCAGAACTTGATTTCAAGATGTTTTCCACGATCGCCATCGTCTGCGTCGGAATTATCTACATTCTGTCGCGTGCGTGCGGCAAATATTTCGGTGCCTATTTCAGTGCCAAAGGAACCGGTTGTGATAAACAAACAGCGCGATATTTGGGAATTGCTTTGTTTCCTCAAGCAGGTGTAGAATTGGGCATGTCGCTGCAAGCGGAACAAGCGCTGGGGGAAGAGGGAAGGATCATTCGGAATATCGTTCTTTTTTCCGTTATGATTTTTATGCTTGTGGCTCCATCTCTTTCAAAATTCGCACTTACAAAAGCGGGTGATATTCAGCCGCAAGGCCGAAAAAGCCGCCGCGTCAAACCCGATGCGCTATCCACATCCACCGACACTACAGACGATGTTGCGTCAGACAAATGATCCCTCATTCGTATCAACCATACGTGTGAAAATCATTATCTTGTTTATCTGGCTCTTTGTTGTTCGTTCTATGTTGTTATGAGTACATAAAAACAGCAGCCGATACATTTGCATCGGCTGCTGTTTGTTACTTTAGTGGTGATTACTCATTTTCCAGCAAGTCTTCTTCGGAGATGCCCTCATTTTCGTACGCTTCATAGTAGAAAGTGATGGTATCGCCATCATTGATCTGTGTATTTTGTGCATTGCCACCGGTACGGCTGCCAACACGGAAGCTCCAACAATAACCATAACCATCAGATGTGGTCGGTGCGATTTCCATATATGATCCAATAGAAGAGAAAGTTGCGCCATCTTGGCTGATTTCAAAGCTCAAGCCGGAGTTGGTCAAAACCTGGTTCATTACGCCAAGTACTGTGGTGTAATCAGTTTCGATCTCTGTTTGCGGTACCAGATATTCGACATCTTCATCTGTATACAAATCTTCATTTTCCGGATCAGATTGACGCGGATCATTGTATACGCTGACTGTTACCTTAATGGTATCACCCTTCGGCATATTAAACTCGCTGTTACCGCCACAAGCAGATAGCGCGCCGAGCATTACCACGCATGCCAGCAAAAGAGAAAAAAGTTTTGTTTTTTTCATGTTTTTACCTCCTGATTTTTGTTGTTGGCCTATAAAATATTTAGACAAAGTCTACGCGGTGTCCTTGAAAATGTTCTGCAAGCAAAACATCAAAATATAATGGACACCAATGAAACGCTAGCAGCAAAACTGCTTTCTAAAAAAAGTATACAACATTACGCATATTTTGTCAATAACCATGACCGCTATGAATTGTTGGCAAATGCGGAAAAACGATGTGAAATACACAACAAATCGAATTGTGTCATCATTGTTGATGTGTATTTTAGTTACATAAAATGCAGATCAAAAATGCGAAAATCTCCGGTATATAAACGATTGCCTGTGCAATGGCTACATATCTCGAGATCTGTGCATTACAAAGAATCAGAAGCACCATCAGTGTTGTCATTACAAGGAAAAAACAATGACAGAGAATATGTGAAAAACAAAAGGCCAATAGAGGAAGTACTGCAAAGATGCATAGTTGTAACATCAAATAGATACAAAGTCCGGTCAGTCTGTGCAATCGGTGAACACGCTTACAGTCAGAAAGAACACATCCCTGTAGCACGGCGTTAAAAAACACAAAAAGAAGTGTCAAGAGAATGACAAATGTGATCCCATGTGGTACACGCATGGATTGAAACCAATGCAGTCGCAGCGCTCCAATAATCACAGCAATGGACAACAATACAGAAAACAGGGAAAAGACGATAACAGCAATTAAAACCGGCATCTGCACTGTTGATTTGATGGAACAAGCTGCATGACGAATTTGACGTTTGAGGGAAAACATGGTTGCTTTGTGCCCCTTTTTTGCAATCTCTGACACATTGTATGCCGTCAAATCTAACAAGTATGCACAAAAGCAAAGAATGATTTGATGAGAAACAAACGAAAAGGGCACAAAGAGTCAAATATAAACAAAACTCATTATATTACCCGTTTAATTTACGGCAAAACGGAAATTGTCGTATTTAGTCACCGTTTTTCACCAATTCTTTGATGGAGGTGGCAAGCCCGGCAACACCTTGTATATTGCTCGGAATAATGATTTTTGTTGCTTTCCCATCAGAAGCCTTTTCAAAAGCTTCCAAACTTTTTAGGGCGATGACGGAATCGGTTGGCGCAGCTTCGTTGATCTGTCGAATACCTTCCGCCGTCGCTTTTTGAACTTTCAAAATAGCTTCCGCTTCACCTTCAGCGCGGCGAATCATAGCCTCTTTTTCTGCTTCTGCATTCAAAATGGCGGACTCTTTAGCCGCTTCAGCTTCCAAAATCAAAGATTGTTTGCGTCCCTCTGCAACCAAGATGGTGGAATTTTTTTCGCCTTCCGCTTTTAAAATCAGCTCGCGGCGTTCGCGTTCCGCCTTCATTTGTTTTTCCATCGCGTCTTGAATTTCTTTTGGAGGAACGATGTTTTTCAGTTCCACGCGGTTGACTTTGATCCCCCAAGGATCGGTTGCTTCATCCAAAATGGAACGCATTTTGGTATTGATAATATCACGCGATGTCAATGTCGCGTCCAATTCCAATTCACCGATGATATTGCGTAGTGTGGTCGCAGTCAGATTTTCTATCGCTGCCATGGGATTTTGGACACCATAAGCATATAATTTGCAGTCGGTGATCTGAAAGAATACAACCGTGTCAATTTGCATGCGCACGTTATCTTTTGTAATCACCGGTTGTGGCGGAAAGTCTGCGACTTGTTCCATCAATGATATCTTTTTTGCCATACGATCTAAAAAGGGTATTTTGAAATGGATGCCGGTTTTCCAAGTATCGTGATAAGTTCCCAAGCGTTCAATGACTGCCGCATGTGCCTGCGGTACGATTTTGATACAGCTGATCAAAATCAGAACAACCACTACACCCAAAATAATAAATGGTAAATAAGAAAGATCTAACATCATGACAAATACCTCCGTACAATTGAAAAAATGTTGATGGGACGATACGTTGCAGGTGTATAGATATAAAGTCTGTTAAGCTTTCATATCCTGTGAATCATCTGAATTATCACTGCTCTATATTTGTTGTATCAGTTTGGGCTGCATTTTCCTTTTGATTGAGTTCTTTATCAACGGACGCTTCGGATACGGGCGTCACGATCACTTTTACGCCTTCGATCCGCTCAATGCGAACCACAGTATCTTTTTTTATGTTTGGAACCTCTGTTGTGCCGCGTGCAGACCACAATTGTCCGTCCACATGAACTTGCCCCGTTTGCTTGATTGTATCAATTTCTTCCGTTACAATTCCATTCATGCCGATGATGCGATCAGCATTTGTAGGTGTTTGTTTCTTTACGATACAACGCATTGCGAATCGTCTGGTGGTAAGTAACAAAATAATAGATAAGACAAAAAACAACAAGACTTGTATCCAAATATCGACGGAAAACATGGCCAGAACCAGCGCAATCACAGCACTTGGAATAAACCATATGGAAACAAGGGTTAAGGTTGCTGCTTCCGATGCAGCGGAAAGAACGATGACAGCGATCCAAAGATAGATCATATTCATATGTATCACTCCTTTTGGCGCATGTTATCAAATATTTCGCCAAATAGTTGAACGAATCTTTGCGTGGCATGGAGTAAAATGATCAATGATTCAAATGATTCAAAATAGGTTTAGGAAACAACAATGGAAACGTGGGGGCGAATTTGTGTGATCAGTGGACCATCATTGTAAAAACAGACCTGAAAAGCCAGTGGACGAATCTGTCCGTCACGCACGTCATTGCGAAACGTCCCGTTATTATCTTGGAATTTATAAGAAACCAGGTAATACGCTTCTTGTATGCCGTTTTCATTGTAAGAACTGCTTTTCATTTCCACGGAAATATCGTAAATTTTCTGCATGGTAAATGGTTCGGTTGGCAAACGCATGTTATCTTCATTGTTTGCATAACTATCATCAAAAAAACTTAGATAAGTTTCATAGTCGCCATGAACAACCGCAGAAAAATATTGTTGAAAAAACGTAATGTCTTCCGCAAAGACATGTTCTGTATCATCCAACGAAACCCGAACCGTTTGTGCACCGGATGTAAATATCATATCGCGATCGCGGCGTAAATATGTTTCATCCTGAAAAATATCCTCTTCAAAATCAGGCTCAAAAATATAGCTGTATGCAGGGAGCGGTTCATTGGCAGCAGCCAAATATTCTTGTTCCAGAGGGGATTTTGTATGATTCCATGCAAAACGAACTGCCGCGACGGCAATCAGTAATAGGACAAATACGATCAATAATACGATCACTCGGCGTAACAGCTTCTTTTTTTCTTGTGTCAATGGTTCTTTGTGTGGGGATGGATTTTTTTGTGTGACTTTTTTCATCTTCATTCATTTTTCCTTTCCGGAAAACATGCATTGTCGTGCAACGAATTATGATCGTTCCTGTCATGCATTTGTGGGGTTCTGCCTTAAAATTTCAAAAGCAAGAATGGAAGCGGCAGAAGCAGCTGATAAAGAAGCGGCAAACGGTCGACCATATTCGATACAGACACGCTGATCGGCCAAAGAGAGCGTGGAAGCACTGATTCCGCGCTTTTCGCCACCGATAATCAAAAAGAGCGGTTTTTTCAAATTGGCACGTGTGAGCGGTTCGGCATTTTTCTTTTCCGCGCAAACAACCCGATATCCGGCCTGATGAAACATCAACGCAGCTTGCGACGCGTCACTGATATACATGGAAAATCGTTCAGATGCACCGGCAGATGCACGACAAACAACGCCTGCAGCACTCATCCAGTTACGCGGAGAGAGAATGATCGCATCGATACCCGCAGCATATGCCGAACGCAGTGCATAACCGAAATTGTACGGATCTTCGATCCCCTCCAACATCAAATAAGAACCTTCCGGTAAAATATGCTCTGGTCGCAGCGTCGGAATTTCGCGATCTGTACAGATTGCAACCATTCCTCCATGGGTATTACCAACCGTCATTTCCTCGATTTCATGGAGAGGTAACGTCTGAACAGGAAAAGAAAATTCCTTTGCCCAACGTTTCAGCTGTGAAATTTCCCGTTCTTTTTTTCCGGAACGACGGTCGGAGACAAAGACTTTTTGAATGCTTCTTGTATTTGCAGCGTGTTTCGCGCCCCATAAAACAGATTGAATGGAAAGAAAGCCCTCCATCATATTGCTGTTTGCAAATTTTTCTGCCTCTTTATGCATAGAATCCTCGTTTAATGTCTTGCTTCACTTAGAAAAATATATCAAGGTTACAGTTGTAGGTAAAACAGTTGATTCTCATTTATGTTTGATTTTTTGATATTTTTTTGAATTCAAACAGTTTGGTACAACTTTATTGCAATTATATCATATTTTTTTTTCTTTTGCAAATATATTTCAAAAACAGTGCTAATTTCAACGTTGTCTTCGACAAACGCTTCTCATGAGACATAGTACAATATCGTTGCAATCTATCATAACTTTATGAAAAGCAGAGAGGAGGTGAAGCATGGAATACCAAATTGTGTATGTTGACGTGCTTTTTTTGATCAACTTCAGCATGGATTATCTGGTCCTTTATATTACAGCAGCACTTTTGTATCTGCCAAAAAATGCAAAACGTTTGTTGCTTTCATCGCTACTCGGTGCCATCTATGAGATTTGTATTGTTGTTTGGCCCGGCCGTTTCGTGATAACTTTTTTGACAAGCATTGGCGTTTCTATTTTACTGTGTGCCGTTGCATTTGATTTCAGCGTACAAAAAACAGGAAAGGGAAGAAGCATCCTGGTTTTTTATTTTATCAACTTGTTATTTGGTGGAGCGATCAATGCGGTAATGCATCTGTTACAACATCTGCGACCCGGAGCATATAGAGGTTCCATGCAACCGGATATAAAACGAATTATACTGCTCGCTGCTTGTGTACTGACCCTTGCATTATTGTCTGTGATACGACGTCGCCGTGCCTTTCCGGGAGAGATCGTTCAAGTCGATATTACATATGATCAAAATCTTTCACAGCAGATCACATGTTTGGTAGACAGCGGTAATTTGTTAACGGAACCGTTCAGTGGATTACCGGTCATCTTATGTACCATGTCTGCGGTACCTTACAAACGTATCATGGAGCAGATGGAAAAACGCCATAAAACATGTTGGATTCCTACCACTACAGCAAATGGCACTTCGATGCTTCAAGGTTGTTTACCAAAAGAAATCACCATCAATTGTTCCAAACAAAGAAAAAGAGACACAAACAAAGAGAAAACACCTCGGAAAACAACTTGTCAAGCCGCAATCGCATTTACGTCTCAGCCTGTTTCACACAACGGACGAACGTTGGATGGCTTGATTCCGGCAGTGTTGATAGATATGTGATGGTACTTTTGAAAGTTGAAAATCTGTCAGTCATAAAGTTTGGCGAAGGGTTGTTGTCCAAATAAAATGCAGATACAGTGAAAATGAGATAAAAACTTTAATATTTATAAAACGAGGATAAAAATGAAAAGACAAAAAGAAAATTGTTTTAGAAAAGCTATTTGCCGTCTTCTTCGCCAGCGTTTGCTCTCATCGGCATTAAAAGAAAATCAGATCTTTTATATCAATGGTGCGCAAACCTTACCGGTTCCGCTTTCTCCGGATGAGGAAAAGGAATTGTTGGATGCCTTGCCGCAACACCCGGAAAACAGGCAAATCTTGATTGAAAAAAATTTGCGTCTGGTAGTGTTTATCGCAAAAAAATTTGAAAGTACCGGGGTTGGGATCGAAGATCTTATTTCAATCGGTTCTGTGGGACTTATTAAGGCCATCAATACTTTTAAGACGGATAAAAATATTAAATTGGCAACATATGCCTCGCGTTGTATTGAAAATGAAATATTGATGTTCATACGAAAAAACAGCAATATTCGGCAGGAACTTTCGATTGATGAACCGCTGAATGTGGATGGCGAAGGAAATGAACTACTCCTTTCTGATATTCTTGGGGGGGACGTTGATACGGTATACACTCGTCTGGAAATGGATGAAGACAAGCGTATGGTACACCACGCGCTTGAAAAATTAACAAAACGTGAACAAATGATTATAAATTTGAGGTTCGGGATGTCGGGCGGAAAAGAATTAACACAAAAAGAAGTGGCTGAGCAGCTTGGGATTTCACAATCCTATATATCAAGATTGGAAAAAAAGATTATAAGAGAACTTAGGGAGGCAATCGGTGAAAACTAAAGTATGTATAATCGATATGCAATATGCGTGCCAAAATATTTTAAAAATATTTTTTAAATATAAATTGGCATTTAGAAATGATTGATCTGCAACCAAATAAGTGATTTAGATTTTTATATTTATTTTTATAATAGATTTCAAATGGATTAAATAATAATAATATGGATTAAATAGATATCAAATAGATATAGTAAATAGTTTTTTGTCTTACAGTACAACATTGGTAGCCGTGGCCAATCGAGCGTTGGGCAGTCCAAGGGCGCGAAAGGACAACGCACAAAAAAGGCCGCAGCGGGCGAATTGCGGAAAGAGGCGACCGCTTTTCCGCAGCTGTGGCGGTCGTTTCTTTCCGCAATTATATAAAACTTGAATTTTATATAATTGAGGGTTTCAAAAAATAAGATAATAATATAAAGCGCCCCAATGCTGCATTGCATGTTGTTGCTCCTCTCTGTCGTATATTGATCATATTCAAGTACAGAAAACAACAACTGCATGCGTCAAAATTGGGGCGCTTTTACTCTCCATATCACATCACTACTTTTCACTTCTACAATAACAAACAACATGGAGAAATTGGTTCTATATAATACTTTAATTGTTTTCAACAGTTACATATACATAAGATCAAAACCATATTCCCAAAGTAAAATACTTTATACTTTATTCCGGGTTAGGAAAATCCCAATGACCCCTCCTATTAGGAAAACCGGTGCTGATCTAACAAACAGCCATTCAAACGCATGAAAAGCGGCACCGGCAACGGCGGTTTCTGGGTCGCTATAATCCCAAGCTAAGTACGAACTATTTAATATCATGATGACTGCAAAAATGATTACAATGCACGCGCTCAATAATAGAAATAGCCAATGAAGCGTCTTTCGTTTTACTCGCTTTCTTTGTGCAAGCTGTAAGTTTATAATTTCCAGCTTTTCGGTAATTGCCTTTAAGTCATCAACCGGTGATGCAATAACAGTTTCTCCAAGTAAAGTACTTACGGGTGTTTCAAGCGCTTCCGATATGGAAATTAACATATCAGAATCGGGAACTGACAATCCGGTATCACATACTTAAAGATATTGGTGTCATTCAATCAATTTTGCCGATGAAGCGGTAGAAGATTTCTACCTCCTGTTCCCGGCTTCCGTCCTCGTTCTTGACCGCCTCATGGACAAGGATTTTTTCAATCAGCGTGTTCAAGAGTTCAGCGGTGAGTTCCGTGGGATTGACGCACTCTTTCATCAAGGCAATCCATTTTTCTGCGTCTGCGGCACTCTGGCTTTCAGCGGCAATAGCAGATTGAAGCTGTTCAATCTTTTCTTCCAGTTCCGCCTGTTCGCTTTGGTACTTCCCGGACAGCATATTGAAGTTGTATTCTGTGATACGCCCCGCCGCCCAGTCCTCATACATCCGGGCAAACAGGGTATCGACCTCGGCTTTCCGCTTCTCCGCTTTTTTCAGTTCAGCAGCCTGTTTTTTTCTTGCGGCGGCCTGTCCTTTGTCATTGGCGTTCAGCAGCCGTTTCAAAAGCTGTTCTTCATCGTGCTGTACCAGCGCCGACCAGTATTGCAGACGGGAGAGGACATAGGCGTAAAGCACATCATAGCGGATGTAGTGCATGGAGCATTGGCGTGTGCCTTGCCCGTTCTTGCTACAATGGTAGTAGCCATAGGGCTTGCTGTTCTGTCTGTTCTCCCCGTAGGCCAGCGACCAGCCGCAGTCCGCACACTTTATCAGCCCCGCAAAAATCTGTGTCGTGCCATTCTTGCGCTCCCTCCGGCGGCTTGCGATCTGCTCCTGTACCTGCCGGAAAACCTGTTCGCTGATAATCGGCTCCTGCGTGTTCTCCACCCGCACCCATTCGCTTTGGGGCTTGCGTATCCTCCGCTTGTTCTTAAAGGAAATATTGGTCTCCCGGTAGTGGATGGTATGGCCGATGTAGGTTTCATCTTTCATAATGCTTTTGACCTGCGCTATCGTCCATGCGTAGCCTTTTTCCTCTGGTGCGCCAGCATAGATATTGGCGAAAGTCCCGTCACGCTGGAAGTTGATAAATCCCGGCGTCGGTACTTTTTCCGCAATCAATATCCTTGTAATGCTGGCCGCCCCTTTGCCGTGAATAGCAAGGTCAAAAATCTTCTCCACGATCCAGCGGGTTTCCTCGTCGATTATCAGCTTGTTCTTGATTTCCGGGTGCTTCTTGTACCCGAGGGGAGCATAGGCGCTGATACGCTGTCCGGCGGCAAACTTTGCCTTGAAAGCAGTTTTTACCTTGCGGCTGGTGTCCTTTGCGAACCATTCGTTGAACAGGTTTTTGAATGGCACAAAATCGGACAGTCCCTTTTCTGTGTCCTCATTCTCCGCAACGGCGATGTACCGCACCCGTTTTTCCGGGAACAGAAATTCCAGATAGTAGTCCATCATCACATGCTCCCGCCCGAAACGGGACAGGTCTTTGGTGACAATGCAGTTTACTTTTCCGGCTTCCACATCGTCCATCATGCGCTGGAAACTCGGACGCTCGAAGTTTGTCCCACTCCACCCATCGTCCACATATTCCCCGACCACATGAAGCCCCTGCTCCCTTGCGTACTGTTGCAGGATTGTCCGCTGCGTTTCAATGCTTACGCTGTCACCATAGCTTTCATCGTCACGGCTTAACCGCATATAAAGAGCCGTGTTGTAAATGGTAGTATTGTAAGGTTGTTTCACCGTAAAAATCCTCCTTCTAAAGAAACAACCCACGCTTACAATACTTTTGCTCTATGGCAATTATATCATAAGCGTGGGCGTGTATCAACGATGGGTCACGAAGAAGCTGCCCTTGCCGCCGTGTGCCGGACGACATCCACAATCAGATCGCCAATCGGACGACCGCCAGCGGCAAAATGTTCGGAGATTTTGATACGGTTTTTCCCACATACAAAATACTGTGTGCCGTTCTCGTCAGTAATGACCTGCCCGGTGTGTATTGTATCAATAATGTCGCTTTCGCTTTTTACCATCCAGTGTCCTCCGTATGATTATTTTTCATCATGCAGCTTGAATTTCTGTTCATAGCGTTTACCTCCCTCTTGTTCGCTGCTGCCGTTTCAGCTCCGCCAGCACTTCCGGCGGGATACGGTCAACCAGCCGCTGTAAATTGTCCAGTTCGCTTTTCAGCT
>ERZ827520.2778-NODE-2778-length-15484-cov-29.794867_pt1 | contig 15484 bp, 17 predicted proteins | sample MGYA00519581_ERZ827520 | MGnify/ENA primary metagenome ERZ827520 (study PRJEB31778, sample SAMEA3449339) | human gut metagenome | biome: human gut; feature: human-associated habitat; material: faeces | place: United Kingdom | collected 2010/2012 ...
TTCCGAGCAGCGCGGTTTCGCAAAATCCTTTCGCCGCCGCGCAAATTTCTTTCCGATTCTCACCTGTCTTGCAGATACCCCTTCCGTTTCAGCTCTGCCAGATCGGCGGCCACGTCCTCCGGGCGCATCCGCGCAAGGCAGCTCAAGTCGTAAATGTCGTACCGCTCCACCAGAAGCAACGTCATCAGCAGCTTCTGCGTGCCGGTCAGGTCGCTGTCGTACAAGTGAAACAGCGGCAGTTCCTTAAAATAAATTCTTCCCATTGCATCCTCCTTCACGGCTGAACTTGAAAACATCTATCCCATCCATCCCATCCATCCGGGGGCTTTGGGATGCTTGGGATGGATGGGATGGAGAAATTTGAGTCTGTTCTCATAAAACCGGCGGCGCGACCAGCACCTCGATGCCCCAGAAGCCGTTGACCCGCTTGCCGAGGGCGTTCTGGATGTGATTGTCGTGCTCCAAACCGAACTCGTCGGCGTGCTTTTTGAGGGTCATGCTCACCGTCCGCGCGGAGCGCGGCTTGTAGGCGTTGTCGCTGCACCACAGGCAATAGATACCGTACAGCGCGGCGGACGGGATGGCGCTGTCGGCCTTCAGGCGGATGTAGCCCTCGGAGCGCAGGAACAGCAGCACATTGTCGGCCTCGCGGCGCGCGTCCTCGCGGTTTGCCTTCGTCTGCGAGCTTTCCGTGAAGCGGAAGTTACTGCTTTGCAAGCGCCGCAGACCTTCGAGGCACCAGAGAAAAATCCCCTCGATCTCGCCGCAGAGCTTGTCCGCGAGAAAGGGGTCATCCTCCCGGTTCGGCGACTTTTTCTTCACCGACAAAATAAGCTGTCGGCGGTAAAAGCCGTCCGAGTGGTCGTAGAGCGACTCCAGATCGCCGTTGGAAAAGGCCAGAAACCGGACGTACATCTTGCCCTGATAGCTCTGCTCGCCCTTGCGCTCCAAGTCCATCGGCATTTCGGCGGTGATGAGGGACTTGAGATAGTGGGTGGATTGCAGCGCCTCCAGCTTCATGTCGTCGTCTACCATCAGCAGCTCGTGCTCCAGATCGGCTCTGGCGAAGGGGCTGCGCTCCACCTTGGCGATGCTGCCGTTTTTCAGGTTGCTGCCGAGCAGCTTCTGCATCACCACGCCGATGCGGCTCTTGCCCTCGCCGCCGTTGCCCTTGAGCAGCATCATGGCCTGTCCGCGGTTTGTCGGAATCAGGCAATAGCCGAGGTATTCCTGCAAGGTCAGGATGTCCTCCGGTTCCAGCAGGTCGGACAAAAACCGCAGCCATGTCTCCGGCTGCGGCGCATTGGGGTCATAGCTGACCGGCAGACGGTTGCGGCAGAATTCTTTTTCGGCACGAAACTCACCATTGAGAAACAGCGTGCCGTTGGCAACGTGGATGCGATCCTCCTGAATGGGCAGCTCCTGCGTGTAGGCCTCCAGCTTCAGCGTTTCCAGAAGAGTGGTGGCGCGGCGCGCCGTGCCGCTCGTAAAATGCGGGCGCAGCATCTCGTAGATCTGCTTGCGGACGCCCTCTTCGTCCGTGACGCGGCCTTCCACGGTGAAAAAGCTGCCGTCCACGCAGACCATCGGGTGCGCCGACAGAAAGTCCTCGCAGAACAGAACTTCGTTGAAGTGCTTGTCCTGTAGCCAGCGCGGCGGTTCATTTCGTTCCATGTGCTTCCTCCCTGATCTGCCGGTTTCGCGCCTCCATCCGCATGAGCCGCTCGTCCTTCTGCAAGTCGGCCACCACCTCGGCGCGCTCCTGCGGCGTGCCGCAGGCCAGAATGTCCAGCATATTCCCGATGCGCTCGAGCATATGGCAGGCCTCCGCATAGCGCGGGTCGATGGCGTCCTCCGGCGACTGCGGCGCAAAATTTGCCTTCCAGTCCTGCAAGATTTGCAGGTAATCCCCCAGCACACGGAAGCTGCGGCTTTCCAGCTCCGCCTGCGACTTGCTGCGCTTCAGTTTCGTCAGAACGGATGGCTTCTGCTCGACAATGCCGAAGTCTGCCACCAGCTTCTTGGCGGCCTCTGCCGGTGGGAGGTCAAAAAGCTGCGCAGTCAGTGCGACAACATCGCCGTGCGCTCCGCAGCCGAAGCAGTAGAAGTACTCCTCGTTCAGCTTCATGCTGGGCGTGCGGTCGGCGTGGAAGGGGCAGCAGACCATGCCGCCTTGCCGGATCGGCAGTCCGTACCGCTCCGCCGCCATGCGCGGCTGAACGACAGCCTTCACGGTATCAAATAGGTTCATAGGCATTTTCTCCTTTCAGATTTTCTGACAAGTTTTCCTTGTCACCTGAATATACGGAGAAAAGGTCTTAGACCGACGAAATCAGGCACTTATGCAAGCAAATAGCAAAAGCCTCCTGTTTTCTTGCAAAAATGCAAGAGCACGGGAGGCTTTTGTCGAGAGGATATTCAAGTCATTTTACGAAGCAATTATAGAACGTTTGTACTAGATTTTGAGCAGAGTATGTGCTATACTGAATTTACAATATCTGCTTGGCGCAGGATTTTTACTGGAATCGGAGGCGATATGTTCATGAGCAACGAATCGGTATTTCTCCCCGCGGCTGTCCGTGACCGCATTTGGGATCTGTTGAAGGAGCGGAAGGTTACGCAGGCCGAGCTTGCCACAAGAATCGGCTGTTCGGAAAGTTCGCTGAGCCGCTTCATCAGCGGCAAAACGGACAAGCTGGGCGACGAAAACATCATCCGCATTGCCCGCGCGTTTGAGGTGTCCACTGACTTCCTGCTGGGCGAGGTGGATGAGCCGGATCGCAAAAACTATGACATCTCAGAGCTTGGCCTCTCAGTCGAGGCGGCACGGAATCTCTATACGCAGAAGGTCAATCCCAAAATCGTCAGCTACCTTCTGGAAAATCCGCAGTTTGCCGACACCACATACCAGATCGCCCGGTATCTGGACAACGAGCTGACCGCCGGATTTGCCGCGCAGAACCAGCTTTATTCGATGGTTTCGTCCATGCTGGGCGCGTCGCCGCAGGCCGCGGACGAGGTCAAAAGTCTGCGGACGCCCATCGATCAGGCGGATTTGAGCTCCATCCAAAATTCTTTTATGAAGGCCGTCCGCGCCGTAAAAAAGGAAGCCGAGGCGGAGATGCCGCCCACGCGCCAGCTTACGGCGCAGGCGATGAAGAGCATCTATGCGGAGCTGACCAAGGGCGGTCAAAAGCTGAACCGAAAAATCACGAAGGAGCAGGTTGCGGACGCAGTGGCAGCCTCTGTTTCCCATCTGCCCGGTATTGACACGGTACAGGTCAGGAAGTTGTTCCTCTCCATGACCGGCACGGCGGCAAGCGATGAATCCGACCAGCATGACCAATGAGCGGCTTTGCGCCTTGGCTCAGAAGGGCGATGAGGGCGCGCGGGAACTTCTTGTGGAGAAGAATATGGGCTTCATCGTTCAGACGGCTGATCTCGTATACCGGAGTTCGTCGCTGGAGGGCAGTGACCTGAACATCGACGTGGATGATCTGGAGCAGGAGGGCTGCATCGGCTTATTGAAGGCAATTTCCACCTACGATCAGCGCATCGGCGTTAAGTTCCTGACCTATGCCGCGCCGTTCATCCGAAACGCCATGACCGATCTGGTTCGGGACGCCTTCTCCCGATATGAGCAGCGAATGGTCGCTTCCGAAAATGGGCTGGGGCTTCAAAAAGTCCGGCTGGATGAAGTTCTCCCCGGCGAAGAGCGATTGCTGCGCATGGAGGCGGTTGCCGACATCGCCGCCAAATCTCCGGAACAGGTTTATGAGGAAAGAGAAACCTTGCGGGAGCTGTACGAGGGCTTGGGGCAAATCTCCGAGCGGGAGCAGACGTATCTTTTGTACCGTCATGGTTTTACGGACGATATTGGGCACACGCTGATTGGCACAGCGATTCATTTTCATCTCAGCGAGAACAGGGCAAAGAAGCTGGAAGGCGAGGCGCTGGACAACCTTTGGCTGGAGCTGCCGTGGTGGTTTTAGTGCGCAAACGCTGCGGCGGGACGGGGGCTTTATATACCTCTGCTTCCTTTTCCGGCCAGTCGGATTTTGCTTCTCAAAAATCCTGCGTTTGTTCTGTAGCTCACATCACAAAATCCGCCTGTCCTACTGTCGCGAAAAAGCGTTTGTTGCCACACTCTGCCGCACCGCAGAGTATGCCGCCACACCTTTTCCGCGTCAGCCGGAAGCAAAGGTATAACACACTAGACTTTCCTGCGGAAAATCGTGTGCCAACAGGGATGCTGCGCGCCCCTATTGGAAACCCAGCTGCAAAGAGATGTTCCCTTTGCAATCCCTCATTTTCCTCGCAGGTGCATATACAAACTGCAAAAATGCAGCTTGTCATGCCTGCTCGGAAAATGCAAAAGGAAGCCTGCGCAGGTGCGTGGCACAGACTTCCTTTTGGACGGGAATGCAGAAGAATGGGAAGCGGTTTCTTCTGCATTCCCGCGATCCGCGCGGCGGGGACGCGGGAAAACGGGCTTAAAATAGACGCCATAGTTATGAGTGCTTCTAAAATTAAGTGGATTGCCATTTTGCAAAAAAGCTGTATAATAATCTAGCTAGCTGGGGGGGATTGATTATATGGCAGTGCAGAAGAAAAGTATATTGAATAATTTCAAGGATGTATTGGGTCAGTACTGTGCTATCAATCAATTTATCGAATTATCGAAGCGATGCTTTGTTGCAGATCATGAAGAGGATATGGCAACTAGAGAATCATTTATTGCCCTCGCCACTCGTAATTCGATAGCTTTAACAGATTACAACGCAGAAAATATGGTCAATGCTATCTCAAGAAGCTATATTGTCAACGTCAATCTATGCTTTGAAACATTTTTGAAAGATATCTGTACTCAAGTAAGGCAATACGGAAAGGGTGCATACCACGACAAAACAAAGGATGAATCATGGCTAAAGTGTGCTACACATAATATAATACCGGGTAACTTGCCTGTGGATATACAAGCGCTGTTTGACCTGTGCGAATATTATCGCCTAATTAGAAATTCTGCGGTGCACGATTTGTGCGAGATTGATGATCATCTCAAAGAGTACAAGAAACTACAAGGATATGATTTCAAGGTAGAGACTAAATTTGCAAGATTGTCAGCACCAAACGATTATAATAACATATCGTTTGATGATTTTGTAATGTTTGCTCGCTCATGCGTTGAACTAGCCACATATCTGTTTAATCACATTTCGTATGACTATGAAAAAATCATATTAAATGTGCCTGCTTCTCAGAAAGCGATTTGGAAGAAATACTCAAAGGAACGGCGCGAACGGGCTATCTTGGCATTCATAAATACTTCATTCGCAATTGATGATACTCTGAGTGCAGAGATAGAGCATCTAGCCGATATAATAATGGCTCAATAGTCTTATGGAAAGACGCCCCCCTTCATAAGTGCATTTGTTAAAATGCACTTATGAAGGGGGAAACTGTGGTTCGAGTCCACATTGAGCCGCCAGAAAACAAGGGAGTACCAAATTGGTACTCCTTTGCTATATGAGTTTATTATTTCGGTTCAAGCCCAGAAGAGAAAGTTTGCCTCTGAGAATCATTGGCGTCACGCTTTTCTGCATCCTTTTGTGCCGTCTATATCCTGTCGAAGCGCTGCGTCTGTCGGTTATACAGATATCCACGATAATCAAAAGTATCGTAATCGGCTCTCGTTTTCGAGTTAAAGCAATTCCCGAAAATGAGCAAATACTCCTCATCGTTGCCTTTCACAAAAGCTTTGACCTCCTGCATCCAGTGGGCGATAAAGGCGAGCTTTTCCCAGTCGGTTGTTTCGCGCTCATCACAGTAGTTATAGCTGATGACCACCTTGAGTGGGCACTTGACGTGAATCAGCTTGATGACCTCATCCGTCCAGTCCTGCTTGGAGTTCTCATGTTCCACGGCAAGCTCCAAATCCCACAGATGCGCGCGCAGCTTTAACTTTGCATCTTGTGCTGCCTTTTGCATCTTCTGATAGCGGGTTATCCAGCCGACTGTACCCTAACTTGGGTCCTGACTTGTACCTCATCCTGTTCCGAGGACCCAAGTTCTAACGCGTGCTGCGGTCATTCATCAATTTTGAGGTGCCGAAGCATATGCTAAAAGCGCGGTTTTTGCGTTCGATTTTGAAATTCTCGTCATTCTATAAGATTTAAAACAAAAAACTTGTTTATTTCGCATTTATGAGTTATACTATTTGTGGAGGTGTTTGAACATGAAACTTCTTCGAGTAGTCGCAAGCAATTTTAAAAATTGCTGTGATAACTTCGCCATTGACTTTATAGCGAAATCCAAAAAGACATCTGAAGACAAAGAGTATGAGCTGCAAGCCGTTGCCGATGAGCTTTATGTATTTAACACGGTCGCTTTCGTTGGAAAGAATGCTTCCGGCAAAACAACCGCTGTTGATCTGCTCGATTGCTGCTATTCCGTTCTCGGTGATTTCTGCCTGGAGAATAAGCATTATTCCTATGACGGCATCAAGCTGGAGATTACCTTCTATCACGAGGGCGTTATCTACAGATACCGCACCGAGCTTGCTGCCAGCACAACACTCAATAACAAGGCGAGCTTTGTGAACCAAACTCTTGAGAGAAAGAAGTATTACAAGTCCAAAATCAAGAGCATTTATGCGGACGATGATTTTGAACCGGTACCCAACATTGGCGCTCTTCCGGAGGATACCTCCATCGTCTTCTTTGTCCTCCGGAAAAAAGAGACACGCGCAGTCTATTTTGACAGCGATGGAGCGGGTGCCGACACCTATCAGTTGATGTTCAAGGCACTCAAAAAGTATAAAATCCCGCTCTCTATGCTTTCACATATCCTACGGATTTTCGATGAGAACATTCATGAAATCTCCATGAAGGATGAGCACAACTTCCGTTTGAAGTTCGAAGGCAATCAGACCGGAGATCAAATCATGTCCGACAAGGAGCTGCTCTACTTTCTTTCCAGCGGTACGACTAAGGGCATGCTTCTCTACACCTTTGTTGCCGCATCTCTCCTGTATGGGTTTGATCTGATTATCGATGAGGTTGAAAACCACTTCCACAAAACGCTGGTTGAGAATATGCTTAGTCTCTACAAGGACAAGTCTGTCAATCGCCGCAATGCCACGCTGATTTTCACGACGCACTACTGCGAGGTTCTGGATCTATTTAATCGTCAGGACAACATCTGGATTTCCAAAGCGAACGGCAAAGTATCGTTGAGCAACATGTATGACACTTACGATCTTCGTCCTGAACTGCTGAAAAGCAAGCAATTCTACAACAATGCCTTCCAGACCTCCGTTAACTACGAAGATCTGATGAGGCTGAAGAAGGAGCTGATGCGCACATGAAGATCCTTGTCATGTGTGAAGGCCCCAATGAAAAGGCGGTTGTGGAGATGCTGCTGGATGCAGGACGCCTGAAGTTTTCAAGAGATGATCTGGTTGTCTTGAATGTGTACCACGCCCGGCAGCTTACCTCTCCAATTATCAAAACAAACTTGAACATCTATACCGGAGACGTTGAAGTGTACCGCATTGGTGATACGCTGACAGACAAACTTCCTGTTCCCGCCGACTATCGAGGCCGAATTAAAGGAATCAGAAAGTTCTGTACCAAGCCGGAGCTCGAAATGCTCATCCTAATCGCAGAGGGAAAAGATGCTGAGTTTGAGAAGGTCAAGGCCGGAAGGAACCGTATAGACGCAAAGGCATTCTGCAAAGCGAATGTGGTCTATAACCGTAAGCAGTATGACAACAGCACACAGTTTTACTGGGACTATTTCGGCTCGGACATCGATACGCTTGTTGATGTCATCAAAAAGTACAAGCAAACGCACGGTGCTCATAGAAAGGACGAAGGGTATCTGGCAGATTTATTGAGATAAACGCAAGAAGGCTTGACGTGCTGCGTCAAGCCTTCTTGTGTTTCTCGGTCATTTCCCCCCATTTCCCCCCTCCCGAATCCCCACGGCTTTGCCCTCATCCTTCGTCACTATGTACAATTTAGTCCACATCTTTTTGACAGATCCAGCATGGCAAAGCAGAATCTTTCCCACCGTGCCAATGTTATCAGTGACGGGTCGCCCTCGCGGATACGAAGTGTCCGGCGGATCTCCTTGGGAATGACGACACGCCCAAGATCGTCAATACGCCGGACGATACCAGTTGCCTTCATAGTGGCTCCTCCAATGCTTTTCATTTTGCCCCGGTTTTGGCTGCAAGGCTATTGTTTGCAAAGAAAGGAGAAATATTCAGGCGCACGCCGCCGGGCTGTGCGCATAAAAAAAGCCAAAGCCGCGCGAGGCGGCTTTGGCTTTTTTGTTTTGATGGATATTCCACGCGGCGGGATGCCGCTCAGTCCTCCTTGTCCTGCGGCAGCAGGATGTTCAGCACCATGGCGAGCAGCGTGGCGGGGACGATGCCGGAGCCGCCGAAGATGTAGGTCATCCATGTCGGCATCATGGCCTGCACCGCCGTGACGGAGCCGATGCCGTAGCCCAGACCCAGCGCCACCGCGACGATGGTGGCGTTGCGGCCCTTCAGGGGCTGCGTGGTCAGCAGATTGATGCCGGAGATGACAATGGAGGCGAACATGATGACCGCCGCGCCGCCCAGCACCGGCTGCGGCATGACGGAGATGATCGCGCCGATCTTGGGGAACAGGCCCGCCAGCACCAGAATGCCGGCGCCCATCGCGATGGCAAAGCGGTTGACCACCTTGGTCATGCCCACAAGACCCACGTTCTGGCTGAAGGAGGTGTTCGGCAGCACGCCAAAGAACGCCGCCAGCGAGGAGCCGAAGCCGTCGCAGATCACCGCGCCGGAAAGCTCCTTGTCGGTCGCCTCGCGGTCAAGGCCGCCCTGCACGATGCCCGCCGTGTCACCCACGGTCTCCACAGCCGTCACAACGAACATGATGAGCATGGGCACGATGGCGCCGATGTTGAACTGGAATTTGACCGGCATCCACTGCGGGATGGCGAACCACGCCGCATCCTTCACCTGCGCCCAGTCGGTGATGTAGCCGCAGACAACCTCCTTGCCATCGATGACGGCGGTGTGGGGCAGCACCAGCCCCATCAGGAAGGACACCAGATACCCGGCGATGATGCCAAGCAAAATGGACGCCACCGACAAAAATCCCGTGCAGGCGTGCTTGAAGATCAGAATGACGATCAGCGTCACAAGCCCCAGAAACAGATTCCAGAGCGCGCCATAGTCGGCGCTGGCGCTGCCGCCGCCGAAAAAGCCGATGCCCACGGGGATCAGGCTCAGGCCGATGGCCGTCACGACCGCGCCGGTGACGACCGGCGGGAAAAACCTGCGCAGGGGCTTGATGAGGAAGCCCTGCACCATCTCCCACACGCCGCCGATCAGGGACGCGCCCATCACCGCGCCGTAGGCATAAATGCCGGCCTCCACATTGGTGGAGATGGTCCCGGCGGCAATGCCCGCCATCATGCTGACGGCAATGGCCTTGTTGACGCCGATGAAGCCGGAGGAGGTGCCCATGACGATGGGCAGCCGCGCGCCGATGGGGCCGATGGGATAGAGCTGAAGGAGCGTGACAAGGCCGGCAACGAGCATGGCGTTTTGCAGCAGCGAGACACGCAGCGCCTCATAGCCTGCATCCACCGTGATGCCGCAGACGGCCATCAGGATCAGCAGCGGGGACAGGTTGCCAACGAACATGGCCAGCACGTGCTGCAGGCCCAGCGGGATCGCCTGCCGTAGCGGCAGCCGTCCGTCGAGATCGTGCGGGGATGCGAATCGGGGGGTGACGTTGGATGTTTTCATAGAACGGGATCCTCCTAAACGCTGTTTGGTTTTCAAAAAGTACATTTTTATTATAAAGGGCGTTCACAAAAAAAGTCAAGAAACATTCTCGTCAGGAGCCTGCCGCGCGGCGTTTTGTGAGTCTTTACGACTTTTAAACGCGCTGTTTGTTCAAATCGACCATCCGGAAGCGGCCGCGCTCACGTCCGCCGCCTGCGGTATTCGGTCGGTAGCTCGCCGTAGGTCTCCTTGAATGCCGCCGAAAAGCGGCTCTGGCTCTCGTAGCCGACCGCCTGCGCGATGGCGGCAACATCGTCCTGCGTCTTGCGCAGCAGCGCGGCCGCCGCCTCCATGCGGTGCTTTTTGATGTGCGCGGCGATGGTCTCGCCGTAGACCTGCTTGAAAACGCGCTTGAGCGTGGTCGTGTTCATCAGATATTTCCGCGCCAGCTCCTCGATCGTGACGCGCTCGGAGAGATTCTGTGTCAGATCGTCGTGAACATGGCGGATGATCTCCTCCTGCGAGGCGCCGTAATCGAGCGCCCGCTCCGGGCAGGCGATCTCCATGACCTGCTCCACGATCTCGTGCAGCAGACGGATCTGCCCGGTGTCGGCGGCGCGGTAATAGACCTCCTTGCCGTCGCGGCGGCTGACCAGCAGACCGCTCTCCGTCAGCGAGCGCAGATGGTGCGAGACGGCAGGGCTGGACATCTCCAGCATCGCCGCCAGATTGATGACGCATTCCTCCTCGTGGCTGAGCAGCCAGAAGATGCGCACGCGCGTCGGGTCGCTGAGCTGCTTGAAGATCTCGGAGACCGCGCCGAAGCGCGCCGTGTTCATCAGCTCCCGGTGTAATTGCTCGGCGTGCCGCTGTTCGCCGTGGTCATGCGGCAGGGTAAATTCCGTCATTTTGCGCGTCCTTTCTCCGTTTTGGAAATTCCGTTCGCCTTTTCGGAAGCAAGCGGCGCAGACCGCTTGCATTTTTTTGCTGCTGTCAGTATACTGCAATTGTAATGATTAAGCAATCGTTTAATCTATGGCAGCACCGCACAATTGCGTCTTCGCGCTTCGGCGGATCTTTTCCACCAATTCTGCGGTTTGAAAGGCTTGAAATACATACAGTATTCCTGTGCCTTTCAAACCTTGCCCTGACGAAAAATCTCTCGCCGAATCTGCTTGCCGAATTGCGCAGTGTTGCCTTAAAACTCAAACCGGAGGACTTTGCCATGAAAAAAACGTATCAGATCGAAGTGGACTGCGCAAACTGTGCCAACCTGATGGAGGATGCCGCCAACAAGACCGAGGGCGTCGCCGCCGCGACCATCAATTTTATGACACAGAAAATGATCGTGGAATTTGCCGAGGGCGCGGACGAGAAAAAGACCATGAAGGCCGTTCTCAAGGCCTGCCGCAAGGTCGAGCCGGACTGCGAGATCGAGCTTTGAGCCGCACGCTGCCGCACGGCGGCAGCGCGGCGATCTGAGGAAGTCACGGAGGTCATCGTATGACGAAAAAACAGAAAAAAATGCTCCTGCGCATTCTGATCACGGCGGTCATGCTCGCTGTGCTGCATGTTCTCCCCATCACGGGCGTCCCGCAGCTCATCGCCTACCTCGCCGCGTATCTGGTGATCGGCTACGACATCCTGAGAAAAGCCGGACGGGGCATCCTGAACGGCCGCGCGTTCGACGAAAACTTCCTGATGGCGCTGGCAACGCTCGGCGCGTTCTTCCTCGCCGTCTGGACAAGGAGCGGCGACTATGTCGAGGGCATCGCCGTCATGCTCTTTTACCAGATCGGCGAGCTGTTCCAGAGCTATGCCGTCGGCAAGAGCCGCCGGAACATCACGGCGCTGATGGACATTCGCCCCGACTACGCCAACATCGAGACGGACGGCGAGCTGCACCAGGTCGCCCCCGACGAGGTCGCCGTGGGCAGCATCATCGTCGTGCAGCCGGGTGAAAAGGTGCCGCTCGACGGCGTGGTCGTGGAGGGCACGGCAAGCCTCAACACCAGCGCGCTGACCGGAGAAAGCCTTCCGCGCGACGTCCGCGCCGGCGACGAGATCATCAGCGGCTGCATCGACCTGTCGGGCGTTCTGAAGATCCGCACGACAAAGGCGTTCGGCGAGTCCACGGTGTCGAAGATCCTCGACCTTGTGGAAAACGCCAGCTCGCGCAAATCGCGCTCCGAGGCGTTCATTTCCCGCTTCGCAAAGGTCTACACGCCGGTCGTCTGCATTGCGGCGCTGTCACTGGCCGTTTTGATGCCGCTTGGCCGGATGGCCTTCGGCGCATCGCCCGACTGGGCGGACTGGGTCTACCGCGCGCTCAGCTTTCTCGTCGTGAGCTGCCCGTGCGCGCTCGTCATCAGCATTCCGCTGAGCTTCTTTGCGGGCATCGGCTGCGCGAGCAAGGAGGGCATTCTCATCAAGGGCTCCAACTATCTGGAGGCGCTCTCCGAGGCAAAGATTGTCGTCTTTGACAAGACCGGCACGCTGACACAGGGCGTGTTCGAGGTCACCGGCGTCCACCACAGCCCCTACGGCGAGCAGCAGCTTCTGGAATACGCGGCGCTTGCCGAGTGCGCCTCGTCCCACCCGATCAGCAAGAGCCTTCAGGCCGCCTACGGCAGCGAGATCGACCGCAGCCGCGTCACGGACATTGAGGAGCTGAGCGGCCACGGCGTCACCGCCACGGTCGACGGGCACCGCGTCGCCGCCGGAAACGGAAAGCTCATGGCGAAGCTCGGCATTTCGTATCAGGACTGCCACTGCGTCGGCACGATCATCCATATGGCGATCGACGGGCAGTACGCGGGCCACATCGTCATTTCCGACGTCGTGAAGCCCCACGCAAAGCAGGCCATCGAGCAGCTTCGCCGCGCGGGCGTGCAGAAGACCGTCATGCTGACGGGTGACAGCAAGCGCGTGGCGGACAGCGTGGCAGCCGAGCTCGGCGTGGACGAGGTGCGCAGCGAGCTGCTTCCGGGCGACAAGGTCGCGCAGACCGAGGCGCTGCTGGCAGCCAACAGCACGAAGGGCAAGCTGGCGTTTGTCGGCGACGGCATCAACGACGCGCCCGTTCTGACCCGCGCCGACATCGGCATCGCGATGGGCGCGATGGGCAGCGACGCCGCCATCGAGGCCGCCGACATCGTCCTGATGGACGACGATCCGCTCCAGATCGCCAAGGCCATCCGCATCTCCCGCAGGTGCATCGGCATCGTCAAGCAGAACATCGTGTTCTCTCTGGTCGTGAAGTTCGCCTGCCTCGCGCTCGTCGCGGTCGGCGCCGCGAACATGTGGGCGGCGATCTTCGCGGACGTCGGCGTGATGGTGCTGGCCGTCCTGAACGCCATCCGCGCGCTCCGCTGCCGCGGGTAATTCAGGCAAACGACAAACCGCTGTGATTTGCACCATTTTGATGGGTCGATGCGACGCCGGCAGGCTAGTTTCGAGGCACAACCGCGCAACGCGCGGCTCTTAGCGCCGCAGATGGGCATCGACCCCTACGGTGCAAAGCAGGAAATGCGGCAATTTCTCGCCTGACCCACACGGTTTTTCACGCGCATTTGTAGGGGCGGACGACTCTGTCCGCCCTCTATAATTCTGAATTCTCCGTGGTCGTTTGTAGGGGCCGATGCCCACATCGGCCCGGTATGCTAAATGCGCCCGGTGTTTTCAAAAACGCAGTGCCTGCACGGCACTGCGTTTTTTCATTCTTTTTTTCTGCGGCATTTGGGTTTGGTGGCCTCATAGCTCATGTCCAGCAGCATTTGGATCTCTCCGTCCGGCGCGCTGCCGTCCAGCGCGGCGGACAGCCAGCGCTCCTTGTTCATGTGGTAGGCAGGCAGGATGCCCGGCGCACCGCGCAGGGAGGCGATCAGGACCGGGTCACACTTGAGGTTCACCACGTCCAGCAGCCCCTCCCCCGGCAGCCCCAGCTTTTCCCGCGGCACGTCCAGAATGAGCGCGAACCACTTGCGGTTTCCCGTGTGCCGGAACACCGCGTTGTTCGGCGCATCGGCCCACGGATGATCCGCCTCTGTGCTGTAGGTGTCAAAAATGTATCGTTCCAGCTCCGCTCTGGTCATGGTTGGCGCCTCCTTTCCTAACACCCCTCGGCGTCTGCTGCTGCCCTGTTTTTCGCGCGTTATTCCGCCGTAATGGCGACCTTGATGACGCTGTCGGCGCGGTTTTCAAAGAGGCGGTACGCCTCCTCGATGCGCGAAAGCGGGAACCGGTGTGTGATAAGCGGCGTGGTGTCGAGCTTGCCTTCCGCGATCAGGCGCAGGATCTCCGCGCAGTCGCAGCCGTCCACGCCGCCGGTCTTGAAGGTCAGATTTTTGCCGTACATCTGCGGCAGCGGCAGCGTCTGCGCCTCGTCATAGAGCGCCACCACCGTCACGACGGCGTTGGGACGCGCACAGCGCCATGCAAGCTCAAACGTGCTGCCCGCACCCGCGACCTCCAGCACCACATCGGCTCCGCCGTGGTCGCTGTGCGCACGCACGAACGGCTCGCAGTCCTCCGGCCGGCAGAGGAGCACCTCCGGGTGGTGCTCCTTCACGAAGGCGCGCCGCGCCGGGTCTTTTTCGCATACGATGATGCGCTTCGGCGTTTTGAGCATGACGCACAGCAGCGTGCAGATGCCCGTGGGGCCCGCGCCGATGAGCAAGACGGTGTCCTCCGGCGTGATCTCCGAAATGCGCGCCGCCCAGAATCCGGTCGCCAGAATGTCGCCCACGAACAGCGCCTGCTCGTCGGAGACGCCGTCCGGGATCTTCTTGAGACCCTGATCGGCGTAGGGCACGCGGACAAGCTCCGCCTGCCCGCCGTCGATGCGGCAGCCCAGCGCCCAGCCGCCGTTTGGGTCGGTGCAGTTGTTCACCCAGCCGTGGCGGCAGAAAAAGCATTCTCCGCAGAACGTCTCCACATTGACGCTCACGCGGTCGCCGGGGCGGACGGACGTGACCGCCGCGCCGACAGCCTCCACGACGCCGACCATCTCGTGTCCGACGGTGATGCCGGGCACGGCGCGCGGCACGGAGCCGTGCTTGATGTGCAGGTCGCTGGTGCAGATGGAGCCGAGCGTCACCCGCACAATGGCGTCGCGTGCGTCCAGAATCTTGGGCTCGGGCTTGTCCAGCAGGGCAAAATGGCCTCGTTCTATGTAAGTCAGTGCTTTCATGGCTGCCTCCGAAAGAATTCTTGATGCGCCCGCAGGGATGCGGCGCTGTATCAAGTATATTCTATCACAAACCGGCGAAAATGGGAATGCAAAAGGGCTGCCTCGTAAGAGGCAGCCCTTATTGTCAGTCGGGTCAGTGGAAGAAAAGGAAGTACGGCACGAACGCGATGAAAAGCAGGATCAGCAGCGCGACCGGCAGGATCACCAGCAGCGCAGACAGGGTCATCGCAAGCACATCTTTTTTGCTTACCTCGTCCTTTTCCGCCTCCGTTGGCTTTTTCAGCTCCGCCGCCTCGTTGCGCTCCTTTTGCAGGCGCATCGCGCGGTCTACTTTTCCTTTAAACAGCATGGGTCTTACTCCTTAACCTCGAGCTTATGATGGCAGGCGACAAAGTGGTTCGGGCGAACCTCCTCCCACTCCGGCACGACCTGCGTGCAGATCTCCGTGCAGTACTTGCAGCGCGTGTGGAACTTGCAGCCCTTCGGCGGGTTGACCGGGC
>ERZ827520.2779-NODE-2779-length-15465-cov-3.059896_pt1 | contig 15465 bp, 12 predicted proteins | sample MGYA00519581_ERZ827520 | MGnify/ENA primary metagenome ERZ827520 (study PRJEB31778, sample SAMEA3449339) | human gut metagenome | biome: human gut; feature: human-associated habitat; material: faeces | place: United Kingdom | collected 2010/2012 ...
AGGGGCGAGAGCACGCCCGCCTCGCGCACGGCCCGCTGCCCGGGCCGGAAGGCGGTCAGATCGTCGGCATTGCTGCCGTCACAGAGGATGCGGCAACCGCCCGCGGCGGCCAGGGCGTCACGCAGACGGCGCATGAGGGCCCGCTTGCAGGCATAGCAGCGCTCCCGGCTGTTCACCGCCACTTCGGGCAAGGAAAGGGGATCGTGCCGCACTTCCAGCAGGGGCAGCCCCTGCGCCCGGGCCCAGCGCCGCGCCGCCTCACTCTCGGCCTGCGGCACATGCGGCCCCGTGGCGTGCAGGGCCAGCACGTCGCAGCCCGCACGCCGCAGGGCGAAACAGAGGAAACGGCTGTCCAGCCCGCCGGAAAAGGCCACGGCCAGCGGCCAGTGCCGCAGCACGGGCAGCAGGGCCTGCCAGCGGGCTTCGGGAGCTACCACGTCAGGCGGACCTTGGCGCCCTTTTCGGCCATGACTTCCTTGCACTGGCGGATGGTGTACTGCCCGTAGTGCACGATGGAAGCGATGAGCGCCGCCGAGGCACCGCCCTTGCTCACGGCATCGTACATATGTTCGGGCGCGCCCGCGCCGCCGGAAGCGATGACCGGGATGGACACGGCGTCCACGATGGCCCGGGTCAGGGTCAGTTCGTAGCCGTCACGGGTGCCGTCGGCGTCGATGGAGTTGACGCAGAGCTCGCCCGCGCCCAGCTCCTGGCATTGGCGCGCCCATTCGATGGCGTCGATGCCCATGCGACGGCGGCCGCCCTGGATGACGATCTCGTAGCCGGAGGGGATGCTCTCGCTCACGGGCACGCGCAGCACGTCCATGCCCACCACGATGGCCTGCGAGCCGAAAGCCGCCGCACCGTCGGCCACCAGATCGGGATTGCGCACGGCCGCGGAGTTGATGGAGACCTTCTCGGCCCCGGCATTGAGCACGGCGCGCATGTCGGCCACGGACGAGATGCCGCCGCCAACGCTGAAGGGGATGAAGATCTGCGAGGCCACGCGCTCCACCACGTCCAGGAAGATGCCGCGTTCCTCGGCCGAGGCCGTGATGTCGTAAAAGACGATCTCGTCCGCACCTTCCTCATAATAGCGGCGGGCGCTCTCCACGGGGTCGCCGATGTCCACGTTGCCCTGGAACTTGATGCCCTTGGTCAGGCGGCCGGCGCGCACGTCCAGGCAGGGGATGACTCGTTTGCTAAGCATGGCGCACCTCGTCGCAGTAATCGTAGAAATTGCGCAGCACGGTCAGGCCGGGACGGCCGCTCTTTTCCAGATGGCACTGCACGGCCCACAGGCCGTCGCGGCCGTAGACCGAGCAGAACTCCTTCCCGTAGACCGTGGTGGCCATGACCAGCTCGGGCGCGGGCTCCACATAATAGCTGTGGACGAAATAGAATTCCGCACCGGGCTCGATGCCGTGCAGCAGACGGCCCGGACGCACCACATCGAGGCTGTTCCAGCCCATATGCGGCACGGGGGCGGGGCTGCCGTCCTCTTCCTTCATATGATCGGGGAAGCGCACGCAGCGGCCGGGCACGATGCCCAGGGTGCGCACGTCGTTCTCTTCGCTGTGCTCCAGCAGGATCTGGCAGCCCAGGCAGATGCCCAGCAGGGGCTGGCCTTCGGCCACGGCACGGCGCAGCACGCTGTCCAGACCGGCGGAGGTCAGGGCCTCCATGGCCTGCCCGGCGGCGCCCACACCGGGAAAGATGATGCCCTGGGCCTGCTCCAGTTCCGCAGGATCGGCGGTGATGCGGCAGGGGATGCCCAGATGTTCCAGCGCGCGGCGCACGCTGGTCTGGTTGCCTGCCTTGTATTCGAGAATGGCGAGCATGAAGAAATCCTTTGCTGCACGGTGATGGGAAAGCCTGAAATATACGCGTTTCGCCCGGCACAGGCAATGTGCCCCCGGGGGACGCGCTGCGTGACCGGGCCGCAGCCCCGGCCCTGCGGGGCCGGAGGGCCGCCGCATAGCCCAATTTATCACTATTTTATACAAAATAGTGATAAAAGTACCCTGAAAAATCACGCTTATTTTATTTTTATCTCTTTATTTTCCATAGGTTAGTAAAAAAATAAAACGTGACAAAAATATCCATATCAGTTTACTCTGCTTTTACCCCGTCGCACAACCTGTGGAGGTGGTCCATGTTCTTTCCCGTTTCCGGTATCGAGTGTCACCCCCTGGTGCCCGTCCTGGCGGCCATGGGCATCTCGTTCGTCACGTCCATGGGCGGCCTGTCGGGAGCCTTCCTGCTTCTGCCTTTCCAGATGAGCTTTCTGGGCTACACCAGCCCCGGCGTCAGCGCCACCAACCATCTTTTCAACGTGCTGGCCTGTCCCGGCGGCATCGTGCGCTATGCCCGCGAAGGGCGCCTGCTCTGGCCCCTGGCCCTGACCGTGGCCGTGGGCACCCTGCCCGGCATCGTGCTGGGCTCGCTGATCCGCGTCTACTGGCTGCCGGACGAGAGCCGCTTTAAGGTCTTTGCCGGTCTGCTGCTGCTCTGGATCTTCTGGCGCATGTTCCGCGACCTGCGCAGGCCCGCCGCGCCCGCCCGCAAGGGGGGCGGCATGGCCCGGATCCATGTGGAGCGCTGGGACCGTTCCCGTCTGGTCTTCACGTTCGGTAAGGCGCGGCACTCCGTCAGCTGCCCGCGCCTGGCGGCCCTCAGCCTGGGCATCGGTCTGGCGGGCGGCATCTACGGCATCGGCGGCGGCGCCATCCTTTCCCCCTTCCTGGTCAGCATCTTCGGCCTGCCCGTCCATGCCATCGCCGGCGCCCTGCTGCTGGGCACCTTCCTAGCCTCGCTGGCCGGAGTGCTGGGCTATGGCTTCCTGGGCCTGTTCTCCTCGCTGGACGGCATCGGCCCCGATCCCCTGCTGGGCCTGCTGCTGGGCCTGGGCGGGCTCATGGGCAGCTATCTGGGGGCGCGCTGCCAGCGCTTCGTGCCCGCGCGCCGCATCAAGTGGGGGCTGGCCCTGATCCTGCTCTTCACGTCCCTGCGCTATCTGTGGCAGGGATTCTAGCGGCCCGTACCGCCCGGCCGGCACGCCGGTATGACGCCCCGGGACAGGAGAAGTGCGTCCCGTAAGCCTCCGGCGCCCGTTTTCCCTTGCCCTGCCGCCTGAAAAAAGCCATCCTTCCGCAGTCGGGACATGGATGCCCCTGACCGGATGCCGTCGCCCTCCTCGGGGCACGCCCGGGAAGGAGGCCGCGTCCCGCCCTACCGGCAGGCAGGGGCGCCTTGCGCCCTTCTGTCCCCACAACGTGCCAGCCCGGGGAGGCCCCACCGGAGCCGTCCCCCATCGAAGGAACGTCATGAATCCCTCAGCTTCCCTGCCCATCGGCATCTTTGATTCCGGCATGGGCGGCCTGACCGTGCTCAAAGCCATCTCCGGCCGCCTGCCCGGCGAGAACCTGCTCTACCTTGGTGATACGGCCCGCCTGCCCTACGGCACCAAAAGCCGCGACACCATCATCCGCTACACGCTCAAGGCTGCGGGACGCCTGGTGGACGAAGGCGTCAAGATGCTGGTGGTGGCCTGCAACACCGCCACTTCCGCCGCCCTGCCGGAACTGCGCGAACACTTCGCGCCCCTGCCCGTCCTCGGGGTCGTGCGCCCCGGTGCCGAGGCCGCCGTGGCCGCCAGCCGCAACAAGCGCATCGTGGTCATCGCCACCGAAGCCACCATCGCCGGCGGCGCCTACCAGCAGGCCATCGCCTCCCTGTGCCCCGAGGCCCGCGTCCAGGGCAGGGCCTGCACCCTTTTCGTGCCCCTGGCCGAAGAAGGCTGGATGGACGGCCCCATCGTCGAGGGCATCGCCAGCCGCTATCTGGGCGACCTGTTCTCCCCGGGACGGCCCGACAGGCCGGACACCCTGGTGCTGGGCTGCACGCACTTCCCCCTGTTCCGCGAAGCCCTGCGCCATGTGGTAGGCGATGACGTGCGCATCGTGGATTCGGCCGAGACCGCCGCTGTGGCCGTGGAGAACCGCCTGCGCGAGCTGGGTCTGCTGCGCGGGGAAGACGCCCCGGGCTCCCACCGCTTCATGACCACGGACAACGTGCTGCGCTTCATCCGCACCGGCAGCCTTTTCCTGGGGCACCCGCTCAAAAGCGCCGAAGTCAGCCTGGTGGACCTTTCCTGACCATCCGTTGATGCGTCCCGGGGCCGCCCCGCCCGAAAGCGATGCGAAACGTATGCCGAAAAGGCTCTGATGCCCGGAAAACTTTGATATATGGGCATTTTCCATTGACACGGGCCAAGCCCATAACGTATGGATGCCCTGTCTGGCCTACAGATTGAAACCCGAAACTCTTTTTTTGGAGTATAACTATGACCAAAGCTGAGCTTGTTGAAAAGATCCATGCCAAGGCCGGCCTGCCCACCAAAGCCAAGGCCGAAGAAGCCCTCGACGCCGTCGTGGCTGCTCTGCGCGAAGCCCTCGCTTCCGGCGAATCCGTGACCTTCACCGGTTTCGGCAGCTTCAAGGTGGTTGAGCGCGCCGCCCGCAAGGGTCGCAATCCCCGCACCGGCAAGGAAATCACCATCCCTGCCAGCAAGGTTGCCAAGTTCACCCCCGGCAAGGGCCTGAAGGACGCCATCAAGTAGTATTTCGCTCAGCGGATCCGGCGGCGTCCTCTTCTGGAGGGCGCCGCTTTTTTTATGGTCCGCCGGGCTCTCCGGCAGCTTGCCCTTTGCGCTCCGGGCCCAAAAGTGCTATATGCTTCTGGCTGTTCTGACGGGCAGGCCCTGCGCCGTGGCCCGGCAGCCCGCAGACGAAGCACCGCCCAAGGCCATGGGCCCTGCACGCAGGGTTGGCGCAGGAGGCGGCGCGGTCTGCTCCGCACGGAGGGGTGGCAGAGCGGTTGATTGCGGCGGTCTTGAAAACCGCTGAAGGTTCACGCCTTCCGGGGGTTCAAATCCCTCCCCCTCCGCCACGTGCTGACACAAGGGCGTTCTGCTTCCGGCAGGGCGCCCTTTTTTCATATCTCCCGGCCATGCCGGGAAAACTTTCTTGCCGAAGATGGCCGGACGGCCGCGGTGCCCGCGGCCCTTCCCGGCCAAGGAGACGCTATGGAACACAAGACCCTTGTGGATGCTGTGGTCACAGCCGAATGGGAAATGTTCAGCAACGTGCAGAACGTGGGCGGCAAGGCCTCCTGCCAGATGGATCCCAAGACCTTCCGCATCATGCGTTCCAGCCAGATGGACAACTGGGACGATGAACTGCTGGGCAGCTATCTGGAAGACCTGCTGAACGCCCGTCTGGAAGGGCGTAACCTGGTCACGGAAAAATACGCCCGCATGATGGAATCCACCTTCCCCGAGGAGTACGCCCAGCTGGCCGACAGCCTGCCGCCGCTGGACCCCGAAGCCAAGTGCGCATACGAGAACATCGTCGAACAGGCGAAGGCCCAGGTGGACGACATCGTGGCCGCCCATGTGTCCTGGAAGGAAGACCTCGACAGCCGCTTCCCCTCGCTGGCTGACAGGGGCCGCCCCCTGCGCAGCCGTGACGACCGTCCGGGCTGGGTCTCCATGGAAACCTACCTGCGCGCGGAACTGCGCACCTATTCCCCCAAGACCATCGCCCTCTATCATCGGGCCACCATGGAACGTCTGCGCAAGGGCGAAAGCGAAGCCGAACAGAACCTGCTCCATCAGGTGCAGCAGTACGGCTTTGAGGACATCGAGAGCGCGGAAAAGCATTTCAGCGCCCGTCGCTGAGGCCATCGACAGCGCCTGACGTCGCCCCGCCGGGAGCAGTCGCGATGATGCGCTTCCGGCAGGGGCACTGCCGCTCTTGAAAAGGCTGCGCCTTCAAAGCCCCGGGAGGAACAGGCTCCGGCCTCCCCCCTGGGGATGGGCATCTGCCCGGCGAACCTCTTGGACTTGCCGGGGCTCGCCATGAGGGCTGAAAACCAAAAGAGCCACCCGTATGGGTGGCTCTTTTGATTTGTATGACCGGTACAGGAACAGAGGCCGCAAAAACGAAAAGGGATGCTTCCGAAGAAGCATCCCTTTCCTCTCTTTTCGGGGAAAAAACGGACGGCGGCTAGGCGTTGGCAGCCTTGAGCATTTCTTCCACCATGACAAGGCTGGTCGCGTTCCGGGCATCCATGCCGCACAGACCGCGCACAGCCAGCATCAGCAGGGTAATGGGCATGCGCACTTCAGCTTTGCCGTTATGGATGATGCAGGTCTGGTCCTGCACCTTCAGGCGATAAGCCCGGCGGCTGTGTTCTTCCGCCCCGGTGCGCATGATGTAGTAGATCTGGTCCTTGTTCTCCGTCACATACAGCTTCTGGCGGCACAGCACGCCATGCTCCTCGTCATACCAGGAACACTCGGAGGAAAGGCTTCCACGAAAGCGCATGTCCTCGCCATTATCGTGCTTGAGGCTGATATTTTCCAGCGTATCCTGCATGGCACCCTCCCCTTGAGCTGCAGCGTGACGGCAGCCACAGCGACAAAGCAGCAAGGCCAGCACGACACCGACTGACCCTAGCATCGCAAGAAAAGCTTTGTCAATCCCGCCTCCCGACGGCTCCAGCCCGTCATTTGCGGGGATCGGGCAGCTCCATGCCCAGGAAGCGGGCATAGCAGCGGGCCACGGCCGATTCGGGATCCATGAGCCCCAGACTGGCCCCGGAAGGCGCGGGGACCTCTTCCTTCGGACGCCCGGCGGAGCGCTCCAGCACCGGGCTGGGCGCATCCAGATCCTGATGGTCCAGCATCAGGGAGACCTTCACCGCCGTGAAGAAGTCCTCCTGCAGGAACTCATTGACCCGGCGCACGATCTCCGGCCCCATATAATAGAGCTCCTGCAGCAGCACGGCGTCTTCGGCGCCGATAAGCAGCTTGTCGTCATGGTGGCCCAGCGGACGGGCCAATGGCGCCAGATCCGGCCCCAGCACGACATCCCAGCTGCGCCACAAGCGGCTCAGCTTCGCCTGCTCCGGGGACGCGCCCAGAGAGATGAAGACCTTTTCCAGCACGCTCCCTGTCCGTGCCGGGCCGTGCCATTCCTCGAAGCGGGCCTCGTGCCCGGGTTCGGTGCTGCGCCGCCGCGTGATCCACGCCCGCGGGCGCGGGGCCTCCGCTGCGTCGGCCTGTGCCTTCTTTGCTGTCCGGCGTTTCCTCCCGCCCGTATCCGTCGGCGGCGGCAGCACGACCAGCGAGTCTTTGCGCCGTGTCGCCCGGTCTTCCTCCGCTTCCAGCCCGGCATCGAAACGGGCCTGCATGTCCGCGGCCCACTGCCGAAACGCGGCCTCGCGCCGCCCCATGCCTGTCCCGGAAGACGGTGCAGGACAAGGGGCCCCGGCCACAGGGGACGCTGCGGGCCGGGCAGTCCCGTTTGCCTCCCCTTCTGCGCGGTGTCCGGCAGATGCGGAAGAAACAGCCCCCGGTACGGGAGCAGGGCTTCCCTCCGGCATGCGCACATCTCCAAGGGGTACGGCTGGTGACGCTCCTCCCTTCTCTCCGGCCAGCGGTACGGAAGCGTTCCCGCTGCCGGCTACCGGCGCTGCTGTCGTGCCGCCCCCACGGCGACGCTTGGGTGAGCTTTTGCCCTCTGCAGGTGTGGCTTCGGGGACGGGGGCAACAGGAGCCGCCGCAGCAAAGGGGGCCGCCGTCCGGGCGGACGACGCTTCCCTATCCGGAGGAGCGGGAAAATCATCCCAGTCATCGTCCCCGGGCAGCACCACCAGACCGCCGCCCGATGACGACAGGCCGTATTCCGCAGCCAGACGATCCGCCTCGGCAGCCAGTGCCGCCGCATCCATGGGTCGTTCCGCAGGCTGTCGCTCCGGTACCGGCGCTGTGGTCGGACCGGCTTCCCCCGCGGATGCGGGAGTGGTTGCAACAGCCTTCTTGCGACCGCGCCCGCCGGAAGTGGAGGCACGCCCGGCACGGGAGACGGCTCTCCGCCGTGCGCCGGAGTGAGGCTGATCCTCTCCCGGCACGGATGCTGCCGCCTCCACAGCGGACTGGCCAGCAGAAGACTTCACTACCGGTGGTGAGGCCTCCTGTGCGACAGACCCGAACGCGGGAGCCGGCTCGGTAGCGGGAACTGCCCCGGTATCGGTCACCGGCGCGGCCTTCGTGCCGCTCGCACGACGACGCCGGGCAGTCGTCTTTTTCGGAGGGATGGCAGGTTCCGGCGGTACCGCGGCCGCGGTCGTCTCGGCGGGCGGGATCACCGGAGGGATTTCCGGGAGCGCGGCTTTGGTGGCGGCAACGCCCTGCGATGCATCTTCCTGTGGGACGGCGTCCGCCGCTTCCCGGGGAGCCCTGTCCGGCGCAGATCTCTTTTTCCGCCCGCCGTTCCGCTCGCGGGAAGACGCCGAGCCTGCCGCCTGCCGTTCCTCAAGGCCATCCGCCGATGCCTTTTCGGCCGGCGGTTCTCCCTGCGTCGCCTTTTTCCCCTTCCCGGCCGTCTTTTCCGAGCGCGCCGGAGACGGCTCAAGACCACAGGCCTCCAGCAACGAGAGGGCCGTGGCTGTGATGACGGTCACCCGCTTGCGCGACAACCGTCTTTTTGTCTCCTCCCCGGCAGCGGAAGACCGGTCGGGGGCAGCATCGGAAGGCGAGGACATGGAACTCCTTGACTATATCCAGATAGGCTGATATTTGCATCAAGCAAATTTGATACATAAATCGCAGGCGCGCCCGGCGCGCCGTACAGGGGCACGCATGGCACTGGTATATTTCAAGGCACTTTCAGACGAGACCCGTCTGCGACTGGTGCATATCTTGCTGCATTACGAACTCTCGGTCAACGAGCTGGTGCGCATCCTCGGCATGGGGCAGTCCCGCGTCTCGCGCCACCTCAAGATCCTGACCGAAGCGGGCCTGCTGACCTCGCGCCGGGACGGCCTGTGGGTCTTCTATGCCGCCACGCGCTGCGGCGAGGCCAGCGACTTTTTGCAGGCCATGGGGCCCTTTTTGCATACGGACACGGCCATGCGCGAGGATCTGGCCATGGCGGCCCAGATCCTGGAGGAACGCGCCCTCAAGACGCGCCAGTTCTTCAACGCCATCGCCGAGGACTGGGACGAGCTCAACCGCGAAGTGCTGGAAGATTTCGACCTGCCCGCCGCCGTGCTGGCCGCCGTGCCCGAGGGCTGCCGCGTGGCCGTGGACCTGGGCTGCGGCACCGGCGCGGTGCTGGAGCGCCTGCTGCCCGCCAGCCGGAGCCTCATCGGCGTGGACGGCTCGGCCCGCATGCTGGAGATGTGCCGCCGCCGCTTCAACCCCGTTGATCTGGCCAACGAGAACCGCATCTCCCTGCGCATCGGCGAGCTGGACCACCTGCCCCTGCGTGACCAGGAAGCGGACTTCGCCTGCATCAACCTTGTCCTGCACCACCTGTCCGACCCCGGCGAGGGCCTGCGCGAGATCCGCCGCAGCCTGACCACGGGCGGGCACCTGTTCGTGGCCGATTTCCTCCAGCACCACGACGAGACCATGCGCAGCCGCTACGGCGACCGCTGGCTGGGCTTCGACGAAGAGCGCCTGCAGGAACGCCTGCGCCAGGCCGGTTTCGAAGTCCTGTCCTGTACGCGGCAGGCCGTGGGCCGCGGCCTGTTTCTGCTGCTGGTGCAGGCACGCGCCTGTTAGGGATATTTTCGGGGGGAAGGCCCCCCGTGCCCCATCTTCCCCCAAACGTGCTCCATTCAAGGAAAGCCTGCCCCCGATGGGGAGCGGCGCACCTGTCCCGGGGGGATATGGCCCGGAAAAGGCACACAAGATTTCCCGCGCGGCCTTACCGAAGGCTGCGCACCATCCCCGCACAGGGGACAACGACCATGCCGCAGACCGCCCTTTTGTGGAGCGGCCCAACATACTTCCTCAAGGAGAATGGAACGATGACCAAAGCCCTGGACCTTTCCCTGGCCTACAAAGTGGCCGACATGGCCCTGGCCGATTTCGGCAAGAAGGAAATGCAGCTCTCCGAGCGCGAGATGCCCGGCCTCATGGAGTGCATCCGCAAGTACGGTGACCAGAAGCCCCTCAAGGGCCTGCGCGTGACCGGCTCCCTGCACATGACCATCCAGACCGCCATGCTCATCAAGACCCTGCACGCCCTGGGCGCGGACATCCGCTGGGCCTCGTGCAACATCTTCTCCACCCAGGACCACGCCGCTGCCGCCATCGCCGAGCAGGGCATGGCCAAGGTCTTCGCCTGGAAGGGCGAGAGCCTGGAAGATTACTGGTGGTGCACCGAAATGGCCCTGACCTGGCCTGACGGCAAGGGCCCCGACCTGATCGTGGACGACGGCGGCGACGCCACCCTGATGATCCACAAGGGCGTGGAAGTGGAAAACGATCCCTCCCTGCTGGAAAAGACCTACGACAACAAGGAATTCCAGATCATCATGGATCGTCTGGCCCTGCGCTACAAGGAAGATCCCAACCACTGGCATGAAGTGGCCGCCAAGGTGAAGGGCGTCTCCGAAGAGACCACCACCGGCGTGCACCGCCTCTACCAGCTGGAAGCCGAAGGCAAGCTGCTCTTCCCGGCCATCAACGTCAACGACTCCGTGACCAAGTCCAAGTTCGACAACCTCTACGGCTGCCGTGAGTCCCTGGCCGACGGCATCAAGCGCGCCACCGACGTCATGGTGGCCGGCAAGGTCGTGGTCGTGGTGGGCTACGGCGACGTGGGCAAGGGCTGCGCCCAGTCCATGCGCGGCTTCGGCGCCCGCGTGCTGGTGACCGAGATCGACCCCATCTGCGCCCTGCAGGCCGCCATGGAAGGCTTTGAAGTCACCACCATGGAAGACGCCCTGGCCGAAGGCGACATCTACGTCACCTGCACCGGCAACCTGCGCGTCATCACCGGCGAACACATGGAAGGCATGAAGGACGAAGCCATCGTCTGCAACATCGGTCACTTCGACAACGAGATCGACATGCACTACCTGGAGTCCACCCCCGGCATCACCAAGCTGAACATCAAGCCCCAGGTGGACAAGTGGACCCTCAAGTCCGGCCGCAGCATCATCGTGCTGGCCGAAGGCCGCCTGGTGAACCTGGGCTGCGCCACCGGCCACGCCAGCTTCGTCATGTCCAACAGCTTCACCAACCAGACCCTGGCCCAGATCAAGCTGGCCAAGGGCGACCTGGAAAAGAAGGTCTACACCCTGCCCAAGGAACTGGACGAAGAAGTGGCCCGCCTGCACCTGGCCCGTCTGGGCGTCAAGCTGACCGCCCTGACCCAGGAACAGGCCGACTACATCGGCGTGAAGGTCGAAGGCCCCTACAAGCCCGACCACTACCGCTACTAGGCCGCAGCGGGCCGTCGTCTTTGCCCGGGCCTCGCACCGGGACACGGACGGCAAGCAAAAATAAAAAAGGAGAGGCTCCTCAAGGAGCCTCTCCTTTTTGAAATAAAACGCGCCGGGAAGGGACGGGGCCGACCGGATGCCGCCCGCACGCTCCCCGTTGCGATGGAAGCGATCACGGCAGCGGGAGCAGCCGCCTTTGAGGGAGGAGGAATTCCTTCGCTCAAAAATGCCGGTGCCTCAGGCCGTGTTGCTTAGGCCTTGGGCTTGCCATCCTCCACGACCACATCGGCGTCGGTCACGTCGTCCTTGCGGGGCGCGGCCGTATTCTTGGGCACTTCGCCCAGGTCTTCGGGGTCCACATCCACGATGTCCTCGGCAGGCGCGTCGCCCTTCTTTTCCCCGGCTTCGAGGGCCGCGGCATCGGCGGCGGCTTCCTCAGGCGTGTAGGCGGGGCCGGGCGGCAGGGCATAGCCGCCACCATCCACGGCCTGCAGGGGTTCGATGCCCCGGTTGAGGGGGATGCTGCCCTTGCTCACCAGCACGATGCCGGTCTTTTCCAGCACCTCGCGCCGGTAGGCGTATTCCTGTTCCATGCGGCGATGGCGGTAGATGAGCAGCAGGCGCCCCAGATAACAGGCCGCCAGCAGGGCCGCGATGCTGCCTGCGATCCACGGGATGTAGGGCTTGAGTGCGGCACCGAAGGCCACCACGGCCGAGAACATGCCGTCCACGAAGACCAGGGCCGCGGCCAGCAGCAATATGCCCAGCAGGATGACCACAGTGGGCGCGTGCTGCACACAGGCGTAGAAATAGCGCAGCCGCTTGGGCACCATGCGTTCCGAGCCGGGCTTGCCGGGCTGGCGCTCCCGCTCCAGGGTATTGGAGACCCAGAGGCCGGAAAGATGCACGATGAGCAGCAGCGCCACCGGAGCGGCCACAGCGCCGATGGCCCAGCCCAGGATGGGGAACTGGGCTTCGGGCGGGCCCCCGGCCAGCGACGGCTTGGCGTGCATGATGCCGTAAAAGAAGGCGATACCGCCGATGATCAGCTCAAGGAAGAAGATCGCGATGAGCAGATAGATGATGGTGTCGCGATTCTCGCCCTTGTACCAGTGACGGATGGCCTCGTCCCTGCCGGCGTCGGCAGCGGCTCCGGTCTTGCCAGCGGCGGCACCGGCGGCTTTCTTGCCGGTCCCGGCGGCGCTGTTGCGCATTTCGGAAGCGTTGCTGGACGCAAAGGTGGATTCGTTATTTTTCATGTTCCCGAACATAGCCGGGCGGGGCAGCGGAGGCAAGAGCAAACCCTTGCCCCGGAAGCGCTTCTGGCTTAGTCTGCGCCAACAGGAGGACAGCATGCATATTCTCGTTACCGGAGCCGCGGGCTTCATCGGCTATCATCTCTGTGACCGTCTGCTGGCCCAGGGCCACACCGTGGTGGGCCTGGACAACCTCAACGACTACTACGACGTCCAGCTCAAGAAAGACCGTCTGGCTCAGCTGGAAGGCCGTCCCGGTTTCCGCTTCGTGCTGCAGGACATGGCCGAACGCGAAGCCATGAGCGCCCTGTTCGCGGCCGAAAAGTTCACCCATGTCATCAACATGGCGGCCCAGGCCGGTGTGCGCTACAGCCTCATCAATCCCATGGCCTATGTGGATTCCAACCTGGTGGGCTTTGCCAACCTGCTGGAAGGCTGCCGCCACAACGGCGTGCAGCACTTCGTCTTCGCGTCCTCCTCGTCGGTCTACGGGCTCAACACCAGCCAGCCCTTCTCGGAACACAACAACGTGGACCATCCCGTGAGCCTGTACGCGGCCACCAAGAAGAGCAACGAGCTCATGGCCCACTCCTACAGCCATCTGTACGGCCTGCCCTGCACGGGCCTGCGCTTCTTCACGGTCTACGGCCCCTGGGGCCGCCCGGACATGGCCCTGCAGCTCTTTGCCCACGCCATCATGAAGGACGAGCCCATCAAGGTGTTCAACGGCGGCCGCATGCGCCGCGACTTCACCTATATCGACGACATCGTGGAAGGCGTGGTGCGCCTGCTGCCCCTGGCGCCCAAGCCCGACCCGCAGTGGGATGCCGCCACCCCCGACCCGGCCACCAGTTCCGCGCCGTGGCGCATCTACAATATCGGCAACAACCAGACCGTGGAACTCAACGATTTCATCGCCGCCCTCGAAGAGGCGCTGGGCAAGAAGGCCATCCGTGACCTGCTGCCCATGCAGCCCGGCGATGTGGAAGCCACCTGGGCCAACATCGACGCTCTGTCGCAGGCCACGGGCTTTGCGCCCGTGACGCCCCTCAAGACCGGCATCGAGCGCTTTGTGGCCTGGTTCAAGGAATATTATTACGCATGAGTGACATCATCCTGCCCGCCCCTACCCCGGAACGCCCGGAGATCCTGGCCCCGGCCGGTGACGCCCAGTGCTTCACCGCGGCCCTGGCCGCCGGCGCCGACGCCGTGTACCTGGGCCTGAAGCACTTCTCGGCCCGTATGCAGGCCGAGAACTTCGGCCTTACCGACCTTTCGCGCCTCACCGATCTGGCCCACGAGGAACAGGCCCGCGTCTATGTGGCCATGAACGTGCTGGTCAAGCCGCAGGAGACCGCGACGGCCTACCGTCTCATCCATCGTCTGGCCCGGCAGGTGCGCCCCGACGGCATCATCGTGCAGGATCTGGCCATGCTGGATCTGGCGCGGCAGGCCGGTTTCGAGGGCGAGATCAACCTCTCCACCCTGGCCAACATCACGCACCCGCAGGGCCTGCAGACCGCCAAGGACCTGGGCGCCAGCCGCGTCATCCTGCCGCGCGAGCTCTCCATCGACGAGATCCGCGCCATGGGCGAGGCCTGTCCCGAAGGGCTGGATCTGGAATGCTTCGTCCACGGCGCGCTGTGCTACTGCGTGTCGGGGCGCTGCTACTGGTCCAGCTACATGGGCGGCAAGAGCGGCCTGCGCGGCCGCTGCGTGCAGCCCTGCCGCCGCGTATACAAGCAGCGCAACCATTCCGGGCGGTTCTTCTCCTGCCTCGATCTCTCGCTGGACGTGCTTGCCAAAACCATCACGGACATCCCGCACCTGAGCTGCTGGAAGATTGAGGGCCGCAAGAAGGGGCCGCATTACGTCTATCACGTCGTCACGGCCTACAAGATGCTGCGCGACAACCCGGACGATCCGCAGGCCCGCAAGGATGCGGAAAAAATCCTCGAGATGGCGCTTGGCCGTCCTTCCCCCCGCGCCCGCTTCCTGCCGCAGCGCACGTCCGAGCCCACCTCGCCCGACAGCCAGACCAGCTCGGGACGTCTCGTGGGCAAGATACAGACGGACGCGGAGGGCCGCCCGTTCTTCAAGCCGCATATCGAACTGATTTCCTACGATTATCTGCGAGTCGGCTATGAGGACGAGAACTGGCATTCGACCCTGCCCGTGACCCGCCGCACGCCGAAGGCCGGGACCTTTACGCTGCGCCTCCCCCGCCATAAGACGCCGAAGGCCGGGACGCCGGTGTTCCTCATCGACCGCCGCGAGCCCGAACTCGTGCAGCTCATCGCGGAGTGGAAGCGGAAGCTGGATCGGTGCAAGGGGAGCGAGCCCACCGCTGTGGAGTTCACGCCCAAAATGCCCAAGCCCGCGCATCCCCGCCGCCGTCCGGATATGACGCTCCGCGCTTCGCTGCCCTATGGCTCCGAGACGCGCCGCAGCCGCAATTCGGTGATCGGCCTGTGGCTTTCGCCCAAATCGGTGCGCGAGGTGTCCCGCACTGTGGCTCCGAACATGGCGTGGTGGCTGCCCCCGGTCATCTGGCCGGACGAGGAAGAGCTCTGGAAGCGCATCATCAACGAAGCCATACGCAACGGCGCGAAGCATTTTGTCTGCAACGAGCCGTGGCAGGCCGCGTTCTTCAAGGGCCGCGAAGTGGATCTGGTCGCCGGGCCGTTCTGTAACGCCGCCAATGCCTTCACGCTGGCGAGCTTTGCGAAACTCGGTTTCAGCGCCGCGTTCGTCAGCCCTGAACTGACCAAGGAAGATTTTCTGGCCCTGCCGAAAACCAGCCCGCTGCCGCTCGGCATCGTGCTCGCCGGTTTCTGGCCGATGGGCATAGGGCGGCACGATCCTCTCGGCATCAAGCCGAACGAAGTCTTTCAGAGCCCCAAGG
>ERZ827520.2797-NODE-2797-length-15417-cov-16.426702_pt1 | contig 15417 bp, 18 predicted proteins | sample MGYA00519581_ERZ827520 | MGnify/ENA primary metagenome ERZ827520 (study PRJEB31778, sample SAMEA3449339) | human gut metagenome | biome: human gut; feature: human-associated habitat; material: faeces | place: United Kingdom | collected 2010/2012 ...
AACTCCTTTCTATCCGTGGCAATCGGGACTGTGACATATGGTGTGCGTAAAGTAATTGTGTCACTTCCGCCAGTGGAAGTCAACTGGCGTCTTTACTTGTCAAGGTGCCACGGAATTTTCTTTTTCGGAAAGCCTTTCTTCGGCTTCCTCCACTATCCCGAAAAGTGCGCCCATCGACATTCTTGTGCGCCCCTCATCGTGGATATGTAAAATCCCGTCTAAAAACCGTTTCATATCCTCAATCGGTACTTCCATCTTCTTGCGGTATACCTGCTCCATGATTGCCCCGGACTCTATGGCGTACCGCCCAAGAGACTCTTTCAGCCCTTTGTCCTCCGCCACACGGTCAACTTCCTCCATAGCGTCAGCAAAGTAGTAGGTCATAACCGTATACAGGTCAACCATCTTGCCGAGAAATGTCGTGAGAAGCTGCTGGTGCGGCTCGCCCTTTACCGTATGGGAAACTGTGTCCAGATACTTCTTGATGTGTTCCTCAATATCCCGCTGGCAGAGAGTATAGGTGTCATATTCCTTATCATCGGAAAGACCTGTCAGCCATTCGGGAGTTGTGAGCAACGCTTCCGCAAGACCGTTAATAACCATTGTGCGCTTCGGATCAACTCCGTCCGCTTCGTACCGCTGAATGGTGGATTTGTTCACGCCCACACGCCTGCCGAGTTCCGGCATGGTAATGTTTAACTCTGTGCGGCGTTCCTTAATCCGCCCACCGACCTGTTTTGCGGTGAATGTGGTTTCTTTTTTCAAGGTGTTCACCTCCTGACTAGTATCAGTATAACACGCTGATACTCATTTTGCAACCTTTATCTCAATAAAAGTTGTAAATAAACTATGAATGGTTGCAAAATAGGTTGACAAGATATAACAGAATAAGTATAATAATAAAACAGTAGTTGCAAAATGAGTATTCTAAAAAGGAGGTTGATAGAATGAGCGCAGTCAAAATGGGACTTACCATAGAGGAAGCCGCAGAATGTACGGGTATCGGCAGGAACACCATGCGGAAGCTGGTGGAATGGGGAAAGCTGCCCGTCCTCAAAGTGGGGCGCAAGACCATTATCCGCAGGGACACGCTGGAACGGTTTCTGACGGTCAATCAGGGAAGAAATCTTCTGAAGCCCGATGATGTCCGCAGGGTGGAATGACAATCCATTCTCTTTTCGGAAAGTAACCCTAAGCCCTCGGCGTTTGAGAGCGAAATACACCCCTCGCACAAATCTTCGATTTGTACTCCGGGTATTTCGCCCTTGCAGGGGGCTTCCGTACCAACGCCTGCGGCGGATGATACGGGGCTGTCACCGCTTCCGCAGCGACAGCCGCAACCGTAAACGGTTGCGAAAAGAGCGCACCTTGACAACAGAAAACGGAGATGATGTATGCCGAGACACAGTTTTATCCAGATGTCAAAACTGCCCAATGTCAAAGGGCGAATATCATATATCACAAGCCATGCAAGGCAGGAAAACCTCTATGCCACCTACCGCACCGCCGACAGCGCCTTTTGGAGCAATCTTGCAAGGGAAAGCCAGCAGGAGTTTCAGCGCAGCGGCACAGAGGGCAAATGTATCGAAGCAAGGGAACTGATTATCGCCTTGCCCGAAATCTATACGCAATACGAGCCGCAGCAGGTACTCACGGACTTTACAGAGGAGTTCCGCAGGCGGTACGGTGTGGAGTGTGTGTCTGCCCTCCACCACAACAAGCGCAAGACGAATTATCATATCCATCTGATTTTCAGCGAGAGGAGGCTGCTTCCTGAGCCTGATGTAAAGATTGCTTCCCGCAGCGTATTCTTTGATGAAACTGGAAAGCGTGTCCGCACCAAAAAGGAAATCACGGGGGAGGACGGGCAGATACGGAAAGGCTGTACCGTCATCAAAAAAGGCGAGGTATACGAAAGTCATCTGTTTACCGCCAAAGACACACGCTTTAAGGGAGAGCCTTTTCTGCAAGAGATAAAGGAAGTGTATACGGAACTTATTAACCGCCATATCGCTGATCCAGAGCAGCACCTAAAGGTGTTTGATAAAAACAGCGTCTATCTGCCGACCAAGAAAATCGGCAAGAACAATCCCAAAGAGTACGAAATCAAATCCGACAATGCCGCAAGGCAGGAATGGAACAGGACAGCAGATATGGCGTTATTATCGGGTATCTCCGAAGCGAAAATTTTAGAAGTCAAGCGGGCAGAGATACACGAAAAGGCGAGCCAGTCTATCAAAAGCAAGGGCTGGCTTCCCAATCTGTTCCGCAGTATTGTCAGCAAGGCAAAAGACTTCCTGCAAAACCTAATCCGTAAACACGATATGCCGCCGAAGCCTGTCCTCGAGATGGATATGTCGGAATTTCGCACTATGCAGAAGCTGATGATAAAGGCGCAGGATAAGGCGAAAGAAATCCGCCATTTGCAGGATACGGTACTTCCGAAACTGAAACAGCAGCTTGCCGACACAAAAGGGATTTTCAAGGGTAAGGAGCGCAAGGCGCTTACAGAACAGATACAGCAGACAGAAAAGGAAACCGCTGAAAAGCTGGATAAACTTCCCGATGTTCTGAAAGAGGACGGTTATCCCGATGTGCAGGCGTTTATGGCAACCTACCGCAAGGCGGAGGTTGTTGTGGAGCAGTACAACCGTGACCTTGCCGCATGGGAGAAGCAGGTCAGAGCAAAACAGAAACCCGTCCAAAAGGAGCAGGAAAAACCGCCTAAACGGGAAAGTGTACTGAAACGTCTGCGTCAGCTTCAGGCAGAGGGGAAACAGAGAAAGCAGCCGAAACAGAGAAAGAAGTCTTTTGACAGAGAAAGTCGATAGACACGTAAAACCGCCGCTTTTGGTTACCCAAGCGGCGGCATACATAAAAATCTTATTTGTGTTCTGCAAGCGTGACTTTCATATCCTGAGCATTGATGATTGTTTCCTTTTTGCACTTCGGGCAGTAGAGAGGGAAGTTCCTTAATTCCGTATCTTCCCGTATCATTGTCCGAGTTTTATTGCCACAGATAGGGCATAATATCCATTCTGTTTTATTCAAAACCGTTATCCTCCGACCTATTTGGATTTTTGCTTGTTCAAAAGTATTGCACATATAATTACTGCCACACAGAATACAAGAATTAAATACCATAGATTTTCAAGGCAAAAACTATTATCTAACATCAATCGGTATCCCCAAGAAGCGGGGAAAATACGTCCTATGGCTTCAAGAAAATTGGGTAGCAAGTCGATAGGGAACATAATCCCCGAAAGCATAATTGAGGGTAAAAACACAAGCTGCGCTATCATTGTCAGCTTTGCCTGATTTTTTACAACCAATCCTAAGATACTTCCAATGCTCAGCGACACAATGATGTATATGGCAAGCGCAAGAAAGAAAAATGGAAGCTGTACTGGCAAAGCCGCCTCAAATAGTATCGGGGCAAGCAATAATATAATGGCACAGCTAATCATCAAATGCACAAATGCAGAAAGGAACATTGTAACAAGACCTAAATATAAAGGTACTCCATTTGCTTTATAAACCTTTTTTACGTCACTTCCATAAGTTTCAATCAACGATGGGGGCAATCCAATAAACGCTCCCATTGAAACGCTCATCACAATCATAGATTGAATCAGCGTGCTTCTCATTTCAGGCATAACAGAAGTAAAAATACCACCCATAAGCAGAAAGAAAATAAGCGGAACGATATAGCAGGTTACCAACAAAGATTTGCTGCGTATATCCAACTTCCACTGTAATGCTACGCCATACAAAAAAACGTTCATTCTGCTTCCCTCCTTGCCATTTCGATAAAATGCTGTTCCAGCGTGCCACGATTAACTTTAATATCTAACACATGGATTTTTTTCTGTTTTAATTCGTCCAGTAAAGCAATCAAAGTATCTTCGATATTGTCTGTTTCAAAAGTGTTGTCTCCTTGCTGCGTCTTGATATGGATAAAATATTTTCTCCCAACCTTATCGGTCAGTTCCGAAGCTGTGCCGCAAAAGACAATATTTCCGTTATTCAAAATGGCAATGCGGTCACACAAGGTTTCTACTTCCGCCATATCGTGGCTTGCCAAGACGATTGTTTTTCCGTGTGATTTGAGCTTTTGGATTTGTTCGTGGAGCGATAGCCTACCCTCCACATCAAGTCCCGCAGTCGGCTCATCGAGAAAAATAACATCGGGATTGCCTATAAGCGCAAGAGCAAGATGTAACCGTCTTTTCTGCCCTGTGGATAATTGTATATACTGCTTCTTTTCCATTTCTTTGATACCAAGATCGTTAAGCATAGTATCATCAATTTTTGTTTTATTCCATTTGGCAAACAGCTTTACAGCCTCCATTGGCTTGATATGGGCGGGCAAAGATGATGATTGTAACTGAATACCCATTTTCCCGTTTACAGTAATCGCACCACTGTCATATTTTCTCAGACCTTCGATACATTCAAGTGTTGTTGTTTTTCCTGCTCCGTTTACGCCGAGCAGAGCAAAAATTTCTCCTTTTTTGATTTGAAAATCGAGTCCTTTCAAAACCTTATGGCTGCCATAACTTTTCTTTAATTCACGAACTTGTATTGCGTCTTTCACGGTTTCACCTCCTCAAAGGGATTTGTTCCAAGTCTTGAAAAATAGACTTGCAAAGCTGGCTCTAAATAATCGTTTACAATTTTCTGCCTTTCTTCCCAAGCGTTTGTTGCGGTATCAATGTTGCCGACCTCCATCAATTTCGGAAGCATACTCATATCGCCATTTGTAAATTCCATAATCAAGCCCCAATATTCTTTTACAACCCGTTGGCATTTTTCGCTTTCAGGCGGTACATTTTCTTTTTGAAGTTGTACGATTTCATCGCTTAGGCGGTTAAATCTGTCCATAAAATCCAAGCCGCTTTCCTTGTCAAATTGACTGCGTATATGGTCGAGCGTATCGTCATCAAAACGCTTAATCAGATAATAAGAGTCATTCTTCATTTGTAGATTGACAATAATATCCGCATACTTCTTAAAGTTGACCGTCTGCATTTGCAAAACTTCTGCTTTTAGTTGTTCGATTGCCGACAAAGAAGCCTCAAGCTGTTCTATTTTTTTGCTTATATCGTCTGCCTGCTCTGTAAGAGCATTTGCAACATCAGCCGGTGTTTCCAAAGAGATCAACCGTTCTTTTATATCTTCCAAAGAAAAGCCCAGTGATTTTAAGGATATAATCTGATGAAGTGTGATTAAATCTTTATCGGTATAAAGCCTGCGTCCGCCTTCGCTTTCTGCCGATGGGGAAAGCAGACCTTCTTTATCGTAGTATTGTAGAGTACGGACGGTAACTCCCATTTTCTTTGCCACTTCTCCAACTGTCTTAAATCCCTGCGGAATTGCTCTGTATTTTGCCATCATTATCTACCTCCTGACACTTATTATAAATCATTACGCAACGTCACAAACAAGACCTTTTTAAAAAATTTTAGGCGGCAAAGATTTTTCTCTGCCGCCTTTCTGCCTATGCAAAAATAATCTCTTTCTCCACAATCTCTCTTGCACACGCCCATATGTTATTCATTCTCTGCACCCATTCTAAGGCGTTTTCTTCCTTTAACTGCTCCGTGACACCCTGCGCCCATTTCATCTGTTCTATGAGCCTTTCCATGCGTTCCTGCGCCTGTTTATCTACATCGGCAAGGTAAGTATGCAGTCTGCCGCTTGTAAGTAGCGTTGTGTATGTATTTCTGCGATATTCTTTCAGATAACGCAAGTGCCGCTGTCCCCACAAACCGATAGACTGTTCTTTTTCGGCTGGTAAGATAAGACAAGGAATATAATAATCTCCTCGCAGTTCATACCAAAGACCGTTGTTTTCATCATAAATGTACTTGTCCATTAAAAAATCCTCCGTTATAATATATTCGCACATACATCACAGTTCTCCGATTGCCACACTCTGTTATATCTTGTTATGAGATTTTCTTGCCCTTGCATTTGCCCTTATGAGCAAGGAGGGAAAGAGTAAACTTGTGTGTAACCGTATAAAGAGATAAGGCGAACACATTGCGATAAATCCTTTATTTTCAAGGCTTTTGGAGGATTTTATTAAAACACTGTAACCTCTGTTGAGAGGTCATAATTTACTGATGTTCAAATTTTGATTTATGCAGCCGGCGGAAGTGATGGCCGATTTGATAATTCTCTGCAATTAACAGTCATCAGAGCCGACAGAACAAAAGAAAATAAGATGTTCCGTTTTTCTTCCGTTTCTTTGACGCAGTTCACAAGGTTTTTCCAAGCAGGTAATTGTTCGGATACTTTGTTGAAACGACGTTAAATCCATTTGACTTTGAATTTGAAACAAAAGGCTTTTTGCAATCTCTGCAAACAAAACGCTGTACCCCCATCAGGCTGTTTGCCATTGCGAACAACATGTATACCCCCAATGAGGGCAAACTTTGTCCTCTGCAAAACGCTGGGCTTCAACTATCTAATGGCCGCGAAAGGGCTGAATAAAGCTATTTTTCACTTCATTTTGGTCGGCAGCACAAGTGTGCCCGATAATCAGCACGAATGGAAGTAACAGTTGACGTGCAAAGCCTTAAAATATTGTTCTTTATGTATATATAGCGGATTTTGTACCAAGAACATAGGACAACATAACAATTTTCAAAAAAACCACAAGTGATATAGCCTTTTCTTTTATAATTTGGATGCCGCAGCTATATGAAACCGGAAGCTGTTTTATGCGCAAGCCCGCAATCGACGGCAAATTCCCGACAGCCGTACTCCTACGCCCGAACCTCGCACGCGGCCGGCCATTCTCTCGCCTATCCTTTGCAGCGATGCGCCTCTTTGACGAAAATCTCTTTCAAACAACCGACCGGCGTTGTTTTTGTCCTCCCTCGACGCAGTCAGCCGACAGGCGGGCCGTTTCCATAAGCAAGGAAAAGCGGGCTTTCCCCTTGGCCGGCATTTCGGAAACCGCCCGAACCGGCTCACCGGCAGAACGCCGCTCCCGCAAAAGCGACGCCAAGTCCGCCGGCGTATCCGATTCGTTCGCTCCCGCTATTTGCATCCTCCCTTTTCACCCCGCATATCCCGACCTTCGCCGCCCGAAAAAGCAGACTGCACATCGCAGACTTCGGGCGGCCAATCCCAAAAATCAGGGCGCGGCAGAGTGGCTCGCGCCTCACTCGGGGTCGTTCGTATCCAGCAAGCAGCCACAATACCGGCATTTAGCCGGATAGCCCGAAAGGTCCTCGGCGCCGGCGCCGCAATTCGGGCACTGCACGGTGATCAGCCTGCCGTTCGCGGAATCGTTGGGAAAGAGCAGAAGCTCGTTCTTCTCGTCGATATAAGCCTCCGAAAACCAACCGTGGCTCATCGCCTGACGGATGTTGCGGACGGCCTCCTCCTTGCTGCACTTCATCCCGTCGGCCAGCCAGCCGAGCGGGATGCGCTTCTGCTTCCCGATGAGCGCCTGATAACGCTTGAAGCGCCGGTCGCGCCGGTTGACCGTATACAGCTTTATCAGGCAGAAAGCGCTTACCGCCAAAAAGAACAGGCCCATAAGAACCCCGCCCCAGCGGCTCGCGCCCTCGACCATATCGCCGGTCAGGGATAACGGCAGCATCAGCCCGCCGAAAAACAACGACACGCCGCCGAAAAAGCCGAGCATCAGCTTAAACATCTGGTGCCGGTTGCCGAATATGGACGTAATGCCTTGGAGCAATGGATTCTTTTCGCGCAAGGAAATCTCCCTCTCTTCTCTTGCCGGTCTTAGCTGCGCCTGCGTTTTTTTGACGATCTCCTATGTATTATGTGCATAGGGCAGATGCCGGATTCCAAAGCGCGGAACCGGCGAACACCCCAAAGAACAGACCGACGCGCCTTCGCATTTCAAGCACGGCCCCTCATTGGACAGGGCCGCGCTTTTGATAGACGGACCGCATAAAAACGCTTCGGACTGCCGGACGCCGCGCCCGTATACGCGGCTGTTTTCTGACCAAGACGGTACATAATGCGCATCGCAGACTATGGCAGCAATCAAACGACAGAGCCGGCGCGCTGAAAGCCGATCCGGCCGCAATCCCCGCCGCCTGCATTGCCGTTCCGAAAAACCGACGGCTCAATCCGAAAAGCCCTCGCAGCCCAACGCGCAAGGACAGCCGTTCATATATCCTTCCGATTCTTGTGCTCGAACGTCCGTCTCGGTTCCCATTCCGTTGGATTGCGCCGCGCCGCTATGCAATGCGGCGACCGTCCCGATTCGGGATACCCTCCCGAACCGCCTCGGCGGACGGCCGTTTCGGGGAACAGAATGCTCTGAGGCCGCACCGCCGTCTCCGCAAAGCGGCCCCGCGCCGCCGGACGCAGGGACGGTTTGCGGCCACAGGCCGCGTCCGCCGCCCGAAGCCGTCCCGCGCCGCCGTGTCCGCTATGGCACAGCGGGCGCGGTCAAAAGCCGCCTCCTCGCCGCCTGTCATACAAAACGAACGCCCTTCTGTTCCATATTCCATAGAGATAAAAACCTTTCGCCAAGCCCGAAGCAAAAGGCAAGCGCGGCGCCGGAACTGCCGCAAAAGGCAGATGCGGTTCTGCCTCGTTTGAATAAAGCCGATTTTCGCCAACCATATCCGAGTTGACGCGACGTCTCACCTGCGGCAAGTCCGGCAGGCAGAGAGTGGCCGCCAACCGCGAACAAAGGGTGTTCAAACGCCGTCGGGACGCCATCGAATGCAAATCTTATAGGCTGAATTTCGTCGCGCTTTCGCTGTGATTACGGCTTGCCCGCGACGGCCGGCATTCCTTGTCGGCCGTCGTGGGCCATACGGCTGATTCGTGGAAATACTATTCGGGAATGGCGATGATGCGAGAGCAGAATTCGACATTGTAATTTGCAATTAAATCGGCAAATGACATCCGGCTCACCATCGTCCAAAATCTACGCGAATTACTGTAAGTAAACATATAGCACTCCGTTGTCGTTTACAAAAAATCGATAAATATTTTTTCGAAGCACGTCCTTGTTGATAATATACTTCGGGCGCGGTTTATCTATTTCTATATCAACCTCATAGTATTTTCCTCCGTTATACTCCAATACAAAAGTTGGGGCTTGGACCTGTTGAATTGGATACCCTTCATTGAGATTATAGCGTTCAAAAAAATCCATAGCCATTTGAAGGGCTGCTTTCTCGTCAATTGTGACTGGAGGCAGAAAGGACAACGTTTTATCCCCGTTCTCACCAAACAAGTCACCATATATGTCACGCTTTACAAAAAATGGCGTTGACCACTTATCCCTGACAAAAATCATATCCTCATTTTGTTTTACCCGCGCTGCGGCATCATCCATAGCCGTTCTGCCCTGTATATGCCAGCAGATGAACAACGTCATAGCGGCTGCGGCCAGCACGAAGAAAACAGAAAGCGTGATTTTCATTGCCTTTGTCATGAAACATAGCTCCTTTCGGCTACTCCCAAACATTGACCGGCTTCACCAAATCTGCGGAATCATACACCCATTCCGCATAACGATCCGAATTTTCTGAAGTCCCGTTCGGATAGGGTTTGTATTTCGCTTTGGAAATCAAAATAATCTATCATAATTTGAAATCCATTCGCGGTGATTACGCGCGGTGTTGTCTGATAAACCGGCATCCTATTCAAATCGCTTCCGATAGAGTGGTTCTCGACCTTTGTCGTCCCGACAAGGGTTGTTTCAACGCTCTGCTTGGATTCCCCCAGCATTTCACCGTTTACATGGATTCGTTTGTATGGAGCGTTTGCAGAACAGGCCGTCAGCAGCAATACCGCTATAACGGTTGAATAGACATATATTTTTTCATTACGATACTTTTGCTTTAAGAAAAACAACACGCAGCGTAAACCCATTTTGCGCCTGTTTGTCTAATAATCGGCCTTTGTATACCGCCGCACGCCGGTCAGCAAATCGGCAAGCCGTTCGGCGTCCCCTCGGTCCGCAGCCCGCGCAAACGCCCGTTGGGTCGACGTCCCCTCGCGGTCAAGCTCCGGCGGCGCTGCGCAAACCGCTATGCTTTCAACAGTATAGGCGGTTTTGACACCCACAAGCCGCTCGGGATACGCTGGATACTGAAGCACGAAAAGCTCCGCAACAGGGCCGCCGCGTGCCATCGCCACGCGCCGCATACGGACGCCGGCGAATTCCGCCTTGTCGGCGTCCTTGATTTCCCGAGACAGGACGCTGTGCCAAGCTGCGTCCGCTTCGCCGCCCGTTTCGTAATATCCATGACTTGTATCCGTTGCAACCGTTTCCGGCTCTGCTCGTCCGTATGCCGGCAAATTTCATTTATAATTTCCTCGATTTGAAAACAATTGACTGAGGAAACTTTTGGGCTTTATAAGGCGAATAAAATTGTGAACGAAACGCATAATCGTTATCTGATACTTTTAAGTCGGTTTCTTCAACAATCCTTTCAACTGCAAATTCCGGATTTTGCGAGCGCGTTGATAGAATCGGATAATCGTCTGTTATAAAGTGTTAGAGGAAATCCGCTTTCTTTATTGAAATCCGAATTGCTGCGATTGGCAGAGCCATTTATATTCTTTTTAAATGTAAACGGTTCTTCTTCAAAATAACTGCCTGAAAAAATCAATGTATTCTCAAAGGCCTCAATACAGTGCATAAATGGATGATCCCAACTAAATATGAAAACGCCGTCTTGCTTTAAATAAGACGAAATAAGATTAAATGTTTTTTGTAAATCCATCGTCCAGCCTATGGCATATATTGAGTAAACGATATCAAAATAATTTTCCGGAATACCAGGATTTGACTCCATAGGGGCATTAAAAAGATATGCTTTATAATGATTATCGGACAAAAACTTCGCTGCATTTTCCATTTGCTTGGTAGACAAGTCAAGCCCCCATAATTCTTCGGCACCTTTATCGCCACACCATTTGAGAGAATGCCCGCTGCCACAGCCGATATCCAACACTTTCTTGTCTTTGAGTACAGGAAACAAGCCAAGTTCATCTTCTGTGGGTATAAAACAACCATAAACAGGTAGGGCTGTCACTCCAAAGAAGGAATCAGCAATTGCATCCCAGCTTTCTTTATTTTGCCTTAAAATATTTTTTCATTTCACACCTTCTGGATAATATAAATAATTCCATTTGCATTTTATCATAACGTGCAAAAGAAGTCAACTGTTTTATAACAAGCGACTTCTTTCGATATCATTCTGTGTTTGGTGAACGAAATAGACATAACTGATTATCGTGTTACATAGATAAAAGCAACGCCAAACCCAAACGGACGGAGTTCAGCGTTCCGCTGTGTTTGGCGAATGAAATAGATACACCTTAAATCGTGATTGAAAAATAAAAATGACGCTGAAGCCAATACGAATTGCATCCAGCGTCACGCTGTCTACCAGGGATAAAAAGATGCCAGCTAAAACGCGGGAGGTGCATTTGGTAACAGAAAAGACCCGGAGCGCGTATCGGCTCCAGGCCCTGCCTGGTGTCTGCCGGAGACAAAAATGATGACACTTTGGCGCGAGCACTGAAGCATAAGCAAAAAAGAAAGCCCCGCACGCGTATTGCGCGTCGAGGCTCTCGACTGTCAATGGGCTATGAAAAAGATGTTTCCAGTAGTTTTGTGTATGGATTTGAACCCTCACACAAATGATGCATCGCCTGCGGCAATATGATATTATGCTTCGCATAATGATGCTGCTCATTTCATTCGCAATGATGCGGTGTTTGCCTGAAACATTCGCGAAGCGACATCATTGTGCTATGCACAACATCATTAACGAAGTGACAGTATTTGCCGAAGGCAAACATCATTGAAAAAAGCACGCCGAAGCGTGCTTTTTTCTGTCAAAATCACATGAAAAAAATATTTTAGAACTTTTACCGGTGGGGATTGAACCCTCGCAGCCAAAACAGGTTGGTAGTGAGCAAGAGACGTTGTGCGCGCGTTTTCAAGTGATATGCAGCTTGCGGCGACGTGTAAAGCGGCTACAAAAAAGATGTTTTGTCAGTTTGTTGTATGGGGGGTGAACGCTCACATTACTTTAGCAGAGTGTTGGCGTAACTTTATTCTACAGATGAATGCTAAGAAAATGCCGCCTGTGTCAAATAGGCGGCATTTGTGGTTACGCTCATTTTATAATCGGAATCCACAGTTCTCGATATCTTTGCTCGCTCTTGTTTCCTCTATACCAATGTGTTACAACAAGTTCGGGAGATTTGGCCAATTGATATCCTGAATTTGGAAGCCATTCGGTCGCGATTCTTTTTCTCAAATCAAGGAAAACGGTTGTTGGATAAGAACATCTCTCAGTTTCAAATACAGCGTATGTACACTTTGGGATAGTGATATTCTCAAAAAACTTTGCAAACGCTTCTCCAAGCACGTCGTCTTTGTTAAGATTGTTGCGATAATACGCAGAGAGCTGATTCGCAATATAAAAATCATATCCTTCATCATCGATATTCGTAATCACATCATAATTCATTTCAAGATTACCTGATAGCCCTTGAAGAATATACTGCAAAGCTCTGGTCTTTACATACATTTCTTTTTCTTGATTTTCACGTTCACCGGGGATGCCGACGAAATGGCGCTTATATCCCGTCAAGATCATCTCGTTTTTTTCTTCAATTCTGTAATTCATAACTGTACCGCCTTCCAATGAAAATTTTAGTACAAGACGGGAGAAGGACTTGAGATTGCTGCCGTTATTTCGAGCCTGCGATGGCAACATACCGTGGAATTTTTGAAATGCTTTTGCAAAGCTGTCCGGACTCTCATAGCCGTATTTCAGCGCAACGTCCATCACTTTTGCGTCACTTGCGGCAAGCTCCGTACCGGCAAGTGACAGCCTGCGATTTCGGATATACTCGCCGATGGTGAATCCGCAAAGAATACTGAATACGCGCTGAAAATGATAACACGAGGAGAAGCTTTGTGCCGCGACGATTTCATAATCAATCGTTTCTGTCAGATTATTTTCGATATAGTCGATCGCATTTTGCATTCCGATGATCCAGTCCATATTATCCCTCCTTGTCTGCCTATATTTTATCAAAAAGCGAAGATTATTTCTCGATATTTTGTGCTGAATATAATCGGATTGTTTTAACTTAACAGAAGTCTATTCGAAATAATAGTTCTTTGGGTGTAGGTCATACTTTATTTGGGTTAAGTGTATAATAAAAACCTGCCAATAAAGCAATTACAGCTTTTTCGACAGTTTTTTACATTGCTGGGAGAGGGTGGATTCTGAACCCAAAGACGCTTTGCGTCGAACAAGTTTGCTCCCGCCTTTGCCGTTTTACACAGTTTTTTCGCACCTTGCAAAGCGCTTCCTGCTGCTTCGCTGCGGCAAATTGATCGCTGCTTTTTGCCACCGCACTCTAGCCAAAATAAAAAAGCACCCCATCAGGACGCTTTTTATTTTGGTGCGGGCGGCGGGACTTGAACCCGCACGCGTAAAGCACCGGTTTCTAAGACCGGCTTGTCTGCCATTCCAACACGCCCGCATATACAATTTGTATTTTATCATTTGAAGCGCCGTTTGTCAATACGGCTTTTTGTTTGCGGTCTTTTTCTTGCTTTACGCTTGCATTTTGCGGCAATTTGTGCTATACTGTAAACATAAGCTACGTTATTTCTTTACATGATACCCGAAAGGACGGTTGTTCTTATGAAGTGCCCCGCCTGCGCGCATCCCGAAAGCAGAGTGATCGATTCGCGCCCGTCCTCGGACGGTTCTTCCATCCGGCGCCGCCGCGAATGTCTGCACTGTCAGAAGCGGTTCACCACCTACGAGACCATCGAGACGGTTCCGATCACAGTGGTGAAGAAGGACAAATCCCGCGAGAGCTTCGACCGCAACAAGGTGCTCAACAGCATCATCCGCGCCTGCGACAAGCGGCTTGTGACACGCGGCGAGATGGATTCGGTGGTGTCCTCCATCGAGATGCAGCTTCAAAATTCGCTGCAGACCGAGATTCCCTCCTCCCGCATCGGCGAGATGGTGATGGAGCGGCTCAAGGACGTCGACGAGGTGGCCTACGTTCGTTTCGCGTCGGTCTACCGGCAGTTCAAGGACATCGACGCGTTTTTGGACGAGCTGAACAAGCTGCTGGCCGAAAAGAAATAATCTGCCGCGCGTTTGCGGCGAGGCGGTAAGAAAGTGAGGACGACGGTGATGTTTAGGAAAGGCGATACGATCGTATACGCCACGACGGGCGTCTGCGTAATCGACGACATCCGCGAGCAGGCCTGCACCGGAGAGGTGCATACCTATTATGTGCTGCAGCCGGTATTCGACAGCAGCTCCAAGGTTTTTGCGCCGGTCGGCGCGTCCGAGCAAAAGATGCGCGCCGTTCTCACCGCCGGCGAGGCGGACGAGCTTGTCCGCGCGCTGCCCGACGCGCCCGCCGACTGGATCGACAACGACACCCGCCGCAAGGAGACCTTCTCCGCTATGCTGCGCTCGGGCGACCGCGGCGAGCTGGTGCGGCTGGTCAAAACGCTGCACCTGCACCGGCTGGAGTTGCAGCAGTGCGGGCGCAAATTCCATCTGGCCGACGAACGTATGCTGCGCGACGCGGAACGCGTTCTGTTCGAGGAGCTGGCTTACGCGCTGTCCATCCCGCCGGAGAGCGTGGGCGACTACCTGCGCACGCACGCGCAAACGACCGCGGTCGGCTGACGAACGCGGCACCGACAGGAAAACGTGCAAAAAAATCTCAAAAAAGACTTGATTTTATCGCGCGGCTGGTGTATAATAGCACCAGTCGTCCGATCATACGGCCGAAATCGCCCGGAGGCATAGCTCAGTTGGTCAGAGCGCACGGTTCACATCCGTGAGGTCGCAGGTTCGAGCCCTGCTGTCTCCACCAGTCAAAGAGCCTCGAAATGCAATTTGCATGCGAGGCTTTTTCTCTGCCTATGTTCCGTCGCCGACGTTCGGACGGCATTTTTCGCCGCCGCTGACATATGAAAGACGCCAGAAAGTTTCGGCAGTTGTTTTTCATTATAAAGGGACATTCAAGCCCGTACGCTGACCGTGACCATGCCTTGCCCTCGCTTGAATACGACACGGCTGTTTTCGCATTTTATGCAGGTTAAGGGGAGCCTTTTTGAAAAGCAAAGTGCCGAAATGCATAAAGGCTTCTGAAATTTCTCTATAAAAAGTCGGATAGGATATGAATTTGCTATAAAACGCAGGTTTTGTTCTGTGCGGCGCGTGATATCAGGTGGCGAGCGCTGCTTTCCTGCGCCGCCATAACGGGCTGCGGTGCGCCGCCTTGTTCCTCCGTCTCCGCACAGTCCCGCGCTCCGGCCTGCGGCCGCGCGCGGGCTGGCTGCGCCTCCGGGCGGGGGCGCCCACGCGTCGCGCGGCCTTCGGCTCGCGCGCCGCA
>ERZ827520.2798-NODE-2798-length-15408-cov-5.441477_pt1 | contig 15408 bp, 28 predicted proteins | sample MGYA00519581_ERZ827520 | MGnify/ENA primary metagenome ERZ827520 (study PRJEB31778, sample SAMEA3449339) | human gut metagenome | biome: human gut; feature: human-associated habitat; material: faeces | place: United Kingdom | collected 2010/2012 ...
TTTTTTATGTCCGCTATCGGGTACGGAAGCCACAATGTAAACCCGAAGCAATGTGAACCCACCTATCAGGTCGGGTGGTATCTGGAAATTGTTTGGGCACTCTACAACGAAGACAAAACGTATATCGGGCACACTGAGGCGCTGTATGACATTGGTGGAGTGGCTGCCAGATACCCGGCCCATTGTGCGGATACTACGGAGGGAGTACAAAACCTGCTGTTGTATAAGCACCGCCCGCCGGAGGTATCGCCATGAGACACCAGTACACACGCGCAGAGTTGGAATCCATCACCCAGGAGACCGCAATCTACATTGAGGGAGCAGGGGTAGCACAGCTCCAATGGGGCGGCCTGGAGATTGCAGAGGGGGTAAAGGACGGGTACCTATACTGCAAGCACATCAAGCTGTTTAGCCTGGAGCTGTACGGCCAATACTGGACGGCCTTTGACGGGCCGCCGGAGAGGGAGGAAACTGCATGAGCCTAGAATACCCCTGTGTCTACTATAAGCCTGGTGGTCTGTGTGAAAAGTACAGCACAGACGGCATAACATCGTATTGTGTGCAAGGCCCTTGCCCGGATCAGAGCCTATCCAACTCTGACCGCATCCGGGCCATGAGCGACGAGGAACTGGCGCATTTGCTTTGCTTTGAAGGCTGGCAAATGAGCGAGGTGCAAGAATGCTTGGAGTGGCTCCAGCAACCAGCGGAGGAGGACACCTGATGGACTACGAAAAGCTTGTGGCTGAATTAAGAGATTGGCTGCCACCAGAAAGTGAGAAAATCCCATACGGAGAACTAGTCGGCGCGCCATATCCATACAACCTGCAAGGCCCATTGGTGTATGCTGACGAGGTATGTAACTTAGTGGAAGAAGCTGCGGATGCTATCACTGCCCTGTTGGATGAAAACGCTAGACTGAAAAACAGGAAATCAATGTGGAGGAAACTGTTGGATGCGGTTAAAAGCGTCTTTGGCTGGGGGGACAAAGGAGAGGAGAACCCTGATGGACATTGAGAAGCTGATTGAGCAGTTAAACGGATATTTTGAAGGGAAGGACCTGAAAAGAGGTGTTGCCCTTGATGCCGCCACTGCTCTCTCCGCACTCCAGGCCGAAAACGAGAAGCTGCGGGCTGAGCTGGAGCAGGTGAAGCGGGAGCGGGATGCGGCGATTGAGGCTGCAAATGGTCTGGATAAAATGATTGGCAGAGCATGGGGGGGAAGACTGACATGGAACGGCTGACATACTTTGACGGTGGGAAATGGCGGCTCAAAATTGGCGACACCGAATACAGCGGAGAAGCCGTTGACCGCCTCGCAGCCTACGAGGGCACGGGGCTGGAGCCGGAGGAAATCCTCTCTGCCGTGGATATGGCAAAAATCGCCTGTGCGCTGCATGAGCTTAATGCCTACAAGGAGCTCGGCTCCATTGACTGTCTCCGCAAGCTGGCTGGTGGCCCGGGAGAGACATCAACCATCACCAATGGGGGGTAAAATCCGGGCCATGGACGATGACAGACTGGCGCAAGAGATTCTGCGCCGCTGGCGGGCAGAAATGGAGGCGGGAAAGTTTGAGGATAGTGAGGGCCAGCGAAGGGAGGACGGGCATGAGCAGTGAAACCATCCCTTATCCATGCCATACCTGCCCACTTGGGCCAAGAGAGCTGTTTTGGACCTGTGATTGTGAGAAATATCAAAAGTGGTTGCAATTTACAAGCAAGTCAGATGCAAGTTTAAAGCAAGAGGAGGCCAACATGGACAAGCCGAGAATTTGCGAGGTGCTGGGGGTTGATTCGGATGAAGAATGGACTGTTTCTGGAAATGACATAGCAATTTACAGAGTAAGCGGTGGTGTCGCTTTAGAGTATGCTATGCCCAAATATAACGGAGATGGATATGGGAAATGACTTCCTGTCGGTATGCCTTGCCTTGTTGATTTCATCAACCACCCAGACCGCATCATCCGCAAGCCCCGCTGGACGGAGCAGGAGGTGGAGAGGGCGAAGGCTATCAAGGAGATTTTCCCGAATGCTTATAAACTCGCAAGGAACCTCTCAGCCATTACGATTTATCGTGTAGAAGATGACATCCCATTTTACCTTGCTACCATTCAAGCTGAACGTTTCCACTCCCTCCGTCCCGGCAAAACCGTCACCCTTGACGAGATCATCGGAGTCCTGCAAACAAAAGTCAATAGAAAAAACGAAAAAAGTCCCGCAAAGTTTACGAGACCGAAAATGGGCATAACAAAACAGGCTGGAGAAAAATCACATCGCCAGCCGGGATGAAATTGTCGGCGGATTTAGTTCTGCACGGTATCCTGCCGCTCGTCGAATGCCTCAAGACACTCTTTCACGCGGGCGTAGTAGATGCGCAGGAACTTGTTCTGAGCGGCGGTCATATAGACAAAGTACGGCTTGCCCTCGGCGCGTTTTTTATCGAGGAACTGGTACACCGGCTCATCCGCGGGAGACCTTTTCAGGTATGTACAGACGATCTGGTACAGCGTTTTCCGCAGATGTGGAGAGCCTCGCTTGGTCGTAGGGACGCTCTTGGCGCTGTGCTTGCCGGACTGGTCTACGGCCGGATCAACGCCGGCAAATCCAACGATGGAACTGCGGCGTGGGAAACGGCGCACATCGCCGATCTCCGCCATGAGCTGGGCAGCGGTCGTTTCACCGACGCCGTACATGGCCCGCACGGTATCGTACTCCGGCAACTGCTTTGCAAGGCGCGTCATCTCGGCGCGCAGTGCGGCCAGCGTCGTCTTGCCTGCGAGCAGCTGCTGGGCAGCGGTCGTAATGAGCAGCTTTGTGTTGTCATTCTTCGGCAGCGTGGTGAAATGGCCGCAGCTTCCGGCGTAGAGGTCTAATGCTTTCTCTGTGCTGAAATGGTAGCCCTTGCGTTTGCACCATTTCTGGTAGCGATCGGTGAATGCCTTCTCGCTGACACGGCAGATGCAGTCACAGTGCCAGAAGGTCATGACAAAGTCCACCCATTTTTGGTGGCCGTCGGCGCGCTCCGGGCTGGAGAACAGTTCGTTCACACCGGGAAAGGTCTTGTCGGTCAATGAAATGAGATTGTTTTGCAGCGATACCACCGTTTTCATGTAGAGGTTGTACTGGCGGCTGCACAGCTTCAGTTGTTGTCTTACCGTGTCCATGGGAGTATATTCCCGCAGCTCCACCCAGTTGTCAAGGCCATACTTGGCGATCTTCATGGCGTCTGCCTTGTCGGTTTTGACCTTGCGGATAGAGCCGCCTCCGCTCTGCTTGATGAATAACGGATTGAGGACGCAGACATAAATGCCGTACTCGTGCAGCGCCGCCGCTATCGGCTCATGGTAGCGTCCGGTGGCCTCCATGATGACGCGGGTATCTTCCCCCAGCGCAACGATGGCGTAGGCCATCTGCTCCAGACCGACCTCGGTGTGGAGAAATTCCTGTGGCAGCAACGCCACTTCACCCATTGGCCGCAGGGCAGCCACCATGCTTTTCCCTTTGGAAACATCGATTCCAACTGCGTTCATATCGTTCCTCCTTCTGATTGGATATGGCTTTCCGCCCTTTTCTCATTGCCTGTTCAATCTCCTGGTTGACGCGAGCGCACAAGGTGGCTCTACCTGCGTAAATCGAATGCTGCGAATAAGAGAGGCGGCTGACGGACTCCGATGCGGGCGTGTTGGCCCAAGGTGCGTACTGACAGGCCATTTACTCTCCCATTCTAACAGCTTCGGCTTTGAGATGGAAAAAGACGCGGCTGGCTGCCGCGCCTTAAACCGTAATTATTATTGTAGGAGGTGCTCAATGAGAGAAATCCTTTTCAAAGCCAAGCGGCTGGATAATGGAGAATGTGTAGATGGATTCTACTGCTGTATTGGGCCAGTTGGGCAAGAAAAGCACTATATCATTCCAATGTATGCCTCTGCGTTCTATGGGATTGAGGTTGACCCCTCCACGGTCTGCGAGTGGACGGGGCTCATTGATAGGGACGGTACGAAGGTGTTTGAGGGGGACAGGCTGTTTGACCCACATGAAAAAAGAACTTTTGTGGTGGAGTACGATCCACTTGAAGCCGGGTTCACCTTGGAAAGCAATGATGGACGGTATGTAGATTTTAACCGTGTGCCGTATAGTAAGATCATCGGCAACATCTACGACGGGGAGGGCGACAATGATTAAACTGAAAAACTGCCCGCATTGCGGCGGAGAAGTAATGCTTTGTAAGCTGAACACTGTGACTGGAGCAGCAGAGTTCTCTATTGTATGCACAGATTGCGGATTGGAAACTCACATTTACACAAACCCCATGGCGAACTGTTGCTTTGATATGGGCGAGGCAGTCAGAATTATCATTGAAAAATGGAACAGGCGCGACGGGGAGAGCGGGCAGCATGAGGAGATCGTTGGAGGTGCGGATGAAGTGCAAGAAGTTTTTGGAGATGGGCAAAGATGAATGAATTTCTTCGCTTCATAGACAATCTTACAGAACGCCGGAAAGTTTGGCTAGAAATAGCATATTCTTCTGTTGTTGATTGGTGCATAATCGTACATCTTATTGTAGAAAACGAAAAGAAATGCGTAGTCAATGTACAACATTGTGATATGGAGTACGCATTTGCAAAAGCCCATGTTGAGTTGAAAGAGTGGCTTTTAGAAAATGAAGGGGGATATTGATGGTTCGTAGATACCATTTCCCTGGTGATATGTATTCTGATGCGCAGTGGGAGTGGGTATCGCTCAAACGCGCAGAAGGATACTCTATGCGGCAGCTATCAACTTTTTTGGGGCTTAACACAGATGCGATTTTAACGGCGTTGCGGGTCCGAGGATTAGCACCACAGGAAAGACCGACGGAGCCGCTTAACAGAGACGAGTTTAACGCATTGGCGGAGGTGGATGATGCCAGATAATATTACAGCAGCTAGAATTTGCCCTAATTGCGGCAAAGAGGGAGTTGTTTATGGAAGTCATACGGTTATGGGAGGGAGAATAGAACGTCACAGGAAATGTCAATTTTGTGGAGAACGATGGGCCACAATTGAGAAGTATTACCGGCCAATCAAAAAAATTCATGGACTAGAGGTTGACAAATAGAATATCATGATATATGATTTAATGGGGGGTTATAAGAAAAAATGAAATATAGTAATCCTACATGGGAGCCTTACTTCAAAGACATCGCTCCTATTCTATCAAAACTCTACTTTATGACCAACTCAGGAACTATCAAATACATTGTGGCGACTATGATTTTCAAGAAGATGTCCTTTCTCGAATGGAGGAACGAACATTGGACTTAACAAAATACGAAATGGAAACTATCTATAACTACAATCAGGAAGAGCCTCTTGCCTCCTGCTACACGATGGACCGTGCCCTGATCCGCCGATTAGATGTACTTGCCGAAAAACACAAAGAAATTACTTTACTTAGAAGTGGTGAAGGAATGAGGGAATATACTTTCCCTAAGAAGTGGATTAAAGTCCGCGCACCAAAGGAACTATCGGACGAACAGCGGGAAAACATGGCAAAGAGAGCAAGAGAGAGGTTTGGGTTTGCGAAAGAAGGTGACAACTCTGAACAAGAATGATACGACTATGGAGCAGGGGAAAACTATCGTAAAGGCAAGAGGCCGTGGAGGCAAAGAGAACTTTCCAAGCGTCATATCTGGAGCAAAGGCAGAAGATATATCCCGCTGTATGGGTAACTGTATGATGTTCTATGATAGACCCATTGTTAAATCCGATGAAGAGTGCAGAGAGCGACTATATGAGTTCTTTGACACCTGCCAAAAAACAGGACAGTTGCCTACTGTTGAGAAGATGGTCATGGCATTAGGGACTATCAAGCAGACGGTTTGGAACTGGGAAAATGGGATTGGGTGCAGCTCTGTGCGCATGGACCTCATTAAAAAAGCCAAAGGATTTATTGCATCTTTTGAGTCTGAAATGGTCACAGAGGGCAAAATTAACCCCGTTGTTTACATTTTTAGGGCAAAGAACTATTTCGGCATGAAGGATCAGCAAGAGGTCGTCCTGACACCAAATCAACCCCTCGGCGACTCTCCCGACCAAAAGCAGCTTGAAGAGCGGATCGCCGGGTCTGTGGTGGTGGAGGAGTAACGACTATGGAAACGACTATCGGCTATGCCAGCGACTATGGTGGAGAGGCCAGCGACTATCAAACGACTATGGATGAAAATCCATCAGGGACTATCGACTATGACGGCCTCACGCGTGGGAAGCTGTGCCCGTTGAAAGCCACCAGGTCGCCTGTGCTGGGGTTTTGGAACCTTGACCCCGCGCCCGATCTGGCCGCAACGCTGAAGGCTAGCGTGATTAAGTGCCGGGCCGACGGGGGGCCGCCCCGCGTGGAGTATATCGGCGGTCGGTGTGACGGCTCCCGCTGCGCCTGGTGGGACGCTGGCAAAGCGCGCTGCGCCGTCCTCTCCCTGGCCCGCAACAAATAATAATACCCCGGCTTGCTCCTGATGGAGTGGGCCGGGGTTGCTTTATGTCTTGTGTGGCGCTGTGCGGGCCGCTGTGGGACGTTTTGGCGAGTGGGAATATAGGGACACTACAGGACGACAAGGTCGCCTTGCGGGCCTGCAAATGGCCTTTACTGAGGCTTTGCGTTTTACCTCTCTCCTGCCCCGCTGGATACGGGCGCAAAAATGCCGCCTGCTGACCATATGAGGCCACACAAGCGGCGGGAAGCTACTGGAGGGCATAGGGACATGAGCAAAAGAAAACCCGCCCCAGGAAGCTCCAGGGCGGGCGCTGGCGGTATTCAAGATTTTTTCGCCGTCTCCCAGATAATCATGATCGGAAGAGCCAAAATAAACAGGATAATCAAGCGGGGGTCACCTCCTCCCACGTCTTGCCGATGCGGCGCACAAAATAATAACTTGCGCCGTAGTCCTCTATGGTGTCTCCTGTCGGGGGCAAATCATGCGCCAAAAATACCATGATAACCGCCTTGAGCCATTCCCGGCGGGCCTCAAAATAATCTTCCCGTCTTACGTCAATATCATAACCAACGACAAAACAGAGCGGACAACGGTCATACAGGCCGGACAAATCAAAATCAATGTATGTTGTTCCGGGAATCGCTGTCAAATCGTTTTCCAACGCTTGCAGCCGGTCAAGCAGTCCAAAACGGGCCGCAGTGTCAATTTCTCTTTTCTTCATGGTCATTTTCTCCATTCTCCGGCGGGCGGGTCAAGCAATCGTCCAGCTGATGCGATAGGGATCTTGATGATAGTTTGCATCTCTGGCCCAAAGTTTCTCTTTGTCTAACAGGTGATTTGCTGTGATGTGATAGGGCTTCCCGGTTTTCTCGTCCTTGTAATATAACCTGTATTCGCTGGCGGCCTTTTCAAATACAATGCTTACAAGTTTCATTGCGCGGCCCTCCTTACCCGATTTTATCGTCCATTTCCCGGTAGTTGTACGGGATATATACATTTTTAGCGTTCGGGTTTGGGCGGTAAACCGTGGCTGTCTGCCCGTCGTCCGTAATATAGCAATCAACATATTCCCCATTACAGAGGGAGACAAACCGACGCGCATTTTCTGGCACCTCGTCCAAGCTCCAAAAGTAGCGACCATCTGTAACGCGCTTATCATAGCAAGCGGTTGTAATGACGCGGCCCTTACCTACGGCCTGCATGTCGTGGAGTTGTGTAAATTGTGGGTTGATTTTGAGGCCGTAGAGAGCCAGGAAACGGCGGAATCCGCTATCCGTGCGGTAGGCTGTCCAGGCCATGCAATCGCGTTGAACAACGTATTTATAGCCGCACTCACTGGTTTTTCCGTCAAGATAAATTGTGATACTGATCATTTGTTTTTCCTCCTTGTCATGGAGGGCGGCCCCGTGTATAATGGGGTTGCCCTGGTTGGTGGTGCTTCTGGGGTTCTTCTTGCCTCGGTCGCTGTTGCAAGCGGTGGCCGGGGCGTTTTGTTTGCCCTCGTTACCTCTGGGGCGGGCTGTGGTGCGTAGAGGGTTATACCTCCTCCAAAATTCCTTTGTAGCCGTAGCTGGTCTCAAATTCGGCCCACGATTTGCGGCCGCTTTTTGTGTACCAGTGCGGTCTGTAAGTAAAATCGCCATCAGCGTCCACCAGCTTCAAGAGGGCCTGCTTTATGCAGCTGGCCTTGACGATTTCCAACGATCCTCTGATCCTGTATTCTTTCATTTCCGTTTCCTCCAGGCCTGTGGCCTGTCGTGGTTGTTCCTGTCCGCTCGTCTTCACGGGTGGGCTGTATTGTTTTGGTTCTGATGCTAGTATATCCTATATATTTAGTATTGTCAATGATTTTTTCTATATTTATAGTATTATATTTTTTATATATAGGTTGTAAGATTGCAACAAATATTATTTTTGTTCAATTTTATTTTGCGGTATCTCTTAATATCATATATAAGGGGCACCGCCAGCCGGACACCCCCGGGGGATAGACCGGAGCCGCCATCTCCTACCTCAGTCTCTCTACCACCGAAAAATTAAAAAAGTCTCTTGACTATTCTGAATATTCAGGGTATACTAAATATATAGAATAAAATCCTAAATGGAGTGAGTTTGAATGGAATTTAAGAAAGCCATGAATGTTTTAATGGCGCAAGAGGGTATATCGCAAAAGAAGTGGGCAGAGGAAGCTGGATATAAGACAGTGAGTGCGATTTCAACTCCTATGAGCAAGGGAGATATTATGCTTTCTACTCTTTGCAGGCTAGCCAAGTCTGTTGGGTATTCTGTATGTCTTGTAAAAGATGGACCGAATGAAGAGGGGTATCTTCCCATTCCTGTTGATGCAAAGTCAGTTAAAGGGGCCGAAAAGAAGGGTTCCTAAAAATCCGAGCAAAACAAAAAGGGAGATGATGCTCCTTGGATGTAAGGAAGAATTTAATTGGGCAACGGTTTGGCCGATTGGTCGCTATCCGGCCCGTCAGAAAGCGGGCGAATGATGACCGGCATACAATGTGGTTCTGCAAGTGCGATTGTGGTAGTGTAGCGGTTATTCCTACAAATAATTTAATACAGCAGACGGTTTCTTGCGGATGTGTGTCAAGAGGGCCAAAGATAGATGATACGGTTAGGGCGGTTTGCCCTGGATGTGAGGAAAAGTTTGATATTGAATTAAACGGACAAAAAACTCCACAATTCTGTCCCGATTGCTCAAAAATATATACAGGTAATAGCTGGAAGGTGTGTCCAGTTTGCAGAAAACTATTCAAATCGTTTCCGAGCGCAAAAAAGACGACGTGTTCGGAAGAGTGCAGCAAAAAATGGGGGAATTATATAAGAACCGGGAGAAGGTTCAAGTGGAGTGAAAAATCAAAGAAAGCGGCGCGAGAAAGCGGGCTTTGGGACGATATGGACGAGGCTGCGGCGCGGGCGAGGGCACGGAAAGTTGGAGACCCCAGGTTTGAGCGGACAGAAGAAAACATAACATCAAAAATATGGGTTCTTGTAGATCCATCTGGGAATGAACATATAGTTCGGAATTTGAAGCTATGGGCAAGCGAAAATTATGAAAAGTTTGGGAAGGATGACTCTGAAAGGTCTATCAAACAAATAGCGCAAGGGTTTTATATGATTGCATTATCGTTAAGAGGGAAGAAAGCACCTCCAAGACTAACATACTTTGGTTGGACATTGAAGGATTTGCCAAGAGAGCTGGAGGATGATAAGGTTGAAACATTGTAGTCAAAGCACCATTGCGAAAAGGGCGCACAAAACCAAGCCCACTAAAAGTGGGCGAAAAACGAAGGTATGCTTAAAGTCTATGGCGTAGGTGGAGCAGCTACCAGATAACCTTGCCGCTGGAGAATGAAGATGGCTTCCGCCACGGAAACCTCACGGTGCGCTGGAGGTCGGTCTGTCTGCCGGTAAAGTTCAGGATTGTAAGACTCATTTTTCTTGAGAATGTTGTAAATAGCTGTAAGGAGCATTCTGGCAATGGCGATGATTGCTTTCTTGTGTCCACGGCGTTTCTTGAGAGCAAGGTAGCGATTGCGGACTTCTGGGAATTTCTTGGCACGAACCGCATTGAGGGCGCACTGAACAAGCAGCGGTTTGATGTAGGCTCCGGCCCGGCTGATTCTGGTGGTTTTCTTCTTCCCGGCACTCTCGTTGTTCTGCGGCGTAAGCCCAGCCCAGGAGCAAAGATGCTTCGAGGTGGGGAACACGGACATATCCACTCCGATTTCGGAAATGATGCCGATTGCGGTAAAGGATTGGATACCCGGCACCGTCATAACAAGGCCCAGTTGAGGAAGATATTTCTCAGCAGTTGCCAGAATCAGTGATTCCAAATCAAGTTTGCACAGTTGGAGACTATCCATGTGGGAACGGATGATGCGGAGCTTTTCAGCCTGTTCTTCACACATCTCTCCGTCCACAGCGGCGAGCACCTGTTCATTGGTCGCTTTCATGCCTTTGGTGCGGAAACCGGAAACATCCGTAATTTTCTCAGCTGGATTTTCTAAAATCCTGGTCGTAATTGCAGAGGCGGTTTTGCCGAACACATCTGAGAACACATCATCCAACTTGATATTGGAAACGGTTAGGCAGTTCTGTGCCCGGTTTTTCTCGCCGGTAGTGAAGTTGGTAAGTTTCCAACGATAACGAACCAAATCCCGAAGCTGGCGAATATCTGCCGGTGGGATAAAGCTTCCGGCGACAAGGTCGTGCTTGAAGATGTCTGCGATCCACTTGGCGTCTCGCTTGTCGGTCTTCTTGCCCCGAATCGCTTTCACGTATTTCGGATGAGCAAGAACGATATTACAGGTTGGCTCCAGAATGTTGTAGATGGGAATCCAATACTTTCCCGTGGATTCCATGCACACATCTTTGCAGCTATTCTCAGCCAACCAGGCTGCACAACGGCGTAGGTCCCCAGTGAAGGTGGAAAAATGCTTGCTCTTGTAGGTTGTTACTCCATACTCAGTGGTAGAAGCAATACAGGCAACGACAAAGGACTTGTGGACGTCCATCCCGCAGCAGACACGATAAACGATTTTGAGCATAACACATCCCCTCGAAACAGTGTATTTGAGGGAACAGGCAGGGACTGGACGCCCACTGAAAGATTGAAGTAGTCCGTCTCTCCAAAGATAAGGTTACAGGGTGCAAAGCCCTACTCATTGGTGCTTGAAAGAGCGTCCGGCACACATAAAGATTCAGTCCAGCAAGGGCTGGGCCTACTCACCTCCACGTGCTCTGTAGTGTGCCTGCTTCCTCAAGTACAGTCTAACAAATTTAGATAAGTTGCGTCAGAGGTACTTCGGTTTCATTCCCTTTGGTGCCTTGGAGCGCAGCGGAAAGGAATGGTCATAAAGATGGACTGGATCAAATGCACTGATAGGATGCCACCAGACATGGAGCCGGTGATGGTGACAGCCTTTCATAGAGGATTTGTTGTAGACGCAGAACCCGGTGAAAAATTTGTGTCTCACGATGTAAGGTGGAATGAAAAATTGCAGGCGTGGGAAGTACAAGAGTGGAATATTTGCGAAATGGAATGGACGACATGGCATGATTTAGAGGTTACTAACTGGATGCCATACCCTGAACCGGCGGAGGATTGATGATATGCACAAACTGACGAACAAGCAGTACGAGGAATACATGAAGATGATCCGGGATAAGGAAGAAGGGCGACTGCTCACCCCTGATGGCTTACGGATGATATGTTCGGCAAACAAGTATGACCCGGAGAAGATAGGGCTTCACATGCTGGCGGTGTTGGCGAATTGGAATAAGGTGGATGTATAGGAGGTAAAATGAGAGAAGTTGCAGGGGAATATAATACCGCTAAGATTTTTACAGATGTTGTTGACGATGCTTCCATTGCACAGGTTAAGGAATTGTGCGATCAAGAGTTTTGCACTGGAAGTAGAATTAGACTGATGCCTGATATTCATGCTGGAGCTGGATGTACTGTTGGGACTACAATGACAATCAAGGATAAGGTTGTGCCAAACCTTGTCGGGGTTGACATTGGCTGCGGAATGGAAACCGCTAAAATCAAAGAATCCAATCTTGATATGGAACGGCTTGACAATGTTATTCGAGAGAATATACCGGCAGGGTTTGAAATAAGGTACAATGCACACAGGTATTTTGACCGAGTAGATTTATCGGCTTTGCGCTGTGCGGATAAAGTTGACTTAGAAAGAGCGAAAAAAAGCGTCGGGACATTGGGCGGCGGCAACCACTTCATCGAAGTTGACCGGGATGAACAAGGGCGACTCTACATCGTAGTTCATTCTGGCAGTAGGCACTTGGGATTGGAAGTTGCAAAGTATTATCAAGAGGCTGGATACAAAAAATTATCCGACAAAAACGATGGCCTTGAAAAACTAATAGAAGAATTAAAAGCTGCTGGTAGACAGAGCGAAATCCAACAGGAAATCAAAAGATACAAGTCTGAATATAAATGCGATATTCCTAAGACACTTGCCTATGTTGACGGGGCTTTATTTGATGACTACATTCACGACATGAAAATAGTCCAAAGGTTTGCTGAAATTAACAGGCAGGCTATGATAGACGGGATCGTGTCTGGAATGGGAGTTCATGTTGAAGATCAGTTTACGACAATTCACAATTACATTGACACTGACAGCATGATACTTCGTAAGGGTGCTGTATCTGCCAAAGGTGGTGAGGTTTTGCTTATACCTATTAACATGAGGGATGGAAGCATTATCGGAATTGGCAAAGGAGATGAAGATTGGAATTGTTCCGCTCCGCATGGTGCTGGACGCTTAATGAGCCGGGCGAAGGCTAAAGAGAGGTTTACCGTTGCAGAATTTGAGAAGCAGATGAGTGGAATTTATACCACATCAGTCAATCAGGAAACGCTTGATGAATGCCCGATGGCTTACAAGAGTATGGAAGCAATCACGGAGAATATAGAGCCAACAGTTAAAATTTTGAAAATCATCAAGCCAGTATATAATTTTAAGGCTGGTGGAGATTAAATATTGCACCCCGCCACAGGGCGGGCGTATATAGTGCCAAGTGCCTCTCCAGATGGAGCGAACAGTGCCAAGTGCCTTTTATCTTACGGGATAGGAGGCACTTTTTTCATGGAAATTCGGGAGTTGGTAGAGAGGGCATTTCAGAGGGATTTGTCCGATCCGTCTGCGCTATCTGATGCATTCGATTCGATCAGATTGTTGGAGCCAGAGGATTTTAAGCTGGCTCATGAGAAAAACAAAGAGGTACGTCGGCTGTCTGCAAAATTCGCCGCAGAACAAAAAAGCCTCCGCATGTTTGAGTTGAACAAACGGAGTCTGCTATTTGATGCACCGTATGATTTTGATGCATTTCTGCGCTATTTGGAATGGGACCGGAAGCCTGAAAAGAGATTTTACCTTCCGAGACGGCATTATTTGAAGAAGTATGTTGACGCATATCAGGAGATATTGGATGGAAAACTTGATTTCTTGTCCATATCCATGCCGAAACGAGCGGGAAAGTCCCAGCTTGGGATCAACTTTGTAAATATGCTGTCTGGGAAGTTCCCTGATCGGGCAACGCTTATGGAAGGTACTGGCGACGATCTTGTAATGTCCTTCTATAAGGGATGTCTTGAGTATCTGCAAACGCCGAATGAGTATTTGTTTTACGATGTGTTTCCGAGTAGTAAGCTGATTCAAACTAATGCGGACAGCAAGACGATTAACCTGTTAAATAAATCGCGGTTTCCAACCATCATGTGCCGCTCGATTGATGCACGGCAAGTCGGTCTTTCTGAAGCTACGAATTTACTTTATCTAGATGACTGCGTTGAGGGCCGGGAGGAAGCCAAGAATCGAAATCGCTTGGACGCAAAATGGGAGGTTATATCTGGCGATATTCTAGGCCGTGCAATCGAGGGTACGCCAGTCGTGATATGCGGGACACGGTATTCCTTGTATGACCCCATTGGGCGGCTCCAGGAGGAGATGCGGAAGCAGAGAAAACGGATGAAAATTATCGAAACTCCTGCGCTCGACCTTATTACCGATGAAAGCAATTTTGAGTATACCAGAGATGGTAAAAAGGTATTCACGACACAGTATTTCAGGGATCAGCGTGAAATGTTGTCCGCAGAACAGTTTGAATCTGAATTTCAGCAGCAGCCATTTGAAGCAAAAGGCTTATTATTCCCAGAGAATGAATTGAACCGATATTTTGAGTTGCCCGTTGACCGTGAGCCGGATGCTATTATTTCTGTCTGTGATACGGCAGAAGGTGGCGGAGACAGTGTTATGATGCCGATTGGATATATCTACGGAGAAGACACATTTATTGAGGATTGTGTATTTGATAACAGTACTCCAGAGGTGACGAAACCGCAATGCGCTAAAAAGCTGGTAGAGCACAAGGTTTCGGTTGCTACTTTCGAGAGCAACAATGCGGGGACATATTTTGCACGCGATGTTGAAGAACTTGTTAAGAAAATGGGCGGTCGTGTGAGCATTAGAACGAGGCGTACTATCAGCAACAAGCAGACGCGCATCGAAATGGCATCTGATGGTATATTAAAACACTTTTACTTCAAGGATAAATCTCTCTATAAACCCTCCGACCAGTATGGGCAAATGATGCGTGAACTGGTGACATACACCCGAACTGGCAAGGTGAAGCACGATGATTCACCAGACGGCCTTTCACTTTTGGAAAACGAAATTCGCAACTTAACTTGGGGGAAAGTAGAGGTATTTACGCGGCCATTTTAAAATCTCGAATAATCCATTAGACACATATAGATATATAGGTTGTTATCTTAACAACGATTGATGTATAATATATTTGGGTAAACATAATTATCCAATTTTCCTACCCTTTCGGGCTGTGACCAACCACGGCCCAAAGGACAACCCACTCCCCCGGCAGGGTATCTAGTGAGCAGATATTAAACGGAAAGGAGAGCCTCTCTTGTACGTTTCCTGCCGGGGGACTCCCTTCACGTTAACCTGCTCCAGAGTTTCGCAATCGAAGCCGACATGCGGAGCAGATAACGACTGAGCGGTGGCGGAACAGGTAGACGCTATGGTGACGGGTAGGGTGGCACCTATTATCCTGCTGGCGGTACGGGTATCATCCCTCGGGTTTGCAGGCCGCAGTAATGCGCGACGGGCGTTAGGCAGCAATCCACTTATGTGAGGTGCAAATCCTCACCCGCTCAAACAATATACGGGTGTAGCTCAATGGAGAGCGCCGGTCTCCAAAACCGGAGGTTGGGGGAACAGAGCCTTCCACCCGTGCCAGATGTATGGTTCCACAGCTCCACGAAGAGAAAACGGGCCTTCCTTGTGCGCTGTGCGAAAGCGGCGGGGCGAAGAATATTTAATTGGCTGACCCCGGCTCAATAAACTAAAACGGTTCCGACCGACGACACCGGCGGAGGGG
>ERZ827520.2800-NODE-2800-length-15394-cov-4.323359_pt1 | contig 15394 bp, 13 predicted proteins | sample MGYA00519581_ERZ827520 | MGnify/ENA primary metagenome ERZ827520 (study PRJEB31778, sample SAMEA3449339) | human gut metagenome | biome: human gut; feature: human-associated habitat; material: faeces | place: United Kingdom | collected 2010/2012 ...
CTTTGACATCGACGCGAACGGTATTGTGAACGTCAGTGCGAAGGATCTCGGCACTGGCCGCGAGCAAAAGATTACCATCACCTCCAACACCAACATGTCCAAGGAGGACGTGGAGAAGGCGGTCAAGGAAGCTGAGCAGTACGCTGCGGAGGACAAGAAGCGCCGCGAGGACATCGAGGCCCGCAATTCCGCCGACCAGATGGTGTATCAGTGCGAAAAGACGATGGAAGAGCTGGGCGACAAGATCGACGGCGCCGACAAGGCGGACCTGACCGCAAAGCTGGACGCGCTGAAGGAAGCGCTGAAGGGCGAAAGCATTGACGATATCAAGGCGAAGCAGGAAGAGCTGACCAAAAAGTTCTATGAGGTTTCCGAAAAGGTCTACAAGGCCGCCGCGCCGCAGGAGGGCGCTCCGCAGGACGGCGGCGCCGCTCCCGGCCCGGACGCCCCGCAGGACGGGTACTACGACGGCGAAGTAAAATAAACGGAGCTGAAAAAAGAACATGACCGACAGCGTCCACCGCCCGGCCGGGCGGTGGACGCTGCGGACTGTCCGACGGGCGGCGGCCCCCGGACGGGATACATAGAGGAAGCCGGTGCGAGAGCCGGTATTCGACCGCGGAAAGGTTTGAAAAAACGATGGCCGATAAACGCGATTATTACGAGGTGCTGGGGCTGCAGAAGGGCGCCTCGGAGGATGAAATCAAGAAAGCCTACCGCCAGATGGCAAAGAAATACCACCCCGATCTGAATCCGGGAGATAAAGAGGCCGAGTCCCGCTTCAAGGAGGTCAACGAGGCGTACGAGGTACTGTCCGATTCCCAGAAACGGGCGCGATACGACCAGTACGGCCAGGCAGGGGTCGACCCGAACTTCGGCGCGGGCGGCTATCAGGGCTACGGCTTCGATAATATGGATATCGACCTGGGCGATATTTTCTCTTCCTTTTTCGGGGGAGGCGGACGGCGTTCAAACCCGAACGCGCCCCGCCGGGGAAGCGATATTTCCGCGTCGGTCATTATCTCCTTTGAGGAAGCGGCCCGGGGCTGCAAGAAACAGGTGGAAATCCGTGCGGTTAGCGCCTGTGACGAATGCGGCGGTACCGGCGCGGCGAAAGGAACCCAGCCCAAGACCTGCCCGACCTGTAACGGCACCGGGCAGGAGCGCCGCCAGCAGCGCACCCCCTTCGGCGTGGTGCAGACCCAGGCCGCCTGCTCCCGCTGCCATGGACGCGGTACGATCATCGACGCTCCCTGCCGCGCCTGCGACGGTACCGGCCATGTCCGCAAGCCCGCGACAGTGGGAATCAATATCCCGGCGGGCATCGACGACGGGCAGGTCATCAGTATCCGGGGCAAGGGCAACGCCGGCTCGAACGGCGGCCCGGCGGGCGATCTCCAGGTTGCGGTGTCGGTCCGGCCCCATCCGCTGTTTGAGCGGGAGGGCTTTGACGTGTGGTATGAGCTGCCGCTGACCTTTGCACAGGCTGCGCTGGGAGCGGAGGTGTCGGTACCCACGTTGGACGGCAAGGTGAACTACACCATTAAGGAGGGTACCCAGCCCGGCGATACCTTCCGCCTGCGGGGAAAGGGCATTCCTTACCTTAATGGCCGGGGGCGGGGCGATCAGATCGTCAAGGTGACTATCGAGGTGCCGCAGAAGCTCTCGGCCGAGCAGAAAAGGCTCCTCGGCCAGTTCGAAGAGGCCTGTGAGGAAAAGAACTATCCGAAACGCCGCAGCTTTTTTGACAAGATCCGGGACGCGTTTAATTCCTGACCGCTAAATGCGTAATATCCATAAAAGGCCCTCCCCTGACTGGGGAGGGCCTCTTTTGGTACAGAATTCCGTATTTACGCGCCTTTGCAGAGCTCCACGGCCGCGTCGGCCGCAGAGGCGGCGTCCGCGGTGTAGCGGTCGGCGCCGATCTGCTGGCAGAAAGCGTCGGTGACCGGCGCGCCTCCCACCATGATCTTAACCTTGTCCCGGATACCGGCCTTTTCGGCGGCTTCCACGACGTCCTTCATTACCGACATGGTGGTGGTCAGCAGGGCGGAGCAGGCGATGATCCGGCAGTTTTCGTTGATAGCGGTCTCAATGTATTTCTCCGGAGGAACGTCGGTGCCGAGATCGATGACCTCGAGCCCCTTGCCCTCCATCATCATCTTCACCAGATTCTTGCCGATGTCGTGCATGTCGCCCTTGACGGTGCCGAGGCAGACCTTACCGACCGCTTCGTTCCCTTCCTCCGCCAGCAGGGGCTTGAGGAGCGCGGCGCCCATGTTCATGGCGCGGGCGGCCACCAGCACTTCGGGCACGAAAACTTCGTTATTTTTAAATTTTTCACCGATGATATCCATGCCGCTGAGCAGGCCGTCGGACAGGATTTCCTTGGCAGGGATTCCCTCATCGATCGCCTGCTGCACCAGTTCCTTCACGATCTTGGCTTTGCCTTTCTGGAGATTTTCGCTGATTTCGTTCAGAATGCTCATGCGATTCCATCCCTTTCCCGATTGGTCGTCCGTCTTTTCCTGCAGGCTGCTTTTGCCTGCCCTTGGATTCCTTGAATTTGCACGGCGCAACGCCGGTCAGTTTTTTGAACACCTTGGTAAAATAGCTCTGGTCCTCGAATCCGACGGCGTAGGCGATATCCACCAGCCGCAGGCTTCCGTTGAGCAAAAGCTCCTTTCCCTTTTCGATCCGCACCGTATTGAGGTAGGTATTGAAATTGCAGCCCATTTCCTGCTTGAACACCTTGCTGAAGTAGGAGGGAGAAAGGTAGACGGAGGAGGCGACCTCTTCCAGCGTGATCTTCCTGGAATAGTTTTTCCGTACATACTGCATTGTTTTATGGATCACGTCTACATGCTTGACGTCGGCGTAACGAAAGGCCAGATCGGTAAATCGGTTCAGCGCGTCGGTAAGCCAGAAGCAGAGGTCTTCCAGGCTGTCGATCGCGGTAATCTGCTTCAAATAGCGGTGGGTCTGCTCGAACGCGTATTCCGGGTCGCCGCCGCCGTCGATCGCTGCGCGGGAAATCAGTACCAGCAGCTCGTATACCCGGGATTTGATTTTTTCAAATTCTCCGCCCGAGGAGAAAAAGATGTGGCCGAGCAGCTCGTTGAGCAGGCGCTGCGCCTCCGTCTTGTCGGAATTGGTGATGCTTTGCAGCAGGGCGCGCTCTTTCTCCAGCGGATAAGGGGGAGGCGACTGAGGATTTTCCAGCTTGAGCTGGGCGATGTAATCGCTGATTTGTCCCTGGATCGCGTCGGAGCCCTGTGTCTCCAGCATTTTGTTCCCGGCGGCGACATTGTTCAGAAAACCGACCGCCATGAACAGCAGGGAGGACAGGGGACTGACCTGTTCCGGGCTGAGGGAAGGAAGGCGTTCCAGCACGGCGGCCGCACGGGAGAGCGCATCTTCGTCCAGCCGGGCTTTTTCCTTCAGGTCGATATAGATGTAATCGTCCCGTTCCACCATCAGGAAGGGGCCGACCGTCACCTTGGCGAGGCCGACGCTTTCCCCCATGATGGGGGAAACGAAGCAGGTGAGCCCCATCGGGCAGAAGTAGATATATTTTCCGCCGAACCGTTCGGCCTGCCGCATCCCGTACTGGTGGGCGTCCCGGCAGGCCCGCTTGGCGTCGTCCGGTCCGCGGGCGATGCCGCACAGCTCGCAGGAGGCGCAGCCGTAGCCGTTTTCGTGCAGTACGTTTCCTTCCAGATCGGACACCGTGCAGGGCAGGCCGGTGGAACCGGCGAATGCGTCGGCGCATTCGATCGCCAGCTTCAGATTAAACCGGGCAATCGCGTCGTTGAATTCGGACATAAAGCCGCTCCTTCCTACAGGGATTCGGAAAGACGAAGGGAGGACGATATCCGGCGGCCATAGAGGCCAACCGTCCCCCGCGCCCCGAAACCGTCTCTTCGCGCCGGTTCCGTCCGCCGCCCGAAAAGGGCGGAACGGGTGGAAAGGGTGGAAATTGCAGGAGCAGACCGCGCAGGCAAGCGAGCAAGCGAAAAAACGCGGCTGACCGCCGCTTCTCCTGCATTATAACATCCGGCGGACGGGTTTCCTTGTAATTTCAAGCATCTTTTTGTACAATTTCGTGGTGTTACCGAAAGGCGCGGTCGTCCTTTCTTACGCATATTATAACGAAAGCAGGGGGGAATCACAATTCTTTTCTTTTTCCAGCGGCTCCTTTTCCGGTGAGATATGCGTAGAGGAAAAGCGTCCCTTTCCAGCGTAAAATTCTACAAAAATCCATGAGAAAACACAAGCCATTTCTCTGGGTATACCGTATAATGACATTAAGGAGAAATGTGTAGGGATTTCTCGAAAGCGCCGCCGGAAAGCGTCGGCATAGAACCCGGCCGGGCGGCGCTATAGGCAAACCGGCATAGTCGGAACGGATGGGACGCCCGAAGCGGGGGAGACGCTGGGCGGGTAAGAGAAAGTGGAAGGGATGGAAAATCCATGATTTCGGAAAAGGAAATGACCGAGATACTCCGGCGGCACGGCGCGTTCAGGTCGGCGGTGCTGGAGGTGGCGGACATGCCGTTTCGCCGGGAGTTCCGGGCCGCGTGCGAGGCGAACTCCTGTGGAAAATACGGCAGATGCTGGACCTGTCCGCCCGACGTAGGGGATATCGACGTGCTGATTGCCCGGGCGAAGGGGTATGAAAAATGCCTGCTTTTCCAGACGGTATCCGATATCGAGGATTCCTTTGACATCGAAGGGATGCTGGTGGCGGGCGCACGGCACAATCGGATTACCCGGACAGCGGGAGCCGAGCTGCTGCCCCGGCTTCCGGCGGATTCGCTCCTGCTCTCGGCCGGAGGCTGCCGGATGTGCGAACGGTGTGCGAAGGAGGACGACCAGCCCTGCCGGTATCCGGAGCAGGCGCTCGCTTCGCTGGAGGCGTACGGCATCCCGGTATCCGAGGCGGCGGCCATGGGCGGCATGAAGTACATTAACGGCCCGAATACCGTGACCTATTTTAGCGCGATTTTTTATAACGGAGGGAAACGCGCGTGACGGACGGGATGAATGGAACAGCAAAGACGGCGGCCATTACCATCGAGTCGGGCGGAACGACCCGGACCGTGCCGTTTGACGGCCCGATCCGGATTACGAACCTTCTCGGCCTGCACCGGGTCCCGCTGGACCTGCCCTGCGGGGGGCGGGGAACCTGCCGCCAGTGCCGGGTGACGGCCCGGGGGACGCTGTCTCCTCTGACGCAGGCGGAACGGGAAGGCCTGACCGAAGCGGAGCGGGAAGACGGCGTCCGCCTGGCCTGCCTGACCACGGTGGAGGGAGAGGCCTGGATTTCCGTGCCGGAAGATGCCGCGATGGCGGTGATCGAAGAGGGCGGGGAGACGCCAGCGTATCCGCTGAACCCGCCCGCCGCCGGGTATGGCGCGGCGGTGGATATCGGCACCACCACGCTGGTGGTCCAGCTCTATCGGCTGGGGGAACGGGAACCGCTCGGCGCGCTCTGCCGGAAGAATCCCCAGTCCGCCTTCGGAGCGGATGTGATCTCCCGCATCGGCAGGGCGGTGGAAGGCGAAGGGGAGGCGCTGGCCCGGTCGGTATCCCGGGCGGCGGACGGGCTGCTCCGCGCCCTGTGCGCCCGCTGCGGCGTGGATCCGGCGGCGGTCGGTTCGGCCGTCGTGACCGGGAACACGGCGATGCTGTATCTGCTGGCCCGCGAATCGCCCGAACCGCTCTCCCATTCCCCCTTTACGCTGACCCGGCCGTTCGGGGAGACGCTTCCGGCCTCGTCGCTGGGGCTGGCCTGCCTGGGAGAAACGCCGGTTTTCCTGCCCCGCTGTATGTCGGCCTTCGTGGGGGCGGATATAACCTGCGCGGTGTTGGCGGGCGGGATGCTTTCCCGGCCCGGCGTTACCCTGCTCGCGGACATTGGCACCAATGGAGAAATGGCCCTGCATGTGGACGGCGCGCTTCTCTGCTGCTCCACCGCCGCCGGCCCCGCCTTTGAGGGGGCGGGTGTCCGCATGGGGGTGAACGCCGTACGGGGCGCGGTGGACGGGGTATCCCTGCGGGATGGGGAGATTGTCTGCTCCACGATCGGGGACGCGGAGCCGGTGGGGCTCTGCGGCTCGGGCCTGATCGACGCGGTCGCCGTGCTGCTGGAGGCCGGTGTGGTGGACGAGACCGGCGCCATCCAGGAGGAAGGCCATCCTTTTACGGAGCGGGTGACCGAGCTGGACGGCGAGCTTGCGGTGCGGCTGACCGGGCCGGAAAACGGCGGCGTAGCCGTCCTTCTCACGCAGGAGGATATCCGGCAGGTGCAGTTGGCGAAAAGCGCGATCTGCGCCGGGATGAAAACCCTGCTCGCTCACGCCGGGCTGACGGCGGAGCGGGTGGACCGCCTGCTGATCGCGGGCGGCTTCGGTCGGCATATCCGGCTGGAAAACGCCGGTGCGATTGGTCTGATCCCGCCGGAGCTCTGCGAAAAGGCGTGTGCGATTGGAAACGCCGCCGTCACCGGGGCGGGGATGCTTTTGCAGAACCGCGCGTTTCCGGAAGAGACCGCCGCCTTTGCCCGCCGGGCCGTGACAGTGGAGCTTGTGGCCAATCCGCGGTTTATGGAATATTATGTAGAGGGTATGCTGTTTGAATAAAGGCCGCCGAAGGGATGGGCTTGGCGGCGGATATACCCAATCAGGCCTCCCCGGTACTCCGGGGAGGCCTGATTTTCGTCCATTGGAAAACGCAGTGCGTTGGTGCGGGTGGAGAAAAGTAGCTCTACAGCCTTTCCCCCATAAACCGTTCCGGCCGTTTGCCGAAATTGCTTTCTTCTACGGCCGCCAGAATCTCTTCCTTTCTCGCGTCCGCGTCCGGCAGGTCGCAGACCACGTCGTTTAAATCGTACGGCCCGTTGCGAAAATGGCCGACCACAGCGCCGCGGAATTCGCCGTCGATCAGCAGATACTGCAGCGGCTCGTGGTCGTAATCGAGGGCTTCGTACAGCGGGCGGAACCGTTCCTTCAGGACGGGCTCGCTGGATTTATAGAGAAAATCGTTGCGGTGGACAGCGTATACGAAGCGCGGCGGCTCAGGGGCGTAACTCTTCAGCAGTTCCGCGTCGGACGGGAGCAGGAAGCCCTCCTCCGTTTCGGTCAGCGCACCCTCGCTGGCCAGTTCCGCGGCGGCGGCCCGTATTTCCTTTTCCGGCAGATGATAAAACGCTTTGGCCATGGCCGTATCGAACAGAACCTGCCGGCGGGCGAAGCGGAGCAGGAGGGTTTTCAGGGCTTCCCGCCGCGTATAGCGTTCGAGCTCGACCGCCGGGAACATTTCGGAAAACAGATACCAGCCACGGTCCCATTCCCCGTCGTACTGATCCTCGTAGACCAGAAACGCTTCCTGCAGCCGGTGCAGCGCCGGGGTAATCGCCTTGACCAGCAGACCGGTTTCCTCTTTGATCCGCTGGATGTTCAGCGGCCCTTCCCGCTCGATCAGTTCCAGGATGCGAAGCTGCGTCTCGTTTGGGCTCGTCAGCGGCTTGCGGTAAAGGGCGGCGAACAGCTCCCAGTCCTCGGGAACGATCCAGCCGAGGTTGCCGCCCGCGAACCGCCCCTTCACCAGCTCCCGCTTCGCCTGCCGTCCGCGGTTGAATTCAATGTCGTCGAAATCCGCCCGAAAGGTGAGGGACGGCGGGTCGCCGAAGCCGTTCCAGTAAACGTTCTGTCCCGGCTGCATGTCGCGGTAGAGCTCCCGGTATTCCTCTTCGTTGGCCCGGCGGGTCAGAAACTGGCGTTCCATCCGCAGGGCGGTGATTGCCGACTGGTTCATGATAACCTCCATTCTTTTCTGAAGCCTGAAGTTTGAACGGTTTCGGCGAAGCCGAAATTCCTCAGGAAAATACAGCTTTTGCGATCTTGGTATCATCCTTTTATTGGCGGCGTGTCGTGTGATCCCGGATTCCGCCTGGCTGCCTTTTATTCTCCCTCCCGATCACCACTTGATTGTGGTTCCCTAATATCCTTCCCGGAGGTCCACCCGGTGGGTGAGCGGAGCGCCTTCGGCGTAGGCGCGCAGATTGTCGGCGGCGATGCGGAAAATCCGCTCCACCGTTCCGGCGGCATGATGCCCGCCTGAGACGTGCGGTGTAATCAGCAGGTTGGGCGCCTGCCAGAGCGGGTGCTCCGGCGGCAGGGGCTCCGGATCAGTGACATCCAGCCCCGCACCGCCCAGGCGGCCGGTCTGCAGGCTGGCGGCCAGCGCGTCGGAATCCACCGCGTCCCCCCGCCCCGCGTTCAGCAGGACGGCGCCCGGCTTCATCCGTTCCATCCGTTCCCGATGGAACAGGCCGCGGGTCTTTGGGGTGGAGGGAAGACTGAGGAGCACCGTGTCCGCCTGCGGCAGCAGCTCGTCCAGCCGGTCGAGGGTGTACAGCCCGGCGAGATATTCCGGCGCTTCGCCGGGGGTGCGCTTCACCCCGCGGACGCTCGCCCCCAGCGCATGGGCGCGGCGGGCGAATTCCCGGCCGATATCCCCCAGCCCGACCACGAGTACGGCGGAGCCCTCTACCGTCCGCACCGTTCCCTCGTCCCGCCAGAGGGCCGCCTTCCGGTTTTCTTCATAAACGGGCAGCCGCTTGTACAGGCAAAGGAGCATGGCCAGCATATGCTCTGCGATAGCGGGGCCGTAGGCCCCCGCCGCGTTGCAGAGCATGGCGCGGGAGGGGAGGACGTCTCCCAGATAGGGATTGACTCCGGCGGTCTCCAGCTGCAGCAACCGCAAAGCTTCCGCTCCCCGCAGCCAGGCGGGCGGCGGATTCCCGACGATCACCTCCGCCTCTCTGACCGCCTCCTCCGTCGGGGCGGCGTCGAAGGTGAAAGCGGCCCCGGGGACGGACCGGCGAAGCAGCGCGCGCTGCTCCTCGGAGCCTTCCAGCAGCACCAGAATTTTCAAAAGGGATTCCTCCATTCCTGTGACGCCGTCCTATGGGATTGCGTTGACCGACCGATCTGACGCCATGGAAATAATATACGAATCGTATATTATTTCACGGATATTCTTGCGGTATTTTTGGATGGGCTTTTTTCTTTTCGGACTTGTCCGGCTCACCAACCGTCAATCCCGCCCTTTTGGAGCGCGCCGGTCAGACGGTCGGCCAGGGGGCCATATTCCGCCGAAAGGGCGGCGAGCCGTTCCTTGGTCTGCTGGCGGTGGGTATTGCCGTCGGCGGGGCAGCGGGATTTGACCACCGGCAGCGCCGCTTTCCGCACGGCGGCGGCGATATCCTCCTCGGAAAGGAAGATCAGGGGACGAATCATCCACAGCCCCCGGCGGGACAGGTAGGATTTCGGAGAAAAGCAGGCGACCGTCCCGCCCGCGAACAGGTTCATCAGCAGGGTCTCGGCCGCATCGTCCTGATGATGGCCAAGAGCGACGACATTACAGCCCGCTTCCACCGCCAGCCGGTGCAGCCCTCCCCGCCGCATCCGGGCGCAAAGACTGCAGGGGTTCGGCTCCTTCCGCTGCTCAAAGACCACTTCCCACAGCCGTGTACGGCGGATGACATGGGGAATTTCCAGCTGGTCGCACAGGGCGGTCAGCGCGGAATAGTCGGTTTCCTCCCCGCCAAAGCAAGGGTCAAGGGTGAGGGCGGTGAGGGAAAAGGGCGCGGGATAAAAGCGACGGAGACGGGCGAGCAGGGCAAGCAGCAGGACGCTGTCTTTCCCGCCGGATACCCCGACCGCGATATGGTCGCCGGGCCGGATCATTTCATAGCGCTGGACCGCCGCGCGCGTCGGCGCGAGCAGCTCCTGCAGCGGATCGGACATAATGGACGCCCCCTATTTTCCGGTTTCCCAGTTCTTTAAATTCCTCCTAATTATATAGGAAAACCCATCCCTTCGCAATGCGGAACTACAGAAATCAAAAATGAAATGATAAGCGAGATACTGAGCAATATCGCATAATAAAGAGAGAAAACGAGAGAGAAGGGGCTGTAAATTAAAAAATCCGGGTTTTGCCTGTTGACAGCCGGATTTCGGATGTGGTATGATCAGGACCGCGTGAAAAACACAGGAGGAAGCCATGTGTGAAAGCGTGAAAGGCGTGGAAAGGCCTGAAAGCATAAAAGCGCCAGATTTTATAGAATTTAGGGAATACAGGAGGTAAAGCGATGTCCACCTACATGGCAAAAGCGGGCGAAGTTACCCGCAAGTGGTATATCCTCGACGCCGCCGGCAAGCCCCTGGGCCGCGTCGCCGCCCAGGCCGCCGCTCTGCTGCGCGGCAAGCACAAGCCTACGTTCACCCCGCATGTGGATTGCGGCGATCATGTGATCATCATCAACTGCGCCAAAGCGGTGCTGACCGGGAACAAGCTGGAGCAGAAGAAATGGTACCGTCACTCCGGCTGGATCGGCGGCCTGAAGGAAGTCAAGTACGCCACCCTGATGGCGCAGCGCCCGGAAAAGGCGATGGAGCTTGCCGTGACCGGCATGATCCCGAGCAACACCATCGGCCGCGCTGCGTGCACCCGCCTTCGCGTTTATGCCGGCGCCGAGCATGCTCACGCCGCGCAGAAGCCCGAAGTATACGAGTTTTAAGGAAGGAGGCTGCTTAAGATGGATTACAATACCAGACCCTATTTTTACGGCACCGGCAGAAGAAAGAGTTCGGTGGCCCGTGTCCGCCTGTATGCCGGCACCGGCTCCATTACCATTAACGGCCGCGAGATCGACGACTATTTCGGCCTCGAGACCCTGAAGCTGATCGTCCGTCAGCCTCTGAACCTTACCGGCACCACCGAGAAGTTCGACATCGAGTGCCGTGTCGCCGGCGGCGGCGTGACCGGCCAGGCCGGCGCAATCCGCCACGGTATTGCCCGCGCCTTGCTGCAGTATAACGGCGAGGAGCTTCGCCCGGCGCTGAAGAAGGCCGGCTTCCTGACCCGCGACCCCAGAATGAAGGAACGCAAGAAGTACGGTCTCAAAGCAGCCCGTCGCGCTCCCCAGTTCTCCAAGAGATAATCCGGTCCTTCGGGCTTGGCTTTCTCTGCAAAGAGATTCGCGGAAAAGGCTGGTGTTTTCCCTGCTTCGAGAAGCCGCTTCGGGAAGCCTCTTTTCGAAAGCCCCTGCGTTCCGACCGGAACGCAGGGGCTTTTTGAATATAGAAGGAAAATTCCCGGAAAAGCCGGTTTCAAACGGCCCGCCGCCGGGCATACTCCGTATGCGGCGCGGGCGGGGAAAAGCCAACGAAAAGAAAGGATCGTTCCTATGAACATCGTGTATTTGGAGCATTATGCCGGCTCCGACCGTCACGGAATGGAATACCGTCCCTACTATATGGCCCGGCGCTGGGTGCAGGCGGGGGACACGGTCACGATGGTGGCCAGCGCTTGGTCCCATATGCGGGGAAAAAATCCAGAGTTGGGCGGGGTTCCCTACGCCGAGGAGGACATCGACGGCATCCGGTATTTCTGGATTAAGGGACCGCAGTACGAGGGAAACGGATTGGGGCGGATCAAAAACATCCTCTCCTTCCTGCGGGGCGTATACCAGTATGAAAAGGAAATTCTGAAGACCGGGAAGCCGGATGTGGTGATTGCATCCTCCACCTACCCGCTGGATATCTATCCGGCTCGGCATATCGCGAAAAAATACGGCGCGCAGATGCTCTACGAGATGCATGATCTCTGGCCCCTCAGTCCCATGGAACTGGGCGGGATGAGCAAGTACCATCCCTTTATCGTCGGCATGCAGATCGCGGAAAACGCCTGCTACAGGCACAGCGACTATGTGGTTTCCCTGCTCCCCTGCGCCAAGGAACACATGGTGGAACACGGGATGAATCCGGACAAATTCATCTGCATTCCGAACGGCATTAACCGCGAGGATTGGGAACGGCCGGTTGAGCCGGAAAGCGTGCCGTATCAGGAGAAGCTCCGGCAATATCGCGGGGACGGCTGGTTTTTGATCGGCTATACCGGCGCGCACGGCCTGGCCAACGCGCTGGACAGCTATGTGGAGGCCGGCGAAGAGCTGAAGGGTAAAAAGATTAAGCTGATTCTGGTCGGGCGGGGTCCGGAGCGGGACCGCCTCTGCCGAAAAATCGGGGAACTGGGGCTGGAAGAAAACGTGGAGGCGCTGCCGGCTGTCCAGAAGGACGACATACCGGGCCTGCTCGCCCAGTTTGACGCACTGTATGTCGGGCTGCAGCGCCAGCCCCTTTTCCGGTTTGGCGTCAGCCCTAACAAGCTGATGGATTATATGATGGCGGGAAAGCCGGTCATCTTTGCTATCGAAGCCGGCAACGACATGGTGGCCGATGCCGGCTGCGGAATTTCCATCCCGCCGGAGGACAGCCACGCTATCGCCGAAGCGGCTATCCGAATGGCGGAAATCCCGGCGGCCGAGCGGGAGGCAATGGGTGCCCGCGGTCATGCCTACATCCTGGAAAAGCATGAATACGGCGTGCTGTCCGAGCAGTTCCGCGAGGTGTTCCGGCGAGGAAAGTTTTCCGGAAACCAATAAACAAGGGAAAAGGGAGAGACAGCCGGACGGCTGTCTCTCCCTTTTATCATAAATACTCTTTTTAGCGTGTTCAGCTATTCTGCCATTCAGCCGGCAAATACCGTATGCTCCAGCAGAATCTTTATCCCAATGGCGATCAGCACCAGCCCGCCGGCAATTTCAGCTCGTTTTCCGAATCGGTTTCCGAACCGGCAGCCGACGACCACGCCGATAACGCACAGCAGGAAAGTGACCGCCGCAATCATCCCGCAGCAGAGAAGATAACCAAGCGAGGGGGCAAGCAGGCCCTCCCGCGGCATGACCGCGAAGGAGGCGCCGACCGCCAGCGCGTCGATGCTGGTGGCGATCGACATCACCAGCAGGTTCTTCCAGGAACAGGGGTCGCCGTGAGGAAGCTCATCCTCCCCGCCGCGGAGCGCTTCCCATAGCATTTTGCCGCCGACAAAGGCAAGCAGGATAAAGGCAATCCAGTGATCCACCGCCTGAATTTTATCCGCAAAGGTATTGGCGACGGTGTAACCGATTAGCGGCATCAGGCCCTGGAACAGACCGAAGCTGCCCGCTATTTTCAGAATGCGGCGCGTTTTGGTGTGGCACATGATCATGCCGTTGCTCACGGATACGGCAAACGCGTCCATGGACAGGCCTACGGCGATGAGCAGGAGGGTAACGATTCCCATACATCATCAAGCCCCTTCCGGGTTCCGGCCCGTACGGAGCCGGAGGATTTGGGCGGCCGGAACCGGCAAAGGCGGCGCGGCCGGAATGCTTATCATACCGCGTTTGCCGTCGGCTGTCAATGCGTGGCGCACCCTTTTTCCCAAAAATGCCGACGTCAGAAAACAGGCCGATTGGCCGACTTGTAGCCGCCGCTCTTTTAATGGGTATGGGTGCTCCGTACGGAATATTCCCGTCCCGGAAGGCTTTTGTCGTGGCTGCGGGGAAATGAGGTCCAATGGATTTTCTTTTCCGGGATTTTCCCGCCCGCGCTTGACAAGCGCGGGCCCCGGATGCGATAATGCCATAATGAACCGTATTATATGGCTGGATGGCTGGCTCAACCTGACTACGTCCGGGATCTGCCATATACCATATATATGAGGGAAAGATAAAAGGATTGAGAAAATGTGGGAACAAGGGGGACCATGGATGGCTAAGTATACGCCCGAGGACATTATCCGCATCGTGCGGGAGGAAAACGTTCGGTTTATCCGGCTGCAGTTTACCGATATTTTCGGTGCATTCAAAAACATCGCGATCACCGCGAGCCAGCTCCAGAAGGCTCTGGATAACAAGTGCATGTTTGACGGCTCTTCCATCGAAGGATTTGTCCGGATCGAAGAGTCCGATATGTACCTGTATCCCGATTTGGATACCTTCCTGATTTTTCCCTGGTACGACGAGAGCTGCAAGGCCGCCCGCCTGATCTGCGATGTGTACAAGCCGGATGGAACGCCCTTTGAGGGCGATCCCCGCGGGCTGCTCAAGCGGGTGCTCTGCGAGGCGGAGGAGATGGGCTTCAGCGGCTTTAACGTCGGCCCGGAATGCGAGTTTTTCCTCTTTAATAACGACGAGGACGGTCATCCCACCACCAAAACGCAGGACCGCGGCGCGTATTTTGAGCTGGGCCCCACAGACCTGGGGGAGCATGCTCGCCGGGATATGTGCCTGACGCTGGAAGAGATGGGATTTGAAATCGAGGCCTCCCACCACGAGGTGGCCAACGGCCAGCACGAGATCGACTTCAAATATGCCGACGCGCTGTCGGCGGCGGACAATATTGTGACCTTCAAGCTTGCGGTCAAAACCATCGCCCACCAGCACAACATGTATGCCACCTTCATGCCCAAGCCGATTTATGGCGTGGCGGGCAGCGGTATGCACGTCAACATGTCGCTCCGCGGCAAGGACGGCAAAAACGCCTTCTTTGACGAAAACGACCCCCTGCAGCTGAGCAAGGCCGCATACAGCTTTATCGCCGGAATCATGGAGCACGTTAAGGGCATGGCCGCCGTTACCAACCCCCTTGTAAATTCCTACAAACGCCTTGTGCCGGGATATGAGGCTCCCGTTCACATAGCCTGGTCGGCGCAGAACCGCAGCCCCCTCATCCGTATTCCCACAAGCCGCGGCGCCGGAACAAGAATCGAGCTCCGTTGTCCCGATCCGTCGGCAAACCCCTACCTCACCCTGGCTCTCTGCCTTGCGGCGGGTCTTGACGGACTCAAGAGAAATCTCACCCCCGTCGCCCCCGTCAACTCCAACGTCTACGATCTCGGTCACGACGAGCGCAAGGAACTCGGAATAGACAAAATGCCCGCAAGCCTTAACGAGGCTCTTAAGGAAATGCAGAAGGACAGCCTTGTTATGGAAACCCTCGGCAGCCACATTGCCGAAAAATATATCGAACACAAGAAGAACGAGTGGAGAGAATACTGCACCCGCGTTTCTTCTTGGGAAGTGGAAAAATATCTTAACCAGTATTGATAGGAGTGAAAACCTTGTCTCTTATAATTCCCGAAAACTATAAATCTCTGCTGTCCCTTCGCGACACGCAGGTGGCCATAAAACAGGTCAAGGACTTTTTCCAGTGCGAGCTGGCCAAGACCCTTAATCTGACCCGCGTGTCCGCTCCTCTTTTCGTCAGAAAGGATTCCGGTCTCAACGACAACCTCAACGGTGTCGAGCGTCCGGTCGCCTTTGACGTCAAATCCACGGGAGAGGTCATGGAAATCGTCCATTCTCTCGCGAAATGGAAGCGTTGGGCTCTCGGAAAATACGGATATGAGCCGGGCGAAGGACTTTACGCCGACATGAACGCCATACGCCGCGACGAGGACACCGACAACCTACATTCCCTTTATGTCGCCCAATGGGACT
>ERZ827520.2802-NODE-2802-length-15389-cov-4.564041_pt1 | contig 15389 bp, 17 predicted proteins | sample MGYA00519581_ERZ827520 | MGnify/ENA primary metagenome ERZ827520 (study PRJEB31778, sample SAMEA3449339) | human gut metagenome | biome: human gut; feature: human-associated habitat; material: faeces | place: United Kingdom | collected 2010/2012 ...
TGAAGAACTAGACTGGCAAGTTTGCCGTGTTCCCAGAATCCCCAACTTCAAACCGGTAAAAAACGAAGTTTCAGGTTAAGTTGGGGTAGTTCAAAGGAGGGACGCTTATGTACCTGGACGGTTTAGATGAACTGGATCAGAAGATCATCCAGTTGCTCATAGAAAATGCACGTATTTCTTACTCCGATATCGGTAAAGAGACCGGTATTTCCAGAGTGGCAGTAAAAGCCCGGATTCAGGCTCTGGAGAAAAAAGGCATAATTGAAGAATATACAACTATAATAAACCCTCAAAAGATCAGCGGTGCTGTTTCATGCTATTTTGAAATCGAGACAAGACCAGACCATTTGTCGCAGGTGACAGATATATTACATAATAATGATACCGTCACGCAGATTTATCGTGTCACAGGAAGAGATAAGCTGCATGTACATGCCGTTGCTTCATCAAGTGATGAAATGGAACGCTTCCTGCACACGGTCATTGATACGCTTCCCGGCGTTATCAGCTGCAGCTGCAACACGATTTTATCACGTATTAAAGATATTAAAGGATTACGGCTATAGAGTCCTGCATAAAAGAGATGACAAGACAAGGTGTAAGCATAATGCTAATTTCCATTGTGATGTAATCAATCTCTATGTCACAGGAGCTTTTTGCTCTGCATTTATCCAAAAAACGATCGAGGTGAAACGCAATGGCAACAAACAAAGAGATCCAAGCCTTTGCAATCAAATACTATAATCTTTACATGAATCCGCAGGCGACGTTTGGCGAAGCAACGGAAACGTTTGCTGACGAGTGCCTCACCCTGGGGTTTGAGGTAATGAAATATGGTGAAGGACTGGAGCGCGAATATCCTGATGAGAACGTGTGGGATGCTGAAGGGTTTGACGAAATCAGCGATGACATAACAGACGTTCATCTGCTTGGTTCCGCCATTTTTTCAAAGTGGACGGCCATGGAACAAGATGATTTTTCCGAACTGAGTTTCAGAACGTGGTTTATCATAGCGTTTGCGCGGCTTGCGACGATAACTGATGAGCAGCAGACAAATCCGTTTGTTCTGACGGGAAAGCTGAAACGGTTCAAACTGGTTTCGGGAGATTTGAACAAGGAATCGGGGCAAACAGGCGATCAAGACGCAATGCAGGTTCTGACCGTTTCTTCTGACGGGGGAATATGGCTGAAACGCTATAAGTCCATCGGAAATGCAGAGATTCCATGGGCTGTTGAAAAGATAGCGACAGATCAAGAAACGTTGGAAAGCATCATGCAGGCTTTTTTGAGTTCATTCAAGGATTATGATGTTTCGCTTGCATTTCATGTCAAAGTCTGGCAGCTTGAACTTGTCGATACGGAAGACAGGATTGTCAAGATAAGCGGTCTGATGTTCGGAAAATCAACTTTCAGATCACTGTCTGAGTTTATGCGCGAAAAGCTCGGAAGAAACGACCTGCTTTTATTTGACGGAAATTATGATCCGATTGATCGCATCGAGGCAAAATATGACAGAAACACCAAAATCATGATGGAAGATCGAGAAGATGATTACGTGATCTGGGATTATCACGAAAAGCTCGTGATTGATCGCAAGTCGGAAACGATCGAATATTTTCGCCAGATCGCAGAGGGGTGCGATGTTTGTCATAAATATCACGTGTCAGGGGGCGTGTCGCAGCTGCTTGACAATCTCGATGCTGACATCTTTTCAAAAAAAGAAGGCAATCCGACTGACGTTTATGTCGATCCGCTTGAATCAAGGGACTACCAGATCGACATCAAGACAAGACGCGGAAAATGTCGAAAAATCACCGGAACGTTTGACAAAAAGGACCTTCCGATCAATTGGAGCGAGTTTATAGAAAGTTTGTTGGAATTTGTTTCATTTTACGGAATGGGCGAAATGTTGGACGAAAGAAAATACGGGAAAATCAGACGTCGGCGCAATGAACTGATTTTTTGCAGCGCCACGTTTGGAGAATACGGTAATCAGTACTGGTACCTTGCAGATGAAGACATTTTTGAGCCGGGCGATTTTGTCATTGTTCCGGTTGGAGAAGACAGACATGAAGAGATTGCCAGAATCGAATCGATTGAGTATCATGTCAAAGAAGAGGCACCGTACCCGTTTGATAAGATCAAGCATATTCTGAGAAAATTCGATCGGAAGACTGATGAAGGGCTTTTGAGATAAAAAAGACAAGAAATTTAGAACGATCAATCAGATTCTCGCTGCGCTTTGACGCGGTGAGAATTTTTTGTGCCGTAAATGACTTTCAAGCGAAGAGGTCGATGATGGTTGCCAAACGCTTATGAGAAAAACGCAGTACTGGATGGGTACCAATCATGGTCTTTGCTGCAATCGTGACTTTCTTTGATATCCGGTTCAAGGCATGCAGCAAGGAGAGCAATCAGTGCAAATATTGACAAAAACTAGTTTTTGATATATAATATATATCGCAAATCGGATTCTTTTCGGTCCGTTGTTTTTGTGCTTGTTCCGAAAAGACCTCGATAGGATCCTGAAGAAAGAATCTGTTGATCAGCTCAAGACTGAGCTCTGTGAAGACGACGTTGCGGAAATGCGACGATTGCAAAATCAATATCTTAAAAAAGAAGGGTTGGTGTTTATCATCGAATTACGATTAAAAGAATTAAGGCTTAAAAATCTTTACACCATTAAAGAAATCGCAGGCGTATTGGGATGTACGGCGTCTCTCGTAAGCCGATACGAAAACGGTTCGCGCATGCCAAGGGCCGATTACCTTGTAAAACTTGCGGATTTTTACGATGTTTCAGTGGATTATCTTTTAGGGCTTACCGAAGACAAAGAACGCCATTGATTAAAAGCAAAAATTGCTCTGAGCGGAGCAGTTGAAACGTTGCGTCTTGCATGATTTGGATGAAAGCGCGCGGAAAGGATTGTCAGAAATGTCAAAGCAAGAATGGCGAACGATTGAAGAATATGAAGGAATTTATGAAATCTCAAACGACGGTCGAATAAGAAGCATCAGAAGACTGGTCAACGGTGTTCCTCGAGGCGGGAAAGAGTTAAAGGTTTCCAAAATGAAAAGCGGAATATATTGCATCAGGCTCAAAGGACTTGACGGAAAATTGCATTTTGAACTGATTACGCGATTGGTTGCAAAAGCGTTCATAAAAAATCGTTATCCGGATAAGGCTAAATTTGTCACATACATCGACGATTCGCTTTCAGTTGAAGAAGGACTCAACAGTGCGGACAACCTTGCATGGGTATCGTTCAGGGCAAGATCGATCGAAAAGAGCAAGGTCCCGATATCAGCATTTGACCCAAAAGAAGGCATTCAGGAAAAGTTTGCAAACGTTGAAGACGCCAAAGAGAAATTGAAGCTTCCGGCCGTCAGAGACATCTGTGAGTGCCTTGCTCATCGGCGAGATGAAGCATACGGATATTCATGGACTTTTTTGAAAAAAGGACCAAGGGATGTTTACGTTTTTTCAGAATTGAAAGAGGTTTGACTTTCAGCGAACATGGATATGCCAAAACCTTAGAACAAAATTTTTGTATTGCGACAGTCTCTTTTTTGGTCAGAACTGGCAACATAATTTGTCGTAGGGGCGCTTTTTTGAACGTAATGCCAAATTCAGAGCGGGGCGTCAATTTGCTTCCCGGCCTGCTTCTCCGTTTGTTTCGTGCAAAAAGACTCGTTCCCGAAAAAATGAGGGGAACGGGTTATTTTTTTCTGTGATGAAATTCTCATTTTGAGTAGCTTTTTGTTCTTCGAGATCGTCGTTCAACGGATCTGATTTATGTTTGCGAGAACAGCGTAAGAGTATTTGGACGAAACGAATGCGATCAAAAAAGGAACGAAGGCACTGTTGGTTGGTTTAAACGTCATCGCCGAGAATAATCAGCGGCTTGATTCAGGGTGATTTATGCAAGGGATAAAGATTAATTTTTTTGCAGGTTTGTGTAAACTTGACAAAAAAGTAGCAAAGTTGTATAATGAAATCATAAAAATCGAAAAGGCGATGATAAAATGCTGCCAAAAGAATACTTTGAGGACCCGCTTACCGAAGGCGTGGCATTCGGAGCATTCGAACACGTGTTGTACAACAGGTTCACGCTGCTCAAGCTCCCCGTCGGCTACGGCAAGACAGTTATTGCGATGCAGGTTGCTAAGTTGATACGGTCACGAACTACATAATCAGACCCGAAAAGGAGTCTGGAACGACGAACGTTTTGGTGCCATATGCCAAAAGGCAGTACGATCGCATCATATCAAAGAGCAAATGGAACAAGGTTTTTGAGGAGATTTTCGTAACGCGTTGGGGAAAATATGACGAAAGCATTTTTGAGAAGGGAAGAATAAAATGAAAGAATACAATATTACGTTCGACGAAGGCGGAAAAAATGAACGCACGATGACGTTCAGATACGTTCCAAGCAAACAGCAGGTGCAGAACATGAGTGGAAATTTTGCTTATGAAACGACGGCAAAAAAGAACTTTAAAGTAAGAATTTCAGAAGTTCAAGCCGACAATCGCCCGAATGACGAAGGAGAGTCGGAAAGATACGTGTACGACGTGAAAACAGGACAAGCAGCGAAAGCATGATAAATCAGATTCTCACTGCAATTTGGCGCAGTGAGAATTTTTTTGCGCGAATTGCTGCAAGGTGTCTTCATGCGAATAAAATAAAATTTAAGAAAATACGGCCTCAGTATTTTGAAGAGAGCATACATCCAGGAAAGAAATAACAAGCGAAAGAGCGATGAGGTGTACGTGGCATTTGATCGTGACAAGATGAGTGATAATGAAGTTGCTAAGTGCGTGAACTATGCTGAAAAAATTTGATACAAGCTCCTTTTTTCGTCGATTAGTTTTGAGGTATGGATTCTGTTGCATTTTGAGGAGGTCAACAGGCAGTACACAAATGAGCAGCTAAAAAGAAAACTCTCGGGAAAAGACTATTTTAATACGAACTACAACAAATTCAAGGGAAATAATTATGATGATTTTCTTTATGATCGAGTGGCGGATGCGAAGAATAACGGGGATAAATTGTTGAAGTCAAACAATGATATCATAAAAGATAATCCGTATATGAATATTAGCAGGGAAATCGGGAAGATATTTCGAACCGAAGTATTTTAAATATAATCCTATTGACGCCGCTCGTTTTGATTCGAACGAGCGGTTTTTTTAACGTTAATCGAACGTGCATTCGTAATATTTGTGTGATATAATTATTGAAAATCATATTTTGAAAGAATTTAAAACAGGCAGCCTGATTTCGGTGGAAAAATCCGCTTAAGTGGGGGGATTTTGATGAACAGGGATGATTTTGAAAAGTTCGTCATCCAAAACGACGATGCAAGTTTTGATTATCCATGGAAGAAATCGCCTAAAAACGAGGTCTCCAGGCATAAAGACAGCAAAAAATGGTTTACGTTGGTGATGAACGTTCAAAAAAAGGGTTAGGGTCAGACGAAGACGGGATGGTTGATGTTGTCAATTTCAAATGTGACAAGAAAACCGATCAACAGGAAATCTTCGAGGAAGTCATCGGCTTGCTTCATTCCTTTTCAATGCGTATGTATTCTGGCAGACGCAAGAAGATTAAGGAGGCTCTAAGTAATAATGAGGAAAGCGAGGTGGAATTGCATGGCACAAAAAACGAAAAAGAATAAGCTGCTTCGTTATCAGCGTATTCATCAAAATCTGACTGAACAGCAGTATGACTACTTGACAGAACGTCATGTGATTCGCCCGACTCACCCGAAATACGCTGTTTTAGACCATTTTAGCCACCTGGCTAACAACGTCTACAATCAAGGTTTGTATCGGGCTAGGCAGGCTTTGTTTAAGGGTTCGTGGTTGTCTTATAACAAGTTAGACGCATCATTAAAGCAATCTAAGCGCCAAAAGGACAGCATGATTTATAGCTCAATGAATAACGTGCACTTGGTCCAACAACAACTCAAGTTGGTCGCTCGCAGCATGGATTCATGGAACAAGGCTCGGAAAGCTTACGCCAAGAATCCTAGCAAGTTCACGGGTCGGCCTAAATTGCCAAAGTATCGGACAAAGGGTGGTTTGAGCACTATTATCGTTGACAATCAGACTGTCAAGTTACGGCAGAATGGTTACGTTGAGATTCCTTGCATGGACAAGTTTAAGGTTAAATTAGCGCACCCGGAAACAACGTCGATTCAAGAGGTGCGAATTGTCCCACAGAACCGCCGTTTTATCGTTGAGGTGGTCTATAAAACTAACCAGATCACTCAATACAAGCCGGACAATGGGCGTTACCTAGGAATTGATCCGGGCGTTAATAACGCTTTTACTTTGGCAACCAACGTACCGGGAATTACGCCGGTAATCGTCAACGGCAAGCCAATTAAGTCAATTAACCAGTTCTACAACAAACAGCGAGCTCGACTGGCCAGCTTGCATGACCGGCTAGGTCAAAATCGTTCCAGCCATCAGCTGGCTAGTCTTGACTTTTACCGAAACCAAAAGATGAGTCGTTTTGCTCATGAAGCAAGTAAGCGTATTGTTGATTTTGCGCTAAGCCATGAGCTAAACACGATTATCATTGGAAAAAACAAGGGGCAAAAACAGCGTTCCCGCATGAGTAAGCAGAATAATCAAAACTTCATTGGAATTCCACATCAAGTCATGATCAATTTGATTAAATATAAGGCGAACTTAGCAGGCATTGTAGTTATTCAGCATAGCGAATCCTATACTAGTCAAACATCTTTCTTAGATAAGGAAGAACCCATTCGAGAGAATGGGAACAAGGCCCGACAGCGCAAAGGCTTGTCGCCAATTAAACGTCGATTAAAGCGTGGCTTGTACAAAGCAAATACTGGTCAATTAATTAACGCCGATGTTAACGGTGCTTTACAAATCATCAAGAAAGTAGTCCCGAATGCTTTTGCGGATGGGATAGAGGGCATCGGATTGTGCCCAGTCAAATGGTCTTTGCGATTTTAGGGTAGACCATTTCCGAAAGATTCCGAAACAAATTCAACTGCCGAACTGACTGTAAAGTTGTCCCGGAGAAAGGCACTGCTTGGTGCTGGACGTTCGTCTTGGCGTGGATGGGTTGGTCAAATTAGGTTGAGAATAAGGGTTGCCTAAGCCGTGAGCTGGTATTGCTTCATATGGTATGATTTAATATCAACTCAGCAGGAATCTATTATCTGATCTGGCTTCAGGAAAGTAAAACGTTTTTGAAAAAGTGACAGGAAATTCAGGAAAAGGTGCGTCAGAGCACTGCATTTTTAGGGGGAATCAGAATGGAAAATGATTTTGGAACGCATCGTCCGCTTGAAGGCAAAATCAAGAAAGTCACGCTTTATTCGAGAAAGAAGAGAAGCACGATTTTTGAGCAGATTTTGGAATTGAATGATGAAAAGGCAACGATCGAAATCGTCAATCACAATCCGCCCGGCATGGGGGACGAGTATCTTTTTCCGAATCCTGCTTTTGACGGGGTCATGGGAGATTTGAAAGACGTTTACGAAACTTTTTTTGAAAAATCAGGTCGTGACGACTGGAAGCTCGTTTTCGTAAATGAAGCAGGAGAAGAGTTCGAAACGCACGGGGCACTGCAAAAAAGCGGACGACTCTCGTCCATCTCTGATATGATTCGCTCCATGTTCAAGCGAGATGATCTGCTGGTGTTTGACGGAAATCCCGACAAAGTCGACAGAATCGAGCTTTTGTTCAACCGGTGCCTGAATTTTTCAGACGAAGAAATCGTCGATTCAAGCGAAAGAATCGTGATTGATCGCGCATCCGAGTCAATCGTCGTGCAAAGAAACACGTTTGATCGTTTAAAGGTGAGAAGCAACGTGCAGCTTGCTGGCATCGTATCTAATTTTTTGGATGATGTTTCAGTGAATGTTTTTTCAAGGGTTGAAGGCAATCCCGCTGACGTTTGCGAAAATCCTGCCGGGAAGCAAAATTATCTGATCAGACTCGAAACAAAATTCGGCAGAAAAAAAGAGGTCAAGGGCAGTTTTGACAAGCGCGGTCTGCCCGTCGATTGGCCGAAGTTTGCTGAAAAATTGAATTATCTGCTTTATTATTACGGAGTCGCCGGCGAAATTCTCAACCCGTTCAACTATGAGAAGGTGCTGCGCTGCAAGGACGAGCTGATTTTTTGCAACGTCTGTTTTGATGACAGCGGCTCGGCAATCATGTGCCTTGCAGATGAGGATCAATACGAATTCGGTGATTGCGTTTATGTCGAAGGAATTGATGAAATCGGACAGATCGAGTCCGTCGAATACCATAAAAAAGAAGATGCACCCGTATCCTTGCGGAAAATCAGACATATTCTCGGCAAATGCGATGATTTTTGAGAAAGCATACCTTGTTACTTTAACTAACGTTTATGAATCATTAAATTTCGATTTCGGTAAAAGGCGAAATATGCCATAATAGTGTATAATTAGAATAGATATTTCGGATGGGGGTTTTCTGATGATTGAAGTTGCATGCAAACATGCGGGAGAGTATCCCGTTTTGGAGCTTAATGACAGCAATTTGCGAGATGAATCGTTGCCGCTCGCGTTCTTTTACCATGGTTGGGAAGGCTGTAAAGAAAAAGTTTTGACGCAAGGCTATGAAATAGCCAAACGCGGTTTCAGAGTGGTCATTCCTGATGCTCAATACCACGGAGAACGCATGGTTGGTGGCCCTGCTAAAACGCATTTTCTGGAATTCTGGCAGATTATTGCTGATTCGGTTGCTGAATTTCCAAAGATTGTCGATTACTATGAAGAAACGACCGGGATCAAAGATGATTTTATCGGTGTCAGCGGCCTTTCAATGGGAGGCATCACGACATGCGCATTAATGGCTTCTTACGATTGGATTTCTTCTGCAGTTTGCCTGATGGGATCCCCGTGTCCTGTCGAATTTGCGAAAAAGCTGATTGCTTCGATGCCGGAGGTCAAAAACGTTCCGCAGCAATACGTTGATTCGCAGCTTCAGGCTTTGCGCGCGATTGATTTGTCGCTTGCGCCTGAAAAAATTGCCGCACGCCCGTTCCATTTTTGGCACGGAACGGCCGATCAGATGGTACCGTATAAGCCGACAAAGGCTTTTTACGATCGGATCAAGGATGAAGATTACGCTCAAAAGACGACTTTTACGACGACGGAAAAGGCCGTGCACAAGGTCTCATATGAAACGACGGTTGAGATGGCTGAAAAATTTGCTGAATATTACGAAAACAGATAAGCGAGGTAGATCAAATGTCAGAACGTACGAATGAACAAATCAAGGAAGAAATTTTGGATCGATTGGAAATGGTGACCGACCCGGAGCTTGGCGTCGACATCGTAAACTTGGGTCTTGTCTATGCGATAGATCTTACTGAAGACGGAATATGCGTCGTTTCCATGACTTTGACTACGATGGGGTGTCCTTTGACCGATCTTTTAGCCGATCTTGTGACGAATGCTTTAGGAGACGTTGAAGAAATTAAAAAAGTCGATGTCAAGTTCATTTGGGAACCGGCCTGGACGACGGACCGCATGACGAGTTATGCCAAAATGGCACTGGGCATCCACTAACGGAAGGATTGGCAGATTTTGTTTAAAAAGCGCATCTACGTATTTTTCTATATCTTTTTAGTCGCGTTTTTTTCGGTTTATCTGTGTTTTAAGATTCAGGAACGAGACATGATCATTCAGCTTAATAATCATAATCTTTCACCGAACACGTATCGCGTGACGCTGAAGCAGAACGTGACCTTGTATGATCTTAACCAGAAAATCGAAAAAACTGATTTGTTGAACAACGTTCAGGTTCATTACCAGGATTGTGAAAACAAAAACGTGACCTATTTTTACGGCAAGGGCAGCTTTACCGCTCCACCGATGCTTTCAGGGCACTTTTTTTCGGACAGCGACTTTGAATCAAACGTAGCGACGGTGGTTGTAGGTAAAAATTGGCAAAACAAGCTATATCGTCCAAAAGACCAGGCTTATTTGAAGTGGAACGATAAATATGTTTCCGTAATCGGCATTATGGGCGACAACTATAATTCTGAGCTCGATAACCAGGTGTTCATTTCTCTTTCGAATGCTCAGCTTCAAGATGCATATTCGAATAATTATCGCATCCTGCTCGACAGCTCGCAAGACTTGAAACCAAGCGAGATCAAGACGGCTCTTGATGCCAATTCAGTCAAGCGTCAGGTCGCAAATCACTTTATCGTCTCTGATGAATCGTGGATTGCTTCGCACTGGGCACAAGCCTTAGGGATTGTTTTGGTCATCGTTTTGATGATCGGCGAAATCGTCTTCTGGATTATTTCTTCCAAGCGAAACTACGATGAAACGATGTTTTTAAAGTTTGACGTTCCTCGTTTTATTTTTGCCGAATGGAGAGCATTCAGCGTCTGCATTGCGCTCGGATTGATTTTGGGCGGTCTTGCCGGAACGCTCTTCTACAATCTTAATTCTTATGTTTTGGTGCTTTGCTTCCTGGGCGGACTCTTTGTCTGCTCAAGCGGCCTGTTTTACTGGATGTTGAAGCGCCAGATGAAAAAAGACTAGAAGAGGTTGTTGATCATGAATCTACCTGATGAGTTTATTGAAAAATACACGAAACTGCTTGGAGATGAGGCCGAATCCTTTTTTGAAAGTTTTGACACCGAACCTCAAAAGGGCTTTCGATTGAATCCTCTGAAATCAAATTATCAAAACGTTGCTTTGAATCTGGAACATCCGGTTGATTATTCTGCAGTCGGGTATGTCGGATCCGTCAGCGGCAACTCGCTTGAACATCAAACCGGATATGTCTACAGTCAGGACTTGAGCGCAATGTACGTCGGTGAAGTCTGCGGTCCAAGGCCGGGCGAAAAAATTCTTGACCTGTGTGCGGCGCCGGGCGGAAAATCCAGTCACCTGGCATCTTTGATGAACAATGAAGGCTTGTTGGTTTCAAACGAAATCAACAGGAAACGTGCGCTGATCTTAGCTGAAAACATGGAGCGAATCGGGGCAAGAAACGTTATCGTCACCAACGAAGATCCGACCGGACTTTTAAAAACGTTCGAGCAGTTTTTCGATAAAATCGTTGTCGATGCGCCATGCTCGGGCGAAGGGATGTTCAGAAAGGACCATGCTGCGACAAAATACTGGCATAAGGACTATCCAAATGAATGCGCCGCAAGGCAAAAGCTGATTTTGGCCGATGCCATGAAGATGCTGAAACAAGGCGGTACGCTTGTTTACTCGACTTGTACGTTTGCACCGGAAGAAGATGAGCAGATCATAACGTGGCTTTTGAACGAATACCCGTATCTGGAACTCGTTCCGATTAAAAAGTACTCCGGAATGGATGAGGGACGCCCTGCATTTTCTGACGGAAATGAGGAGCTCAGAGGCTGCGTAAGGCTGATGATGCACCATTTTAAGGGTGAAGGGCATTTTATTGCCAAACTGAAGGATATGCGTCCTGTGGGTGAAAACGTTTCTAAAAAGAAGAAGGGCAAGAAAAAACATGGCAAAAAGTCTGCCATGAGTTCGGAACAAGTCGAGCTTTGGCAAAACTTTGCCAAAGAATTCGAACTGGAAGGATTTTCGCTAAGCAATCTGAAGGTCTTGGGCGATCATCTGTATCTTTATCAAGAATCTTGGCCCGACATTTCGCGTTTGAAATTCATTCGTCCGGGATTTTTGCTCGGAACGTTCAAGAAAAAGCGCTTTGAGCCTTCTTATGGACTTGCGCTTGCGCTTGATCCAACGAAATGTCAGCGAAAACTTGCCGTTGAAAAAGAAGACTGGCAAAAATACGTTGCCGGAAACGTCATTTCGTTAAAAGAACGACCTGCGCAAGGAAACGGCTGGTATTTGCTTGAATGCGAAGACAAGGCCTTTGCATTCGGAAAAGTCGTTGATTTGACGGTCAAGAATTTCTTTCCGAAGGGACTTCGAATATTTGGATGATAAAAAAGGCACGCTTTTAGATGCTTTCACTAAAGGATTTTTAATCCTATAAAAATTCGGCATAACTTACAGTATTGGAGGTTATGCCGTTTTTGTTTATTCTGTGGGAATATCAACCCTGCATGAACTTGGGGATTGTGGAGTAATCAAACTCCATGTCTGATTTTTGATTTTTCTTATCCATACATCTGTATGACCTCCTTTCTTGAGGAATTTTTCTGCCCTTCTATCTGTTAGCCTTGGGAGAAGATAAAAAAATATCCCAAGACCAGATGAGATAGTTTTGGGGAGTAGAAAAATTCATAAATAAATATATGATATAATAACGCTATATTGTTGAAACATTTGAGTAAAGGAGATGCAATATGGGATTTCCTGAAGAAATTAAAAGAATCAGACAACGATGTTTTCTGACACAGCAAGATTTTGCCAAAGAAGTACAGGTGGCATTTTCTACTGTGAATAGATGGGAAGGCGGTAAAGCAAAGCCTAACCTAAATGCAATGAAAAATATAAAGAAGTTCTGCCTTAAACACGATGTTGATTATACAGGTGTTGAAGAAGCATGGCTTGATTTTAAAGTGGAAGGAAAAAGATAATGGCTATCGATAATAAGAAGGAACAGGAACGTGATGAACTGCACAGAGCTATATGGGCAATCGCAGATGAACTGCGTGGTGCTGTAGATGGTTGGGACTTTAAGAACTATGTACTTGGCGCTATGTTCTACAGATACATTTCTGAAAATATTACTAACTACATCAATGAAGGTGAAATTGAAGCAGGTAATACTGATTTCGATTTTGCACAGATGTCTGATGACGATGCCGAGGAAGCAAGAGAAGGTCTTGTTCAGGAAAAAGGTTTCTTTATCCTTCCTTCTGAACTTTTCTGCAATGTAAGATCAAAAGCTAAGGATGATGAAAAACCTTAATGAAACACTTGAAACAGTGTTCCGTCACATTGAAGAGTCTGCTAAAGGCAGTGAATCTGAATCTGACTTTGCAGGACTTTTTGATGACTTCGATGTCAACAGTAACAAACTTGGTTCAACAGTCGCAAAGAGAAATGAAAAGCTTTGTAAACTTCTTGATGGTGTGGCTGATATGAATCTTGGTGATGTTAAGAATCACGATATTGATGCATTCGGTGATGCCTATGAATACCTTATGACAATGTACGCAAGTAACGCAGGTAAGTCCGGTGGTGAGTTCTTCACTCCTGCTGATGTATCAGAACTTCTTACAAGACTTGGTACAGTTGGCAAGACTGAAATCAACAAAGTTTATGACCCAGCCTGTGGCTCTGGTTCGCTTCTTTTAAAAGCTGAAAAGGTGCTTGGCAAAGATAAGATACGAAATGGTTTCTACGGACAGGAAATCAATATTACAACCTACAACCTTTGCCGTATCAATATGTTCTTACACGATATCGATTTTGATAAATTCAATATTGCTTGTGAAGATACACTTATAGCACCTGCACATTGGGATGATGAGCCATTTGAACTAATCGTTTCAAATCCTCCATATTCGATAAAATGGGCAGGTAATGACAATCCATTACTTATAAATGATCCTCGTTTTGCACCTGCAGGTGTTCTTGCACCAAAGAGCAAAGCTGACCTTGCGTTCATTATGCACAGTCTTTCTTGGCTTGCATCGAACGGAACTGCTGCGATTGTTTGCTTCCCTGGTGTTATGTACCGTGGCGGTGCTGAAAAGAAAATCAGAAAGTACCTGATTGACAATAACTTTGTTGACTGTATTATTCAGTTGCCTTCTAACCTTTTCTTCGGTACTTCCATTGCAACTTGTATCATGGTTCTTAAGAAGAATAAGGTAGATAATAGAACGTTATTTATTGATGCAACAAACGAGTGCATCAAGGTAACAAACAACAATAAGCTTACACAAGAAAACATGGATAAGATTGTGGAATGCTTTGCAAATAGAACAGAAACAAAGCATTCTTCACACCTTGCAACCTATGAAGAAATTGAAGAAAACGACTATAATCTTTCTGTCTCAACTTATGTAGAAGCAGAAGATACAAGAGAAAAGATTGATATTGTCAAACTTAATGCCGAAATAAAAGAAATTGTCGCTCGTGAAGAGGTTCTGCGAGATGAGATTGACAAAATCATTGCAGAAATCGAGGTGTAGTAAATGAGTAAATTAGATGAATTGATTCAGGAATTGTGTCCTGATGGGGTGGAATGCCGACCTCTTGAAAAATGTTGTGAAGTGCTGGACAAGAAAAGAAAGCCAGTAACCAAGTCAGCCAGAGAAGCAGGCGAATATCCATATTACGGAGCGAATGGAATTCAGGACTATGTATCAGAGTATATCTTTGATGGTACTTTTGTCTTGGTAGGCGAAGATGGAAGTGTGCTGACCCCGAATGATACTCCTGTTGTGAATTGGGCAACGGGAAAGATTTGGGTAAACAACCACGCACATATCATTTCTGAAGTTGATGGTGTGCTTCTCCGTTATCTGTACCATTACTTACAGACAATCAATGTGAAACGCTTAATTCATGGCAATATTCCAAAGCTGACTGGTGGAGATTTTAGGGCGTTGAAAATCCCTGTTCCTCCTCTTGAGGTGCAGAGTGAAATTGTCCGTATTCTGGACAATTTCACGGAGCTTACAGCCGAGCTTACAGCCGAGCTTACAGCCGAGCTTACAGCCGAGCTTACAGCGAGAAAGAAACAGTATGAGTATTATAGAGATGAATTATTAAAATCTAAAGCTAATATACCTATGGTAAAGCTTAAAGAAATTGCCACTTCTATTTACAGGGGTGCAGGAATAAAAAGAGACCAAGTAACTGAAGAAGGTATCCCTTGTGTTAGATATGGGGAAATATACACTACATACAATACATGGTTTGATGAATGTGTATCCCATACGAATAAAGAATATGTTCCAAGTCCTAAATATTTTGAACATGGAGATATTCTGTTTGCCATTACGGGAGAAAGTGTTGAGGACATTGCAAAATCCATTGCTTATGTAGGTCATGACAAATGCCTTGCAGGTGGTGATATTGTGGTTATGAAGCACGAACAAAATCCTCGTTATCTTGCTCATGTTCTTAATACCTCTATGGCAAGAGAGCAAAAAAGCAAAGGTAAAGTTAAAAGTAAAGTGGTACATTCAAATGTTTCATCAATTGAGAAAATTGAAATACCACTGCCATCATTGGAAGTTCAAAAGCGTTATGCGGAAGTGCTTGATAACTTCGAAAAGATATGTAACAACTTGAACATCGGTCTCCCTGCTGAGATTGAAGCAAGACAAAAGCAATATGAATTTTATCGTGATGCCCTCTTGACATACGCCGCAACCGGGAAGATAATCTTGACAGACAGACAGACAGACAGACAGACAGACAGACAGACAGACAGACAGACAG
>ERZ827520.2807-NODE-2807-length-15375-cov-9.119648_pt1 | contig 15375 bp, 8 predicted proteins | sample MGYA00519581_ERZ827520 | MGnify/ENA primary metagenome ERZ827520 (study PRJEB31778, sample SAMEA3449339) | human gut metagenome | biome: human gut; feature: human-associated habitat; material: faeces | place: United Kingdom | collected 2010/2012 ...
CTGCCGCACCTCGCTCGCCGTATCGGCACTTAGAATTATGCGGTATTGCCTTAAGTTTAAGCTGCCAGCTTATGCTTCCGGGATCAGCACGCCGTACCCGCCATCAGCGCGGCGGTAAACGACCTGGATCTTGTCGTTCTCGGTGCTGTGATACAGGAAGAAGCTGTGCCCCAGCAGGTCCATCTGCAAAATGGCTTCCTCAGTGCTGCAGGGCTTCAGGGCAAAGTGCTTTTCGCGCACAATATCCATGCTTTCTTCCGGCTCAGTAGCGGGTATTTCCGCTGCTGCGGCGGTCAGCTTGGTGCCAAGGCGCTTGCGGTACTTTACCACACGGCGGGTCAGCAGATCGACGGCGTCGGCCAGGGCATCTTCCATGCGCTCATCCGTTTTTTCGGCGCGCATGGCCAGATCCTTGCTGCGCAGCATGATCTCAACGGTCTGCCCGCTTTTTTCTACCGTGACGGTAACCTGTGCCTGTGCTTCGTCAGGGAAAAACTTGTCCAGCTTCGCAAGCCTCTTTTCCGCATTTTCGATAAAGCTCGGTTTGAGCGTAACGCGACGGCCGGTACATGTAACTTTCATAGGACAACCTCCCTTTGTTTTGGGTGCCCAGCACCCTTGCCAGAAAGCCCGCTGCCAACTGGGCTTCATTTTCGACAGCTGCTTCCTGTACCTCTATTATAGCAAATCTATACAAAAAGTCAAAATGTTTTTGCGAACAAATTAAAAATTTTGTAAAATGTTCACAACTTGCCACACTCATCCAGAAAAGGACGAATTCATGGATAAATTTTCCGTTTTGCAGCAATACTTCGGCCACAGCAGCTTCCGCCCCGGTCAGGAACAGGTGGTGGATGCCATCATTTCCGGCCAGGATGTCCTCGGCGTTATGCCCACCGGCGCAGGCAAATCTGTTTGTTACCAGGTTCCGGCCATGCTGATGCCGGGGCTTACGCTGGTCATTTCACCGCTGATTTCCCTGATGCAGGACCAGGTTGCCGCCCTGGAAGAGGAGGGCGTGCATGCTGCCTGCCTGAACTCCGCCCTGCCAGAAGGGCTTTACAGCACCATTCTGCGTGCCGCGCTGGAGGGGGACTATAAAATTCTATACGTTGCCCCGGAACGCCTGCTGACGGACAGTTTCTTATACCTTGCCATGCACGCCCGCATCGCTTTTGTGGCTGTGGACGAAGCCCACTGCGTGTCCCAATGGGGTCAGGATTTCCGCCCCAGCTACCTGAAAATTGCCGAATTCATCTCCCGTCTGCCGTACCGCCCGGTCATTGGTGCGTTCACGGCAACGGCAACGGAACAGGTCAAGCAGGATATCATTGCCCTGCTGCAGCTCAACCAGCCTTTTACGCTGACCACCGGCTTTGATCGCCCCAACCTCTATTTTGGTGTGGCCCGCCCGCGGGATAAAGAACGTTATATTGAAGAATATATCCTCGACCACCGGGATCGCAGCGGCATTGTCTATTGCGCTACCCGCAAATCGGTAGAGTCCGTCTGTAAGGAGCTGCGATCCGTTGGCATTTCCGCCACCCGTTATCATGCGGGCCTTACCCCGGAGGAGCGCAGCAAAAATCAGGAAGATTTTGTCTATGACCGCAAGCGGGTCATGGTTGCAACAAACGCCTTCGGCATGGGCATAGATAAATCCAATGTCAGCTTTGTGCTGCATTATAATATGCCAAAAAATCTGGAAAACTACTATCAGGAAGCGGGCCGCGCCGGGCGCGATGGCGAGCGCGCCGAGTGCATCCTGCTGTTCTCCCTGGGGGATGTGCAGACGGCAAAGTATTTTATCCAGAACTCCCACGATAACGATGAGCTAACCCCTGAACAGGCCGAAGCCGCCGCCAGGCGGGACCGCGAGCGGCTGGACGTGATGGTGGGGTACTGCAAAACCACCCGCTGCCTGCGCAGCTATCTGCTGGATTATTTCGGCGAGCACCACACCGGCGGCTGCGGCAACTGTTCCAACTGCACTGGCGAGTTTGTGCAGACCGACATCACCACCGAAGCACAGAAGATCCTTTCCGGCGTGGCGCGCATCCAAAAGCGTTGGCCCGGCGGGCTGGGGATTGTGGCGCTGGTGCAGATGCTGCGCGGCGCCAAGGATCAGAAAACCCTGGAGCGCGGGCTGGACCAGTTCCCGACCTATGGCATCATGCGGGATGTGCCGCCACAGCGCATGCGCCTTTACCTGGATGCATTGCAGGAGCAGGGCTACCTGGCCGAAACCGGCGATGAGTTCCCGGTCATCACCCTGACAGCCAAGGCTCCGGCGGTGCTTTTCCACGGTGAGCAGGTTACCATGCAGGAGCGCACCGCCACCGCGCAGGAAACCCAGGCCAAGCGCCGTGCTTCCCGCAAAAAGACGGCTGCCCGCACCGCACTTTCGGAAGCGGACGATTCGCTGCTGGCAAGCCTGAAAACCCTGCGCAGCGAACTGGCCCAGAAAAACCACGTTCCGGCATATATCGTGTTCAACAATGTCAGCCTGGACGAGATGGCCGAGCTTAAGCCGCGCACCATGGGGGATTTCCGCCGCATTTCCGGCGTCGGCGATGCAAAAGCTGCCAAATATGGTGAGGCATTCATTAAGCATATTGCCAAATGGGTGCGCGAACACTCGGAGGAAGAATAAGCCGAAATGCCACTGCCGGATGCAGCCCCGGCAGCAGCGCATAAAAGGCATAAAAAGCCGCAAAATGCCTTTAGGCAATACCGCACAATTCCCGCCTGATGGCTTAAGCACCGCTCCGGCGGCTGCGGCACGGCAACTGCGTTGCCAAAATGCTCGATAATACACAAAGTATTATCTGCGCTTTTGGCTTAGCAGCTGCCGCACCTCGCTCGCCGTATCGGCACTTAGAATTATGCGGTATTGCCTTTACAATTAAAAAGATCTATACTATAATAAAACAACAGTAAGTTGTACAAGACGAACTTAAGTTGTAAATAAACGACCAACAGCAGGGGAGGTCCGCTATGCCGGAGCAACAGGAAAATCAAACCGAGGTGTTCCACCTCAAAGCACCGTTCAAACCGACTGGTGACCAGCCCCAGGCGATTGAAGCGCTGGTGCAGGGCCTGAAAGCAGGGGATAAAGGTCAAACTTTGCTGGGCGTTACCGGCTCCGGCAAAACCTTTACGATGGCCAATATCATTGCACAGTGCAACCGCCCCACACTGATTCTGGAACCAAACAAAACCCTGGCCAGTCAGATCTGCACCGAGATGCGCGGATTTTTCCCCGATGATGCGGTGGAATATTTTGTGAGCTATTACGACTATTACCAGCCGGAAGCCTACATCCCCTCCACCGATACCTATATTGAAAAAGACAGCGCCATCAATGATGAGATCGACCGCCTGCGCCATTCGGCCACGGCGGCACTGTCGGAGCGGCGCAATGTTATCATTGTGGCGTCGGTTTCCTGCATTTATTCCTTGGGCGACCCTATCGATTACCGCAGCATGGTTATCAGCCTGCGCCCCGGTATGCAGATGGAGCGGGACGAGCTCTGCCGCCGCCTGGTCAAGCTGCAATATGAACGCAACGATATGAACTTTATCCGCAATAAGTTCCGCGTTCACGGCGATATTGTGGATATCCACCTTGCTTATAATGATGAATACGCCATCCGCGTCGAATTCTTCGGCGATGAAATCGACCGCATTTCCGAGTTTGATCCCCTGACCGGCGAGCGCAAAAATATTGTGCGCCATGTGGCCATTTTTCCCGCCAGCCACTATATCGTCGGCCCTGAAAAAATGAAAGAAGGTCTCGCCAAGATCCAGACCGAGATGGAACAGCAGGTGCAGGCCTTTACTGCAGAGGGCAAACTGCTGGAAGCCCAGCGCATCCAGCAGCGCACCCAGTACGATATGGAGATGCTACAGGAAGTTGGCATGTGCAAGGGCATCGAGAACTACTCTGCCGTGCTGTCCGGCCGTGCCCCCGGCTCCACCCCCACCACGCTGCTGGACTACTTCCCCAAAGATTTTATCCTGATGGTGGATGAAAGCCATGTGATGCTGCCGCAGGTCCGCGGCATGTTCGGCGGGGACTACAGCCGCAAAAAAACGCTGGTGGAATATGGCTTCCGCCTGCCCTCGGCGTTTGACAACCGCCCGCTGAAATTTGAGGAATTTGAATCCAAGGTCGGCCAGACGATCTTTGTCAGCGCTACCCCTGGCCCCTATGAACGGGAACATTCCAGCCGCGTGGCCGAGCAGGTCATCCGCCCCACCGGTCTGCTGGACCCCGTCATCATGGTGCGCCCAGTGGAAGGCCAGATCGAGAATCTGCTGGGCGAAATTTTGCAGCGCATCGACCGCGGCGAGCGTGCCCTGGTTACCACCCTGACTGTCAAAATGGCCGAGGACCTGACCGACTACCTGGAAGAACACGGCGTGCACACCAAGTATATGCACCACGAGGTGGATACCTTTGAGCGCATGGAGATCATCAAGGACCTGCGCACCGGTGCCATTGATGTGATTGTCGGCATCAACCTTCTGCGCGAGGGCCTGGACCTGCCGGAAGTTTCGCTGATCGCCATTCTGGATGCCGACAAAGAGGGCTTCCTGCGTAGCGAAACCAGCCTGATTCAGACCATTGGCCGCGCGGCCCGCAACGCAAACGGCGTGGTGCTGATGTACGCCGATGAAGTAACCCCCAGCATGGAGCGCGCCATCATGGAAACCGAGCGCCGCCGTGCCATCCAGGATGCCTACAACAAAGAACACGGCATTACACCAAAAACTATCGTGAAAGCCATCGGCGGCGGGCTGGAAATCAGCATGAGCGAAGAAAACAAAAAGATGCGCCAGCACCGTATGAGCCGCGCTGAACGCGAACAGACCATTACCCGCCTGACCCGCGAGATGAAAGAAGCCGCCCGCCTGCTGCAGTTTGAGCACGCCGCATTCCTGCGTGATGAGATTGAAAAGCTGCAGCGCGGGGAGGACCCTACCGCCGATACCAGCACCCGCCGCGCCGCTGAAAAACAGCGCAAAACGGGCAAGGGGAGAAGGAGCTATAAAAAGTGAGCAACATTCAAATTGATGCCAACAACCGCATTACGATCAAGGGCGCGCGGGAGCATAACCTGAAAAACGTCAACCTGGTTCTGCCGCGCAACAAGCTGATTGTTATGACGGGCCTTTCCGGCTCCGGCAAGTCCAGCCTGGCCTTTGATACCATCTTTGCGGACGGCCAGCGCCGCTATATGGAAAGCCTTTCCAGCTATGCCCGCATGTTCCTGGGCCAGATGGAAAAGCCCGATGTGGACGAAATCACCGGCCTTTCCCCGGCGGTTTCCATTGACCAGAAAACCACCAGCCACAACCCGCGTTCCACCGTGGGCACCGTGACGGAAATTTATGATTATCTCCGTTTGATGTATGCCCGCATCGGCGTTCCGCACTGCCCGGTCTGCGGACGCGTCATCAGCCAGCAAACGGTGGACGAGATGGTAGACGAGGTGCTTAAACTGCCGGAACGGACCCGCTTCCAGGTGCTGGCCCCTGTTGTGCGGGGCCGTAAAGGCACCCAGGCCAAGGAGCTGGACGCTGCCCGCCGCGGCGGTTACGCCCGCGTGCGCATTGACGGCAACATGTATGATCTGGACGAAGAGATCAAGCTGGAAAAGAATATCAAGCATACCGTTGAAATCGTCGTGGACCGCCTGTCCATCAATGATACGGTGCGCGGCCGCCTGGCCGATTCTATTGAGACTGCCGTTGCCCTGACCGGCGGCCTTGTCATCATTGATGTTATCGGCGGCGAACCGATGGAGTTCAGCCAGAACTATGCCTGCCCGGAGCACGGTGTTTCCATTGACGAACTTTCCCCCCGCATGTTCAGCTTTAACAATCCCTTTGGCGCCTGTGAAACCTGCACCGGCCTGGGCACCTTTATGAAGGTGGACCCGGCCCGCGTGATTCCGGATCCGCGCAAGTCCATCCGCGAAAGTGCCATCAAGGCCAGCGGCTGGTATTATGCGGAGGGATCCATCTCTGAAATGTATTACAAAGCGCTGGGCAAGCGCTATGGCTTTACGCTGGATACCCCCATCAAGGAGATGAGCAAAGAAGCCGTGCACGCCATCCTGTATGGCACCGGAACTGAAAAAATCGAGATGCAGCGCGAGAATATGTTTGGCTCCGGCACCTATATGAACACGTTTGAGGGCATTATCCCCAACCTGGAGCGCCGCTTCCGTGAAACAGGCAGCGAGTGGGTCAAGGAGGAAATCGCCCTTGTCATGTCCAGCGAGGAGTGCCCCACCTGCCACGGCCAACGACTGAAGCCCACCAGCCTCGCCGTCACGGTGGGCGGCATCAACATTGCCCAGTTCTGCGATATGAGTGTGAACGAGGAGCTGGAATTTATTCAGACGGCAAAAGTGTCCGAGCGGGATGAAGTCATCGCTGCCTCCATCTTCAAAGAGGTCAAAGAGCGTCTGGGCTTTTTGAAGAGCGTGGGTCTGGGGTACTTGACCCTGTCTCGCGGCGCATCGTCCCTTTCCGGCGGCGAAAGCCAGCGCATCCGCCTGGCGACCCAGATCGGCAGCGCACTGACCGGCGTGCTGTATGTGCTGGATGAACCCAGCATCGGCCTGCACCAGCGCGATAACGATAAGCTGATTGCCACCATGAAGCGCCTGCGCGACCTGGGCAACACCCTGATTGTAGTAGAGCACGACGAGGACACCATGCGCCAGGCGGACTATATTGTGGATGTCGGCCCCGGTGCCGGTGTGCATGGCGGCGAGATCGTGGCCGCCGGCAGTGTGGAGGACATCTGCAATGCCCCACGCAGTGTGACTGGCGAGTACCTTTCCGGCCGCAAATTTGTGGAAGTTCCCACCGCCCACCGCTCCGGTAACGGTAAAATGCTCACGGTGGTCAAAGCGCGGGAAAACAACCTGCAAAACATTACCGTGGATTTTCCCCTTGGCAAAATGATCTGCGTGACCGGTGTTTCCGGTTCCGGCAAGTCCACGCTGGTCAATGAAATTTTGTATAAGTCGCTGGCCGCAGCGCTCAACGGCGCCCGCAGCCGCCCCGGCCAGTGTGACGAAGTTCAGGGTATGGAATGGATCGATAAGGTCATCGGCATTGACCAGTCGCCCATTGGCCGCACCCCGCGCTCCAACCCGGCCACCTACACCGGTGTGTTCGGCGATATCCGCACCCTCTTCTCCAACACCCAGGATGCCAAACAGCGCGGTTACGGCCCCGGCCGGTTCAGCTTCAACGTCAAGGGCGGCCGCTGCGAAGCTTGCGAGGGCGGCGGCATTGTGCAGATCGAAATGCACTTTCTGCCGGATATTTACGTCCCCTGCGATGTCTGCAAGGGCAAGCGCTATAACCGCGAAACGCTGGAAGTAAAATATAAAGACAAAAACATCTCCGATGTGCTGGATATGACGGTGGAGGAAGCCTGCAATTTCTTTGCCAACCAGCCCAAAATTGCGCGCAAACTGCAAACCCTGCAGGAAGTCGGCCTTGGCTATGTGCAGCTGGGCCAGTCGGCCACCACACTTTCCGGCGGCGAAGCCCAGCGTGTCAAGCTGGCCAACGAGCTTGCCCGCCGCGATACCGGCAAAACCGTCTATATTCTGGACGAGCCTACCACCGGCCTGCACATTGCCGATGTGCACCGCCTGGTCAAGGTGCTGGATAAGCTGGCCGATGCGGGCAACACCGTGATCGTGATCGAGCATAACCTGGATGTGATCAAGCGTGCCGACTATATCATCGACCTGGGGCCGGAGGGCGGTAGCGGCGGCGGTACCATTGTGGCAACCGGTACGCCGGAACAGGTGGCCCAGAACCCGAACTCCTTCACCGGCCAGTACCTGAAACCCGTGCTGGAGCGCGCCTGGAAACTGCAGGGCACAGCTCCGGCCCCCGTGCCGGAAGAGCCGGGACGCCCGGCGCTCGCAGAGGAAAAAGTCTCCGCCCAGCCGCCGCGCAAACGCAAAAAAGCAGACAAAAAATAACCACAACAGGGAACTTTGTGCAGCAAAAACGCAAAATTGGATTTGACAATTCCTGTCAACCTGTGGTTTAATTATCTTTACGCGCCTGAAAAAGCAAAATTCTGCGCGCACAGGGGTACGCAGCAGCGTGATTCCCTGCATCCAAAAACGGGAGGGAACTGCCGAATGGCAAAAAAGAAGGAAGAATACGGCAACGAAAGCATCAAGAGCTTAAAAGGTGCAGACCGTGTGCGCAAGCGCCCGGCCGTTATCTTTGGCTCTGACGGTGTGGAAGGCTGTGCCCATTCCATTTTTGAGATCGTATCCAACTCCATCGACGAAGCGCGTGACGGCCACGGCAACAAAATCAACGTTACCCTTTACCCGGATCACTCTGTGGAAGTAGAGGACTTTGGCCGCGGTATCCCCGTCGATTACAATAAAGCTGAAGAACGCTGGAACTGGGATCTTGTGTTCTGCGAACTGTATGCGGGAGGCAAATATGGCGAGGGGAGCGGCAACTATGACTTCTCCCTTGGCCTGAACGGCCTTGGCCTTTGCGCCACCCAGTATTCCAGCGAATGGATGACTGCGGATATTTACCGCGATGGCATGCACTATCACCTGGATTTCAAAAAAGGTGAGAATGTCGGCGGGCTGAAAAAAGAGCCGTTCACCGGCCGCCGCACCGGCTCCGTCATCCGCTGGAAACCGGACACTGATGTGTTTACCGACATCAATGTTCCGGCGGATACCTTCAAGGATATGCTGCGCCGCCAGGCCGTTGTCAATGACGGTGTGACTCTTGTGTTCAACGACCGCACGGGCGAACGTGCCGAAAAAATCGAATATTTCTATGCGCATGGCATTCAGGACTATGCCAATGAGATCGCCGGTGAGGGAACCCTGACCCCGGTGTATTTCTGCTCCGGTTCCGCAATCGGCCGCGACCGTGATGATCAGCCGGAATATCAGGTCAAAATGAACGTGGCGTTCTGCTTTTCCAACGCGGTGCAAACGCTGGAATACTATCACAACTCTTCGTGGCTGGAGCACGGCGGCAGCCCGGACCGCGCTGTCCGCCTGGCCTTTGTCAACCAGATCAACAACTGGCTGAAAAATAAGGGTCTGTACAAGAAAAACGAAAGCTCCATCACCTTCAACGATGTGCAGGACTGCCTGATTCTGGTTTCCTCCAGCTTCTCCACCCGCACCAGCTACGAGAACCAGACCAAAAAGGCCATCACCAACAAGTTTGTGGCCCAGGCCATGACGGAGTTTCTCAAGCACCAGCTGGAAGTCTACTTTGTGGAGCACCCGGACGAAGCCGAAAAAGCCTGCAAGCAGGTGCTAATCAATAAGCAAAGCCGCGAGCACGCCGAAAAAGCGCGTGTGTCCATCAAAAAAACAATGACCCAGCAGATGGACCTGGCCAACCGCGTGCAGAAATTTGTGGACTGCCGCACCAAGGATGCCACCCGCCGCGAACTGTACATCGTGGAGGGCGATTCCGCTATGGGCGCGGTCAAACAGAGCCGCGATTCGGAGTTCCAGGCTATCATGCCCATTCGCGGCAAGATCCTGAACTGCCTGAAGGCCGATTACGCCCGCATTTTCAAGTCTGACATTATCACAGACTTGATCCGCGTGATGGGCTGCGGCGTGGAGCTGGGCGGCAGCCACAATAAGGACCTGGCTACCTTTAATCTGGACAACCTGCGCTTTAACAAGATCGTCATCTGTACCGATGCTGATGTGGACGGTTATCAGATCCGCACCTTGGTGCTGACGATGCTCTACCGCCTGACCCCCACCCTCATCAATCAGGGGTATGTGTATATCGCGGAATCCCCGCTGTATGAGATCAACACCAAAAATAAGACCTACTTTGCCTATACCGAGCCGGAAAAGGCCGATATCATGAAGCGGATCGACGGCCAGAAGTTTACGATCCAGCGATCCAAAGGTCTGGGCGAAAACGACCCCGAAATGATGTGGCTGACCACCATGAGCCCCGAAAGCCGCCGCTTAATTAAAGTTCTGCCCACCGATGTTCAGCGCACGGCGGAGGTGTTTGACCTGCTCCTGGGCGATAATCTGCAGGGCCGTAAGGAGCACATTGCGGAGCACGGCGCTGAATATCTGGACGATCTGGATGTATCTTAGTCAGGGGAGGAGAAAGCAAAATGGCAAAAAAAGCAACCAAAAAGAAAGCCGCCCCTGCCCGCCCGCAGCTGGGCGATAACGTCGAGATCCTCTCTGCTGGTGAGGTCATCGAAAGCCCCATTACCGATACGCTGGAAACAAACTACATGCCTTACGCCATGAGCGTTATTGTTTCCCGCGCGCTGCCGGAAATTGACGGCTTCAAGCCCGCCCACCGCAAACTGCTGTATACCATGTACGGCATGGGCCTGCTGAAAGGCGCCCGCACCAAAAGCGCCAACATCGTGGGCAGCACCATGCACCTGAACCCCCACGGCGATGCCGCCATTTACGACACCATGGTGCGTATGGGCCGTTCCAACGAAAGCCTGCTGGTGCCCTTTGTGGACTCCAAGGGTAACTTTGGCAAGGCGTACAGCCGCGATATGGCTTACGCCGCCGCTCGTTACACCGAGGCAAAGCTGGAACCCGTGTGTGAAGAGCTGTTCCGCGATATCGACAAGGATACCGTGGATTTTGTGCCCAACTATGACGGCACCACCACCGAACCGACGATGCTGCCGGTCACCTTCCCGACCATTCTGGCCAACAACACACTGGGCATTGCGGTCGGTATGGCGTCCAACATCTGTTCCTTCAACCTGGTGGAGCTCTGCAATGCAACCATCGCCCTGATGAAAGACGACCAGGCGGACCTGGCCCAGCTGATGCCCGCGCCGGATTTTGTCGGCGGCGGTTCCATCCTGTATGATGCCGCCGAGATGCAGAATGTGCTGGAAAAAGGCCGCGGCAGCATCCGCGTGCGCGCCCAGTGGGCTTACGATAAAGAGAACAACTGCATTGACATCACCCGCATTCCGCCGACCACAACGGTGGAAGCCATCATGGATAAGATCACCGAGCTGGTCAAACTGGGCAAGATCCGTGAGATCAGCGATATGCGTGATGAAACCGACCTGAACGGCTTGAAACTGACCATCGACCTCAAGCGCGGCCAGGACCCGGACAAGCTGATGGCGCGTCTGTTCAAGGCAACCCCGCTGGAGGACAGTTTTGCCTGCAACTTCAATGTGCTGATCGGCGGCCAGCCCCGCGTGTTGGGCGTGCGCCAGATTTTGTTGGAGTGGATCGCATTCCGCTCCGAATGCGTGCGCCGCCGCACCTACTATGATCTGCAGGGCAAGCAAAAGCGTCTGCACCTGCTGCGCGGCCTGGAAGCTATCCTGCTGGATATTGATAAGGCAATTGAAATTGTGCGCAACACTGCGGAAGAATCCGAGGTTGTGCCCAACTTGATGATCGGTTTTGGCATTGACGAAGTGCAGGCTGAGTATGTGGCGGAAATCAAGCTGCGCCACCTCAACCGTGAGTATATCCTCAAACGCACCGAGGAAATTGAGGAACTGGAAAAGGCGATCGCAGACTTGGAAGATGTTCTCAAACGCCCCGCCCGCATCCGCAAGATCATTATGACCGAGCTGAGCGATGTTGCCAAAAAGTATGGCAGCCCCCGCAAAACGGAAATTCTGTACGACCTGCCGGACGATTCTGCTGCCGATGAGCAGAACGAGATCCCGGATTACCCGGTCACGGTGTTCTTTACGCGGGAAGGCTACTTCAAAAAAATTACCCCGCAGAGCCTGCGCATGTCTGGCGAGCAGAAGCTGAAAGACGGCGACGAGGTGGTTTATACCAAAGAGACCACCAACAGCGCCGAGCTGCTCTTCTTTACCAACCATGCCCAGGTGTACAAATCCCGCGCATCGGAATTTGCCGATACCAAGGCCAGCGTGCTGGGTGATTATGTCGCTTCCAAGCTGGAAATGGAAGAGGGCGAAGTGCCGCTGTTCATGACGGTCACAGTCGATTACCGTGGTTACATGCTGTTCTTCTACCAGAACGGCAAGTGTGCAAAGATCCCGCTGGCCAGCTATATGACCAAGCAGAACCGCCGCAAGCTGCTGAAAGCCTATAGCGATAAGGAAGAACTTGCCGCAATGCTGCACATTGAGGAAGAAACCGAGCTGGCCGTCTTCACCAGCGGCGGCACCGGTGGCCCACGCTTGATCCTGGTCGGCAGTGCGCTGATTCCCGAAAAGGCTACCCGCGATACCGCCGGTATCAACATGGTAACGCTGAAAAAGAACGCCCGAATCGCCAAAGTGCGCCCGGCGGCGGGGCTGGAACTGAAAGACCCGCACCGCTACCGCGTGCGCACCCTGCCCGCAGCCGGCGCGCTGCTCCGCCAGGAGGACACGACCGAGCAGATGAGTCTGTAAGGAGCAAAAAAAGGCAATGCAATCTTTTTCTGCACAAGGCAGGGTAAAGTTCTTGCATTTTGCTTTTTGGTATGTTATATTATAACCTGTATGAGAGTTAGGGCAGGCCGAAACATCCGTTTTGGCTGTGGCCTGAAAAGGAGTTGCTGTTAATCCATGACCGCTTATGAAATCGCGTTCGGCGTTGTGCTGATCATTGTTTCGGTTCTGATCGTTGTGTTCACTTTGTCCCAGACCCAGAAAGGGCAGGGCCTGTCTGCTGCCATTATGGGTGATAGCAGCTTTATGGCTGCCGGCCGCGAGCGTGGCCTGGATGCCAAGCTGGCCAAAGTGACCAAAATCTGCGGCGCTGTTTTCTTTGTAGCTACGCTGCTGGTTGGTGTGCTGAGTGCCCGCTTGTAATTGAATGAAAGGAGAACGGTCTGGCCAATTTTGTTGGCGTTCCGCTTTCCCTTATTCAGGAACCGTCAACGACCCGCCCAATACCGCGGGTCGTTTTTTATGGGAAAAATAAAAAGGTCACAATGGTGCAGGTGCTGCCGCGAAACCAAAGGCCACGCCTGCTATGGAAGGACCCTGCCGGGTGGCAGGGTGACGTAAACGAGGAGTAAAAACAAAGGCATGGGCCGCTGCCTGTGCCCAACCCAAAGGAGAAAACATGACACCATTACAGAAAAATATTCTTGCGGCGTGCAAGCGCCGCCCCCAGACCCTGCGTGAACTGCAGAATGCTTTGCAGGTGGATAATTCCCGCCTGCGCAACACCGTAACCGGCATGGTAGCTACCGGTATGCTGTCCGCCCGCAACGGTACCTATGTTCCGGGCTTTGCCGTGATGGAAAATACCGATGCTCCCGCGGGCATTCCCTGCACACTGGTCAAGCTGGCGGCCCGCTTCGGCTTTGCGTCCCGCGATGACGGCACCGGCGATATCTTTATTCCCGGCCGCGCCCTGCATGGTGCTATGCCGCAGGATAAAATCATCATCAAACTGTTCGACCACCCCCGTGTGGAGGGCAGCGCCGAGGGTGAAGTGGTGGAGGTGACCACCCCGCACAACACCTTTGCCGGTACCATTGTGCTGACTGAGGACGGCCGCCTTGCCGTGGAGCCGGACGGCTGCCGTGATGTGCGCATTGTGCTGGATAAAAAAGGCATCAACGGCGCACAGCTGGGGGATAAGGTCGGTGCTATCCTGACCAACCGCGGCCAGCGCCATATGGATCACCGCTGCGCTGTTGCCGAGCGCTTCGGCACTTCCGACCGCGCAGCAGAGTGCGCCAAGGCTGTGCTGTATGGCCGTGATGTCCGCCAGGAATTCCCGGAGGAGGTATTGGCCGAAGCTCACGCATATGATAACGCTCTCATCGACCCCGCCGAAGCTGCCCACCGCGCCGACCTGCGCGGTCTGCCGATCTTTACCATCGACTCTGCCGAGACCAAGGATATCGACGACGCCATCAGCCTGATGAAGACCCAGAACGGCGGCTATGAGCTGGGCGTTCATATTGCGGATGTCAGCCACTATGTCCGCCCGGACACCGCGCTGGATAAGGAAGCTTATGAGCGCGCAACTTCCATCTATTACGCGGATAAAGTCATCCCCATGCTGCCCACCCAGCTTTCCAACGGCATCTGCAGCCTCAATGAAGGGGAGGAGCGCCTGGCGTTCTCCTGCCTGATGCAGCTGGATGAAAGCGGCAATATCCATAGCTATCAGTTCGTCAAGAGCGTCATCCGCAGCCGTGTCAAGGGCGTTTATAAAGAAATTAACGCTCTGTTGGACGGCTCCAATGACCCGGCTCTGGTGACGAAATATAAAGACGTTATGACTCAGCTGCCCGCGATGACCGAGCTGTACGAAAAGCGCCTGGCTCTGCGCAAAGCACGCGGCGCGATGGACATCGAATCCGACGAAGCCAAGTTGGTCATGGACGAGGAAGGCCGCTGCGTGGATATCGTCAAGCGCACCCGCGGTGTGTCGGAGTGCATGATCGAAGAGTTCATGCTGCTGGCCAACCAGTGCGCTGCCAATGCGGGCCGCACCCATCATGTGCCGTTTGTGTACCGTATCCATGAAGCCCCCGATGCCGAGCGCATGGAAAAGCTGAGCAACACCCTGAAAGCCTGCGGCCTGAACGTCCACTTTGCCGGGGAAGTGCCCACCCAGCTGGAGCTTTCTGCCATTCTGGACGAAACCCGCGGCCAGCCCATCCAGATCCCGGTCCACACCGGTATCCTGCGCAGCATGCAGAAAGCTCGCTACTCTCCGGAGCCGAAAGGCCATTACGGCCTGGTGCTGGCAGACTATGCCCACTTTACCAGCCCCATTCGCCGTTACCCGGACCTTGCCATCCATCGCATCCTGACGGATATGCTGGTGGGCAAGCCGGAGCAGGAGCTCATCAAGGATTATACCGGTTTTGCCACCCACGCCAGCGAGCAGTCCAGCCGCCAGGAAGTTTCCGCCGTGCGCATTGAGCGCGATGTGGAGGACCTGTACAAGGCCGAGTATATGCACAACCACTTGGGCGAAGTCTACACCGGCACCGTGGCAGGCGTAACACCGCGCGGCATTTTTGTGGCGCTGGAAAACACCGTAGAGGGCTTTGTGCCTGCCGCACAGCTCTGCAAGGGCGAAGCCACTGTGGTGGAGGGTGTCAGCATTCTGGACCCGCTGACCGGAAAACGCTGGATGCTGGGCGACCCTGTCAAAGTGCAGGTGGCCGGTGCCAACGTTGCCCTTGGCCGCATTGATTTTGACTATATGCCGCTGTAATCATAGTTTTTTATAAAAAGAGCAAACCAATAAAAGCAAAGCTGCCGTCCCGTACTGATATGTACCCGGTTTTCTGGACACGGGTAAAAATCGAATAATAAAGGCAACACCGCACAATTCCCGCCTTGCGGCTTAAGCACCGCTCCGG
>ERZ827520.2813-NODE-2813-length-15362-cov-2.656236_pt1 | contig 15362 bp, 14 predicted proteins | sample MGYA00519581_ERZ827520 | MGnify/ENA primary metagenome ERZ827520 (study PRJEB31778, sample SAMEA3449339) | human gut metagenome | biome: human gut; feature: human-associated habitat; material: faeces | place: United Kingdom | collected 2010/2012 ...
GCACGGCCGGTGCCTTCATAGAATTTGCCGAAGAATTCCACGTACTGCAAACGGCAGGTGTGGACATAGGCGCCCAGCAGGTTGATGCCCAGGTTCAGCAGGTGCCCGACGATAAAGATCACAATAAACGCGATCGCGCCGAGGACGCCGCCGCCCAGCATACTGCCCATCTGGTTGACGACCTGGGCGATAACGCCCGTCGCCAGGCCCAGGGCCAGCAGGCGGGAATAGGACAGGACATCGCTGAGCCAGCCGGTGATATTATAAAGATCATACGCGCCCAGCGCGATGCGCAGCCCGATGTTCTTCTTGCCCCGGGCGGACATAAGCAAAATGCCCAAAGCGCCCGCCGCCGCCATGATCTTACCAGCTGTGACAACCCCCGCTGGGAAGGCAAAGGCCATCTGGGAGATGCCGTAGAACAGGTCCGTCGGCAGCAGCATGATAATAAGGCCGACCAGCATCAGGAACCAGCAGACAACGTCAAACAGGAATCCGGCGATATCTTTCTGCTTTAAATACAGATAGCCCTTGAGGGCCAGGCCCGTAAACAGGTGAATCAGGCCAAAGAGCATGGAGTAGACCAGCAGCCGCGTCGGGTCCTTCAGCGGGACGAACCAAGCTGCCGGGACTGTGACCTCCTTGCCGAAGAACGTCCGGGAGACGACATCCACAACGTCGCCAAAATAGCCGCCGAACATAATGCCCCAGAAGATTGTAGACAAGCCGCACCAGAAAAACAGCTGCAGGCTCTTTTTCAGGCTCTCGCCCATCCGTGGGAATTTCAAAAGGCAAATGCCGCAGGCCAGGGATACGATCAGGCCGTAGGCCGCGTCCGAGAGCATCAGGCCGAAGAGGAAGACGAAGAAGCACGCCGTGATAAACGACGGGTCGATCTCCCCCTTGCCCGGCAGGCCAAAGGAGGCCAGGATGCCCTCGCAGATGGCGCCGAATTTGTTGTTCTTCAGCAGCACCGGCACATCTGCATCCGGGTCCGGTTCCTCCAGCTCCGCTGAGACGGCGAAATCCGCCTCCAATTTTTTGGCAAACGCCTGCCCCTCCCGCATAGGCACGTAGCCGCTGATGAGAAAGGTATTGGCGCTTTGGGGGAGCTTACCCAGGACAGCATATTTATCCGCCCGGGTCTTATAATAATCGACCGCGATCTGGAATGCCCGGCGCTCCTGGCCGCAGGCGGCCTGTCTTTGCTGCGCCGCGGCAATTTGATCTTCTAGCTCCCGCACCTGGCGCGCCATATCTTCCCGCGCCTGGGCCGGGGTCTTCTCGCAGCTGATGGCGGGCCGGGCAAAGCCGATGCCCCGCAGTGCCTGCTCCAGCGGCTGCGCCTGCTCCCGCAGGACAACAAAGCTGAGATAGCACAGGTCTCGGTCCTGAAATAAGATCTCCGCATCGTAAGCGTCGACCTCCGGGGCAAGGGATGCAAGCTCTGTCTGCAGGGTCTGCTGGTCCCACTGGCCCGGCAGCGTCCCGCATAAGAGGGCCGCGCGGGCCGTCCCCTTGGCGTTCATGGGGACATCCAGCCCCAGCCAGGGCGTCAGGCTCTCCTGCTGCGCTTGCAGCTTGGCGATGGCCGCCTGGTCCGCTGCGATGCTTTTCTCTTCCTCCAGCATCGCGTTGGCCTTGCGCATCACCGCCGCCTGATCCTGTACAATGGCAGCATATTCTGCCTGGGTGATCTGCGTTTTTCCGCCCAGCATCCCTGCCAGGCCTTTTTTCTCCGGTGCATACCGGTCCAGCAGTTCCAGCGCCTGCTGCAGTGCCCGGATCTGCCGGTCAAACTGCTGCCGCTGGGCCAGCGTATCGCTGCAGGAAAACTGCGCGTCCTCCAGCTGGATATCGACCTCCATCAGGCCCCACCGCTGGACCCGTTCTAGGATCTGCTTCCGGTCAGCCTTCAGGCCGAAGATATTCATACGCTGCATCTGCACAACTGCCATTCCTACACACCTCCTTTATTTGTTTCTAGTAAAGCTGCGGCCGATCAGATCAACTGATCCAAAATCGCCGCGACCACACGATCCTGCTTTTTCCGCGCCTGCTGCCGCAGGGTTTCCATTTCTGCCGCGTTGGCGGCCTGCGCCTGCTGCAGCTGCGTTTCCGCTTCCCGCTGCGCTGCCTCCAGCGCGGCGGCAGCGTCCCGGCGCGCCGCTTCACATTTTGTACGGCGCTCCTCCTGGGCCTGCGCCTGGGCCTGCTGCCGGATGTCTTTGGCTTGCTGGGCCGCATCCTGAGCCAGCGCCTGGGCGGCAGCTTCCGCGGCCTTGATCGCTTCCATGGTCTTTTCTACCAAGTGTTCACCAACTTTCTTTTCTCCGCCTGCGGGCGTCTGCGGCGGCGGCAATTCGCATTTTTTGGCGGAATGCCTCGCCCAATATTCATTAGATACAAAAATAGCGATATGTCTCTGGCCACTGATTTGATTCATCCTTTCAACATATCGCTATCTATAATTCTAATAATAGCCGTCATTTTTTCGAAAATCAACCGATAAAATGAATTTACAGGTAAAAGTTTCCCGCACCATTTCCGCATATTTTTGTTGATTATGGCAATTGCAGCCAAACACAGCGGATTTTTGCCGCACACGTTATTTTCCCCGTTTTTTGCAAGAAACACACGTAAATTTTTCACTAATGGCATTTTTAAACCTACTTTGGTGTCATTTTCTTCCTTTTCTGCACCACAATATGCAACAATCGCCCGCCCGGGGAGTTCCCGGGCAGGCGATCAAGCCTTGATTTCTCAATCCTACAGCCGCCGACGGCGCTCAGGAAATGGGCTCAAAGTCATCCGCACCATGCTTGCACAGGGGGCAGATGAAATCCGGCGGAAGGGTATCGCCCTCGTAAACATAGCCGCAGATCTTGCAGACAAAGCCCTTCTTTTTCTCCTGCGTGACAGCGGGCTTCGGCTTGATATGGGCAAAGTAGTAGTCATAGGTCACGGAGCTCTCGCTCGACAGTGCCGCAGCCTCGGTCACCTCGGCGATGAACAGGGTGTGGCTGCCATAGTCCAGCGCATCCACGACACGGGCGGAGAAGAAGGCGTTCGCGTGCTCGGCCAGGTAGGCCAGGCCGTTGGCACTGCGCTGGAACGCCAGACCCGCGAATTTATCCGCCGTGCGGCCGGACTGGAAGCCGAAGCGCTGGAACAGCGCAAATGGCGCGCTCTGCGTCAGGACAGAAACATTGAACCGGCCAGTCTGCAGGATCATATCATGCGTCAAATTCTGCTTGCTGACCGCTACCGTAATGCGGCCCGGCGTCGAGGTCAGCTGCTGGGCAGTGTTGATGATGCAGCCGTTGTCCTTCCCATCCTGCTGGGCAGTCAGGACAAACAGGCCGTAGGTCAGCTTCCGGTAGGCGGCTTTTTCGATGGTCGCGGCCGCGTGGGGCTGGGGTGCCGCCGTTTGGGGCAGCGTGGCGGTGATAGTATCGGCCAGGGCCTGCAGCTGGGCATAGCCCGGCGCCTTCAGAGACGACTTCAGGCTGACCGTCTCGCCCAGGAATGTCATATTCTTGCACTCGTCCAGCAGCTGGCGCATAAGTCTGCCGGATGTCGCGGCCCAAGTGCCATTTTCGATGAGGGCAACGGTGCGGTTCTGGATATTATGGGCAACGAGGTCCCGCAGCAGCTCCTCCATGGAGATGAAGATCCCGGCGTTATACGTCGTCGCGGCAAAAACCAGGTGGCTGTAACGGAAGCAGCCTGCGATGATCTCCGAGGCCGGGATCACGGAGACGTCGTACATCACCGTCTTCACCCCCCGCTCCCGCAGGGCCGTGGCGAGAATCTCAGCGGCATTTTCCGTGTTGCCATAGACAGAGGCATAGGCGATTAAAACGCCCTGCTCCTCCGGCCGATAGCTGCTCCATGCCTGGTATTTCTCCAGGTAATCCCCCAGCTGCTGCCGCCAGACAAAGCCGTGCAGCGGGCAGAGCATCGCGATCTCCAGCTTGGCCGCCTTCTGCAGGACTGCCTGGACCTGCTGGCCGTATTTGCCGACGATATTGCAGTAATACCGGCGCGCCTCGTCCAGATAATCCCGCATAAAATCGACCTCGTCGGAAAACAGCGCCCCGTTCAGCGCGCCGAAGGTGCCGAAGGCGTCCGCCGAGAAGAGAATTTTATCCGTTTGGTCATAGGTCATCATGACCTCCGGCCAGTGGACCATGGGCGCATTGATAAACTGCAGCGTGTGCCGCCCGGCGGAGAAGTTCTCCCCCTCGCTGACGATCTGCAGGCGGGCAGACAGGTCCCCGGCCGCAAACTGGCCGATCATCGTCGCCGTCATTTTATTGCAGAGGGCGGTCGTTTCCGGGTAGCGCAGCAGGAGGTCCTCTAGGGTCCCGGCGTGGTCCGGCTCCATATGCTGAACCACGAGATAGTCAAGCCGTCTCCCCTGGAGCACATGGGCGATGTTCTCAAAAAACACCTTGCTGACTGCCCGGTCCACCGTGTCGAACAGGACTGTCTTCTCATCCAGCAGCAGGTAGGAATTGTAGGAGACGCCGTCCGGCACGGAGTAGACGCCCTCAAACATCGCAAGCCGCCGGTCATTGCCGCCGACCCAGTACAGGTCCTTTGTTACCGCTCTGACACAATACATTGATTACCCCTCCATTCTGGTTTCTTTACCGCTGCCGATAGCGTAGGATGGCCGCGTCCAGGCGTTTACACGCCTCGGCTTCGTCAAAAAAGCCCAGTACGCGGGTCTCCTTCTCCTGCAGCGTCTTATACGTCGAGAAAAAATTTTCCAGCTCCTTCATCGTATGGGGCGGCAGATCCTCGATGCTCTTGATATGTGCATACCGGGGGTCGCCCATATTGACCGCCAGGATCTTCGTATCCTCCTGGCCGCAGTCGATCATATCAAAGCCGCCGATGATGACACTGTCGATATAGCACCCCGGGAACGTGGGCGCGGAGGTCATGACCATGATATCCAGCGCGTCGCCGTCCTCACTCAGGGTATTTTCCACAAAGCCGTACTCCATCGGGTAAAAGGCTGCGGAGTAGAGCACCCGGTCCAGCTTGATCTTGCCGGTTTTCTCATCCACTTCATACTTATTTTGGCTCCCCATGGGGATTTCGATTCTTGCTTCTACAATGCGCATGGTATCTCCTCCTGACAGGGCGATCATTTCAGGCACAATAATCGTACCTATTTCATTTATTTTACCACAATACGGCTGAAATTTCCAGTCATACTGACGTTTTGCCAAAAAATCGCCGCCAGAGTGCAAAGCCGCCCAGGCCGCCCGGCAGATTGATGAGCCAGTCGTCAATATCGCAAGCGCCCAGCCCCGTCACCCACTGCAGTACCTCGACCAGAGCTACCGACCCGGCCAGGACGCCAAAAAAGCGCCAAAACTTTCGCAGCGCCGGAAAGCGCGCCGGCAGCAGCAGCCCGGCGGGAAAAAACAGCGCTAGGTTCCCCGCCAGATTCCCGGCGGCGTAGCGCAGCAGCGCCGGGCGATGGGCCTGCAGGCCGAACCAGGCCGCCCGGCCATAGGTCCGCAGCGTCTGCCCGGGCACCAGATTAACACGCCCCGCAAACGCCTGCCCCGGCAGGCGGTGCAAATAAAGAAGATACAGCAGCACGACGCCGTAGCACAGCAGCAGTGCTCGCAGGCGGCAGTCCTTAAACTGGTTCATCGCTTCCCCCTCCAGCGCATGAAAAATCCGGCAGCAGCGGCAGATGCTTCTCTGCCGCTGCTGCCGGGAAAGATCCTGCAGAGCTTAATCCTTGAGCAGTTTCCGGCGGGCCAGGTTGATCGTCCCCTCCTGCATGTGGTTGATCCACGCCAGGCTCTTGCCACAGCCATAGGCCACGCAGGAATCCGGGTCCTCTGCAATGGTACAGGCCATATTCGTCCGCTCTGCGATCATCTGATCCATGCCCCAGAGCTGACTGCCGCCGCCGGTCATCACGATGCCGTTGCGGGAGATATCCGCCACCAGCTCCGGCGAGGTCCGCTCCAGGACCGTCAGCGCTTCATCGGCAATGATCCGGGCCGGGCGGCGCAGCACGTCCAGCATCTCCGAGGAATCGACCGTCGCCGTCTTGGCAAGGCCCGTCTTGGCGTCGCGGCCCTTGACCTCCATCTTGGCCTCTGGGCGCTCCCGAACGCAGCCGATGGTCATTTTGATCTCCTCTGCCAGGTTTTCCCCGATGATCATACCATGGCGGCGGCGCAGATACCGCATAATAATGTCGTCAAATGTGTCGCCCGCCGTCGTGATGGACGAGGAGACGGCTACGCCGTTCATCGTCAGAACGGCGATGTCCGTCGTGCCGCCGCCGATGTCCACAACCATATGGCCATCGGGGCCGCTGACATCGAGATTCGCACCCAGCGCAGCGGCCAGGGGCTCTTCGATCAGATAGACCCGGCGGGCGCCAGCCTCCATGGCCGACTGGATGACCGCCCGCTCCTCAACTTCGGTGACGCCGCTGGGCACGCAGACGATGACCCGGGGCTTGACCAGCGCGTAGCGCATGATCTTCTGGAAAAAGGCCGCCAGCATCTTCTCGGTCATATCGTAATCCGAGATGACGCCCTCCCGCAGCGGCCGCATTGCGACGACGTTGCCCGGCGTCCTGCCCAGCATATTGCGGGCGGCAGAACCCACCTGCAGCACCTTGCCGGTGATCTTATCCACCGCCACGACGGACGGCTCCCGCAGAACGATGCCCTTGCCCTCTGCATAAATCAAAACGTTGGTCGTGCCCAGATCAACGCCCAAATCTCTGGAAAAAAATGCCATTGGAACCTCCTATTTGCGCGCCGCCGCCAGGACGGCCACCTGTACCTCACCGGCGCCTGCTTCCATCAGCACCCGGGCAGCCTCGCCCAAGGTCGCACCAGTGGTCAAAATATCATCGATCAGTAAAACCCGCTTCCCCTGCACCGCAGCGCCCGGCCGCATCCGGTAGACACCCAGCACGTTTGCTTTTCGCCGGGCGGCATCCTGAATGCCGGATTGGGGCGGGATATCGCGGAATTTCTCCAAAAGCGGCTCCGCGCAGCGGCCAAGCTCCCGGGCGGTTGCCTTCGCCAGGAGCTCCGCCTGGTCATAGCCCCGCTTCCGGCGGCGCTTTCTGCTGACAGGCACCCAGGTGATCACGTCAAACTCCAAATGCTCCCGTAGAATCTGCATCCCCAGCATCGCGCCGTACGCGCCTGCATAGTAGGAGCGGCCCTGAAATTTATAGCGCAGCAGTGACTGCCGCAGCGGGTCCTCATAGGCATAGGCCACGGTGACACTACTCGTCAGCGTAGGCTTGGTCGCCTTGCCGGTAAAGGGCTGCAGCGCTCTGCGGCAGCTGCCGCAAAGATTTGTCTCATTCCCATCAAGCAGCTTGCCGCACAGGACACACTTGCTGGGATAGAGCAGCTCCAGCAGCGCCTCCCACAGCAGCATTCCCTATTCCTCCTTTTGCAGGCGCAGCTTGAGGCCACTGTAGCGGCGCTGCTGCACATTGTTGGCCGTCATCTGAGCGACGACCTCTTCAGAGCCGATCAGAATCAGCAGCTGCCGGGCCCGGGTCAGCGCAGTATAGAGCACATTGCGCGAGAGCAGGTACTTTGAGCCCTGCAGGACCGACAAGATAACTGCCTGGTACTCGCTGCCCTGGCTTTTATGAACCGTCATCGCATAGGCCAGCTCCAGATCCTGCAGCAGGGTGAAGCTGTACTCGGCCAAGCGGTCGTCAAAGGCGATGCGCATACATTCGTCGCGGAAGGAGATCTCCTGAATCGTGCCGATATCACCGTTAAAAATACCGGCGCCGACCTGGGCCTCGCCCTCTTTTGTCCATAGTATATCATAATTATTGCGGATTTGCATCACCCGGTCGCCCTCCCGGAAGCAAAACGCACCATATTTTTTCTCTTTTTTCGTCTCCTGGGGCGGATTAAGGACCGCCTGAAGCTGGCAATTGAGCTCATAGGTCCCGGTGGGGCCCTTGCGGGTCGGGCTCAGGACCTGGATATTCTTCGGGTCGATGCCCAGATTCTGCGGCAGGCGGCGGACACAGAGGTCCTGGACCGTCTTGACCAAGCGCTCGCTGTCGAGGCGGCGGAGAAAGAAAAAGTCCCGGTCCTTGGCCCCCAGCTCCGGCAGACGCCCTTCGTTGACCGCGTGGGCATTCATGACAATCAAGCTCTGGCGGGCCTGGCGATAGATTTCCGTCAGCCGCGCCGTGCAGACCACGCCGCTGCGCAGCAGGTCAGAAAAGACATTGCCCGCACCCACGCTGGGCAGCTGATCCGGGTCGCCCACCAAAACAAGGCGGCAGGCCAGGGGCAGCGCCTCCAGCAGCGACTGCATCAGCAGCAAATCCACCATGGACATCTCGTCCACAATGAGCGCGCCCAGCTTCAAGGGATTCCCGCCGTTCCGAACGAAGGCCATGCACCCTGTCTCCGGGTCGATGCCCGCCTCCAGCAGGCGGTGGATCGTCACAGCCTCATGGCCTGTCACCTCGGACAGACGCTTGGCCGCCCGGCCCGTCGGGGCCGCCAACTGGGTGGCAAGACCCATATGCTCAAACAAATGCAGGATCGCCGTCAGCGTCGTCGTCTTGCCGGTGCCGGGGCCGCCAGTGAGCAGCAGAAGCTGGTGCTCTGCCGCCGCTTCGATGGCGGCGCGCTGCTCCGCGCCATAGACCATCCCCGCCTCCTGCTGCACCTGCTGCAGCAGGCCCTTGCCCGGGCACTGGTCCGGCTTACGCTTGGCCATCGACCGGATGCGCTGGCAGATTGCGGTCTCCGCGTCATAATACTCCGGCAGGTACACGGCCTGCAGCCCGGCGATCTGCCGCAGCACCAGCTGCCCGCCCTCCAGCAGGCAGGCCACTGCCTCCTGGACCGATTCCGTGGGCTGCTGGAGCATCGCCGCCGTGGCCGCGCAGAGCTTGTCCAGCGGTAAAAAGACATGGCCGCCCCGCAGATTATACGTCAGTTCAAAAATTGTTCCCGCTTCAATACGGCGGGTGTCGTCCGGTGCCACGCCGCAGCGCAGGGCAAAGGCGTCGACAGCGGCAAAGCCTGCGCCAATCTCTGGCTGGGTCAGGACATACGGGTCCTCCTGCAGCACCTCCAGCGACTCCGGGCCAAAGAGCCGGTACGTCCGCACCGCCAGCTCCGCCGGCAGACCGTTGACGCACAAATATTCGACCAGGCGGCGGATGCCGGATTGCTTCTGGAACGCGCTGGAGAGCTGGGCAGCCTTTTTGGCCGTAATGCCCGTGATCTGCGTCAGCTGCTCCGGCTCCTTTTCCAGAACCTCCAGCGCCCGCTCCCCAAAGAGCTGGACGATCCGGTGTGCTGTCTTGACCCCGACGCCCTTGAGGGCGCCGGAGGCAAGATACGCCTCGATCTCCCGTCGGGTCTCGGGCATCAGGCGCTCCAGAAACTCGGCCTCAAACTGGCGGCCATAGGTATTGTGGCTGACCCAGTGGCCGGTGATGAGCAGCCGCTCGCCGACGACCGGCATGGGGATCATCCCGACCACATTGGTCAATTCGCCGTCCTCGCACTGCAGCCGCAGCACGCAATAGCCGTTCTCCGCGTTATAAAACACCACTGCGTTCACGGTCCCCCGCAGCAGCTCCTGTTGCTGTCGCATTCTCTCTGCCCCAATCTATCGTTCTCATGCGGGAAAAAGCTTCCCAAAGCAAGATCTCATCCGCCAACCCCTGCCGCTGCAGCGCATCTAGCAGCGGCTGCTGCGCCGGGAGCAAGTCATCTGCCACGATGACCGTCCTTGCCCGGAGCAGGCCCATCTGCCGCAGCCAACGGCAGCAGCGCAGCTGCTGCTCCAGCCGCCCGGCATCTAGCTGCTTCGGGGCCAACACAAAATAGCCCGCCAGCGGCATCGGAAACAGCAGCTTCCGTTTGCACCATTGCAAAAAACCAACAAGCGCCGCAGCAAGCAGCACGCAGCAGGCGATCTTCCAGCCCATTGCATCACCCCGCTGCATCCTATGCGGCAGCAGGCCGCGCTGCTATCACTTTACTGCATTTGCAGCCAAAAAGCAAACCCCATTTGCTGCGCCGCAGGCGGAGGCGCACTATGGCCCCGGCAGAACGGCTTGCCCCTGCTGCAAAGCCTGCAAAAACCGCTGGTCCGCCGGGCAAAAGTCCGCAAGGCGCGCCTCCGCCGGGCGCAGCCAGCGCAGCGCATGGTGCTCCAGAGCCCGGGGTGTCTGCCCCGCCAGACAGGCGGGCAGGAAGGTCAGGTGGACCGTCACGTCCGGATACGCGTAGACCGTATCCCAAAGCGCGGCCCCAGGCTGTACCGTGATTGCCAACTCCTCCCGCAGCTCCCGCGCCAGGGCCTGGGCCAGGGTCTCGCCCGCCTCCAGCTTGCCGCCGGGAAATTCCCAGCACAGCCCCCTCGCCTTATGCGCCGGGCGCTGGCAGGCCAAAAAGGCCCCATCCTCCCGGTATAAAACCCCTGCGACAACCTCCAGCATCTGCGCCCCGTCCTCTCCGCAGCCTGGTTTCTGGCCAGGCGCTTTTTCTTTCATTATAAAAGGCCGCAGGCAGCCTGTCAACGCACGGTATAACCGGCCCGGCCTGGGCATACGTTCAAACCAGGAGGGATGCGCCATGTTTTCCTATGCCAGCGCCATGGCCGCGCTGCGTTCCCTGCAGCGCCGCTACGCTTTTATTGCCTGCCGCCCCATCGGCACAACGGAATACGGCCGGGAGCTCACCCACGTCCGCATCGGCTGCGGCCGCCGCCGGGTCCTTCTGACGGCGGCGCATCATGCCAATGAGTGGATCACAGCGCTGGTGCTGCTGGCATTCTTGGAGGACTACGCCGCCGCATTCGCCGCCGGGCAGCCGCTCTGGGGCATCCCGACCCGCATGCTGTACCGGGAGGTCACGCTTTCCGTCGTCCCGCTGGTCAATCCCGACGGGGTGGACCTTGTCACCGGCGCAGTCTGTCCGGCCTCCCGGCAGTACAGCCGCGCCCGGGCTATTGCTGCTGCGTTCCCGCAGACCCCGTTCCCGTCCGGCTGGAAGGCCAACGCCTGCGGCGTCGATCTCAACCTGAATTATCCCGCGGGCTTTGCCCAGGCGGTGCAGATCAAGCGCGCCCTGGGCTTTGACCGCCCCGCGCCGTGCAATTGGCCGGGCCGCACCCCGCTGGACCAGCGGGAGACCGCCGCCCTGGCCGCGCTGACGGAGAAGCTCAGCCCCCATTGCACCGTGGCCCTCCACACCCAGGGCCAGGAGATCTATTGGCGCTATGGCGATTATGCAGACCCGGCAGCCCAAGCCCTGGGGGAGCAAATGGCAGACGCCAGCGGCTATTCCCTGACGCACCCCGCCCCCGGCAGTGCCAACGCCGGCTTCAAGGATTGGTTCATCGCCCGCTTTGCCCGCCCCGGCTTTACCGTCGAGGCAGGGCTGGGCCAAAATCCCCTGCCGCTGACGCAGCTGCCGGAGATCTATCATCAAGTGCTGCCGATTTTATGCCTGGCCATGACAGGTGGATAAACAAATGACTGCCCCGGCAGGCCGGTTTTGACTGGCCTGCCGGGGCAGCATATTGCTTCAGCAATAGAAATCTTTGATTTTCTTTGCGCGGCTGGGGTGCCGCAGCTTGCGGATGGCCTTATTCTCGATCTGGCGGATCCGCTCTCTCGTCACGCCAAAGATCTGGCCAACCTCTTCCAGCGTATGAGTACGGCCGTCGTACATGCCAAAGCGCATCCGGAGCACATCCGCCTCCCGGTCCGTCAGCGTCCCCAATATTTCGGACAGGGCCTCGGAGAGCAGCGTGTTGGACGTGGCATCGGCGGGGCCGGGGGTGTTATCATCCTCGACGAAGGAGCCGATGGTCGTATCCTCCTCATCGCCAACGGGCATGTCCAGGGAGATGGTATCCGCCGCAGTCCGGTTGGCCTCGATGATCTTCTCAATGGGCAGATTCAGCTCCGCCGCAATCTCCTCCAAGGTCGGCTCACGGCCCAGCTCCTGGACCAGCTTGCGGTTGCAGCGGGTCGCCTTGTTGATGACCTCTACCATATGCACCGGCACGCGGATCGTTCTGGCTTGGTCGGCCAGTGCCCGGGTGATGGCCTGGCGGATCCACCAGGTGGCATATGTAGAGAATTTGTTTCCCTTTGTATAGTCAAACTTGTCCACCGCGCGGATGAGGCCGGTGTTGCCCTCCTGAATAAGATCCAGAATATGCAGACCCCGCCCGGAGTATTTCTTCGCAATGGAAACGACCAGGCGCAGGTTGGCCTCGGTCAGCTTGTCCTTGGCTTTCTTATCCCCTTCGGAGATGCGTTTGGCCAGCTCGATCTCTTCGTCCGCCGTCAGAAGCTTGACCTGGCCGATCTCCTTCAGGTACATCCGGACCGGGTCGTCCAGATTGTACTCTGCGGCCAGCTCCACCGGGTCAACCAGCGGTTCCTCTTCCGTCTGGGAGAGATCGATGGCATCTGTTAAACGGTCCTCAATATCCAATTCCGCTTCATTGCCCAGCAGCTGGATGCCCATGGATTCAAGCATTTCATAAATCTGTTCAATTTTCTCTACAGAAAGATCCAGCTTTTCCAGTTCTGCGGTCAATTCGGTGATCGGCAGTGTCCCGTCCTTGCGGCCGCGGGCAATGAGTGCCTGCAGCGGCACGCGAATTTCGTCGTTCATCTTGTTGTTTTTCTTTGTGGCAGCCATTTTGCACACCCTTGTTCCAGCATTATGCGCAAAAATACTGAATTTGCGCATCTGATTTATTATATACCCGTTTTTCCCCCTTGGCAATACTTTTTTCGTAATTTTTTGTATCTTCCTGTCCTCCCGCAAAACTTAGGGCGAGGGAGCCCCGGTTTTAGGGCTCAGAACGCCCAAGTGCCGTCGCGGAAAATGGGAACGACCCGGCCGTCTTCTGTGTGGGCGTCAATGGAAAGGTCGGCAGAGCCGATCATGAAATCCTCGTGGATCATGGAATCGTTGACGCCCATGGCGCGGCACTCGGCCAGCGTATGCTGCTCGTAATCGCGGATGGTATCGGCAAAGCCCATCCCCAGAGCCAGATGGCAGGCAGCATTTTCATCAAAAAGGGTGTTATAAAACAGCAGCCCGCTCTGGCGGATCGGCGAGTCATAGGGCACCAGGGCACATTCGCCCAGATACGCCGCGCCTTCGTCCATGCCGACCAGCGTTCGCAGCAGCTCCTCATTTTTCTCCGCATGCAGCTCGACGACCTTGCCGCCGGCAAACCGAAGCCAGAAGCCCTCGATCAGCTGCCCCTGGTAGGACAGAGGCATCGTGGCATGGACAATTCCCTCTGCTTCGCCGCGCTTGGGGGAGATAAAGCACTCCTCGGTAGGGATATTTGCATTGAAGAAAATGCCCTTGCGATCCGTGTCGCTGCCGCCCTTAAACTCCGCCTCCGGGATCATGCCGACACGCAGGTCCGTCCCGTTGCTGCTATGGTATTCCAGCGTGCGAATCTTCAGGGCGTTGAGGTAATCACAGCGGCGGTGCAGGTCGTCATTATGCGCCTGCCAAGCCGTCAGCGGATCATCCGTTACACGGCTAGCCGCCAGAATCGCCTCCCACAGGGCCTCAACAGCCTGGGCCTTAGAGCGCTCCGGGAACAGCTTTTTCGCCCAGGCGACACCTGGCACTGCGGCGATGCACCACTGGTAGTAATTTTCCATCTTATCCCGATAGGGCTTGATGATCGCATTGCGCTTCTGGATCGCCTTGGCCTGCTTGGCATGGTTGACGCCCTTAAGCCCGTCCGGATCCTCCGAGAGGAGATAAATACGGCAGGGCAAGCGGTCAACATAGTGCTGCAGCTTGGCCTCCTCCCAGGCTTCGACCGTCGACAGAGTCTTTTCCGACTGGTAGCGCACATGGAGCTTCTGCAGCTTTTGGTGCGCCCATTCTACCGCGACCTTCCCGGCCCCGGCGCGGTAGCACTCCTCGACCAGCATTGTGACAAACTCCGGCTGGTCCAGCTCCGCCTGGATTACGACCTCCTGGCCCTTTTGAATATTGACGCCGGTGCGGGCGATCAGCTTGGCATAGCTGCGCAGTACCGTTTTTTTCATAGCGATTTCCTTTCTGCCAGCAGCTTTGGCGCGGCATTTTGATAATTGATATATTGATAGGTGACGCCGTTCTCCTCCTGCAGCGGCGAGCGCTCTACCACAGACCACTGGGGCAGCGCGTCAAGGTCCGGGAAGAACCGGTCCGCCGGGGGGGAGAGAAACGTTTTCGTCACATAGGCCATGCTGCAATAATCCAGCAGCGCCGCATAAACACTGGCGCCGCCGATGACGCACAGGCTGCCGTCCGGCAGCGCCCGGGCCGCCTGCAGCAGCGCCGGAAGATCCGAGAACACCCGGGCGCCGGGCACTTGAAATGCCGGGTCCCGGGAGAGGATAAAATTCTCCCGCCCTGGCAGCGGCCTGCCGCCAGGGAACGTCGCCAGGGTGCGGCGGCCCAGGATCACCGTCTTGCCGATGGTCAGCTGGCGAAAGCGCCGGAGATCCCCCGGCAGGGAGACCAGCAGCTGATTTTCCCGGCCGATGCCCCAATCCTGCGTCACATTGACGACCAGGCTCATGCCATTTTTCTGCTCCATCTCCGCAACCTCAGATCGCCACAGGAATCTTTTCGTCAAATGGGCACGGATTATAGCCGTCAAAGTGGAAGCTGTCAACGGTAAACGCATAGAAATCCGTCACCGCCGGGTCCATCCGGAATTGGGGCGCGGAGCGCGCTTCGTTCTGGAGCATCCTCTCCACCAGCGGGATATGCCGGTCATAGATATGGCAGTCGGCGATAACATGCACCAGCTCCCCGGCCTGCAGGCCGGAGACCTGGGCCATCATATGCACCAGGGCGGCATACTGGACAACATTCCAGTTATTGGCCGTCAGGATGTCCTGAGATCGCTGATTCAAAATAGCGTTGAGCCGGTCACCCGTCACGTTAAAAGTCATGCTGTAGGCGCACGGTTCCAGCCCCATCTCCATAAGGTCGTCGAATTTATAGATATTGGTCATGATCCGGCGTGAATACGGCGTGTGTTTCAGCTGCCAGAGGACATTGTCCACCTGATCCATTTCACCCTGCGCGAATTGATATTTCTTCGCCATCTGATAGCCGTATGCCTTGCCGATGGAACCGTCTTCATCCGCCCATTCATCCCAGATATGACTGGATAGATCTTTGATATTATTTGATTTTTTCTGCCAGATCCACAGCATTTCATCCACCGCGGATTTGATTGCAGTCGGGCGCAGTGTCAGTGCCGGGAATTCCTCCTGCAGATCATAACGGTTCACGATACCG
>ERZ827520.2830-NODE-2830-length-15283-cov-2.830641_pt1 | contig 15283 bp, 16 predicted proteins | sample MGYA00519581_ERZ827520 | MGnify/ENA primary metagenome ERZ827520 (study PRJEB31778, sample SAMEA3449339) | human gut metagenome | biome: human gut; feature: human-associated habitat; material: faeces | place: United Kingdom | collected 2010/2012 ...
TTCTCAACCTTCTTTCTTGGAATTCCTTATATTTGAATTATACAGGAAGCTCCTTGTTATTATTAAGCTCAATGAGAGTAGATGAGCTGTCCGCTGGGAACATTACCATATCCCATCCAGAATGAACGTACTCCACTGGAATCCTTCCCTTTTCTAACCATCCATTTTTATATACAATTCCTTCATTGTCTTTCGTTTTGTATATTTCTATACTTCCATCGACAGACACATTATTGTTTAGGTCGGACTCTAAGGAAGCAACAAAGGCTGGATAACACATTTCATCCAAATACCCCTCGCCTAAAACACAGCGTTTTGTTTCGCCGTTAATTTCGACATCATCAATCCATCCATTTACAAAATGCCCAACTGTGGTCGCATTCTCAAACACTGGCATATCATTAATAATTCCAGTTTCACCATGATCTGAAATAATAGTTCTTTCATCGTCAATAAAAGAAACCCTTACAGACATATCTTTGATGCTATCTAGTTGTTTTTTGGCGTATTCCTCTAAAAAGGTTATTCCGTTTTTGTTGTATTTCGTTCCTACATCATCTACTACACACTCTGGAGGTTGTAACTCATACAAAGTTGCGGTAAATTTTCTTCGACCGTTTTTGTATTTCTTTGATGACAGTTCAAACTTTGCCATAAATTACCTCCTTTAAAATTTTTATAAAAATAAAAAGCCACTAAAAAGTGACTTTTCATTGCATAAATAAAGATTATTTTGTTGATGGTTTTGGTGTTCCATTACTGTTATTTGTTTTTGAAACAATTGTATTTTCATTTGTAGGATTTTCTATCGCAGGTCTTCCTGTATCTTTTATATCTTTGCTGCTCATTGTAAATGATGTCTGATGAGGTTTATACTTCTCAAATAATTCTTGTTCAATTTCATCATCCAATACCGCTAGATATGCTTCTACATCTACCCCGGCACTTGCAATCAAAAAACTTAAAGAACCGGATGCTTCCGTATATAAAGTTTTCATCATTTCAAAGAAACTTTTTCGATTTACAAAAGAAGTAGGAAAGTAGTATATCTCTATTTTGTTTTTGCTATCCTGAATTATATTTTTGTTAATAACATAATTTAATTCATCCTGCCACTCAGAAACCCATGTGTAAATTTGTGCATTTATCATTTCAAGATTATTAATTCCTGCTGAGAAATTTCCAGTTGTCATAGCTCCAATCAAAGAAGCACATATTCCTAAATCCAAAGATATTTGATTATTCAAGTCTGACTCATTTTTCTCATCAAAGATGTCAGTCGAAACATCAATTGAATCTATCTTTGTCCCAGATGCAACACTAAAGAAGCTAATACCGCCTCGACTATTCTTATTCATAATCGCACTTTTTACAGTATTGTGTTGATTTTCCTGCTGCATTTTAGTTAAAGAACAACTTCCTTTATCTTTTCCTTCTGGAAATGTTTCGTAAATAACTCGGTTGTTAATTTCATCAAGAACGTTTCGCTTTGTATCTGTAAAATAGTCTTTATATAAAACATCAGACAGCGCCGAAATTATCAAACTGCGCCCCCAAGGTTCGTTGTCTTTGCACTTTATCTTACGGCACATAGTTTTGTCATTATTTAACACGACCCAATCACCATGAACCACAGGACTTTTTTTGCGTTTATTATATGCATCTACAATTTCTACAGGATACTTTCTCAATTTTCTATCCAATGTATCGCCTGTAAAATCATCAAAATATCTTAGATTAAATGCAAGAACATAACGTCCATTTTTTTTACCTACAATTTTTGTATATTCCCACGGAAGGGTAATAATTGTAGCATTAACACCAGCTTCATTTATCTCAACAATATTTTCAACATCATAATCAGTCATAAATTTGTCAAACACCGAATTCTTTTTCTTTGTTTCAAAATAAAAGAAAGCAATTCCATCGGTCATTTCTGTAAACAAAGCATTTCGTATAAATTGTTTATCACGGACAGACTCAAGAGTTGCTTTCATCAAATCTTTATTCTTTTTAGTTTTTTTATTTGTTTTCTTTGACTTATTGATTAGCACTCGATCCAAACATGGAAGTGCTGTCATATAATCTATAGAATTTGATACAATTCCATTTTTTGTGTAAACAAAATTTGATAATCTGATTGCTATATCATGATTTAGAATCGGATTTCTTAATACATTGTCAATTTCTGCTTTTGAAAAATAATTATAAACTCCACATGAGAATATAGAATTAAATATATCTTCAAAACCACTTGAGGAATGATACGAATTAAATTCAAATATAGAATCAGTTTTATTTGGAGTAGGAGAGGATTGCTTGTTTGTCTCAACTACATTGTTTAATTTTATTTCTTCCGACATGTTCTCTCCTTTCATTTAATTGATAAGACATGAAAATTCGTAATCCGATGAAGAACTAGATTCGTCAAGTTCTAGTTGGTCAATAAAATAAGAACCATAGGAACAACTTGTATATCTATCCTTTCGATTCTTTCCTTTTTCCTGTATTTTTATAATACCCGTTTGTGGCATTTTTTCATATTGTAATTCAGCACATTCTCCAATCATTGCTTGAGTTTCTAAAAATGGTTTTTCAAAATTTATTTGATCATCCACATCGATAGCTTGGAGATATTCCTTATTATTTGGCAAAATAGTCTCCTTAGCTGTATTGTAATTAACAAGAAAATCTATTTTGTTTTCTATAAGATTTTTTCTAAAAGCAATTGCAATATCGCTATTCAATGCTTGAGTAGCATTTATAGCATAGATACACGACTTTGCATTCGGATCAGAACAAACTTTTGCATAATCATCATTATTCATACACTTTAATGGTTCATATTCAACACCTCGTTCAGTATCATATAGAATTTTTTGAAGCGCATATAAAACTTGTAACAATTTGTTATCCTGTAGGTTTTTTATCCTACAGTTCTAATAATTTTATTCTTATTAGTTCAGCATACCTTTTTACCATAATTTAAAATAAATTCATTAAGTTGTGTGTTATTCGTATTTCTAAATCCATAAATTTTATGAAATTTATAATGACAATCTTTACATAAACATATTCCATTATCTACATCATATCTTTTATCAATATAATCTGCAAAGTTCATAATATGATGTACATTTAATGGCACATTTTTTCTCTCACAACATTGACATGTATATCTATCACGTTTTAATACCTTATCATGCCAATCTTTATATTGATATGTGCTTCTAAACATACCATTTCTTTCTGCGCCGCCTTTCCAAGAAGGATTAGCTTCTCCTTTTTGATGTGTTATGTTTAATTGTGGCATATATTCAATACCAAAGTTTTTTAAACAATATTCTTTCATATATTTTTTATATTCATCTGTTTGTGTATATACTTCACATCCATATTTTTGAATATTTATCTTTTTTATTTTGTCTTTAATAATTTCTGATTTCGCTGGATTATCTACACCATATCTTTGTAAATTTGTTTTTGAAATTTTTTCTTTAACATCGTGTAGTTGAAACACATTATCACAATTATATATTTTTTGATTTGATTCTATTGTTTTTAATGTTTTGCATCTTGTACAAGTGTCTTTTGTGTATTGTAGAATTTAAATTTTCTCTTAAATAATTATACCAACGTTTCTTATATATTTTGCCACAATAATCACATTGTACTTGAACGTATACGTTACTTCCTTTTGTCAAATCATTTACATCTACAATAAATTCATAATTCATTTTTGTAAACGTATATCCTAAATGAACATAATGTTTTTTAATTTTTGGATTCCATTTAACTATAACTGTTTTGCTTAATAGCATATTTAACCTCTACTCTTTTGGGTAAAATAAAAGAGACGTTAAAACGTCTCTAAATAAGTAAGAGTGGTCGGTAATTATCCAACAAATCTCTTTATTTTAAATTTTAGGTAGAGCGACCTCTTGGGAAGATTATATTCTATAGTAATAGTTTCACTTCCTATGCGTTGCCTGTGACCATGTTTTTAAACATAGCCTTCCAGTCGGATTGCCGTTTCAGGTTTCCCGTTTTCTTTCGCTCTTTAATTACTTTTATATTTCTATAAAAGAGGGCAACAAGTTTACCCCCGTTGCGGGTATCAATTACAATATAATCTGCGTTGAAATCTTCATATAATTGCCTGATACGAATTGCTTGTAATGTAGTGTCTCCAATTTGGTTTGATTCGATATATGGATACTGCCTTCTATAACCTCGCTTCACTTCAGTTTCATTTGTATCATTTACAAATGTTAATGTTTCAGGTATTCCCCTGATACAAGAATAAACAGAATTATCATTCTGACTTCCTGCCACAAATGCAATATCGTTAGAAATTATTCTTATTTCATTATCCAATTTTGGAATGTTAAATTTATTTTTCTTTCCGGATTTGAAATCAATGGACGACTGAGGATAGAACACATGTTTAGATACTTGTCTATTTAAAAGCATGGAATATGTAAAATATGACGATAGAGAGTCTTTTACTTTTAGATTTAAAAATTCGATTTTCCATGTTACAGGATCTTGCTTTTTCTTTTCTTTAATAAGTTGTTCAATTGTTTTTAACTCATGTTTCAATGCAATGCTTTCATCAAAAGCTAACATAACTGCATGATTATGTTTTTTCATACCGTCAAGTGCTTGTGCTGCTATATCCCACATCCAATTGCCGTCATCGTACCAACTAGAAGTAATATAGATATCTACGGGTTGTTCTTTAAGTAATTTATTATCTTTATATTCCGGATTAAACATGTATTTAGGTTTGCGTGGTGTTTGGAATGGAGAGATTACAGAGTCTTCAACTTTTTTCTTTATTTGTCTTGTTTCTTCTCTACAAATTGCGTTTGAACGAAGACCGCGTGCATTTTCATTTGCAACGAAAACACTTATCTTAGAGCCGTTTCTAAATTTAACATATATATCATTATTCCTAGTCGAAAAATCTTCGATTTCTTTTCTTAATATAGGTGACCATTCGCAAAGTTCATCCATGATTTTTTCTGATACTATTAATTTCGCTTGCTTTTCTGTCGCCGCACCTATACGAAACTTTGTACCTTTATAAAGTAAACATCTTGCAACTGCATAAACTGCAACAATAAAGGATTTTGCATCATTACGACTTGCAATAATACAAATGAGATTTGATGTTCCCATTGCATAAATTGCTAATGCTTGATATTCATAAAGTTGTATTTTTAAATAATCAATTACAAACCGATGCACGTTTCTTCTAAAAAATGTTCCCCATGCAAGCACATGAAGAACATTTGTAGTGTTGCTTAAATAATGAGTAGATGGAAATTTTTTATAAAGATTTAATTGATTATGATCGGCATATTGAGCCAAATTACAATCATTCTTCTTCATATTCGTCTACCTCTGGAACAAAGTATTCTTTATCTCGAATATCTGTTCCTGTTTCCAAATTTATCATTGGTCTTGTTATATGTCTTTCAATATATTCGCCTAATTTGTCATAATCTTCATATAATGATTTATCTTTATAAAACTCTTCTGGAGTATAGTCGGAAATAAAACCTAATGTCATACAAAATGTTTCATCATTGCTTGCATCTTTTTCCTCTACTGTACGCAATCCCGCCTGTCTAAAAGTTTTAGCATATTGTTCCGTAAGTTTTGCATATTTTTCAGCATTACCCTCTTGAAGATTTTTTATCATTAGCATATTTAAACTACATAACGATTTTATAAAAATCTCTTGATTACTATCTGTATTCGGATTATTACGCTTAAGCAATCTGTAATGATCATCTAAATTTCTATAATCTGATTCAGTAAAACCGACTCCCCATCGATCAATGGCAGAAGCAGATACAGAACAATCTTCCGACTTAATCTGTTCTTTAGATTCGATAACTTCGTTTAATTTTTTTTCGTAGTTATATTTTAATGTATCAATATACGTTTTTCTTCCATTACAATTCAAGTTTTTCTTTGCGGCGTAATGACTAATTCGAGAACGATTTCTATGTCCACTATATGATTCCGTAGCCGCTGAAAGAGCATTTACATCATAATTCCAACCAGCTCTTTGACAAAAATCCTTAAATGCATGTTCTTCATTATTTGAATATAATGCTGTCATTTGATTGACATATGTATCTGTACATTCTTTACACCATGGAAGATATCCTCCGTTTGCTTGGAATAAGACATCATTACTTTTTTGAAAATAAGTATCTTGTCTTGTAAATCCTTTCCCACAACAAGAACATTTATATTTATGTTTATTTTCATCAAATGGAGTTGCTGAACGTGGTATGTTTATTTGCACATTTGTATCAATAATCGGAGGCGTATTTATATTTTCGATTATTTTTTCTTCCTTTGTTTTTGTATGTGCCAAAATTACACCTTCCTTTTCAACTAAAATTTATTTTTAAACGCTGCACACAGGATTTGAACCTGCAAGTCGCAATCGACCAACTGATTTCAAGTCAGTCCCCTCAGCCACCCGGACATGCAGCACAAACGACACCAGTGAGTCCCGACCTCACACATCCTCATAAGGATATCGGATTAGCAGTCCGATGCAATTGCCAATTCTGCCATAGTGTCAAAATGCGTGGAGTTGGAGTTGAACCTACAAAATTCTGATCCTAAGTCAGACGCATATTCCTATTCTGCTATACGGACAAAATAGTAGAAGGGGCTGTTATTTCACAGCCCCTTGATTTTGTATGTTTATTTTTGAAGTTGTAATTCTAATAATTACATATGTACCTATTTTTTATAATAGTTATGTTTGAATGCCCGAAAGTAATCTATTAATATTCTCAAATTTATTATCTATATATTTTTTAACATCAAGTTCGTAAGTTATTCCAATTTCACAATCGTTATTTGTATAAACTGTAATAACAGATCTTTCCGATATTTCCAGTTTTTTCAATTCGTTGATTAATTCAGAAGATGATTCGATTGTTGGCTCTACCTTCACATAAAAAACAGTTATCGGATTTTCGGTTACCATTTTATCAATAGTTTCTTGATCTTTCATTCCCCTCATAGGAGGGAAAAGAATTGTAATAGGTCTTTCATGGCAAATAAAAGGAAAACGATACTGTTTAAAAAATGATTCACCCTCATCTTCTGAGTTAAACACTAGGCTACTATCTGGTATATTATCGGAAATAGTTCCCTCTAATGATGAAAAATTACTCGCACCGACAAGATACCGAAATTGTATATTCCCAAACGTAAAAGCCTGACTCCCTTGCCATTCTAATTGCCCAGGACTATCAAACACCACTTCCCCAATATTTCGTATAATCCCTTCTTTTGTAATAATATCTCGGTACTTACCAACACTTCTTAAAGGTTCATCAAGCGATAGTTTTACAATTTGTTCTTCATATTTTTCATAGGGTATCTTTTGTTCGCCCAATATAACCATTAGTCTGCTTGTTGTATTATATATACCATTAGGAATACTTCTTTCAATAATTTCACCATTGGCTATAACCGAAATTAAAATGTATCTCGTTGTATTTTCTGTGGTAATAGTTATTGTTTCACCAATTTCTGCCGAGTCAACACGTATAATGTTGGTTCCAGATTGCGGTAGTTCTTCAGTCTGAGCAATGAATTGTTTTGTATCTACGCTGGGATTAATTACTTCCCGACCATATATGGTATACGTTGTATTGGGACAACACGGTATATATACAAATACTTCTGTGTCACTAACAATGATTTGATTTCCTTCAATGTTTCCGAATAAATAGTTATCTGTTAAATTGAATAAATTTCTTTTAACAACCTTAAGTTCTATATCATATTTCCCAGTTTCTTTGTTATATACGCCTACACTTTTCATCTCTTGTGGGTAATCGAGCCTTGGCGATGGTAGTCCTCCTGTATATGGCTCATATGTTGATGGACGAGTTCGATATTCAGAAAATTCAAGTTGAATTTTATTAGCTAGTGTGGGGATTGTAAGGCGCATATATCTTCTTTCTGTGATATCTAATACGATATATCCATTTTCAAAGTTTTCTTTATTTTCTAAAAAACTTTTATCAGAATTATACAAAGAAACCTTACACATACTAGCGTCTTGAGTATTTAAAGATATAATATAGTAACCTATTTTATCCATTAAAATATAATCGGTAACTTTTGTATCTGAATTTTCAACAATCTCTCCATTTCCATTGATCGATTTATTATCGAGCATTTGTATATTAGGATCGAATAAATTCTTTCCTATTGTAACTGTTTGTGTTGTATTACCATATATGGTAATTTCAGAAGTTTTCTGTTCAATGTTATCTGTAACATTAACAATATCAGTTCCTTTTACAGTATTGTTGATTGATTCCATGCATTTTTCTGAGATAACACATCAACATCTTTTGTTAATTTTTCAAGACTGTTTACAAGATTAGTAGTATCTTTTTGATTATTACTTTCCACATTTTTAATAAGAGAGTATAAGTATGCTTCTGTATTATTCATGATCTTATTCCTCCCCTTATAACTTTTTCCATCCAAAGGAAAATAACATATAAAGAATTAACTCGCCATCTTTATTACCAACTATACATGTGCTTCCGAATGGGGCATAATCAATTCCGCTAAACATTTCTTTTCCTTTTTCTTTTGTTGTTGGTAAGAAGTTTATTTCATCTTCTGTATCAACAGCAAATTCCATTACATTTGTATTATAGCTTTCTCCGATTTTTAAGAGCATTCCTGCCATTGTACGTCCTCCTTACCAAATAGTTTTGAATAGTATTTTTTAGATGAATAGATGATCAAACATAAACCTTCCGTATAAAAAATTATACATTTTAATTTTATTAATGTATTCCTCTGTTTCGTCAATTACATTCATTGCTTCGTTATCGTTAATATTTGTTTTGATTGTTACAGTATATTCACCATCTGATTCAGAAATTTCATTGTCTTCTTCAACATCAAAGGAGTAAACATTGTCGCTTTTTATGTAAGGAAGACATTTTGAATTAGCATCTCCTGATATATAAACAATAGTTCCGTTTACATTAAAATACTTGCCATCTCGTTTAAATTTTTCGCACCAAATACCAAGATTAGATATTGCAATTACATATTCATTATTATATAAATCATAATCAGGAGCACTAACATCTAATTCTTCAATATTCATTCCGCAAGCCAATCCCGCCGCCGCCGCGCCAGTGATTGAGCGAATATTATGCTTACCCAATACAGAAATATTGATGTCCTGAGAAATTCCCCCGGAGTGTTTTAGATTGACAATGCAACCAGCATCTGCATAATTTAAAAAATCTAATTTGTTATATTCACGCATAACAAAAGATACAAAGTGTTTAATATCTTTAAATTTTAAAGTTTTGATATCTTTCATAGAATATACCTCAATTACATGTCTTTATACTTTTTAGCAACCTTAAACACCAACTCATCATGTGCTGGCTTTACCCACTCTTTACCAGTTAGTGCAGATTTTCCACATCTTTCATCAATGTGCTTCACGGAAAATGCACCAAGATCTGCAAAAGTAATTTTGTCATCACTTTCTTTTAATGTGTCAACCACAACTTCTCCAAATGCTTTAATGATTTCTTCAACTTCCTTTGCATTGTAGACAGAAGAAGTTCTACTACAAATTTTCTTTGTTAATTCATTTTTTGTCATATATATTTACTAACCTCTTTATTGTATTTATTTTTTGAATACTCGCTACCAACAACAGCAGCATTCATGTGGAATCATATTATTTCTCGTGTTTGTTTTCCAAATTTCCACGTATCATCAGTTGGATTTTTTTAAATCATACGAAGTGATATGTATCATCCCTCCGTTCCGTCAAAGCAGGCTACCACATAGAAGAGTAGCCCTGTTATTGACAGATACATTGCCTTATATAATTTTTGTTTTATATAAAAGCACCTATCAAATTCCGTTCACATACGAGAGTTTGTTTTAATAAAGGGTGATAAGTGTTTTTATGTCTTGTATACTCACGACATATTTGTTACACTTTATTTCGTGAGGTTACTCACAGTCTAAGGTTATCAGTTTTCCCGAGGAATTTGTATTCTAAAAGGAAGGCAGGTGATGTGTATGTCGATGTTTTATTCCGATAAAACTCCCGTACACGTCCATGCTTATTGGCGTTTCCATCTGAATAGATGGGAATATGTCCGTAAGTATTGGCGCTCGCCAAGCGTTAAATACGCCACTGTAGCACACAGATGGATCGAACTCTCGTTTGATTTCAATTCTGAGTAGCTGATGACCTTATCTATGTCATTCCATTTTTATAAAGATAATTTCTAAGCGAAAGAGAGTAACAACAATATAATTCTACATTCATATATTTAACCTCTAATTCAAAATAATCTTATATGTCTCAGTCTGACCATATAATTTAAATTGCATTTTTAAACAGCATTACTATAACAAAAATAATAGCCTTTTGTAGATTTTAATTTACCATTTAAACACTGCGATATTCCGCTTTCACTTATATTATATAAATTTGCTATTTCATTTTGAGAAGTATATACTCCCATAAGAGTATGCTCTTTATTATAGACTTTTATATAATCCTTTTCGTGAAGTTGATCTATAAGCTTTTCATCAATAGTATTGTTGAAACTCCATAACATATCTTTATATGTTTTTAGTTTATGTAAAGATTTGCATGCTTTCAATATGGAAGATGGGTCGTACCCATCCTTAGAGGTGTCGTTTGCATTATTGTATTTTTTAATAAAATTTCCGTACAAGTCAAAACAATATACATTTCTATGTTTAACTTTAAAATTCATATAGTCTTTAATATTTAATGATTCATATTCAGATGGATATATCCAAATATAGCCCTTATACGTTTTTCTTATTTTTTTCAAACAACACCAAATACATGATTGTTCAATATTTAGTTCTCTAGCTGCACATCTGGCACTAGACCATATATTTATTATATTACAATTAAAATCTACTTGATAAATTTCGTCAGATTCAAATAAATGGTTTACTATATTCTTTTTGCGATTTATAATCTTTTCTTCATCGGAAATATTTAATTTTCTTGATGATATTTTACCCCTTGTTTCTATCGGCATAGGCATTTTATTATTCGTTGATCCGCCTCTATCGTTATTATAGCCATTATTATATGAATCGTAAAAATCAATAAAATATATTTCATTTTCATCTAATAATTCTGTTGGACATTCACAAATAATTTCAAACTTAAAACTTTCTTCTCCATATTTATTCCACGCTCTTTGTAAATGTTTATTGTTATGATGATTATTATTTAACTTCGACTTGTGCTGAGAAATCCTGTCACGCATATGTCTAGATTGCCCAATATATCGTTTATTATTTTTAATATTATGAATACAATAAATACCACTACTATTAACTTTTCTTTTTGTGTTTTTATTCGTACATGACCTAGAGCAATATTTGCGTTCAAGTGCTTTATGCAAAGGTTGAACGCCATCATATTCTATGATCTTGCCACAGGATAAACAATAACATGGATTGTCATAATAGTATTTAATCTTTTCACTTTTCTTCATTTATTGTCCTTTCTTGTACTTTTTAAAAATTTTAATTATTAAAAAAGCTAGTGTCTTTCAACACTAGCCATATCATTCTTAAACTTTTCGGTTTCTTCAAAGATAAATATTGTTTTATTTTTATTCTTTTTATCAGCCTTAATATCATAGATGGGATTTCCTAATTTTAATAAATATCTTGCGACACCAGCTGTAAATATTGATTTATATTTCAATATTATTTTGTCCTTTCTAATTCAATTTCAATATATATTCACAGATTTTTCCATTAGTTTGTTCAAACACCAATAGTTTTGCAGAAGCATTAGCAGTTTTGCGTAAAGACAGAGAATAATCGTCTACCCCAATAATAGACCCAACATTTATAACTTCACTATTAATACCAATTTCTTCTGTCTTATTGTGATGTAAGTGTCCTGCTAATAGATACTGGATTGGAACATTATAAATTCTTGAAAAGTCATCAATAGCAATTTTCATATTTTTCACTTCTCCATGTATTCCTAAAATAGTATTACAAGCCACCTGAGCGTAAATAAATCCAGTTGGATTTTCTATATAGGAAAAATTGGGGTTATTCTTTAATCGAGTTTTAACAAATTCTGAAACAATCTTACCCATATTATCTTCTGTAAAAGTATTCTTTGGTTGTCCAATCATGCGAAGTTCTGAATGATTACCATTAACTGACTGGTATTTAACTCGCACATATTTTGTTAGCTCATTTAACCAATTAGAAATAAAATTAGCATATTCAATTGTTCCATCGACAACACCATATCTAAGTTTCATCAACTGCGAAACCCTTAGGATACCATCATTGAAATCTCCCATATTGAATACATGTAGAGTATCAATATTCTCTTTTTGTATAATTTCTATTGTTTGATTAAGCAAATGCCACATTCTTCTTTTAAATATTTCAGGACTATAGGAATTGATAATATCACCAAATAACCCTTTTAATTCATATTCAACACCAAAATGTTCATCTCCATACACGAGAACAAAACCACGAGAATTGTGTTTGGGTTTAATATAATCAGGAATATTCACAGGTGATAGAGAAGTAATAGCGTCACAAATCTTTTCTGTAATCAATTCGTCTCTAGCCTCTTCTCGTAACCAACGACTATATTCTAACTTTTCTGTTTGGAGTTTTACTTTTGCCTTTTCTAACTCACGCTTCTGTAATTGAAGCTCTTTGAAATATTCTTCATCGCCAAATCTATTAAACACACCGGCTTCATAAAAATCTCTTGCATACTTTACAGCTTTTCTATACGCAGACTCGTCTCTATATTGAGTATCATCGTCTTTGAACAATTCCTTATTTACAAACGGAGTAATTTCAGTCCAATTTTTATATTTTCCTGATTTAATAAGACTATCCATTCTCCAAATGTAAGAGTGGTAGTTTTCATTTTCTAATTTTGTAAAATCAGTTATAATCACACACCGCCTTTACTCGTCTTCATCGGAATTGTCTTCCGGCATATCTAATTCTTCTTCATTTTTTATATCAACGCTCAGGGAAATTTCACACCCATCATATTCACTAAGAAGAGTGGAGAGTTTTTTATCCTCTCCATTAATTTCAATTGTCATATTTGACAAGTCAAGCATTCCACATGCTTTGAGCTTTTTCGTTGTAGTTACCTTAAAGCTAAATGCTGCCATATAAAATTTTCCTTTCATTCTAAAAAATTACAACTAAAAAAAGACCCAACGTAGTACGCATCGTAGAGGGGCGTGTTGGATTCTGTTATCATTTATTTATTTTTACGAGATAGAAGAGCAGTTGTTACTCTTCGTCTTCATATTCATCATCAAAATCTTCCTTTTGATTATATTGAAATCCAAATGCATAGGTTTCAGATTCTATACCATCTTCCTCTTGCAGTTCTTTTAACTTTTTGTTTCCTTTGAGTACAAGTTTACTTGGAAGAATTTTAAAATACTCTATCCAAGATAAAAGTACATTTGTAAATTCTTCTATCACAGGAATAAGCAGCATATATGACAGTATTCCTAAAATAAAAGCCATAATTGTTTTATTATTTTTATTATTCATAAGCAATTACCTGCTTCTTTATAATTTAATTTTCGTTCCCTTATTTACAATTACTATGAACATTCTTTTAATAATAGATGGTTGTTTATGGTATTTTCATCAATTATATCTTTATTAGACATGTCGAATCTAAATTCACCAAAATATTTAATTTCAGCATCCTTTCTTGCTTTAATCGCATCTTCAATATTCTCAAATCTTCCAAGTATAATGGATTTTCTTTCTGTTTTTATTGAGGATACCCATTTATTATTTTCTCTTTTAACTCCAACGATTCCAGAGGATTTAGAAGCCATATATGAAAAATCTTTATTTCGTGCATTTTCCGTTGTAGTAGCTCTTCTTAGATTAGATTTTCTACAATCGTAACGTACTAAATTTTTATGATCAACATTTATGTCTTCTCTATCTTTAATGTCTAAAACAACACGATGTAAGCGGACAATTTTGGTTGTATATATATCTTTTTCTAGTGAATGTGCGCATACATAACGACCATCATACCACCATGAATAATCTTTTATTTTATCATAGTCTTCTTTGTCAAAATAGAAAAATGTTCCGTTGCTGCAATAACCTATTCCAAAATCATATGTATCTAAATCATATTCGCAATATTTTTTCCTATTTCATAACGTGAGTCTTTATAAAAACAACCACACGATTTGACACCATACGGAGTAATTAAAGCATATCGAGAATAGTAACACAACTCACCGCACTCACATAAACATTCCCAAAGTTTTGCACCGTTGTCTGCTTGCCGAGTGCTCCTAATATCCGTTTCTCTTAAAACTGTAAGTCTTCCAAATTTTAAACCAGTTATATCTTTTGGATATTTTTCTCTTGTTATTTTTGCTTTCTCTTTTGCCTCTTTTGAATTTCTGGCACAACCGCAAGAAACGGTTCCATTTTTCTTTCTTGTCAGTGCAGTAGATTGTATTGATTTAATATTACCACAGTCACATTTGCAAATCCAATACACTTTGCCGTTACCAGTTCTTTCTTTATCAACATAAAGAACTGTTAGTTTACCAAAACGTTTTCCGGTTAAATCATTTCTCATTAAAGCTTTAGCCATAAACAATCACCTTGTCCTTTCGTTGTATTTTCAGTGAATATAAAAACTGACTACCAATTATTCAGTAGTCAGTCTTTTTAAATCGTTCTTAAATTTATCTGTATCTTCAAAATAGAAGACTGTTGCATTTTGTAGCGTTTTATTTTTTTGCAAGTCAATTATCGGATTTCCGCATTTCAATAATTGTTTTGCTAGAAAACTGTTGAAAATAGATTTTACTTTTATCTTTAAACACCCTTTCTAATCTAATAAATCTGCCATAGCGGCAGTTTCACTTCGCTCAGTTTTTTGCAGTTGAACGTATCCAAACTTATCGTGTCCTACTAATTTTTGAACAACAGACAATAATCCATTATTCATTCTAAATAAAGCAGAGTCAGTTTGTTTGAAATCTCCATTCATCCATAGTGACGATCCGTCTCCAACACGACCAATCAATAGTTGAACATGCTCTTTTGTAAGATTTTCAGCTTCACTTACATAAATAATAGTATTTTTAATATCTCGACCTCTCATATATGCAAGATGCTC
>ERZ827520.2837-NODE-2837-length-15251-cov-4.207818_pt1 | contig 15251 bp, 13 predicted proteins | sample MGYA00519581_ERZ827520 | MGnify/ENA primary metagenome ERZ827520 (study PRJEB31778, sample SAMEA3449339) | human gut metagenome | biome: human gut; feature: human-associated habitat; material: faeces | place: United Kingdom | collected 2010/2012 ...
GCTGCTTGAACAAATTTTATTTCAATTTCTTGTCTAACTTTTTGGGGTCACTTCAGGAAAAGCCCGTCGGTGTTTTTGTATGTCTTTTTCCCTAATTTAGCCCGAAAAAGGCAAGGATACCGTTGTAAATCCCCCGCGCGAACAGGCCGGGATTCTGAGAGAGCAGCCGGGCGTCCCCCACGTTGGTGAGGTATCCCATTTCCACCAGTGCGGCCGGCATGGACGTACGGCGGAGTACGAACAGGCCGGGATTGATCCGGACGCCCCGATTGGCCAGCCCGGTCGCGTCGTGGAGCCCGACCAGAATCTGTTCCCCCAGTGCATAGGCGGGGGAGGAGGCGCTGTAAACGTATACTTCGCTGCCGCTTGCGCTGGTGTTTTCGCTTGCGTTGCAGTGCAGGCTGATAAAATATTGCGCGCCCCAGCTGTTCGCCGCGTTAACCCGGGCGGCCAGACTGCTGGCGTTGCTGGTGCCGAGCTGCTCCGTAGGGGAATTGCGGGAAAGCCGGACTTCAAAATTCGGATTTGCACGCAGCAGGTCGGCGAGCAGCACGCCTACCTCGTACGTCACGTCCTGTTCCCGTACGCCGTTGGCCTCGGCTCCGGCGTTGGGGTTCTGCGGATTATGTCCCTGGTCGATGAATATTTTAATCATGTGGATTCCTTCCTTTCATAAAGAGTTTTTCCTGCTATCCTATGCGGCGGGGGAGAAGAACGATTATGGGAAATATAGGACGGCGGTCGCTTTCCGGATAAAACAGCGGTGCAAAACCGGGACAATCCATAATAAAAAGGGAGCGCAGCCGTCAGCCGTGCTCCAATAGAGAAAAGAGGATAGAGAAAAAGGAAGAGAAAGGAAGAAAAATGAAGAATTTATAAAAACCCCGGTTGGGAGAATCGTTGGTCTGCCTTCCGGCAGTGGATCATCCGTTTGAACGTTGTTCTCTCTGGATGACGTCTATAGTATACGGGGCGATTATGTCCTGCGCTTAAAAAAATCGAGAAAAAAACGTTAACCTCTTTTAAAGGATTTATGAACGCCGGCGGCTTCGAAAAAAATCAGCGCAGCCGACCGGCTGCGCTGAAAGGAGGGAGAAAAGGAGGATAGTGGGAGAGTAGGATAATGGGAAAAGAGGAGAAAGGAAGGAAAAAATAGAAAATGAAAAAAGCAGGGTGTCGTCCAGTGGTATCGCCTTTGAACGACATTTACAGAATACTGGGGAAATATGTCCGTCGTATGACGCCCTCCGAAAGTTTTTATAAAGGCTTCCTTAAGAAAAGCCAAAGAGACGGCAGAGCCGGTACAGCCAGCACAAGGATAAAAGGAGGGGAGAGAGGGGATAGAGCGGAGAAGGGGGAATGGAAAGATGGAAAAGAGGAAAACAGACAATGAAAAAAGCCGGCGTCAGCCGGCCTTTTTCACTGCCTGCACGGCGGAGAGCCGTGCTGTTCAAGAGAAGAAATGAAGAAATAAAGAAGAAAGAGAGAGAAAAATAATGAAAAAAAGAGGAGGATGAGCCCCAAAACGGTGGGAGAACCGTTCGGGAACATCTTCAGTATATCCGTGAATTGTGTCGATTCTATGAAAACGGCGGGAAGGTTTTATAAACAAAACGGCGGAAAGGCAATGCCGGAATGCTTTGTAATGAACCGGAATGAGAAAAAGCAAGCAGGGAGAGAAAGGCCGTGCTTTCTCTCCCTGCTCATTGTCTGTGGATCAACAGGCCGCTTATTCTTCGAGCATTTTCCGGCACTGCTCTTCCAGCCAGCCAATCATGGCCGTCCGCCCCTCTTCATCCAGCGGGAATTCCGCCGTCTCGAGGCGCTCGCTTTTTTCATAGCAATAGGGTCCACGCCAGATGTGGACGGTCAGCGCTTCTCCCGGCTGGATCAGGAAACGAAACAGGCCGCGGCTTCCTGTAAACGGATTCTTGCTGCGGAAAAAGAGCAGGGGGGGGATATCGAACATGGAAAAACATCCTTTCCTGGAGAGATTCAGCGCCCGGCGAAAGGGCGCGGCGCCTATTGGCCGCCGGTAACACCCCCAGTATACACCAAATCCGGGTCGATGACCAGTCCGCCGCGAAAAACGGTCCGGGCAGGGCGGAAAGCGCCGCCTGCCCGGACCGTTCTTTACGGAGCTATTCCAGCTCAAACGCGCCGGTATAAAGCTGGTAATATTCGCCCTTCTGGGCAATGAGCTGTTCGTGCGTGCCCCGTTCAATCACCCGGCCGAGATCCAGAACCAGAATCACGTCGGAGTTCTGCACGGTGGACAGGCGGTGGGCGATCACAAAAACCGTCCGCCCTTCCATCAGGGAATCCATGCCTTTCTGTACCAGGGCTTCGGTACGGGTGTCGATGCTGGAGGTCGCCTCGTCCAGAATCATCACCGGCGGGTCGGCCACGGCCGCCCGGGCGATGGAAAGCAGCTGCCGCTGTCCCTGGGAGAGCCGTCCGCCGTCCCCGGTCAGCACGGTCTGGTAGCCCTCCGGCAGGCGGCAGATGAAATCGTCCGCGTTAGCCCGTCGGGCGGCCTCTATAACCTCCCCGTCGGTCGCTTCCAGCCGGCCGTATCGGATGTTTTCCATCACCGTACCGGTGAACAGGTTCACATCCTGAAGCACGATGCCAAGGGACCGGCGAAGGTCGCTTTTCCGAATCTTGTTGATGTTGATGCCGTCATACCGGATTTTCCCGTCCGCGATGTCGTAGAACCGGTTGATAAGGTTAGTGATGGTGGTTTTGCCCGCGCCGGTCGCGCCGACAAAGGCGACCTTCTGCCCCGGCTGGGCGTACAGGGTGACGTTGTGGAGGACGGTCTTTCCCTCCTCATAGGCGAAATCCACGTCGTAAAAGCGAACGTCCCCTGTCAAGCGGGTATAGGTGACGGTGCCGTCCTCGTGGGGATGCCTCCAGGCCCACAGACCGGTTCGTTCGGCGGTTTCCCTCAGTTCGCCGCCCTCGTACTTCGCGTTGACCAGGGTGACGTAGCCCTCATCCTGCTCCGGTTCCTCGTCCATCAGGCGGAAGATGCGCTCCGCGCCTGCGAGAGCCATCACCACCGAATTCAGCTGCTGGGATATCTGGCTGATCGGATTGGTAAAGCTGCGGCTTAGCTGGAGGAAGGCGGCGATCGCGCCGAGGGTCAGCCCGCCGATCCCGTTGGTAGCGAGAACACCGCCCACAACAGCGAGCAGGACATATTGGAGATGCCCGAGGTTGTTGTTGATCGGGCCGAGAATATTGGCGAAGGTATTGGCTTCGGCGGCATATCCGCACAGCTCGTCGTTCCGCTTTTCAAATTCCGCCTTGGAGGATTCCTCATGGCAGAAGACCTTGACCACCTTCTGACCGTGGATCATTTCCTCGATGTAGCCGTTGACCGAGCCGAGAGCCGCCTGCTGTTTCACAAAATAGGTGGAGGATTTTCCGCCGACCTTCTTGGTAACCGCCAGGATAACCGCGACGCAGGCAAATACCAGCAGGGTGAGCCAGATATTGGTGGTCAACATGGCGACGGCGACGGCGATGATGGTTATCAGGGAGGAAAAGGCCTGCGGCAGGCTTTGCGCAATCATCTGTCGAAGAGTGTCGGTGTCGTTGGTATAGTGGCTCATGATATCGCCGTGGGTGTGGGTATCGAAATACCGGATGGGCAGGGTCTGCATATGGGCGAACAGTTCGTCCCGGATGGTTTTGAGCACTCCCTGCGCGATGACCACCATCAGGCGGTTGTACAGATAGGTGGCAATTATGCCGAGCAGGTAAATCCCGGCCATGCCGAGGATCGCCCGCAGCAGACCGCCGAAGGAGGGGCTTGCCTGGGCGAGCAGAGGCGCGATATAATCGTCGATCAGCACCTCCAAAAACAGGGAGCCGGCGACGCCGGCCACGGCGCTGATTAGGATACAGAGCAGTACAAGGCAAAACCGTCCGCGGTACCGGCCGACATAGCGCATTAGGCGCGCGGCGGTTTTTCCGGCCGCCTGCGGCTTCGGTCCGACGGCGGGCATCCCCCTGCCGGGCATTCCTCTATTGGGCGATGGCATCCGGATCGCCTCCTTTCTGCTGGGATGTGTATACTTCCCAATAGATCGGGCTGGTTTTGAGCAGCTCGTCGTGGGTCCCTACCGCGGCAATTCGTCCGCCGTCCATCACGATGATTTTGTCCGCGTCCTCCACAGAGGAGACCCGCTGGGCGATGATGAACTTGGTGGTGTCCGGAATCTCCTCCCGGAACGCCTTACGGATCAGGGCGTCGGTGTGAGTATCCACCGCGCTGGTAGAATCGTCGAGTATCAGGATTTTCGGTTTTTTCAGCAGCGCCCGGGCAATGCAGAGCCGCTGCTTCTGCCCGCCCGAGACGTTGGTTCCGCCCTGCTCAATATAGGTGTCGTAGCCGTTGGGGAAGGAGCGGATGAAATCGTCCGCCTGAGCAAGCCTGCAGACCCGAACCAGTTCTTCATCGGAGGCGTCCGCCCGGCCCCAGCGAAGATTGTCCTTGATGGTGCCGGAAAACAGCACGTTTTTCTGCAGCACCATCGCCACCTCGTTCCGCAGCGCCTCGAGGTCATAGGCCCGCACATCCACCCCGCCGACCAGCACCTCGCCGGCAGTCACGTCGTACAGCCGGGGAATGAGCTGAACCAGGCTGGTTTTCGAGCTGCCGGTTCCGCCGAGGATGCCCACCGTTTCACCGGAACGGACGATCAGGCTGATATCCCGCAGACAGAGCTTTGCCGGGTCGCGGGTATAGCTGAAACCGACGTTCCGGAATTCCACATCCCCGTTTTTCACAGCCGTAACCGGATCGGCCGGGTTGTGCAGATCCGGCTCCTCCTCCAGCACCTCGACAATCCGTTCGGCCGAGGCGCGGGAGATGATAATCATGACGAAAATCATCGACAGCATCATCAGGCTCATCAGAATCTGAGTGGCGTAGGAGATTAGGCTCATCAGCTGGCCGGTGGTCATGCTGTCGGAAACGATCAGCTGCGCGCCGAACCAGGAAATCAGCAGGGTGCAGGAATACATGGAAAACTGCATCAGGGGGGAGTTGAAGGCGAGCAGCTTTTCCGCTTTGGAGAAATCGCGGTAAATGCTTTCGGATACCGCGCCGAACTTTTCCTTTTCGTGTTCTTCCCGCACAAAGGATTTTACCACCCGGATGCCCCGGACGTTTTCCTGCACCACGTTGTTCAGCCGGTCGTAGGTGCGGAAAACCCGTTCGAAAATCGGATGCGCCCGGCTGGCGATCAGAAACAGGCCGAAGCCAAGGATGGGGACGGCGGCCAGGAACACCAGCGCCAGCCTGGCGTTTACGCTGAACGCCATAATCAGAGAAAAAATCAGCATAATCGGGCTGCGAACCGCCGTGCGGATGATCATCTGATAAGCGTTCTGCAGGTTGGTCACATCGGTGGTCAGCCGGGTGACGATGCTGGAGGCGGAAAACTTATCGATGTTGGAAAAGGAGAATTCCTGCACCCGGTTATACATATCCCGCCGAAGATTGCGCGCGTAGCCCGCGGAGGCTCTGGCCGCGTATTTTCCCGCCACCACGCCGCAAAACAGGGAGATCAGCGCTGCGGCAACGAGGACGCCGCCGATTTTCCAGATCGTCCCCATGTCCCCCCGATTGATGCCGTTGTCGATCAGGAAGGACATCAGATAGGGGATGGCGACCTCCATCACCACCTCTCCGGTGACGAACGCCGGGGAAAGGAGGGAGTCCTTCTTGTATTCCCCGATGCTTTTGGCAAGCTGTTTGATCATAAAAAACGATCCGTCCTTTCCGGGCTGTTCCGTCCGTTGGAAGCAACCCTGTTTCAATAAATTGTTCGCTTCCGTATTGTCAGGAAACGAACAACACGCCCGCAAAAGACCGGGCAGAGAAGATGGGAGAACGCTATTCCACGTTCTTTTTAATTTTTTCCGCGATGGCGAAAAAGGCTTCCACTTCCTCGTCGGTCAGGCCGTTGGCCAGTCGCGCCTCGGTGGTTTGAATCATTCTGGTGATCGCCTGGTGATGCTCCACCGCCCTGGGGGTGAGGGTCAGCTTTTTCAAACGGGCGTCGCTGGCGACCGGCTCCCGCCGGATCAGGCCCTTTTTCTCCATCAGCTGGAGGATACCGGTCGCTGTGGAGCGGCGGATGGAAAATTCCGCTTCGATATCCCGCTGGAAAACATCCAGCTTTTGTTCTTCTGTGTGATCATATAAATAGCCGATAATCCAGCCCTGCATACCAGTCAGCTTTTCTATGTGGCATTCCGCAGCGTAACTGTCGACCCGGCGTTTGATCAGATGGGAAAGGGTCTTGATTTCAAACCCGATCTCCCTTCTTCGATCCACAGCGCCACCCCTCCTCCGATAGTTAGGATGCTAACATTATAGGGCCTCTGATCAATTTTGTCAACAGGTTTATCAACAGGAAAATAGAAAAACGCGAAAATACAAGGCTATGGAAAAGGCAATAAACGGCGCCCGCTCTTTTGATCAGGGAGCGGACGCCGCCATGCCGTGATTCTTACAATCCTTCCGCTTCCGCGAGCCAGAGGGCGGCGGAGGCGTCGGAAGGCATTCGCCAGTCTCCCCGGGGGGAGAGGGCGACGCTGCCTACCCGCGGGCCGTCCGGCAGGCAGGAGCGCTTAAATTGCTGGGAGAAGAAACGGCGGCAGAAGGTTTTCAGCCAGCGCTTGATCTCTTCCTCCGGGAACCGCCCGGCGAAGGCGTATACCGCCAGCCGGAAGATTTTCGCGGGGGAATCCCCGAAGCGCAGAAAGTGATACAGGAAAAAGTCGTGCAGCTCATAAGGGCCGACCAGCTCCTCCGTCTTCTGTGCGATGAGACCGTTTTCGGGGGGAAGCAGCTCCGGGCTGACCGGGGTGTCGAGAATGTCGGTCAGCGCCCCGCCGATCGTGCCGCCGCAGCGGCGCGCCTCATAGGCGACCAGATACCGCACCAGCGTCTTCGGCACCGAGGCGTTCACCCCGTACATCGACATATGGTCGCCGTTATAGGTCGCCCAGCCCAGCGCCAGCTCGGAGAGATCGCCGGTGCCGATCACCAGCCCGCCCCGCTGGTTGGCGAGGTCCATCAAAACCTGGGTGCGTTCCCGCGCCTGTGAATTTTCATAGGTTACGTCGTGCGCGCCGCTGTGGGCGATGTCGCTGAAATGCTGGGTGACCGCGCGGGTAATGTCGATTTCATACAGCGCCGCGCCGCAGGCCTTCGCCAGAGTGCGGGCGTTGTTCAGGGTGCGGCTGGTGGTGCCGAAGCAGGGCATGGTGGCCACATGCAGGTCGCTGCGCGGCTTCCCGAGCCGGTCGTACGCCCGAACCGCCACCAGCAGCGCGAGGGCGGAATCCAGTCCGCCCGACAGCCCGAGCACGGCGCAGCCGCCGGTATGCTCCAGACGTTTGGCCAGCCCGGCCGATTGAATGTTCAAAATCTCTTCGCAGCAGGCTTCCTGTGCGCTCATATCCTCCGGGATAAAGGGAGCGGAGGAGATCCGGCGGGTCAGCGTCAGCGGCCGGACCGCGAGATCGAAGGGGATTTCGGTCATCTCCCCGGAATTGGTGCAGGTGGTGATCCGCCGCCGGTCGAACGCCAGATGGGCCAGGTCGATTTCCGCGGTGATCAGTCCGGTGGTAAAGCGGGCGCTTTCCGCCAGGATCGCGCCGTTTTCCGCGATCAGGTTATGGCCGGAGAATACCACGTCGGTGGTGGATTCCCCCTCCCCGGCGTCGGCAAAGACATAGCCGCACAGCAGCCGGGCGGACTGGAGGGACACCAGCTGCCGGCGGTAGGCGGGTTTGCCGATCCCCTCGGTGCTGGCGGAAAGGTTGGCAATCACAGTCGCTCCGGCGGCGGTCAATTGTTCGGAGGGCTGGGGCGAAGCCCACAGGTCCTCGCAGATTTCCACCCCCAGCTTGAAATCGGGAAGGGAACGGCAGGCGAAAAGCTGGTTCCGGGACAGGAGGACATCCTGCCCCGCGTAACGGAGGAGGACGGCGGTATCCTTTGCCGGAGTGAACCAGCGGCCCTCATAAAATTCCGCATAGGAGGGAAGGCAGGATTTCGGTACCAGCCCCAGCAGCCGTCCGCGGTGACAGACCGCCGCGCAGTTGTACAGCGCCGACCGGCAGGGAACCGGCGCCCCCACTAAAACCACCATATCCCGCTCAGCGGTGTCCCGCAGAATTCGCGCCACAGCGTCCTCCGCGCCCTTCAGCAGAGCGGGCTGGAACAGCAGGTCCCCGCAGGTGTAGCCGGTGATGCATAGCTCGGGGAAAACCAGCAGGGAGGTTCCCTCCGGTGCGTTTCGTATACTATCCAGAATTTGTTCCGTGTTGTAGGCGCAATCCGCCACCCGGATTTTCGGGGTGGCGGCCGCCACCCGAAGAAAACCGTCCTTCATATTCCAGTCCTCCAGCGTGTTTGACACAAAGTATATACCGCTAAACTCTAAACGGGAATGGCGCAGCCATTCCCGTTTAGTATATCACATATGAATGAAAAATGCGAAGAAATTTCCAACCCGGCCGGCAGCTCACCAGAACAGGCGTCGGCGGAGGAAATAGAGGAACCGGCCGAGCTTTTCGCGCACCAGCGCTTCCAACTGCTTATGGATACAAACCAGCCGTTCCAGCTCCCCGTCGTTCGGCGGCTGTTCGCCGTACCGCCAGTTCATGACGATATCGAACGCTTCCCGCAGCGGGACGTCCGCCGCACCGTCCGGTTCCTCCGCCGACGGGGCGGAAAGGCCATCCGCCGCCCGTTCTCCGAACCGGCGCATGGTTTCCCCCGGCAGGGGCTCAAATCCCAGTAGGCGGAGCTGCCGAAGAAGGTCAGTGTAGAGCGCGTCTGCGCATGCCCCCGTATTCGGCAGACGGGCGCGCAGCACGTCGAGATCGAAGGCATGCCCTTTCCGTTGTAAACGAAGGACAGCCAGGGCCGAAAGGAGGATGACGGCCGCCACGCCGAGCAGAATCAGCCACAGTCCGCCGCTGCCGGCCGCTCCATTCGGCACGGTAGTCGCTCCCGACGGGGAGACGGACGAGACGGCGGGCGGCCGGGTCGTCGTGGCGGGCGGCGTGTCGGAAGCCGTCGTGGTTCCGGCAGGCCGGGTGGAAGCGACGGTGGGCTGCACGGTCTCCGGCGCTTCCGGCGCGCGGTAGGTGGAGCCGGCTGTTGGATCGAAGGGAATCCAGCCCACCCCGCGGATATAGCATTCGACCCAGGCATGGGCGGTGTCGGCATAGGCCATCCAGTCCGAGCCTTCCGCCTGGAGGCCGTAGCCGATTACAAAGCGGGAGGGAACGCCGAGGGTGCGGGCCATCACCGTCATCGCGGAGGCAAAATAAACGCAGTATCCCTCGCCGGATTCCAGAAAATACTCCACAAAATCCCTTTTCCGCGGTACGTTCCCGGGGGTCAGGGTGTAGGTGTACCGGGTGCTGAGATACGCTTCCAGCTGTTCCATCTGCCGATAAGGGGAGGCCAAGCCGCCCGCAATCTCCCGCGCCTTGGCGGCCACGGAAGCCGGCAGGCTGTCCGGCAGCTGTAGGTAAGAGGCCGCCGCCCGTTCGAAAGCGCTGTCCCGCGCGCCGCTTTGCTCGAGTTCTTCGATCCGATCGGCCAGGCCGGCATTCCGCCGATCGAACCGCCGGTAGGTGAGTTGATATTCGTATCCCTCAGGGAGAAGGGCGCGGGAAAAAATTTCAGAACGGGTGTTGAACAGGAGACGGAAGGACTGTATATCCGAAACCACCTCGGTGACCCGGTCGCCGATATACAAGGAATACCCTCCGGGAAGGAGAGTGACCCTGGCGATGGAAAGCGGCATCGCGTCGGCCAGGGGATTGGAGCCCCAGCTGTCCCGGGGCCGGAGAAGATCAAAGGTATCCTCAAAGGCCTCCCGGCTGTAAACGGACCCGGCGTCGGAGGCGCTGATCGCGTCCTGCAGCAGATAATCCTGCGCCGGCCCCGCTTCCCATCCCTTGCCGGTGTAGATGCCGTATACCTTGCCCTTCATCATGGCGGGGGCGTCGGTGCGGACCCGCATCACCGGTTCGTGGCTCAGCTTCAGATCGCCGCCCAGCCGGTCGGCGTTCGGCTGAAGGCCGGAGCTCTCCAGTGTAAAGGGCATGTTGCTGAAGGGGAGCGCTTTTTCCCCCTTCAGGGTACGGCGGACGGAATCCAGCGTGTTGGCCAGCGTCGGATTTTTCCAGGCGGAGGCGTCCGTCGGTACCAGCGCCGTGACCAGCAGGGAGCCGGCCAGACAGAAGGCAAGGGAAGCCAGCAGCATCCGCCGCGAAGAGCCGGAACGCCCGTTTGTCCGGCGGTTCAGGCTTCGGGAGAGGCTGCGGGTGAGATAGGGGCAGGCGCCGGCGCACAGGAAGAAGAGCGCGGCGTGGTTCTGCCGGAAACCGTTTAGATAGATGACCGCGATCAGGATGACGGCCAGCACGGCGAAGGGGGTGAAAACGGCGGCCCGTCGGATCAGAAGGAACACGGCGCTGCAGACGGCAAGGGTAATCAACCACTGCACCAGCTCGATGTTTTCGGGCGTGTTATAGGAGGAAAGCCGCGGGAACTGATCCAGCCACCAGGCGAACAGGCCGCGCAGAAAGTCGAAAGCCGGTTCCGCCGTTCCGGTCAGGAAAAGAAGCGCGACGGCGCCGCCTGCCGCGGCGGGCGGAATCCACCAGCGTCTTGTCAGCAGCACGAGCGCGGCGGTGACGACCGTCGCCCGGAAGAGGATGGAGATCACCGGGTTCTCAAAACGGAAAAGCTGCCGCATCGCCAGCAGTACGCCTACGGCGATCAGCCAGCAGCAGAAAATATCCGTCGGCAGGGAACGCCGGTTCTCTTCCCGCCGCCTGCCGGGGTCCAGGGAATCACCGGTTTCGGGATGGGACGAGTGGAGGGAAGATGGGAAGGATCGGATGACATATCCGTTCATTGCCAGCCCCCCAATCGTTCCAGAATATCGCGGGGAGCGGAAACCGGCAGAACCCGCAGTCCCTCCGCCACGGCCTCGCCGTCGACAGCGAGCTCCTCCGAAGCGGAGCAGATCAGCATGGCGGGGCGGCGAGGCGAGGGGACGCCGGCCAATCCGTCCAGAATGTCCGCCGCAGGCTCCCGCGTAATGATATACAGGGCGCAGAGCCGGCCGAGATCGTCCAGCGCCTCCGGCATCCAGTCGGCCAGCGGCCGCTCAGCTTGGAATTCCATGCTGGCCAGCAGGGTGTAGGCTTCTTCAAAATCCTCCCGGCTCAGTACGTCAATCCCGCCGTCCGCGCAGAGCAGTCGGACGGCATGGCCGCTTCCCAGATAGTAATACACCAGGGCGGCGGCGCACTCGGAGGCCATGTCGGCATAGCCCAGCCCGACTTCCCGTTGCTCGTCCGCGCAGCGGCTATTGTCCAGCAGGATCAGCACGGTTTGGTCCACCGACATTTCATACTGTCGGGTGTGCAGTTCCCGCGTTCGGACGGAGAGCTTCCAGTGGATACGCTTGAGCGGATCGCCGCTGCGATACAGGCGGGTGTCCGAAAAGGAGTCCCCCTGATCGGCGGTCACCGGATTCTTTTCCGAATATTCCAGGCTGGGCGGCGGAACGGGCGGTTGGCCCGGAATGACGTAAAGCTCGGGATAAATCACCAACGGCGGCTGTGCTTCCGGCCGCCGGGAGCGGGGAAAGGGTAGGCGAAAGAAGCCGAACAAATCCCCGCAGCGCAGCTTGGCGATTCCGGCCGGCCACAGCCCGCGGTGGGGGCAGGAGAGCGGCTGCCGCAGCGCCGGGCTCCGGCTCCCCCACAGAAAGGACGCGTACTGGCGGGACACGCCGTCCGGCGAATCCATCGTTACATAGACGACGGCGGGCAGGAGCAGGAAGCCGGAAAAAGCGACCGACGCTTCGGTATCGTTTCCCCGCACCACCGCGGTGGCGCCCACCGATTGGCGGACGCGCAGCACAAAAACGCCCGCGATGGACGAAGCCAGAGCGAACGCCAGCAGAAAGCCCGCCATAAAGGCGGCTACAAATATTTCGCTGATGCCGGTGGCAAGTCCTGCCAGCAGCGCCAGCGCAAAAATTCCGAGGGCAGCGCCGCCGCGCGTCGTCATCGGACGGCAGGCACCGGGACGGAATGCAGCACGGCGTCGATCACGGCGCGGGGCGTCTGCTTCCGCACCCCGGCGCGGGCGCGCATGATCAGCCGGTGGCAGAGCACGGGCGCAGCCATTCTCTGCACGTCGTCCGGCAAAACGTACGGCCGTCCGGACAGCAGCGCGCAGCCCTTGGCGGCCTGCATCAGCGCGATAGAGCCGCGGGGGCTGACCCCGACCAGCACGTCGTCCAGCCGCCGGGTCGCTTCGGTGATGGAGACAATATAATCCGCTACAGGAGGCGCGCAGAGAACGGTTTCCAGTTCCCGCTGCATCCGCAGCACGTCCTCGGCGGAAACAATGGCCTGCAGCGGTTCCACCCCCTGGCGTCTGGTACGGTGATTTTCCAGAATCCGCATTTCCTCCTCGTGGGAGGGATACCCCATCGACACGCACATCAGGAAACGGTCGAGCTGCGCTTCCGGCAGGGGATAGGTGCCGGCCATTTCCACCGGATTCTGGGTGGCGAGCACCATGAAGGGAGCCGGCGCGGCGTAGGTGACGCCGTCGATGGTCACCTGGTTTTCCTGCATGACCTCCAGCAGGGCGGACTGGGTCTTGGGGCTGGTACGGTTGATCTCGTCCGCCAGCACGATCTGGTGCATCACGCTGCCGGGATGCAGCTCCTGCTCCCCGGTCTTAATATTGAACATCGTGAAGCCGGTGATATCGGAGGGAAGCACGTCGGGCGTAAACTGGATGCGGCGGAAGGAACAGCCCAGCGAAGCGGCGAGCGCCGATGCCAGGGTGGTTTTGCCGGTCCCGGGGATGTCCTCGATCAGGACGTGGCCGGCGCTGAGCGTGGCGATCAGAAGCAGGTCGATGACATCGTCCTTCCCCACGATCACCCGGCGGATGTTTTCACGAATCGCGCAGAGCTGAGATACGGTTTGATTTGGTTTATTCTGGTTGTTCTGATCCATGGATAGCAAGTCCCTCCTGTTGTCGCCGCTGTGCGGCCTGGTTTCAAGAGAAAGAAATACGATGCCTTGCGGCGCTCAGCCGGGATTCCGGGGCGGCTTCAGGGTCAGGGGGAGCCCGCAGGTCATCAGGTATACCTCGTCGCAGCGGGCGGCAAGCCGCTGATTCAGCCGCCCGAGGATGTCGGCGAACACCCGCCCCATCCGGTAGGGCGAGACCAGGCTGCAGCCAACCTCGTTGGTCACGAGGACCGCCCGGCGGTCCTGCCGTTCCAGCGCGTCCATCAGTTCGTCGAATTCCCGGCCGATCAGGGCCTCGATTTCCTCCACCCGGGCGTTGGAGAGCGGCTCGTAATCCGGCTCCTCGTCCAGCATCAGATTGGTCACCATGTTGGAGACGCAGTCAAGCAGCACGTCGCCCTCGGGGTGCGCCTCCAGCACGGCGGAGAGATGCCGGCTGGCCTCCGCCGTCGTCCAATGGGCGGGCCGCGCCTGCCGATGCAGCTGGATGCGGCGTTCCATCTCTTTGTCAAGGCAGCGGGCAGTGGCGATATACAGCACCTGTTCGCTCTTTGCTAGCCGCTGCTCCGCCGCCCGGCTTTTGCCGCTGCGTACCCCGCCGGTGATGAGAATGCGCTCCGCCATCCGAATCCGCCGCCTTTCCGCCGAACGGGAAGCCGTCCGGCTTTGAACATAATAGTAACAACAAAAAGACGAAAGGCCCGGAAACGGCCTTTCGCACCGGTATCTTCCAGATATAGAATCAAATTTCCTTTTCCATTCTTCTACTAAGTATACTGGGTCGGACGGGACTTGTCCACCCCCAATCGTGGAATATTACAGAAAAATTAAGGTTTTCCGTCCGCTTCTGACAGAATTCGCACAACATACCGAAAACATGACGGCAAGGTCTTTTCCCCCGCCGCGGCGTTATGGTATAATGCCGGTTGGGAGAAATGCCGACAGGCATTTTCGATTGCGCCGCCGGCAAACGCTAGCGGAGAACCCGGCTGGGCGGCGCTATGGTATAATATCATTAAGGAAAAACGCGACAGCGTTTTTGAATTGCGCCGCCGGAAAGCGTTGGCAGAGAACAACGGCTGAATGGCGCAGTATTTTTATATAAAAGCAGGAAGTCCAAAGGAGGAAATACGAATGTTTACGGGGATATCGCAGGACGCCATGTGGCTTCTGGCGCAGAACCGCTTTGAAAACAGCAAGGCGTTTTACGAGGAGCACAAGCCGCAGATTCAGCAGGAGGTTGTGCAGCCACTGAGGGAGCTGCTGGCCGAACTGGGGGACACAGCGCGGGAGATCGATCCAAAGATACTGACCGATCCCAACCGGAACGGCGCGGTCAGCCGGGTGCGGCGGGATAACCGCTATACCAACGACAAGTCCCTTTACCGGGAAAATATGTGGATCGCCCTGATGCGAGATAAAAAGGCGTATGAGTGTGCGCCCGGCTTCTTTATGGATTTTTCCCTGAACGGCAGCACCTACGGTCTGGGCTTCCGCTGGTGCTCGCCCGGCCTGATGCAGGCGCTGCGGGCGGAGATCGACGATAAGCCGCAGGCATTCCGGAAGGCGATGAAAGCGGCGGCTGACGCGGGCTTCACCGTAGAGGGAGACCGGTACGCCCGGCCAAAAAGGCAGGGACTGCCGCCCCTGCTGGATGAGCTGGCCAACCGCAAGACGGTCAGCGTTGTGAAGTTTGAACCGGACCCTGCCTTTTTCGGTGGTCCCGCCTTGACGGATACGCTGAAAGCGGCGTTCCACACCCTTGCGCCCCTCTACCGTCTGATGATGGGGGCGACGGAACGGGAGCTTCTCAATCGGGAATGACCGGAGGGGTGAAAGGCTTCCGTAATAAATACCATAAAAAGCGTTTATTCGGCTTCCGCCGAACGGGGGAACAACGCAGGCCGCATCCCAAAGAATGGGACGCGGCCTGCGTTGCTGCAAAGAGAGATTGCTTATGCCTTACAAACCGGCGGAAGGACGGTATCATCCACTGCCATTTTTACAGCAGCTCCTCCCGGTAGCGGGCCCGTTCGCCGCCGATGTATTTCGGGCGGGTGCGGGCGCAGACAAGGGGCGCTTCCCCGATCCGGTCGATCGAGAGCCGGACCGGCACCGCCACCCGCCGCAGG
>ERZ827520.2848-NODE-2848-length-15188-cov-5.994251_pt1 | contig 15188 bp, 13 predicted proteins | sample MGYA00519581_ERZ827520 | MGnify/ENA primary metagenome ERZ827520 (study PRJEB31778, sample SAMEA3449339) | human gut metagenome | biome: human gut; feature: human-associated habitat; material: faeces | place: United Kingdom | collected 2010/2012 ...
AGGGGGCGCTGGCACAGATATGGCAATTACAAAGATCCATCCTATCAAGGTAAATCTGAAAGCGGCCCTTGACTACATCGAAAACCCGGACAAGACGGACGATAAAATGCTGGTATCGTCCTTTGGCTGTTCCTACGAAACGGCGGATATTGAATTTCAAATGCTGTTAGATCAGGCGTTCAAGAAAGGCAACCATCTGGCCCACCACCTGATACAAGCCTTTGAGCCGGGCGAAACCACGCCGGAGCAGGCCCACGAGATCGGGCGGCAGCTTGCCGACGAAGTGCTGCAAGGTAAGTACCCCTATGTACTGACTACCCACATAGACAAAGGCCATCTGCATAACCACATCATTTTTTGCGCCGTGGATATGGTGCAGCAGCGCAAGTACATTTCCAACCGGCGCAGCTACGCCTACATCCGGCGAACCAGTGACCGGCTGTGCAAGGAAAACGGCCTGTCCGTGGTGAAGCCGGGCAAGGACAAGGGCAAGTCCTACGCCGAATGGGACGCCCAGCGCAAGGGCAAGAGCTGGAAAGCCAAACTGAAAATTGCTATCGACGCGGCTATCCCGCAGGCCAAAGACTTTGACGACTTCCTGCGGCTCATGCAGGCGCAGGGCTATGAAATCAAACCGGGCAAATTCGTTTCTTTCCGCGCTCCCGGTCAAGAACGCTTCACCCGCTGTAAGACCTTGGGTGAGAACTACACCGAGGAAGCCATCACCCGCCGGATCAAGGGGCTGGCCGTAGACAGAGGCCCGAAACGGAAAGCCACAAGGGAAATCACCCTGCGGATTGATTTGGAGAACAGCATCAAGGCCCAGCAGAGCGCGGGCTATGCAAAATGGGCGAAAGTCCACAACTTGAAGCAGGCCGCCCGGACGCTGAATTTCCTGACCGAACACGGCATAGACGACTATGCGGCGCTGGAAAGCAAGGTGGCCGAGATCAGCGCGGCCAACGACGAGGCCGCCGCTGCCCTGAAAGCGGTGGAACGCCGCCTGTCCGACATGGCCGTGCTGATAAAGAATATTTCCACCTACCGGCAGACAAGGCCCGTGGCGCTGGAATACAGAAAGGCCAAAGACAAAGCCGCGTACCGGCGCGAACATGAAAGCCAGCTTATCTTGTACGAGGCAGCGGCAAAGGCCATCAAGGACGCGGGCGTGACAAAGCTCCCCAATCTGGCCGCCCTGAAAGCCGAATACCGAAAGCTGGACGAAGAAAAGGAACGGCTGTACCAGAAGTACGGCGAAGTGAAAAAGGAACTGGCCGACTACGGCATCATCAAGCAGAATGTGGACAGCATTTTGCGGGTGACGCCCCATCAAGAAAGGACACAAGAGCTATGAGCATACCGAGAATGAATTACCGGCAGTATCGCAAGGCCCGGAAGCTGACGCATGAGTGCTGCAATTACTGTGACGGGAACTGCCTGCTTTTGGACGATGGAGAGGAATGTGTGTGCGTCCAGAGCATTTCCTATTCGCTGCTGTGCCGGTGGTTTCGGGCTGCCGTCCTCCCGCTGGACGCGGCCCTGTGCGCCGAGATCAGCAAGAGCCGGGACGAGGTGAAACGCTGCGCCGTATGCGGGGCCGTGTTCACGCCGAAGTCTAACCGGGCCAAATACTGCCCGGATTGTGCGGTGCAGATGCGCCGGAAGAAAGAGGCTGAACGGCAGCGGAAAAGATACCTGTCTTTGGTTGCACGAAAATAAATGTACAAGGACAATCCCGTGCAGATAAAAATGAAAACTGCCGTTGTGGAAATAGGTATTCCTGCAACGGCAGTTTTGGCTTTCATAAATATTTCATTGTTAGCGTTCTTACTTGGTTCCAGCTCAATCATATCCCCAATATCGCAATTTAGAGCTTTGCAAAAATGAACCAGCGTTGATTTTATTGCTGTTTATTTTTCTGGTAATCTATCGTTGCCCCTATCACTATACCAATCAACATTCCTAAACCGGCTCCTATGGGAATACTAAAGACATTGTGCATGGAAGTCCAAATTAAAATTCCTATAAGTGTACCTACCATAAAACCGATTAAAAGAAACACCGTAAGAAATTTATAAGACTTATTTTTCATTTTCAATCCTCCTCATACAATAGGGCCTATGGATCAATCGACATTTCTATTATATTTTATGTACCCAAAGAACACAAGACGGAAAATATGAATAATAGAGTGTAAGTATAGGTCATATACTGAGGCAGCCATACATCGGAAGAAAGAGGCCAAACGGCAGCGGAAAAGATACCTCCTGTCTACGCATTTAGGGCGGTGAAAGCCCAGCCGTGGCAAGGCTTTCCCGGCATGGTCGGCAAGCAGGCGGGACAGATTATCCAATCCCCGATAGAACAGGCTTCTAAATGCGTAGAAAACAACCCATGAGAAAGCGCCGGACGCGGCGGCCTGCTGGCCCCGCGCCCGGCGTTTTCTCATAGGCTGTCCTTTAGGATGGCCCGGATCAGCTTGTTTTGCAGGCGGTGTCTCATGTACTCGTCTACCCGTACATGAGGCGTACCGTCCAGCTTGGAGAGCGTCCGGGTATCTTCTCTTATTTTCAACCTTGTTTTGCAGCCACAGGCGGGACATAAAATCCAACGTCTTTCAGTATCAATCATCGGGATTTTCATAACAAACGATTTTCAGGTAATTAAAAATCGTGTTTTTATACCACATCTTCAGTTTCTATCCCGCGCACCGATAGGAAAACTGCAACAAAGGCTCCAATAATCTGGATAGCATAACCAGAAATTCCGCTTATAGATGTATACGGTAATACATTTCCCTGCGTAATTCCCAAAATAACAAGCATGAGAACAAAAGCAGAAATTATAGTAGTTTTTGAAGATTTCTTTCTCATTCCAATTAAAAGAACAATGCAGCCACCGCAAACAGTAATCGCCGTATTCAGCAAACTATCACCTAACACAGAAAAACTATTTACATGGAGAGTAGCCACGGAGCCGAATCCTGTCAGTGGCAAAACGGTGTAGGCAAACAGCTTGCTTAACCACAGCGCAATAAAATTAAATACGCACACGGAAATCACTTTGGCGACCAGAATTTTTCTTCTCTTGATCGGATATGAATACATCAGGTTAATTAGCTTATTTTCATATTCACTCACAACGAACGATGCCAGCATGGTTCCTGTAAATGCAAAATAAGCCATATTCATAAACATATCCGTGAGAGTCTGTATCGTGCTTTTCCGTGTCATTGCTGTAATTTCTCCTGTGCTGGGATCGCTGGCAATTAACATCAGCATACCAAGAAGCACTATGGTTGTAATCATTGCATTGCGAATATATTTCCAAAGAGAATGTTTCTGCCACTCTAATTTAATCAATTTCAGCATTATTTTTCCACCTCCGCAGTCATCTTTAAGAAGTAATCTTCCAATGTTTCTGTCTTTTTCCCTAATGCAAAAACCTCAACATCATTTAGCGCAAATGTTTTTGCCAGTTCAGGAATGGAAATTTTGGAATCATAAATCCGAATCTCACCATTATCTGCGATTTTGAAATTTTGCGTTTCCATTTTATCGCTTAACACAAATGCGGCCTGCGTTGTATTAGAAACTTTCACTTCGATATAGGCGAGATTCATTTGTTCGATTTCAGTCATGCTGATTTCTTTCCGCAGCTTGCCGTGGTGGATAATTCCAATGGTGTCCGCAATGCTTTCGATTTCAGAAAGAAGATGGCTGGAAATAAGGACTGTCGTATTATACTCATCAGCGAGCATTTTCAGCAAGTCACGAATCTGTTTCATGCCTGCTGGATCAAGCCCGTTTGTTGGTTCGTCCAAAATCAACAGCTCCGGCTTGCAAAGAATGGCACGGGCAATACCAAGCCGTTCTTTCATGCCCAAAGAATAGGATTTCACCTTTTTGCCTGCCGCTTCTTTCAATCCAAGCATTTCCAGAGCATTTTCAATGCAGCCATGTTTATAATACCCCATATATTCACAATGGAGCTTCAAGTTCTGATAACCCGTCATGTTGTCATAGAACGCAGGGAACTCAATAATACTGCCCATACGTTTCAAAACCTCGTAGGAGTCCGGCATAAGGGGAGTACCAAACACCTCGATCTCTCCACTTGTAGGTTTCCAAAGATTGCAAATCATTTTCATAACGGTTGTTTTGCCTGCACCATTAGGCCCCAAAAAACCGTAAATTTCTCCCTCTTTCACATGAAGGTTTACATCTTCTACAATATTTTTCCCACCAATCGTTTTCGTGAGGTGGTGTGTTCTCAAAATATATGGCATATCATTTGCCTCCTTTCACTAACGATTATAGTGGGGATGTTCTTCATAACTGTTGAATAAATCTTACAAATTTCTTTCGCGGCCTTTTTCCATCAATACAGCATCTTTTTTAGTTTCAAAGTAAAGACCGTCTGCACATTGGGATTGCTCTGTACGGAAAGTTCGCCATTCATCTGCAAAGCCAGATTCTTTGCAATCGTCAATCCCAAACCATTACCTTGTATGTTGCGGTTGCGAGAATCCTCCAATGTAAACAAACGATCAAAAATCCGGTCAGCAAATAATTTGTCTATTCCTTTCCCTTTATCTATTACATCTATATATATTTCTTTTTCATTGTTCCGAAGATCAAGCCCTAAATACTTACCATCTGCCCCATAACGGATCACGTTGGATATCAGATTGAACAGAATACGCTGGATACCATCTTTATTCCCGAACACATAAACAGGAGAATCCGGCACAGAAATATCTACCTCAAATCCATTTTGGGTCAATATTTCGTAAAAGTCTAAAATACTCTCTCTGCATATCTCACAGACATCAATTTTCGACATCTCCATATTCATGTCACCTGCTTCTAATTTTGCCAATGTGAAAAATTGGTTAATAAGTTCCATAACGCTCTGTGCCTTTTTTTCGGTTTTTTGAAGCATATCCGTTGTGGCCGTACCATTCAGACGCATGATTTCCAAATAGCCTAAAATAACCGTCATAGGCGTTTTAATATCATGGGAAATATTGGACAGCATTTTTCGGGACGCTATTTCACTATGGCGGTAATCAGCTCTGGTCTTTCTGTTGGTTTCCAGCAATGCGTTAATCTGCGCGGAAAGTTCCATCAATTCTTTGTTTCCGGTAAAAAGCATGAGCTGTTCACCACTGTTGCTTTCGATAATTTCATGTAACTTCCTGCTGATCTTCCGTATTTGAGATTGAGTTCCTCTGCGGAAAGCGAATTGCTGATAAACAACAATAGCCAATAATATCGCAATGCTGATTGTCAGAAAAAATAAGATTGTTTCATGATTCATGACAATTCCCCTAACTTATAACCGATCCCCCAAACAGTAAGGATATAACGGGGATTGCGGCTATCATCCTCAATTTTGTTCCGCAGGCGGCTGATATGCACGTTGACCGCGTTTTCATCTCCGAAATAATTGTCCTTCCAGACAAGAGAATATAGCTGCTCTTTGGTATAAACCTTTTTGGGATTCTGCATAAGCAGCTTCAATATTTCAAATTCTTTTGCGGTTAATTCAATTTTCTTACCGCCTTTTAATGCTGTATAATCGGTAAGATTCAGCACCAAATCGCCTCTGGACAGAGTTTCGTTGTTTTCGGTTACAGCGGGATTGCTATACTGCTCCGTCCTGCGTATATTAGCCTTAATGCGTGCCAATACCTCTACTACAGAAAAAGGCTTTGTGATGTAGTCATCAGCGCCCAGCCCCAATCCTAATGCTTTGTCTGTTTCCGTATCTTTTGCTGATACAATGATAATCGGAACTACGCTGTTCGTCCGAATATGCTGCATGACCTCCATACCGCTGATTTTGGGAATCATTAAATCCAATAGAACAAGCGAAAAAGAGGACTTATCAAAAGCCATACACGCCGCTTCACCATCTGCTGCGCATACCACTTCATAATTTTCTACTGACAAATAGTTTTTTAACATCTCGCTGATCTCTTTGTCATCTTCTACCAATAAAATTTTATGTTCATTCATAAACAGTATCCTTTCTTTTCCATTTGATAGTTTTTGAAACCTGAAATTTTAGGTTTGAGACTAAACAGCCATCCTTATAATGCGCTCACTTTTTTGCATAAATTGGCAGTAAAAATTACTTAATGCCTAACATCTATTCATAAATTTTTCTTATATCGTTTATCAACGGGTTTTTCTGCCTCTTTAGGTATCAATCAAACACCGGCCATTTTCACGGCTTTGGGAATACGGCCCTCGACGCAGTAATAGTTGATTTGACGGGGCAAAATGTCCCACTTGGCTGCCTCTTTGTGTGGTATATAGTCTATGGTCATACCTGCGACAACATTTCTTATTATATTTCATTTGTTCAGAGAACACAAGGCAGGAAATATGAATAATAAGATGTAAGTATAGAGTAAGTCAAGTGACAGCCATACACCGGAGGAAAGAGGCCGAACGGCAGCGGAATAGATACCTGTCTTTGACCGCACGGAAATGAACACACATGAAAAATCCCATGCAGATAAAAATATGTCAACGATCTACGCCGGTTTGGTTAATGAGCGTCCTACAAATCCGACGAACAATTCCGTATAATGCACGCAAGGCCGTTGCAGAAGTACGCAAAATAGAGGCCGGAAAAGGGGTAACAAAGCGTGAAGATATGGAAAAGGCGTTTCCGCCTGTGCTTTCAAATCTCAATTCTGTTGTGGTAGCCGGGTATGGCCCGGTTGAATATGCCTCCTGTCTACGCATTTAGGCCGGTAATAAGCCAGCCATTTCAAGGCTTTTCCGGCATGGTCGGCAGGCAGGTGGGACAGATTATCCAATCCCGGACAGAGAGGGCTTCTAAATGCGTAGGAAAATTCTTCTGATGGTGGTATTCCCGGCGCTTCTGTGGTATGCTGAATAAAAACTATGACAGGAGTGTTTGAGGGATGGTCGAACAGGAAATGTTGCTGGACAGCGCCACGATCAAGGCCGCCGTCGCAGGCGAGAAGTGGGCCACGGAAAAGGTGATTGAACACTATGCCCCCATGATCGACGAACTGGCCGTGGACGAGGATATGAAGCAGCACTTGATTATGAAACTATTGGAAGCCCTGCCGAATTTCCCAATGGAGCAGGCATAAAAAAACAGCGCCGGACGCAGAAGACATACAGCCCTCGCGCCCGGCGCTTCGTTATGGTATGTATGGTGTTTCGCTGATTGCACTTTATAGTTCATGTTCCATTGCTCAAAAAGTGCTTTTGTGGTATAATAAATAATAGCAGAAAGAAAATAGAAAAGCAAAGGTGGTCAATATGAAGAAAAAAGGTATTCCTTATGGACTTCTGGCGTTTGCAACACTATGGCTACTATATGATGTGTATTACTGGTCTATGAGAAGTTCGGCTGGTGTATTAAGAAATATAGATGTCATTATTTGCATAACGAGTGGACTTATTTGTGTTTTTGTAATTTTTTTCATCATCTTCAAAAAAATTAGGAAAAGGCATAAGTAAAAAACCATCTTTCGCTTGTTTCAACGCCGCTGGATATTTTGTTAAACTACCTTTGATGTGGAGAGTTGATTATGGAAGTTATGGAGAATATATTTGATAAGTTCAAGAAATTAAATTTAGATACCTCCCCCATAGGTCTATCAATCGAATTGAGAGAACCATTTTTTTGTACGCCCATTGGAGCCCAAATAATTGGTTGGGATAATGGAATACATTATTGCTTTATAGAGGGGTTTAAAGAGATTGTCTTTTGCGTGAATCCAGAAACGTGCTGTGATTATTATGTTTACCCACTTGCTAAAGATTTTACAGATTTTTTGAGGTTGCTTATTTCTCTGAAAACAACAAATGCAATTCAACAAGTAGTGTGGATGGATAAAGATGCTTTTGAAAAATTTATGAATGATCCTGATGAAGTTAGATATGCAAGCAGTGAGCCAGTGCAAAACATACTTCAAAACATTTCCTCTAATTTGGAGATTGAGCCGATGGAAAATCCATTTGATTATATTAAGAAACTTCAAAAGGATTTTCCATATAAAAAGATAAAGTTTACAGATGAATTTTATAATGTAACTGGCTTAACACGGCAAGGGAATATCTAAAAAAGTTGCAGAGGACACTTTCAACAGTGTTCTTCTGCAACTTTTTTATTGGCTAACTAACTTTTGATTACTGATGAGATTTCTTTGAAATAGATGCCGTTAGTAACCAGCCCACCAACTTGTTACCTGTGTATGTGTTGCTTTTGGAAGATGAATCAGATTGCTATACGCATTACTTCCGCCGTATGCAAGTGGGCGGATATGGTGAACATCGTATAAACTGCGATTTAAGGTAACACCCGTGTTGGCTGTGTAAGTATTATAGTAGGTATCAGCTAAATTAGACGGGCGAGTAGTTGTTGCACCTTTGGTATAATTGGCAGGCGGCATAGGTAGGCTTTTTCCGCTTACAGAATCAGAAAAAGTAAAATTCCACTCATGACCGGTTCTATTAGAAAGTGCAGTTGTTGTTACGCCACTTCCGGAAGTAGCATTATCATAGTCCGTAATAGTGTAGGCAACATAATAATACCCTGTTTTTGCAGGAACTGTCCATGTGTAATCTACGCCATACTCATTGTTGGATGTGTATGTATGATAAACAGACCCCCCAACATTTGAGTAAGAGCCAGATAATGTTGAAAAACTGCCTTTTAATTGAGCTGTCAGTTTAATATTTGGTTTTACAAAAGGAGAGGTTGGGCAATCAACATTAAAATACCAAGTAAATTCGCCACCGCTGGTTCTTTTAATTCCAGCACGGACAAGATAAATTTCAATTCCACGCTCACTGGGAGTATCAGCAGATCCTTTTGGAATAGGGATGGCAACTTCGTCGAAAGCAAGAAGTTCGCCATCCTCAACAAGCACTTCGCCCGTAGCCGTATCGTAATGAGTAACTTGCCCGGAATCAGCAGGAGAAGTGTCCATGATCGCTTCTAATTCATTCTGGTATGGTTCCGCCGCAAAAGCCGTCGTTGCCATACTAAATAACATAATAGCGGATAGTAACAAAGCTACTATCTTTTTCATACTTTTCATAATCGTGTCCTCCCAATATTAAATTCTACATAAATCACGACTAAAACTTATCAATCCCCAATGGTATCACCCCTTTCTGTTCTTTCAGCCATATAATCTAAAAGCGCATAGCCGCAGAACGATGTTCTGCAAGACTATGCGCTGAATACAGTCAGTCTTATCTTATGCCTATGGTTCTAAAGTCAGTGTCCCCGCTACTTTTACACAGCCTTGCCTTTCTGCGGGAAGATTGTTTATCGCCCCCATTATTCTGATAATATCTTATCGGCTTGCCATAATTATACAGAAATTACATGATAAAGTCAACATAATATGAACAATAAAGTGTAATATATCAAAAACAGCGCCGGACGCAGAGGCCATATAGCCCCCGCGCCCGGCGCTTCGTTACGCTTTACTTACTCGTCCGTGAAATGAAACTTCCGCGCTTCAAAGTCGGCGTCGGTCATGGTGTCCAGCTTGGCAAGGGTCTGGCGGGTTAGCGCCGCCATTTCTTCGTCCATATCCGGCAGCGCGGCATGGAGCTTCGCCATTGTCCTGCGCCGGTCGGCATTGTGATATAGGCAGATCAGGTTTTCTTCCTCCACATTAAACTGCATTGTCATACCTCCAATTCTTTTGATTTTTCCCGCTGCGGCGGCTTTTTGGCCTGTTCCTCCTTGGCGGCTTTGAGCTGCGCCCGGATGGACGGCTTTTTCTGGCGCTGGGCGCTCTTGGCCGCCGTGCGGGTCTGCTTCGGCTTCTCGGCCTTTGCTTTAGCTTCCAGTTCCCCCACCGACGGGGCATTGTTCAGGATGCCATCAATCATATTGTAATTCTGTTCGGTGGACATTTCAGCGGTCTTGATACGGCTTTCCTGCTGGGCGGGGATAGCATAGGCTTGTGTGCCATTCCCCATGATAAGGTACTTTCCATCCTCGGATTGATGGTGAAAGCCATACCCGGCAGCTTCGATCTGCTCCCGGCTCATGGCCGTTACATAGAAGCTGCCCCGTGGCGTCTGGATGCGTTCGCCGGTCAGTGAAGCGTCTGGTGTGAGCTGTTTTTCCTGCGGGTTGAAAAATTCCGGCACTTCCCGATAGCCAGCCCCCGTGTCCACATAATAGGCTGCCTGCTTGTCGCCCTGCTGGAATACCACAACGTCGCTGGTGGAGAGAGAACGTCCCTTGTAATCTGCCGGGTGATCCATCTGGAAACGCCGGTCAATATCGGCCAGAGTGGTTCCCGGTTCCAGTGGGGCCGTGTAAACAAGCTCATAGTTTTTCTTGTCCACGGCCAGCCCTGCGGCCTGCAATTCCTCATAGGAACGATAACGGAAATCGCGCCCCTCCGGGCCAGCAGGCACTTGGTAGATGGAAAAGCTGTCGCCCTGCTCCGGCGCGGTTTCCTGTGCCGGGGCCTCATAGCCAGCCGCCGCGTATTCCTCCACGGTCATACCAGCGTCAGCGGCTTCCTGCTCGATCTCGGCCATCACCTGTTCACGGTATGCCTGTATGCTGGGGTCAAAATCGGAAAGCTGCGGCATTTCCGGCAGCGGCTCCCCCTGATTGAGAAGCGGGCGGCACTCTTTGGCATAGTCCGCCACTGCGCTATAATAGGCTGTTTCCTCCGGCGTCAGGGTATTGCCGGATGTCAAAAGGCGCTGAGCTTCCTGTTCCAGCCGGGACAGGTTGCAATGCAGCTCCATGTAAGGGATGATTTCAGATACAAAGGCTTCCCGGCTGGCCTGATCCTCGGCCAACGCCTCCGGCCCCTGCTGTTGCAGCACATAGTTTTTCCACTGTTCATCATGCAGGTAAAATTCCTGATAGCCCCGGATATGCTCAATCAGGGAACCGTCCCGGTCGCCAAAATCCTGCCGCCCGGAATAGCTGTGGGCCTCGCCTTGGAAAGTAAAGTCAATGCGGAAGTCGGTCTTATCATAGTAGCCGCCGCCCGGATGCTCTGCGTCCAGCTTGGCAAAGAGGGCATCGGCCTCATACAGCGGCATTTGCTGGCCGGTTTCCAGATAGGGACTTTCACTGAAAAGGATTGTTACAATCGGCTCCGCTGCCGGGTCAAGGGCCGGGGCCTCGGCTTGCGGCTCTGGCGCTGGGCTGGCCCCGGCCCGTTGCAGCGTCCCGTCGTCAGAAAGGACAAAGCCCTGTGTCTGAATGGCGTCCAACGTGCCTTGCGTCACCTCGCCGCTGGTTTTCACATCGGCGTCAATCAGGGTTTGCAGCATGGCTTTTACACTGTCGGTCATTTCCTGCTGTTGCTCCGGGGACAGCTTGGAAAACACACTGTCATGCGCTGGCTGGTCGGCGGCCTGCTGTGCATACAGGTCTTTCACCTGATCCGCTGTCAGCTCCCCGGATTGCAGGCGGCCCATCAGCGCCCGGCATTGTTCTTCGCTACCGCGATAGAGGATGTCGCCCATCTTTGCCATGCCGTTTTCCTGCGTCACATAGGCTTGCAGCAAATAGCGTTCCCCGCCGTTTTCATGGTATGGATTGGGCCGTACCTGATAAACGGTTTCCGGGATAAATGCTGCCGCCGGTTCTTCGGCCTGCGGCTGTTCCTGTGCCGGGGCCTGTTCCTGCTGGGCCTGCCGCTGCTGTTGAAGCTCGGCAAGGTGGCCGTCAATGGTGGTAATCAGTTCATGGGCGGTGGCCCGGATAGTTTCCAGAGAGGCTTTCAGCTCTTTTAAGTCTTTGCCGGAACTCCAACCAGCCACATAGCCAAAGGAATAATCGGACGTGTCCAGCCCATAGTGCTGGCAGACAGTATAGGCCACGCTTTCAGCCTGTACCTCGCGGGTGCGGCTGTCAGGACGGTTCTGCTGCTCGGCGGCGGGGGCCTCCGGGTCAATGGCATGGAGCTTGGCATGGGCGATTTCGTGAATGGCTGTTTTCAGGGTTTGCAGCTCGCTCATGTTCTCCTGAATGGCGATCCGCTTTTCTGTCAGGTGATAGTAGCCGTGGGAACCGCCCGGAATATCCTCAAAGGCCATCGGGACGGGGGAAGTCTGTTCCAGCGCCTTGAAAAAATCCTGATACCGTTCCACGTCGCCAGTCAATTCCTCCACGCCCAGCGACGGCAGCGGTTCGCCCTCGGTCTGGCTCACATCAAAGACAGACACGATCTTGAACGCCGGGACTTGGATTTCTTTCTGCTCGGTGACGGTATTCCCGTCCTTGTCTTTGACCGGCTGGCCCTGTTCGTCCAGCTTCGGCACTTCCTTTTTCACCTTATAGGGGGCCGGTGCAAATATTTTGATGCCTTTCTCGCCCTTTTTGACGTTGCGGTGAAATTCATCCCGCCACTTGTTGTAGCCCGCCACAAGCTGGCCGCCCTGCATGGCAATGAGGATGGTATTGTTGAAGCTGTAATTGTGGAAACGGGCCATTGTGTCAAGGTAGGCTTGGAAACGGTCGCTTTCAAACAAATCCATGATGCCGGTTTCCAGCTTGTCGGTAATCTCTTTCATACGGTCGGCGCTGTTCTTGCTGTTCAGGATAATGGGGATCACCTGCGGCTGGGCCGGGGCCTCGGCGGTGGGGGCGGCTGTCTGCCGGGTCTGCACAGCTTCCCGCAGCACTTCCGGCTGGGGATAAGCCATTACCCGGTATTCCTCCGGCACCGGCTGTCCCTCATGGACGCGCTGCCATTCGTCGCCGCTTCGCACCAGATAGCCATAAGGTGTAAACACGCCCTGTTCCTGCTGGGCGATATGCTGGCCGAACCGGGCTACATCAATCCCGGCTTTCCATTCCTCCGGCATATCCACCATGCCGGAACGGTTCAGGTAATAATCCCCCAACTGGCCGGGGGATTGCACATCCGGCAGATGCACAAAGTAGTCCGCGTTATCGGCATAGTCGATGATCTGCCCGATATTTTCAAAGCCGCCCTTTGAATTTTGCAGGGCGGCGTTCAGCTCCGCAAGGGCGGCAGCGTCCAGCGTGTCCAGCCGTGCGGCAAGGAAATTCAGTTCGTCCACATCGGCGGCCAGTACCATGTCATAGGGAATGGCAAGGTGCCTGTCCTCCGGGTAGGAAAATCCGGCAATGAAAAAATCCTGCGGGTTGTCGGTGCTGATATGGATTTCCCGCATGGCCTCCTGTAACTTCTCGGCGGTGGTCGGCAAGTCCAGCCAATAGCCATGCGGCCCATCGTTCTGCGCCTCGGCGCGGTTGTCAATCATAATCGAAAAGACTTCGCTCACGGGTTCCCTCCTTTCTGGAACAGGGGCGGCCTGCGGCTGGGCCGGTGGCTGCTCCGGCTGTTCTGCTTGCGGTTCCTCCTGTTTGGGAAGTTCTGCGGCCTGCTTTGGTTCCTCTCCCTCGATGGTATAACCGGGAAGCAAAAGGCCGTTCACCTTGAAATAGTCGGCGTATTCCTTGGGAATGGGCGGGGAGATTTCCGTAAACAAGTGCCGGTGGGCCTTGATACGGCCATTCAGGTATTTGTCCAGTTCTTCCCGGCTGGCAAAAACTTTTCGCTCCTGCCCGGCGATTTTGGCCTGTCGATAGGCTCCCGGCGCATTGGTGTAAATGCTCCAACGCAGCGTCCATGAATAGGGAATGGATTTCTGTGCTTCGCTGTCATAGCGGGTGTTCTCGGATATGGAGTAGGACATCTGATAAACAGCGTTGCTCCGCACATGGCGGTAACTGTCCGGCGCTTCCCATTGGTTCGATGTATGCTTGGCCGGGGGCGTCCGCGCATACTCAATGGCTTTATCAAGGGTGAGTGTCTTTCCGGCCTGTTCTTCCCATGCGGCGGCCTGCTCTTTCAGCCGGTCGAAAACCGCCTGCTCTGCGGCGGCGCTTTCGCTCCGCATGGAAAGAAGCTCCGACAGCGGCAGCGCGGCCAGCCCGGAAAGATCGGACTTTTCGCTTTCAAAGTAAATCCGGCGCTCAATCTTCATGGTTTCGGCGGTTTCTAAGTTGTCGTGGTCGTAAGAACTGTAAGACATTCATTCATCACATCCTTTCTGCGGTGGTGTTCGGGAAACAGGGGTTTGGGGATATGCCCCAAAAAGCAAAATCTCCGGCCCGGCAGGGGTGGCCGGGTCAGGGATTTGCCGGAAGTGTGGCTACACTTCCTATGCTTGCTGTTTTTTAGTTTTTGTCCCTCCGTTCAATACGATAGTTGACGTATTTCCCGCCGGTATCGGCTAAAAGCACCGTCCCGTCGTAGGTTTTCCCGGTTTTCATGGAACGCAGGCCCTTTACCTTTGCCTTTCCGTCTTTGAGCAGCGCAGCGGCGATTTTCGGCGTCAACGCCTTGCCCCGTTCCTCAAAAAATCGGTCATTCTTCCACATGACAAACTGGCAGCTTCGGTTTCCGCAGTAGTAGTTCTTTTTGCCCTCGTAGACGCTTTCCCCGCAGCGCGGACATTTGCCGATAACCACACGCTCGGTTTGAAACAACTTCTGCGCGTCCTCGCTGATATGGGAGTAGCCCACGATCAGGCCCCTTGTCATTTCTGCAATGCCAGCCATGAAGCCCTCCGGGTCGGCCTGCCCCTTGGCAATGGCCGTCAGCTCCGTTTCCCACTGTGCCGTAAGCTGGGGAGAGGTCAGCACCTCCGGCAGCACACAGGCAAGGTTGTGGCCGTCCTTGGTGGGAAGTAGCTGTTTGCCCCTGCGCTCCACAAAGCCCATCTGCACCAGCTTTTCTAAAATGGAGGCGCGGGTGGCCGGGGTTCCCAATCCCTGCCGTTCTGCGTCCTCCGGCAGATCGTCCGCACCGGCGCGCTCCATAGCGGAAAGCAGGGTATCTTCCGTGTAGGATTTTGGCGGTGTTGTGAAATGTTCGGTGACGGCGGCAGTTACCTTGTCAAAGGTCTGTCCCTCGGTAATTTTGGGAAGTTCCTGCGCAGGCTCCGGGGCGGTGTCATCGGCGTCTGTTTTGAACGATGCCTTAAAGCGGCGGTCAAGCTCTTTCCAGCCGGGGGTCAGGATGGTCTTTCCCTTGGCGGTAAAGGTGTTCCCGGCACAGGTGAATGTAGCGGTGACAGCTTCGTACACATGGGGCGCGGCCACGGCGCACAGCAGCTTGCAGCACACAAGGGACAGCAGTTTCTTTTCGCCCTCGGTCAGCC
>ERZ827520.2853-NODE-2853-length-15179-cov-3.188905_pt1 | contig 15179 bp, 14 predicted proteins | sample MGYA00519581_ERZ827520 | MGnify/ENA primary metagenome ERZ827520 (study PRJEB31778, sample SAMEA3449339) | human gut metagenome | biome: human gut; feature: human-associated habitat; material: faeces | place: United Kingdom | collected 2010/2012 ...
CCACCAGCTTGGCAAGGCCCATGTTCACAATGTCGTCGGCTTTCAGGTTGATCTCCGCGGGGCTGCCGGCCCCCTCCACGACGATCAGATCGTACCCGGCGTCCAGCTTTCGGTAAGCGTCGAGCACATAGGGCCAGAGCCTGTGCTTCATGGCGTAATAGCCTTCGGCCGTGTAGTTGCCGTAGACCTCGCCGTTGACGATCACCTGCGAGCCCTCGTCGCTGGTCGGTTTGAGCAGCACCGGATTCATCGCGTAACTGGGTTCGAGCCCGCAGGCCTCGGCCTGCACGGCCTGGGCGCGGCCGATCTCCAGCCCCTCGCGGGTGATGAACGAGTTAAGCGCCATATTCTGCGACTTGAACGGCGCGACGCGCAGCCCGTCCTGACGAAAAACGCGGCACAGCCCGGCGACGAGCAGACTCTTGCCCACGCCCGACATGGTCCCCTGAATCATAAGCGACTTGGCCATTTGCGAAAATCCTTTCTATCGAAAACACACGCTGCGGACAAAATTTCCAGCAACTAACCGCCCTCGCGTCCAGCCGTCGTTGAAATTATAGCAGATCGGCGCGGGCAGGGCGCCGCGGCTTTTCGAAACCCGACGCGCGGGGCGCGGCGGCACACCCCATGCGGCAGGAGTTCTCGTGAATCTCGCGTTTTTGCGCAAAGCGTCGAATGGCAAAAACGCGAGATTTCGTGAGCTTTCATGTTTGTGTACAGCGCTCCTCTTTTTTGCAAGCGCTTACTGCGGCTGTCTTCGTGCTTCTCAGACCGGCAAGGACCCAACGGCAAATTTGCTTTCCACCCCGTTTTTTGAGATTTAATCGTCCCTATCCTTTCCTATTCAAGGCTATCGCGTCCTATCGCATTTGGATCTGTTCGATTTTCATATATAATGTAACCATGCGCATGAGGAATTCCATGAGGAATTTCCACACTCCACTCGAGAAGGAAAAAGTGAATGTAGACAAAAATTTTGTCCCGCGTTCGTGTCTGAATTCGAAATGAGGTTGATTTATCATGACTCAGACTTCCACGCTGACCAGCATGAGTCAGGGCTCCATCGCCCGTTTGCTCTTCCGGTTTTCTGTTCCTGCCACGCTTGGCCTTGTGGCCAACGCTTTTTACAATATCGTCGACCGTCTCTTCATCGGCCGCTTCGCCGGCGCCGACGGTCTTGGCGCCGTCGGGCTGACGTTTCCGCTGACGGTTTTCGTGATCGCCGTCGGCTCGCTCGTCGGCGTCGGCGCGGCATCGCAGATGTCGCGTCTGCTGGGGGAGGGGCGGCGTCGGGATGCCGAAACGGTCCTCGGCAACGCCGCGGCGGTCACGGCGCTGTTCGCCGCGCTTTTCACGGCTGCGGGGCTGTTTTGGCTCGACGGGCTGGTGAAAGCTTTCGGCGCGTCGTCCCGTCTGGCGCCGCAGACTCGCATTTACACGGAAATTTTGTTCTGGGGGATGCCTTTCAATCTGCTGGGATTCTCGCTGAACTACCTGATCCGCGCCGAGGGGCATCCTCGTTACGCCATGTGGACGTTGTGCGTCGGCGCGGGCATGAACGTGTTCCTGGACTGGCTCTTCATTGCGCGCATGGGCATGGGCATTGCCGGAGCGGCGCTGGGAACGTCGCTGGCCCAGATCGCCTCGTTCGTCTGGGTGGCGCTGTTCTATCTCAGGGGCGCAGGATCGCTGCGAATCGGCGCCGCGTCGCTGAAACCCAATGGGGATATCGTCAGGGAAATGCTCCTTGTGGGCGCTTCTCCCTTTTTAATGGAGCTCTTTTACACCGTCAGCATGATGCTCTTCAACAACATCGTCAACGATCTCGGCGGCGATTTGGCCATTTCGGCCGTGGGCATTTTCTTTTGTTTGGACAACCTGATCTATCTGCCCGTGTTCGGCGTCGGCGAAGGGCTTCAGCCCATTGTCGGCTACAACTACGGCGCCCAGCGGTCGGACCGCGTCAAACGCACGATTTTATGCGCGCTCGCCGTCAGTTCCGTCTATTTCGCGATTTCATTCATCGGCGCGGAGTCTCTCGCGCGCGCCATGGTCACGCTCTTCGCGGCCGACGACGAGGCCTTGATCCGTCTCACGGTGCGGGCCATGCGCATCGGCTATCTCGGCATGCCCTTTGCGGCGGCAGGCATCGTCGCTTCAAACGCGTTTCTCGCCGTGGGACGTTCGGGCGTGAGCCTGTTCCTCAACTTCTGCCGCCAGGGGTTCCTTTTCCTGCCGGCGCTGTTGGTTCTGCCGCAGCTGATGGGACTTGACGGCGCATGGAGCTGCTTCATCGTCGTCGACGCCGGCGGCGGACTGATCGGAGCCATTCTGCTGTGGTATTTCTGGGAGAGCTTCAACGGCGACGGCCGCGACCTTCTCGGCACCCAGCTCGAAATCGCGTTCAACAAGTAGCGCGCAGGGGCCCCGCGGCTCTCGCATGTGTCAAACTTTTCATACAAAAGGCGCGACGCCTGTCCGGGCGTCGCGCCTTTTGTGTTGTAAAAAAACGCCGCCTCCCTCGACGGGAAGCGGCGGTCCTTTTGGATGGAGCGAAAGAACTATTTGCTCTCGGGCTCGATCGCCTTCCAGACGATCGCGGCGACGACCGCGCCGGCCAGAGGCGCGGCGATGAAGACCCAGAGGTCGGCCATGGCGGCTCCCTTGGCGAAGAAGGCGGGGCCGAAGCTGCGGGCGGGGTTGACGCTGGTGCCCGTGAAATGGATGCCGAAAATGTGGATCAGGACGAGCGTCAGGCCGATGGCGAGGCCGGCGAACTTATTGTGGCCGGACTTGGAGGTGACGCCGAGGATCGTCAGCACGAACGTGGCGGTGAGCACGGCCTCGACGGCGAAGCTCTTCACCACGTCGCCGCCATACAGCGCGTTGGCGCCGAAGCCGCTGTCCCAGCCGCAGAGGTAGCCAAGCAGGGCCGCGCCGGCCGTGGCGCCGGCGAACTGGGCGATCACGTAGCCGACAAAGTCGCCGAAGCTCATGCCGCCGGTCAGCAGCACGCCCAGTGAGACGGCGGGATTGACGTGGCAGCCGGAAACGTTGCCGATGGAATAGGCCATGGCGACGATCGCCAGGCCGAACGCCAGCGCCGTGCCCAGATAGGCGGCGTTGACCTGCGCGCCGTTGCAGCCCAGCACGACGGCCGTGCCGCAGCCGAAAAGCACGAGCACGAGCGTGCCGACAAATTCAGCGAGATACTTTTTCATTCTTGATAACGTCCTTTCAATTTAGAAGAAATTTACAGCGTCCGTATTATATCCGAGTTTACCGGTCTCGGCAAATCCGCATAAGTTTTTCTATTTATGTAATCGAGAAACCGAGAAACGCGAAGGATTTTTCAAAGCGCCGCGCGCTGCCCGGCCCGCCGCGGTGAAAATCGGAGAAGCCGCCAGCCCGGTCGCGCCGCGATACCGTTTTTTCATGATGAATTTCTCCTGAATAAACTTATCCGTCGTCAACAGCGAAGAAGCTGAACTTTTATTTGATGCCGTGAATGACACTCTGGTTCATTATATCTGTCAAGGACGAAATTAAATGAATAGCAGTTTCGTTTCTTGCTCCACTTTCCGTTCCGAAACTGTTAAAATAAAGACGCACGCAATTTCGATTCCCGAAGGAGGAATGCCGGATGACACTTTCCGAACTTTATGTGGGCTGCCGCACGTACCGCCGCTTCGAGCAGCGCCCGCTGCCGGACGGGCTGCTTCGCGCCGTGCTGGAGAACGCCCGCATCGCCAGCACGGGGGCCAACGCCCAGACGCTGCGTTTCATCGCGGTGTTCAGCGCGCTTTTATCTTCCACTGATGGCTCGACTGACGGCGTTGTGCTATCGCAGATCAACGCGCCGCCATAGGCACGCACAGCGATCCCCTGCTTTTCCAGAAACGCCAGATCGTTGCGGATCGTCACAGTAGATACACCATACAACGCCGATAGATCATTAACTTGCACACTCCCTTGCTGGCGCAGGCGTTGAATGATCTGCTCTCGTCGCTCACTGGTGCCTGTCACTCGCTTCTCGCCTGAAGCGTCGGTATTACTCATAGTAAGTCCTTTCGTAAAACTTTCGTTTCATTTCGTTTTGCCTATTAACGCCTTTCTATTAAGCAAATGCAAGCCCACCTTACCCATTGGCGCAAGCTACTCTCGTTTCAGTGGCTTTCATTATGTTTCTTTTGTGAATCAGATCAGAAAACTATTATCTTTCGTTTTATTTTTATCTCACCATGGCGCAGTATCAACTGAAACAAAACGAAAGATTAATATCGCAGTAATCTGAACTGGAGAGGAAAGTGAAACATCTGACAGAAATGGTGAGACAGCACAAAGAGGGCAAAACAAATGGGATTTATGCCGTTTGTTCCGCACATCCGCTGGTGCTGGAAGCTGCAATCCGCTACGCCAGTGCAAACCAAACGCCGTTACTGATTGAAGCAACCTCCAATCAGGTGGACCAGTTCGGCGGTTATACCGGAATGACGCCCGCCGATTTTCGCGGCTTTGTTTGTCAGCTCGCCGACTCGTTGAATTTCCCACAGGATGCGTTGATTCTGGGTGGCGACCATCTGGGGCCAAACCGCTGGCAAAACCTGCCTGCCGCTCAGGCAATGGCCAATGCCGATGATTTGATTAAAAGCTACGTGGCGGCAGGATTCAAAAAAATTCACCTTGATTGCAGCATGTCCTGTCAGGACGATCCGATTCCCTTAACTGATGACATCGTGGCCGAACGCGCCGCTCGTCTGGCGAAAGTGGCGGAAGAAACCTGCCGTGAACATTTTGGCGCGGCCGATCTGGAGTATGTCATTGGTACCGAAGTACCGGTACCTGGCGGCGCGCATGAAACCTTAAGCGAGCTGGCGGTCACCACGCCGGATGCCGCCCGCGCCACGCTGGAAGCCCATCGTCACGCCTTTGAAAAGCAAGGTCTGAGTGCCATCTGGCCACGCATTATTGCCCTGGTGGTTCAACCCGGCGTCGAATTCGATCACACCAACGTTATTGATTATCAGCCAGCTAAAGCGACCGCCTTAAGCCAGATGGTCGAAAACTACGAAACGCTGATTTTCGAAGCGCACTCTACCGATTACCAAACGCCGCAATCGCTGCGCCAGCTGGTGATTGACCACTTTGCCATTCTGAAAGTTGGCCCGGCGCTGACCTTTGCTCTGCGTGAAGCTCTGTTCTCTCTGGCGGCGATTGAAGAAGAACTGGTACCAGCAAAAGCCTGTTCTGGTCTGCGTCAGGTGCTGGAAAACGTGATGCTCGACCGCCCGGAATACTGGCAAAGCCACTACCACGGTGACGGCAACGCGCGTCGTCTGGCGCGTGGTTATAGCTACTCGGATCGCGTGCGCTATTACTGGCCGGACAGCCAGATTGATGACGCTTTCGCTCATCTGGTTCGTAATCTGGCGGATTCACCAATTCCGCTACCGCTCATCAGCCAGTATTTGCCGCTGCAATACGTGAAAGTTCGCTCCGGCGAGCTGCAGCCAACACCACGGGAACTCATTATCAACCATATTCAGGACATCCTGGCGCAGTACCACACAGCCTGTGAAGGCCAATAAGCAAAACAAAGAGGAACACGCTATGCCAAATATTGTTTTAAGCCGGATTGATGAGCGTTTGATTCACGGTCAGGTCGGCGTTCAGTGGGTCGGATTTGCGGGGGCAAATCTGGTGCTGGTAGCCAACGATGAGGTTGCCGAAGATCCGGTACAACAAAACCTGATGGAAATGGTACTGGCAGAAGGGATCGCCGTACGTTTCTGGACGCTGCAAAAAGTCATCGACAACATTCATCGCGCCGCCGATCGAAAGAAAATCCTGCTGGTTTGTAAAACACCTGCCGATTTCCTGACGCTGGTGAAAGGTGGCGTTCCGGTGAATCGCATTAACGTTGGCAATATGCACTACGCCAATGGCAAGCAACAAATCGCCAAAACGGTTTCTGTGGATGCGGGTGATATCGCAGCATTTAACGACCTGAAAGCCGCTGGGGTGGAATGCTTCGTTCAGGGCGTCCCGACAGAGCCTGCTGTGGACCTCTTTAAATTACTTTGAGGGATTCATCATGGAAATCAGTCTGTTGCAGGCATTCGCGTTGGGCATTATCGCCTTTATCGCTGGCCTGGATATGTTTAACGGCCTAACCCATATGCACCGCCCGGTGGTCCTCGGCCCGTTGGTCGGGCTGGTACTTGGCGATCTGCATACCGGTATTTTAACCGGCGGTACGCTGGAACTGGTGTGGATGGGGCTGGCCCCGCTGGCGGGCGCACAGCCGCCTAACGTGATTATCGGTACTATCGTCGGCACGGCGTTTGCCATTACTACTGGCGTGAAACCCGATGTCGCGGTCGGTGTCGCCGTACCTTTCGCTGTCGCAGTACAGATGGGGATTACCTTCCTGTTCTCGGTGATGTCTGGCGTAATGTCCCGCTGCGACCGGATGGCGGAGAACGCCGATACACGCGGCATTGAACGCGTGAACTATCTGGCACTGCTGGCACTCGGCACTTTCTATTTTCTCTGCGCTTTCCTGCCTATCTACTTCGGCGCAGAACATGCCAAAACCATCATTGATGTCCTGCCGCAACGATTAATCGACGGCCTCGGCGTCGCGGGCGGCATCATGCCAGCAATCGGTTTTGCCGTGTTGCTGAAAATCATGATGAAAAACGTCTACATCCCCTACTTCATCCTGGGCTTTGTTGCCGCAGCCTGGCTCAAGTTACCGGTGTTGGCTATTGCTGCCGCTGCGCTGGCGATGGCGCTGATCGACCTGCTGCGTAAATCTCCTGAACCAACTCAACCTGCGGCACAGAAAGAGGAATTTGAAGATGGCATCTAATCAAACCACCCTGCCGAACGTCAGCGAAAATGAAGAAACACTGCTGACTGGCGTCAATGAAAACGTGTATGAAGATCAGAGCATTGGCGCGGAGCTGACGAAAAAAGATATCAACCGCGTCGCCTGGCGTTCCATGTTGTTACAGGCTTCTTTCAACTACGAACGTATGCAGGCTTCCGGCTGGCTGTACGGCCTGCTGCCAGCACTGAAAAAGATCCACACTAATAAACGCGACCTGGCGCGCGCCATGAAGGGGCATATGGGTTTCTTCAATACCCATCCGTTTCTGGTGACGTTTGTTATCGGCATTATCCTTGCGATGGAGCGTTCTAAGCAGGACGTTAACAGTATTCAGAGCACCAAAATTGCCGTCGGTGCGCCGCTCGGCGGGATTGGCGATGCGATGTTCTGGCTAACGCTACTGCCGATTTGTGGCGGGATAGGTGCAAGCCTCGCGCTACAAGGCTCTATTCTTGGCGCTGTCGTCTTTATTGTGCTGTTCAACGTGGTGCACCTGGGGCTGCGTTTTGGTCTGGCGCATTATGCTTACCGCATGGGCGTGGCGGCGATTCCACTCATTAAAGCAAATACCAAAAAAGTCGGCCATGCGGCATCTATCGTTGGGATGACGGTAATCGGCGCGCTGGTGGCAACCTATGTTCGCTTAAGCACCACGCTGGAAATCACGGCGGGCGACGCAGTGGTTAAGTTACAGGCTGATGTTATCGACAAACTGATGCCAGCCTTCTTACCGCTGGTCTACACCCTGACCATGTTCTGGCTGGTACGCCGCGGCTGGAGTCCGCTGCGCCTGATTGCGATTACCGTGGTTCTCGGCATCGTCGGTAAATTCTGCCATTTCCTTTAAATACAATGAGGTATTAGATGTTAAGTATTATTTTGACAGGGCATGGCGGATTTGCCAGCGGCATGGAAAAAGCAATGAAGCAAATTCTCGGTGAGCAATCGCAGTTTATCGCCATCGATTTTCCGGAAACCTCAAGCACCGCGCTGCTTACATCGCAGCTTGAAGAGGCCATCGTCCAACTGGATTGTGAAGACGGCATTGTTTTTCTGACGGATTTGCTGGGCGGCACGCCGTTTCGCGTAGCTTCAACGCTGGCGATGCAAAAACCGGGCTGTGAAGTGATCACCGGCACCAATTTGCAACTGCTACTGGAGATGGTGCTGGAGCGCGAAGGGTTAAGCGGTGAAGAGTTCCGTGTGCAGGCGCTGGAGTGTGGACACCGTGGGCTGACCAGTCTGGTGGACGAGTTAGGCCGCTGCCATGAAGAATGTCCGGTCGAGGAAGGAATATGACACACGTTCTGCGCGCCAGAAGGCTGCTGACTGAAGAGGGATGGCTCGATGACCATCAGTTGCGTATTGCTGACGGTGTAATCGCAGCAATCGAACCGATTCCAGTGGGCGTGACTGAACGCGATGCGGAACTGCTCTGCCCCGCTTACATCGACACCCATGTACACGGTGGTGCGGGCGTTGATGTAATGGATGACGCGCCGGATGCGCTCGACAAGCTGGCAATGCACAAGGCACGCGAAGGTGTCGGCAGTTGGTTACCGACCACCGTAACCGCGCCGCTTAATACCATTCATGCGGCGCTGAAACGTATTGCTCTACGCTGCCAGCGTGGCGGACCTGGTGCGCAAGTGCTGGGGAGTTATCTCGAAGGACCGTACTTCACGCCGCAGAATAAAGGCGCGCATCCGCCGGAGCTGTTTCGCGAGCTGGAAATTGCCGAGCTGGAGCAATTGATTGCCGTTTCTCAGCACACCTTGCGCGTGGTAGCGCTGGCACCAGAAAAAGAAGGGGCATTGCAGGCCATCCGCCATCTTAAACAGCAAAACGTACGGGTGATGCTGGGGCATAGCGCGGCGACCTGGCAACAAACCCGTGCCGCGTTTGACGCTGGTGCCGACGGCCTGGTGCATTGCTATAACGGGATGACAGGTTTACATCACCGCGAACCGGGAATGGTTGGCGCGGGATTAACGGACAAGCGCGCCTGGCTGGAACTGATAGCCGATGGTCATCATGTACATCCGGCGGCGATGTCGCTGTGTTGTTGCTGTGCGAAAGAGAGAATCGTGCTGATCACCGACGCGATGCAGGCAGCCGGGATGCCGGATGGTCGCTATACGTTATGTGGTGAAGAAGTGCAGATGCACGATGGCGTTGTCCGTACCGCGTCCGGTGGGCTGGCGGGCAGTACGCTGTCTGTCGATGCGGCAGTGCGCAACATGGTCGAGTTGACGGGCGTAACGCCTGCGGAAGCCATCCATATGGCATCGCTGCATCCGGCGCGTATGCTGGGTGTTGATGGTGTTCTGGGATCGCTTAAACCGGGCAAACGCGCCAGCGTCGTTGCGCTGGATAGCGGGCTGCATGTGCAACAAATCTGGATTCAGGGTCAATTAGCTTCGTTTTGATGGTTTGCTCCTTTATTGGGCCTTCACTTCCCCCGTAAGGCCTTTCTTTTTCTTTCTTTTTGATCTGTGCAGCGGTGTCGGATGCGACGCTGACGCGTCTTCTTCGACCTACGGTACGCCGCATCCGGCAATCGGTGAACATAGCGACGTTATCACGCAATCCTTTAATCTTCCCTTGTCTTTTCTTTCAATGATCACAAATTTCGTTTTATTTCTTTTTTCTCCATTGAACTTTCAGTTTCTTTTCTATAGATTTTAATCAACGAAAGACATCACCAAGTGAAATGAAACGAAAGGTAAGCGAAAGCGACAACGCCCGACGCCAAGTTCATCAGACTAAGGATTGAGTTATGCCAGAAAATTACACCCCTGCTGCCGCTGCAACCGGTACATGGACTGAAGAAGAGATCCGCCATCAGCCTCGCGCATGGATCCGTTCACTCACCAACATCGACGCGCTACGTTCCGCGCTCAATAACTTCCTTGAACCGTTACTGCGCAAAGAGAATCTGCGGGTAATCCTGACCGGAGCCGGAACCTCGGCATTTATCGGTGATATCATCGCGCCGTGGCTCGCCAGCCATACCGGTAAAAACTTCAGCGCCGTACCGACCACCGATCTGGTCACTAATCCGATGGACTACCTGAATCCAGCTCATCCGCTACTGTTGATCTCCTTCGGTCGATCCGGCAACAGCCCGGAAAGCGTCGCCGCCGTGGAACTGGCGAATCAGTTTGTACCGGAATGCTATCACCTGCCGATCACCTGCAACGAAGCGGGCGCTCTTTACCAAAACGCGATCAACAGCGACAACGCGTTTGCCCTGCTGATGCCCGCAGAAACGCACGATCGCGGCTTTGCGATGACCAGCAGCATTACCACCATGATGGCCAGCTGCCTCGCGGTTTTCGCACCTGAGACGATCAACAGCCAAACCTTCCGCGATGTGGCAGATCGTTGCCAGGAAATCCTGACCTCACTGGGCGATTTCAGCGAAGGTGTGTTTGGTTACGCACCGTGGAAACGGATCGTTTATCTCGGCAGCGGTGGCTTACAGGGCGCAGCACGCGAGTCGGCGCTGAAAGTACTGGAACTGACAGCGGGTAAACTGGCGGCCTTTTATGATTCCCCGACCGGATTCCGTCATGGACCAAAATCGCTGGTCGATAACGAAACGCTGGTGGTGGTATTTGTCTCCAGCCACCCTTACACCCGTCAGTATGATCTTGATCTGCTGGCAGAACTCCGCCGCGATAACCAGGCATTGCGCGTAATCGCCATCGCCGCGGAAAGCAACGACGTTATTACCGCCGGTCCACATATCATCCTGCCGCCGTCCCGTCACTTTATCGACGTTGAGCAGGCATTTTGCTTCCTGATGTACGCCCAGACGTTTGCACTGATGCAGTCGCTGCACATGGGCAATACGCCGGATACCCCATCAGCCAGTGGCACCGTTAACCGCGTGGTGCAAGGCGTAATCATTCATCCGTGGCAGGCATAAGAGGATCGCATTATGAGCATTATCTCCACCAAATATCTGTTACAGGACGCCCAGGCCAATGGCTACGCGGTGCCTGCCTTTAACATTCATAACGCCGAGACGATCCAGGCGATCCTCGAAGTGTGCAGTGAAATGCGATCGCCGGTGATCCTCGCCGGGACGCCGGGGACCTTTAAACATATCGCGCTGGAAGAGATCTACGCCCTGTGTAGTGCCTATTCCACAACCTACAACATGCCACTGGCGCTGCATCTCGACCACCACGAATCGTTGGATGATATTCGCCGTAAAGTCCACGCAGGCGTGCGCAGTGCGATGATCGACGGCAGCCACTTCCCGTTTGACGAGAACGTAAAGCTGGTGAAATCGGTTGTCGACTTCTGCCACTCACAGGATTGCAGCGTGGAAGCAGAACTGGGCCGCCTCGGCGGTGTTGAAGATGACATGAGCGTTGACGCCGAAAGTGCATTCCTGACCGATCCACAAGAAGCTAAACGCTTTGTCGAACTGACTGGCGTCGACAGCCTGGCGGTAGCGATTGGTACGGCGCACGGCTTATACAGCAAAACGCCGAAGATTGATTTCCAGCGGCTGGCGGAAATTCGTGAAGTGGTGGATGTTCCTCTGGTGCTGCATGGTGCCAGCGATGTCCCGGATGAATTTGTCCGTCGCACTATTGAACTTGGCGTCACAAAAGTGAACGTTGCCACAGAATTAAAAATAGCCTTCGCTGGCGCGGTTAAAGCCTGGTTTGCGGAAAATCCGCAGGGTAATGATCCTCGTTATTATATGCGCGTCGGAATGGATGCGATGAAAGAAGTTGTCAGAAATAAAATTAATGTCTGTGGTTCAGCGAATCTAATTTCAGCATAATCATTAGTTTTTTATGATTTATCCCAATGTACTTCCCGATTAATATCGGGGAGTGCCTTAATGGAAAAGGAGATGACTAAACCTTAATAAATACATCAGTACAATATCGCAACAATAATATATTTAAAAAAATTATATTATTCAACTTTATGGTGAGGATTACACAATGAGCAGTCCAAATATTCTCTTAACCCGTATTGATAACCGTCTGGTTCACGGTCAGGTTGGCGTGACCTGGACATCCACCATCGGTGCGAATCTGTTGGTAGTCGTGGATGATGTTGTCGCTAACGATGATATTCAACAGAAATTAATGGGTATTACCGCAGAAACCTACGGCTTTGGCATTCGTTTCTTTACTATCGAAAAAACCATTAACGTCATCGGCAAAGCTGCACCGCATCAGAAGATCTTCCTGATTTGCCGTACGCCACAAACGGTACGTAAATTGGTAGAAGGTGGTATTGACCTGAAAGATGTCAACGTCGGCAATATGCATTTCTCGGAAGGGAAAAAGCAAATCAGCAGTAAAGTTTATGTCGATGACCAGGATCTCGCGGACTTACGTTTTATTAAACAACGTGGCGTGAATGTTTTCATTCAGGACGTCCCTGGCGATCAAAAAGAACAAATCCCTGACTAAATCTAAAATCGCCTTAATATTGGTTTGAGGTAATAAAAATGCATGAAATAACCCTACTCCAGGGATTATCCCTGGCGGCGTTAGTTTTCTTTCTGGGGATTGATTTTTGGCTGGAAGCCTTATTTTTATTCCGCCCGATAATCGTTTGTACCCTTACAGGTGCTATTCTCGGTGATATTCAGACTGGCTTAATTACCGGTGGCCTGACAGAGTTGGCTTTCGCCGGATTAACCCCTGCAGGTGGTGTTCAGCCGCCCAACCCTATTATGGCGGGTCTGATGACCACTGTCATTGCATGGTCTACGGGCGTTGATGCCAAAACGGCAATTGGTCTTGGCCTGCCGTTTAGTTTGTTAATGCAGTACGTCATTCTGTTCTTCTATTCCGCTTTCTCATTATTTATGACCAAAGCCGATAAATGCGCAAAAGAGGCGGATACGGCAGCATTTTCCCGACTTAACTGGACAACGATGCTCATCGTCGCTTCAGCGTATGCGGTGATTGCTTTCCTCTGTACTTACCTGGCACAAGGGGCGATGCAGGCGCTGGTGAAAGCGATGCCCGCCTGGCTGACCCACGGCTTTGAAGTGGCTGGCGGTATTCTGCCTGCCGTTGGTTTTGGCTTGCTGCTGCGCGTGATGTTCAAAGCGCAATATATCCCTTACCTGATCGCCGGTTTCCTGTTCGTTTGCTACATCCAGGTCAGCAACCTGTTGCCGGTTGCCGTGCTGGGCGCAGGCTTTGCGGTGTATGAGTTTTTCAATGCGAAATCCCGGCAGCAAGCGCAACCGCAGCCCGTTGCCAGTAAAAATGAAGAAGAGGACTACAGCAATGGGATCTGAAATCAGTAAAAAAGATATCACCCGTCTGGGCTTTCGTTCGTCACTGCTGCAAGCGAGCTTTAACTACGAAAGGATGCAGGCGGGCGGTTTTACCTGGGCGATGTTGCCGATCCTGAAAAAGATTTATAAGGACGACAAACCGGGCCTAAGCGCGGCGATGAAAGATAACCTCGAATTTATTAATACCCACCCGAATCTGGTCGGATTCCTGATGGGGTTATTAATTTCGATGGAAGAAAAAGGAGAAAACCGCGACACCATTAAAGGCCTCAAAGTGGCACTGTTTGGCCCAATCGCCGGGATTGGCGATGCGATTTTCTGGTTTACCTTATTGCCGATTATGGCGGGAATTTGCTCATCATTTGCCAGCCAGGGAAACCTGTTGGGGCCGATTTTGTTTTTCGCCGTTTACCTGCTTATCTTCTTCCTGCGCGTCGGCTGGACCCACGTCGGTTATTCAGTCGGCGTGAAGGCGATCGATAAAGTGCGAAAGAACTCGCAGATGATTGCTCGTTCGGCAACCATCCTCGGGATCACGGTAATCGGCGGGCTGATCGCTTCGTATGTGCATATTAACGTGGTGACATCGTTTGCCATCGACAGTACCCACAGCGTCGCACTGCAGCAGGATTTCTTCGATAAAGTCTTCCCGAACATTTTACCGATGGCCTACACCCTGCTGATGTATTACTTCCTGCGGGTGAAAAAAGCGCATCCGGTGCTGTTAATCGGCGTGACTTTTGTGCTCTCTATTGTTTGTTCCGCATTCGGCATTTTGTAAATGGAACGAGGCACTGCGTCTGGCGGTGCCTCTTTACTTAAGGAATTTCATCCTGTGCAAACCCTTCAACAAGTTGAAAACTATACGGCGTTAAGTGAACGTGCCAGCGAATATTTATTGGCCGTGATCCGTAGTAAACCGGATGCCGTGATTTGCCTGGCGACCGGAGCCACGCCATTACTGACGTATCATTATCTGGTAGAAAAAATCCACCAGCAGCAGGTTGATGTCAGCCAGCTCACCTTCGTGAAGCTCGACGAATGGGTGGATCTGCCATTAACAATGCCTGGCACCTGCGAAACTTTCCTACAACAGCATATCGTGCAGCCGCTGGGGCTGCGTGAAGACCAGCTCATCAGCTTTCGCTCTGAAGAGATAAATGAGACAGAGTGCGAACGGGTAACGAACCTGATTGCGCGCAAAGGCGGTCTGGATTTATGCGTTCTCGGATTGGGGAAAAACGGTCATCTTGGGCTGAACGAACCGGGAGAAAGCCTGCAACCGGCCTGCCATATCAGTCAACTTGATGCCAGAACACAGCAACATGAGATGTTAAAAACCGCGGGCCGTCCCGTGACTCGTGGGATCACCTTAGGCCTGAAGGATATTCTCAATACCCGCGAAGTTTTGCTACTGGTGACTGGCGAAGGAAAGCAGGATGCGACAGAACGTTTTCTCACGGCTAAAGTCTCTACCGCTATCCCGGCTTCGTTTTTATGGCTGCATAACCATTTCACATGCGTGATTGATGAAATGTGTCGTCGTTAACTCGCCTGGTAAAGGCGTTGTAGCGCTATTCCTGCTGCAACGCCTGTAATCACTCTCCCTGCTGCTCCAGTGCATACTTATACAGCGCATTTTTCTTCACGCCGTGAATTTCTGCTGCCAGCGCCGCCGCTTTTTTCAGTGGCAGTTCTGCCTGCAACAGCGCCAGCGTGCGCAGGGCATCGGCATGGGCAGCGGTAAGTACGCGGGCGTCAAAGATATTGGTACGTTCGAGAGTTTGCAGCATAGTTGGGAATCCCTCCGTTACAAAAATTGTTGCATAGTTTATTGTAGCGAATGGGAAATATAAAAAATGTCGCATCCCGGGGTGGGATGCGGCATTTTTTAGCGATGCTGCGCTTTGCGCTTTTCGTTGATCAAATCCTCAAAACTGCGCTGCTTTGTAAAAAAACGCTTGTACGGGTTTTCCGGCAGCGGCGGGGTGC
>ERZ827520.2857-NODE-2857-length-15156-cov-2.608105_pt1 | contig 15156 bp, 18 predicted proteins | sample MGYA00519581_ERZ827520 | MGnify/ENA primary metagenome ERZ827520 (study PRJEB31778, sample SAMEA3449339) | human gut metagenome | biome: human gut; feature: human-associated habitat; material: faeces | place: United Kingdom | collected 2010/2012 ...
CCGGCCCTCCGGGGCCTGGGACTGAAAGGAGTATACCACACCTCTGGGGAGGAGAATTTCCATACTTTCTGTGTGAAAAAAAGAGGAGAACGCCGCGGATGCGGCGTCCTCCTTTAGATGTCAGCGCCTGCGCCTCTCTATGATGGCGTAGATGGTCTTGACGGAGAGAAAATGCTCCCTGGCCAACTGCTTGGCCGGTGTACCTGCAGCATATCTCTCCCGGATGGCCCGGTTGCGTGCGTCCAGCCCGTTTTTGCCGGGCTGGGAGGCGCCCCAGGGCCGTCTGCGCTCAGGCTTGCGGGGAATATAGAGAGTGGTTCCGTCCACGTACTGCTGAACGGCGGCAAGCAGGGAAGGGGGCAGGATATTCCTGCCGTTTTGATAACCCATTGCGTCTCCTCCAGATGGGGTTTCTTGGAAGGCAAGGGCTATTTGGGATTGGTTTGCAAACAGCCCTGCTAGCTATGGGCAACCGAATCCAGGGTCACAGTGCTGCGGATGGGACAGATAAGTCATACCTCCTTTGTGCTTCAGCGCTTTTCCGGAATGATTTCAATCCAGTAGTCGTCGGGGTCGTGAATGAAATACAGGCCCATGGCGGTGTTCTCATAGCAGATGCAGCCCATCTCCTGGTGCTTTTTGTGGGCTGCTTCGTAGCCGTCCACCACAAAGGCCAGATGGAATTCATTGTCCCCCAGGTCATAGGGTTTTTCCCAGTCCCGCAGCCAGGTGAGCTCCAGGCGGAAGTCCGTCTTTCCGTCCCCCAGGTAGACGATGATGAAGCTGCCGTCGGCCGCCGCCTTCCGCTCCCCCACCGGCTCCAGGCCCAGGGCCTCCTTGTAGAACGCAAGAGATTTGTCCAAATCCGCTACATTGAAATTGAAGTGATTGAATGTCAGCATAAGATCCTCCTGATCGCCGGGGGCCCTCTGCCTCCGGCTTGGTTTGGGTTCAGTATAGCATTTCTGCCCCCTCCGGGGCAAGGCCCTTTCCAAACCCTGCCCGCCGCTTCTTCTTTTTATCCATGTTATACAATTTCCAGAGAAAAATTTGTCGGCTTTTGGCTTGTTTTATAGTTGCCTCCTAAAGTGCACGATGATAAACTTCTAATTGTTAGACAATGCTAACTTTTGAGGAGGAACGTTCCGATGACACTGGACAAGCTGCCCCTGGGGCAGGAGGCCGTCATCACGGCTGTGGGCGGCGAGGGCGCCCTGCGCTGCCGCCTGCTGGATATGGGGCTGATCCCGAAGACCCGCGTGCGGGTGGAGAAGGTCGCACCCCTGGGCGACCCGTTGGAGCTGCGGGTGCGGGGGTACTCCCTGTCCCTGCGGAAGGAGGACGCCGGGAAAATCGAAGTGGAGGTGGCCGGGACATGATTTTCGCACTGGCCGGCAACCAAAACTGCGGCAAGACCACGCTGTTCAACCAGCTCACCGGCTCCAACCAGCACGTGGGCAATTTCCCCGGCGTGACGGTGGATCAGAAGTCTGGCGCCATCCGGGGGGAAAAGGACTGCACGGTGGTCGACCTGCCGGGCATCTACTCCATCCGGCCCTATACGCCGGAGGAGATTGTCACCCGGGATTTCATCCTGAACCAAAAGCCCGACGGCCTCATTAATATCGTGGCCGCCACCAATATCGAGCGGAACCTGTACCTGACGCTCCAGCTGATGGAGATGCGTATTCCCATGGTGCTGGCCCTGAACATGATGGATGAGGTCACCGCCGGCGGCGGCACCATCGACGTGAAGGGAATGTCCCAGGCATTGGGCATCCCGGTGGTGCCCATCTCCGCTGTGAAAAACCAGGGCGTGGACGAGCTTGTGAAGGTTGCCGTCCAGACTGCCCGGATCAAGACGCTGCCTACGGTGTACGACTTCTGCTCCCCCGGACCGGTCCACCGGTGCATCCACGCGGTGGTCCACCAGATCGAGGATCACGCGGAGGCTGCGGGCCTTCCCGTCCGATTCGCCGCCACCAAGCTCATTGAGGGAGACGAGGACATCGTGACCCGCCTGGCCCTGGACCAGAACGAGCTGGAGCTCATTGAGCACAGCGTCAAGGAGATGGAGGACGAGTGCGGCATGGACCGCAATGCCGCACTGGCGGATATGCGCTACACCTTCATCGAAACCATCTGCTCCGGCACGGTGGTGAAGTGCCGGGAGTCCCGGGAGCGGGCCCGCAGCGAGGCCATCGATCGGGTGGTGACCAACAAATACCTGGCCCTGCCGCTGTTCTTCGCCATCATGCTGGGCATCTTCTTCCTGACCTTTGAAGTCATCGGCGCCTTCCTGTCGGATCTGCTGGCCGCGGGGATCGATGCCCTCACCGCGGCGGTGGACAGCGGCCTCGCCGCCTATGGATTGAACCCCGTGGTCCACAGTCTGGTGATCGACGGCGTGTTCGCGGGAGTGGGCAGTGTACTGAGCTTTCTGCCCATCATCGTGGTGCTGTTCTTCTTCCTCTCTATTTTGGAGGACACCGGTTACATGGCCCGGGTGGCCTTTGTCATGGATCAGCTGCTGCGAAAGATTGGGCTTTCGGGCCGGAGCATTGTGCCCATGCTGATTGGGTTTGGATGTTCCGTCCCCGCCATTATGTCCACCCGGACTCTGGCCTCTGAGCGGGATCGGAAAATGACGATTTTACTGACCCCCTTTATGAGCTGCTCCGCGAAAATTCCGATTTACAGCGTGTTTGCCGCCGCGTTTTTCCCGGGAAAAGGCGGGCTTGTGATGTTCTCCTTATACCTGCTGGGCATTCTGGTTGGGATTCTGGCAGCAAAGATCATGGGACGCACCGTTTACCGGGGGAACCCGATTCCTTTCGTTATGGAACTGCCGAACTATCGCTTTCCCTCTTTGAAGAGCGTGGTGCACCTTTGCTGGGACAAGGCGAAGGACTTTCTGACCCGGGCATTCACCGTTATTTTCATTGCCACCATCATTGTCTGGTTCCTCCAGACCTTTGACGCGCGGCTGAATTTGGTGGAGGACAGCGCAGACAGCCTTTTGGCGCTGGTGGGCGCGGTGGCAGCGCCTCTGTTCGCCCCGCTGGGATTTGGAGATTGGCGGGTATCCACGGCTCTGGTCACCGGCTTCATTGCCAAAGAGTCCGTGGTGTCCACGCTGGGCGTTCTCACTGGCGCGGCCGGGAATGTGACCGCAGCTCTGAGTGGACTATTTACCCCAGTTACGGCTGTCAGCTTCTTATCCTTTACACTGCTTTATACACCTTGTATTGCCGCAATTTCCGCCGTCCGGCGAGAGTTGGGCTCCGGGTGGAAGGCCGCCGGTGTTGCGGCGGGACAATGTGTGATTGCATGGGTCGTGGCGTTTGTAATCTACCACCTAGCACTGCTGTTTTGAGGAGGGATTCTTTTGTTGGAAGTTTTAATTTTAACGGGGCTTGCAATCTGGCTCATCGCGGCAATCCATTCCTGCAGAAGGCATAAGGGATGCTGCGGCAGCTGTGACGGTTGCTGCAACCACTGCGACGGCTGCGGACATTAATCCGCTTTTTTGGCTGTACGGGATGCGGATTCCTTTCGATCGCGCTTTATCTGATGCTCAGTTATTCTCAAATTCCAGTACATATAAAGTAATTTTACTTTACATTATTTTTATACGTTTACCTATAAAAAGCTCCCCCGCGCGGTTTATTTTCAACCGCGCGGGAGAGTTTTTTCGTTTTACTGTGCGCCAAGCGTCCTTTGCAAATATGCCTGCATCTCCGCCTTGGACTGAACTCCATGGGCCCCGTCGATCACAGCTTGTTTCTCCGCCTCCGACATAGACGCAAACCGCTCCATGGCGGAGATGTTCTGCGCCAGAGCCATGCCCATGCCCAGTGGCAGCTCGCTAGATTCCATTTCCATCACCTCAGGGGCAGTCTGCCCTGTCCACGGAAAAAAATACGGCTTTGAATCCCTATTTAGGGCGCTCACAGCGCGGTTTTCCCAGTGCCGTCCAGCGGCTTGCGCGCCTCGGTTAGAAGGTCCAAGTCCCGGAAAATGCCCGCTTCCAGATGCTCGTATTCCGCCGCATTTCCCACCCGGCGCATCTTTTTCGCGTACTTCTCCCCATCGTCAAAAAGATTGATGAGATAGAACCAAAGCTCCTTCATCCGCTGGGCCGCCGTTCCGGGATAGCCATAAGCCTCCCGATAACCCTGATACAACGTCTGGGTATAGGTTTTCAGTTCCTCCCGTCCGGCGGGCGGGCCGCCCCGCAGCTTTCGCAGAAGGGCCGGGTCCGCGATCACGCCCCTGCCGATCATCACCGTGTCCACCGTTGGGAATTTTTCCGTAAACCCATGAAAATCCGCAATGCTTACCAAATCCCCGTTGTAGGTCACGGGGGCGCGGCTTGCCTGCAATGCGTCGGCAAACACATCCAGATGCACAGGACCTTTGTAGAACTCCCCCCGCAGGCGCGGATGGACAATCAACTCCCGGATGGGATAGCGGTTGAAAATCTTCAGCAGACGGGTAAACTCCGCCCCGTCGTTGTAACCGATTCGGGTCTTTACCGACACCGGGAGGCAGACTTTTTGGAATACCGCATCGAAAAAGGCGTCCAACTCGTCGGGGTGGAGTAAAAATCCCGCGCCCTTCCCTTTCGCGGTGACGGTGCCGGAGGGACATCCCAGATTCAGATTCACCTCGTCAAAGCCCAGTTCCCGCGCCTGTTCCGCCGCCCAGAGGAAGTCCTCCGCCCGCTTCGTCATCACCTGCGGCACGGTGGGAACCCCTGCGTTGTGCTCTGGGGACAGATCGCGCAGTTCTTTCGCAGTCAAAATACGGTCCGACGTGGGCGAGAAAAAGGGCGTAAAATACCGGTCGGCTCCGCCGAACATCCGGCTGTGTGTCTGGCGGAACATCCAAGTGGTGATGCCCTCCAGCGGCGCGACTTCCACTTGTGGGATGAGTGTCTCCATCAAATGTGCTCCTTGCATGTCAGCTCTTCCACTTCCAGCGCGAACAGCCGCACCCGCTCCAGAACGGCGGGGTCGTAGGGAAGGTCCGCGTCGGTGTAATGGGCCATCACCGTCTTCATGGCCGCGAGACGTTCCTGCGCCGGAACCTCATAAGTCCGCCCCGTGCCGATAACGCTCTTGTAAAGCTCCGTATAGCCGCAAGCCGTCTCCGCCCGCACCAGCCGGTGAGCGCAGTCCAGTTCAAACCCCACGCTACCGCCCTTGCGGAACAGTTCCACCTTGCGTCCCTGCGCGGCGGAGTGGAAATAAAAGATCAGCTTGCCGTCCTTTTCCTCATAACCGAAATTCAGGGGAACAATATAAACCTGCCCCTCGTCGCAAAAGCCCACACGGCACACGCCGCATTCGTCCAGAACTTTGTAGATTTCCGCCCTGTCCGTCACCTGCCGGTCTTTTCTCCGCATTTCCTGCATGGCTTGAATCCCTTCCGCGCGGATACGCGCCTTTCATTTCTTTGATGTGCCTTAGTGTATCAACTCACCGCTTTACCGTCAAGCGACTCCGCTGAATTCATCCATATTGAAATTTGAAAGCAAAACGACGGCCTCATCCGCCTGTTTTTTTAGTCTACCACCCCGGCCCGCCTCCGTCAATCTGGCGCACTGGAGAGCGCTGTGGTATTATAACGGCATAAGCATCTATGGTATCACATTTTAAATATTTACGTTGTTTTTAAAAAAGCTGAAGCATTTTGCTTTGCTGCATCGTTTGATAGACAGACGCAAGGGAGGTGTCCACCGGTGTGAGTATCATGACAAATCAGGAGTTCACCGCGCTGGTGGCAAATTACGAGCGGCTGGTCTACACGGTCTGTTACCGGCTGGTGCAGGACGAAGCCACAGCAGAAGACCTGACGCAGGAGGCATTCCTTGCCGCCTACACCCACCGGGACAGCTGTCCGGCGGGCTTTGAAAGGCAGTGGCTGGCGCGGATTGCCGCCAACAAGGCAAAGGATCACCTGCAAAGCGCCTATTCCCGCCACACTCTGCTCCCCGGTGACGATGCCATTCCCCCCGGCCTGTCGCCGCCTGCGGAGGACTTGGCCGTCTCCCGCAGCGAGACGGCGGCTATCACAGAAATCATCCAAAACCTTCGGGAACCTTATCGGCAGGTCTGCATTCTCCATTTTTTAAAGGAATGCACACCGGAGGAAACCGCTCTGCGTCTGGAGCGGCCGGTGAAGACCGTCCGCACACAGATTTCCCGGGGAAAGCTGCAAATTCAAGAACAGTGGAACAGGAGGTCGTCCCATGGAACTGTTTGATCATCGCGGGCATCTGACGGACGATGCCCTGAAACACTTCTCCGGCGGCGGCGCGCTCTCCGAGCTTCAGCGGTTGGAGATTGCGGAGCATCTGGACTTTTGCGACGAGTGCTTAATGCGCTCCATGGCATTTTTACCGGAAGAAGCGCTGCTGACGCCGGAGCATTCCTGTCAGGACACTGTCTGGAAGCGCATCCGCCTGAGGGCCGTCCGGGTTCTCACCAGCCGATATGCCACGGCGGCAGCCGCCATCTTAATCGTGGCAACCTTGTGGAGCTTTAACATTTTCAGCGGTCTTGTGACCGGCTCCGCCGCGCTGTCAAACACTTCCCAGCACAGCCTGCGGCAAAGTAATTTTTCCGAGAGGATCGAACAGCTGGACCGATATGTGAACAGCGGATTGAACCGCTTTAACCATCTGTTTGACTTCGGCGGCGTCTCCGCAACCCAAACCGATTCATCCCAATCTCAAGGAGGGCTTTCGTCATGACCCGTAAAAATCCGTTTCTGCTGTTCCTCTCCGCCTGCATTCCCGGCTGCGGCCAAATGTACCAAGGGTATATGAAGCGGGGCGTATCCCTGATGTCCGCGTTCGCCCTCATTACCGGCGTTGCCGCATGGCTCTATTTTGGCCAACTGGCGCTGGCGCTGCCGGTGCTGTGGCTGTATGCCTTTTTTGATACCTATAACCTCCGCCGCGCTCTGGAAAACGGGACGGAGGAGCCGGATGCTTATCTTTTCGGTCTGTCCGGCGTGGACAAGGAGCAGCTATGCCGTCTGCTGGACAAGCGGCACAGCCTGATTGGCTGGGCGCTGGTGCTTTTGGGACTGTACGGCCTGTGGCAGGCCGCGGCACACTACTTCTCCGACTTTCTTTCCAACATCTTTGGCTATGACTTTTACTGGCTCGCCAGCTATCAGCTGCCCCGACTGGTCATCTTCCTGCTGGTGATTGCTCTGGGCGTTTGGTTTATTCGCGGCCCAAAGCAGCAGCGTGAAGACGATTTCAACGGCTTCACACCGCCGTCCTCCGGTTCCGCTTCCACTGGGGCGGCGCCGGACGGTGCGCCGGAGTACCGCAAAGTGGTGGACAGTGTTTTGGGCGGCGCGGATACTTCCTCCGCAAACTCCGCGGCTTCGGAAAAGGAGGGCTCCGACCATGACGGACAATGAAGCATCCCGCGTCTGCGCCGACGGACAGGAGTCTCCTCCCCCTGCCGCACCAAAAGCCGCCTCCGTCAGGGAGCGGCGGGTCGGGACGTTTACCTTCGGCATCGTGCTGGTGATTGCGGGTCTCACCATGACATCCGCCCTGTTTTTCCCCTCGCTGGATTTTCAGCTTTTGATGAAGCTCTCCCCCGCCGTGCTGATTCTGCTGGGGATTGAGGTTCTGCTCTCCACCCGGAAGGGCGGGCGCATTAAATACGACTGGCTGGGAATGCTCCTGTGCTTTGTGATCGTCATACTGGCGCTGGGTGTCTTTTTCACCTCGTGGGCCATGATCCACTTTCCGAAGGAGTATCTGTGCTGGTAACGGGCGTTTGAGGGCCGTATGCCCCTGCCCCCTAATGCGCAGCTTTCAGAATGCCGCACCCGGACGCTTTTCACAAAGAGCGTCCGGGTTTTTGGCCTGAGTTGCGTATGTCGAGTGGGCAAATTTGGCAAACTTATTGTCATAGCCTGACAAAAGTGATAAAATAAATACAATAAGAAAACATGGCGCATGATGATTTCGGCGCTGCCACTCCGGCAAGGCCGCATCTTGCTGACTAACAGGAGGCAATTCCATGATTACAATGGCACAGCGTATCCAGCAACTCCGCGCCGAGCGCGGCGTCAGCGGTCCGGCGCTTTCCGCCGCTTTGGGCCTTCCCCGGACGGCTGTTGAAAAATTTGAAACCGGCCGCCAAACGCCCACGCAGGACCAGCAGCAAAAGCTGGCGTCTTTCTTCGGCGTCTCCGCCTTTTATCTGCGGGGTGAGAGCGACGACCGCACACAAATGTCGGACTGGATGGATGGCGCGTTTATGGACGAGCCGACCCCGGCCCCCGCACCCGCAGCTGTCCGCCCGGCAAAAAAGGCGGCTGTCAGTGAAGATGGCACGATGTTTGACGCTTTTTTGAACAGCAAAAAATTTCAGGAGGCTCTGCGCACCACCGTACTGGACGTGCTCCGCTCTCCCGATGGACAGGCCTTGATTGAAAAAGCCGTCCGCAAGGCTGGGAGCAAGTAACCAAAAAAAGCTGCCGCACATACCGGTCGCGGCTCATGCCGCTGATCAAGGGAGGCTATTTGATGACAGATCTCCACGGCACCAGCGAATTTCTGCTGGACCAGTGTACCCGCTATCCAGCCCTCCGTCCGCAGGATTTGTTAAAGGCCCTGCACCAGAGTGCGTTTGGCTGTGGGCATTTCCTGTCGGATGAAACGGCAGGACTGCAATTTCTTCGGGAAGAGGCCGCCGCCCCTCTCCCGGCGCTGACCGGCCCGGCGGTGGAGCCGCTGGATGGCGATTACTGCCGCGTCCACCTTAAAATGCTGCAAGACACTGCGCTGCGCCCGGAAACCCTGTTTCGGCTGTTTGCCCTCTCCGCCGCGAAGCCAAGCGATGGGGGCGAAGCCGCGCTGACGGAACGCCTTGCTTGTCTGTTGGCACTGGTGGAAAACGAAAAGCTCCCCTTTTCTCCCGTCGAGACGGCGCAGGCCGTGACGCGCTGGCGGGAAGCCGGATATCCCGCCTGCCACCACTCCGAGGAATTCCAGCGTGCTTACGCCCCAGCCTATCGCGTCGTGCGGCGGGAATACGCCCATCTGCTGCCACTATTGACCGAGATTGACCGTCTGATGGCGGAAAAGTCCCGGGTCATCGTGGCGCTGGAGGGCGGCAGTGCCGCGGGAAAAACCACAGCGGCGGCAATGCTCGAACAAATATACAATTGCAGTGTCTTCCACATGGATGATTTCTTTCTCCGCCCGGAGCAGCGGACAAAGGCCCGTCTGATGGAGCCGGGCGGCAATGTGGACTGGGAGCGATTCCGAGACGAGGTTCTGTCGCCCCTGACGCGAGGCGAATCCATTCTGTATCGCCGCTATAACTGCCACACCCAAACGATTCAAGACCCGGAAACCATTGTCCCCAAGGCGCTGAACATCGTGGAGGGCGCATACTGTATGCGCCCGGAGCTGGCTCCGGCTTATGATCTTTCCGCATTTTTCTCCGTCTCGCCCGAATTGCAGCACAGCCGTATCAAAAAACGAAACACCCCGGATCTCCAGACAAAGTTTTTTGTTCTTTGGATTCCGCTGGAAAATTCCTATTTTGACGTATTGAATATTCGCAGCCGCTGCGATCTGATTCTGGAGGCATAGGGCATTTGAAAATTACGACAACGGACCTCCCTTCAGAAGCAGGCCGTTGGGAAACAGCAGAGCGTCCCCGTCGGGTCATACCGACGGGGACGCTTTTTTCATTCAAGACAACACCGCACAGAGATTGCGCAGTCAGATTTTTCGTCAGATTGTATCGGGATTTTGCCGTCATACTGGCGTATGGCAAAAAAACCCTGTGCAAAATGGCGAAAAATATGCAAACAAGCTGTGTGCAAAGCCGTAAGGCGTTCTTTGTGCGGTATTGTCTTAATTCTATTTTCAAAGCTCACGAGCCTTGCGTCCGCCGATTCAATCGGCTGAGAAAAAACGCGAGCATAAATCCAATGACCGCGCACACTCCTGAGAGAACAACCTCTCCCGCCCCCGTGTACTCCGTGGGGATAATCACCAGCGTAGATGCAATTACAACGCCCAGAATTCCATGAAACGCAATGGAATAGTGTTTTTGAAACACCCAGTTTACAAGCCTTGCCAGCAGTAAAACCGTCAGCGCCATGCCCGGAAGCAGCGAGAGCAGGACGGAGAGGTCCAGTGTGGACAATCCCTGCATAATGGGCTGGTACAGGTCCAGCGCCATCAGCACCGAGGATGTGGCCAGCCCCGGCACCACAATGCCAAGACCAAACAGCGCTCCGCTGAGAGAGAACGACCAAAACCCCGGCTCCAGATGAACCGAGAGGACGCGGCCCACATAGAACAGCCCCGCAAAAATGATTCCTGCACAGAAAAACAGGCTGACCCAAGCGGAACGGCCGCGCCCCTCCTTTCCCGCCTCGCGAAAAAGAGAGGGAACCGTCCCCACGATCAAGCCGATAAACGCCCACGTGGTCACCGCCGCGGACACGTTCAGTGCCGCCGCAATTCCTTTGGCAAAGCCCATGAATCCAATCGTCCACCCTAAAGCCAAAGCGGGAAAAAATCGCCAATATTTCGGAAGGGCCTTTTTCGGATGAGTCAGCACCTCCATAAACGGACGATATAAGTCGAATACCACCGCCAGCACGCCGCCGGACACACCGGGCAAAATTGCGCCTGCGCCGATCAAAACGCCGCAGAGGAAGTCCCGCAGGCATCGCATGATGAAATTCGGGTCCTGTTTCCGCACGCGGTCCGCCTCCGTTTTGATACCGGCAATTTGCCATCTATCACATCAATCATGTACTATAACAGTTCTGCCCTAAATTTGCAATCCGATTCCCCAATTTCATTTTCTGTTATCCTCGTCCGTTGACAGTTTCCGTCATTATGCACAGTTTCATTTTCAAAATTCATGTGTTTTATAAGTTGTTTTCCCTGTTGACAAATCGGGTAAACTTGCGTAAACTCTAACATAACAAGTAAATACCGCAAAGACGATGAAGGAAAGAGTAAGCAGACAGATACGTCACAGAGAGCCTCGGTTGGTGGGAAGAGGTACGGAAGGGTTTGCCGAACATGGTTCCGGAGTTGCGTGGCCGACCGCGTAAGCGCAGGTCACGACGGGAGCGCCCGTCAAAGCGCAGGAGTGTGTTTGCACTCTTAAAGGCCGCTTCCGTGAGGAAGTGTGCGAACCAAGGTGGTACCACGGCGTTTTTACGTTCGTCCTTGATGCAGTTGCATCAGGGGCGTTTTTTATTGCCCAATTTATTTGAAAAGGAGCATTTTTGCTGTGTCCATGATCGAAATTGAGCACTTGACCAAGACCTTTCCCGGGGCCAACGCGGTCACGGCTCTGGACGATGTGAGTCTGAATATTGAAAGCGGCGAGATCTTCGGAATCATTGGTCTTTCCGGCGCGGGAAAATCCACGCTGGTGCGGTGCATGAACCTGCTGGAGCGGCCCACCTCCGGCGTTGTCCGGGCGAACGGTGCAGAGCTGACGGGGCTGGCGGGTCGGAACCTGCGAAAGGCCCGTCAATCCATCGGCATGATCTTTCAGGGATTTAACCTGCTGATGCAGCGCACTGCGCTGGACAATGTGTGCTTTCCGCTGGAGCTTGGCGGCATGAGCCGGAGCGAGGCCCGGAAAAAAGCCCGTCCCTTTTTGGAACTGGTGGGGTTAGAAGACCGGGAAAACGCCTATCCCACTCAGCTTTCCGGCGGACAGAAACAGCGGGTGGCCATCGCCCGGACACTGGTGACGGACCCGAAGGTAATCCTGTGCGACGAAGCAACCTCCGCGCTGGACCCCACCACCACCCAATCCATTCTGGCCCTTTTAAAGGAGCTGAACGAAAAGCTGGGCGTGACCGTGGTGGTCATCACCCACGAGATGAAGGTCGTGGAGCAGATCTGCGACCGGGTGGCTATCATTGCCGACAGCCACATTGTGGAACAGGGCGCGGTGGCGGATGTGTTCCATCACCCCCAGACGGCGGCGGCGCGGCAGCTTATCACCCCCAAGGGCGCGATTTCCGAGAAGAGCGCTATCCATGGCCCGCTGTACCGCATTACCTTTGACGGCAGCACCTCCGACCAGCCCATCGTCTCGGGCATGGTGCTGGCCTCCGGCGCGCCGGTGAACATCTGGTATGCCGACACCAAGGACATTGACGGCAAAGCCCACGGACAGATGCTGCTGGAGCTGCCCAAGGATCAGGTTTTGACGCAGAAAATGCTGGCGTTTTTGAAAAGCCAGCAAGTCACTTATGAGAGAGAGGAGGCCGAATATTATGACTGAAGTTTTCACATCTGGATTTTGGGCGCAATACGGCTCCCTTTTGATTCAGGGAACGCAGGATACGCTGGTGATGACCGTGATCTCCACCGTCTTCGCCTATGTGCTTGGACTGCCTCTTGGCGTTCTTCTCAGCATTACGCAGCCACATGGCATCTGCCCACACAAATGGCTCAACCGAATTTTGGGCTGGATCATCAATGTGGGCCGATCCCTCCCCTTCATCATCCTGATGGTTGCCATCATGGATTTCACAAAGCTGATTGTCGGCACTAAGATCGGCATTCGGGGCGCAATCGTCCCGTTGGTGATCTCCGCCGCTCCGTTTATCGCCCGCATGGTGGAAACCTCTATGGCAGAGGTGGACGCGGGCGTGGTGGAGGCGGCGCAGGCCATGGGCGCCTCTCCCCTTCAGATCATCTGGAAGGTCTATCTGCCGGAGGCAAAGCCCTCTCTGCTGCTGGGCGGGTCTATCTCCATCATCACAATTTTGGCTTATACCGCCATTGCCGGCGCAGTGGGCGCGGGCGGTCTGGGCGACCTCGCCATTCGGTACGGCTATCAGCGCCGCACACCGTCCATGATGCTGGTCACCGTGATCCTGATTATCATTCTGGTGCAGGTCATCCAATCTGTTTTCAGCTGGCTGTCCGCAAAGATTGACAAGCGCCTGAAATAAGGGCATTTACAACCTGTTCCCCCATCACCGGAGAAACGCAGCCGTCTTTCCGCCTCTGAGTAGCTCAAAACACGCATCATACATGCGCAGTTATTTTATTGACCATGGATTCCGGCCGGCGCGCGACGGCTGAGAACGCGGCCATTGAAATATAATCGAACATTTTAATATTTTACAGTGATTTTTATTGGAGGAAAATATGATGAATAAGAAATTATTTGCTCTGGCGCTGGCTCTTGGCCTGACCGCTTCTTTGGCCGCTTGCGGCTCTTCCGCTCCCGCCGCCTCCGGCTCCGCCGCCGCTTCCACCCCGTCCGAGACTGTGACGCTGAAGGTCGCCGCCTCCCCCACGCCTCATGCGGAGATTCTCAATGCCGTGAAGGGCGTTTTGGCCGAACAGGGTATTGATCTCCAGATCACCGAATACGGCGACTATGTGGTTCCCAACACCGCTGTGGAAGAGGGCGACGAAGACGCCAACTACTTCCAGCATCAGCCGTATCTGGATAATTTCAACGCTGAAAACGGCACGCATCTGGTGAGCGCCGGCGGCATTCACATCGAGCCGATGGGCGTTTACGCCGGCAAGACCACCGCGCTGGCAGACCTGCCCGACGGCGCCATCATTGCCATTCCCAACGACGCCACCAACGAGGGCCGCGCGCTGCTGCTGTTGGAGGCTCAGGGGCTCATCAAGCTGAAGGACAGCAGCAATCTGGAGTCCACTCCCAACGACATTGCGGAAAATTCCAAGAATCTGCAGTTCAAGGAACTGGAAGCTGCCATGATCCCCAACACCGTTGAGGAAGTCGATCTGTCCGTCATCAACTGCAACTATGCGCTTCAGGCCGGCTTCAACCCCGTGGAGGACGCTCTGGCCATCGAAGACTCCAACTCTCCCTATGTGAACATCATCGCCGTGAAGGAAGGCCACGAGAACGATCCCGCCATCGTGGCGCTGGTGGCCGCGCTTCAGTCCGAGACTGCCCGCGAGTTCATCACTTCCACGTATAACGGCGCCGTCGTCCCCGCGTTCTAAGCAGAACCAGTTCATAAACAGCAAGCGGACCCTTCAGCCTTTTGACGGAAGGGTCCGGCTTTCTTTCTGTTCAAAATCCAGCAACGCACAAACCGCCGCGAAGCAAGTGCTTCGCGGCGGTCCTGCGTTTTTACCGGGGGGGAATGACTTCGATCCAATACCCATCCGGGTCTGTGATGAAGTAAATCCCCATCTTTTCGTTTTCAAAGCAGATACAGCCCATCTTTTCATGACGGGAATGTTCCGCCTCGTAATCCTCGGCCTTTAGGGCCAGATGGAACTCGCATTCGCCAAGATCATACTTCTGGGGATGATCCTTAAGCCAAGTCAGTTCCAGCCGAAAGTCGGTTTTCCCGTCTCCCAGATAGACGATGATAAAGCTGCCGTCATCGGCCTCCTTGCGCTCCCCCACGGGGGTCAGCCCCAAGGCTTCCTTGTAAAAGGCCAAAGACTTGTCCAGATCGGACACATTATAGTTAAAGTGATTAAATGTCAGCATAATTTTTCCTCAAGATGCAGATTTTCGTTGGTTTATTTAATTGCCCGGGCCTCCACATAATAGCGTTTATCCTGCGCATGGCCCATGGAGAAGGTCTTGCGGGGCAGAACGCCGTCCGCCATCACGGTTTTGAAGAGCTGTTCTTTCCCCATGGCGGGCAGCTTGAAGCCGATGTTGCCGGGCTTTGCGCCCAGCTCGTCCGTCACCTCGTCGCCGTGGATGTAGTCCACCTCGCCGGGATTCTCCTTCAAATACGCATCAATAAACGCCTGAAGCGTCCCCACCGCCAGCTGAACCTTCGGGTCCGGCACGGTGAGAAAGCCCTTGTGTCCGGCATAGGTATAGGCGATGGTGTGACCTGTGCCCTCACCCTCATGGGCGGAGGGATAGAACGCCTTAAACGCCGCCAGAACCTTTTCCGGGTCCACGCCAAACAGCACGCGATGAATCGGCTCAAATTTCAGTGCGTCATCGTGATTATTCACCACTTCCACCAGCGCGTATCGCTCGGGCAGAGAGGCCCACTGCTCCTGCGGCGTGACCTTCTTTCGGTTTTCGTAGCAGGTTTTCGCCGTGGCCAGAGAGTGATTTCCGTCGCCCACAGCAAACAGCAGCGGCGCGG
>ERZ827520.2858-NODE-2858-length-15155-cov-2.521391_pt1 | contig 15155 bp, 12 predicted proteins | sample MGYA00519581_ERZ827520 | MGnify/ENA primary metagenome ERZ827520 (study PRJEB31778, sample SAMEA3449339) | human gut metagenome | biome: human gut; feature: human-associated habitat; material: faeces | place: United Kingdom | collected 2010/2012 ...
AAGAAGAAAACGAGGAGGACAAACTGTTTGCCAGCTGTATAAACAATGTAAGGGTTCCAAATATAATGGCACCCTTCCACAATCTGTATACTCCCCAGCCTAAACATCCGTAAGATACCAACATTCCCGTAAAAGATAAGAGACTTGTAGCGGTTATGGACATTTTGTTGTAATCCATCAGTTGAAAAAGATTTAAATAATTTACGTGACTTAGATATTGAAAAATATAAAGATGCTTCTAATATTTTTAGAAAAATATTTTTATTTTATCTATAAACGAAAAATCAATTGGAGTTTATTCCTAATAAAACACAAAAATATCCTACAACTGAATAAATTAGTAATAGATAGAAAATATTATGGTTATATGGTATAATAACACTATGTTATTGAAATATTAACGATAAGGATATACATAAGAGATTTCCAATAAAAAGTAAAAGAATTAGACAGCGATGCTTTCTGACACAGCAAGACTTTGCTAAAGAAATTAGGGTTGAATATTCTACTGTGAATTGTTGGGAATCCAGACGTGCAAAGCCAAACTTAAAATCAATGAAAAGTATCAATATGTTTTGCCTAGAGAATAACATTTCTTATGAAGCAATAGAGGAAACTTGGCTAGATTACAAAATAGAGAAATAGGAGAACATTACATGACTAAGTTAGAAGTACAAAAAAAAGATGGAAAGATATATGCTCCATTAAAAGATAAGTGGCTTGTTGCAAATCCTGAAGAAAAGGTTAGACAGCATTATATTGCTGTATTGGTGAATGAATACGGATACAACTTAGACCAAATGGCACAAGAACTAAAAGTAAATAATTCATCAAGAGGTCAAGGAAAGGCAAGAGCTGACATTGTCATATGGAAAAGCAAAGCAGAAAAAGACGCAAATAAATCTGCATTTATTGTAGTTGAATGTAAAGCAGAAAACGTAAAAGTACTTGTTGAAGATTATTATCAAGGTTTTAACTACGCTTCTTGGGCTCACGCTGAATTTTTTGTAACTACAAATGAGAAAGAAACAAAATTTTTCAATGTGGATCCAACATTTCTTCCTCAAAAGCTAGAAGAAGTCGTTACAATTCCAACAGCAAAAGACGTTGCTGATGCTAAGAAGATTGAGCAAATTAAGAATCAGACCAAAACTTTTACAAGAGAAGAATTTACCAAAACATTACAAGCTTGCCACAATATCATTAGAAATAATGACAAGCTTTCTCCAGAGGCTGCATTTGATGAAATAAGTAAACTTCTGTTTATGAAGATAAGATATGAACGCCAGCAAAAAGGAACAAAGGTGTTTACGAGAAAACAGTATGAAGCAGAGTCTAAAAATTACGAGGAAAACATTAGACCTGGGCTGAAAGGAACTGCCTTATATGCTCAGTCTTATATGCAACGATTATTCAGCACTACAAAAGAGGAGCTTAAAGACGATCACCTTTTCGAGGAGAGTGACGAAATTAAAATACGAGAAAATAGCTTTGTACAAATATTAGAGAAATTACAAAACTTCAATCTTTCGGATACTCAAGATGATGTTAAAGGTATCGCGTTTGAGCAGTTTCTTGGCACCACATTTCGAGGGGAACTTGGGCAGTTCTTTACACCAAGAACGATTGTGGATTTTATGACCGAAATACTTGACCCACAGGAGGGAGAAGTAATATGTGATCCGACATGTGGTTCGGGTGGGTTCTTAATTAAGGCTTTTGAATACGTAAGAGACAAAATTGAGTTTGATGTTAGACAACATAAAGAATTATTAAGAGCAGAATTAGAAGGAGATAATTTTGACTCAAAACATGAGTCAGAGCAAATTAATATTTTACAGAAAATTGATGATATGCAAAATGCCTTAAATACTGAACTAGATACAAGTGCTGAAGGAAGTCGTATGTATAAATTATCACGAAATTGTATATATGGCACAGACGCAAATCCTAGAATGGCTCGTACATCTAAGATGAACATGATAATGCATGGTGATGGTCATGGTGGAGTTCACCATCATGATGGTCTGCTTAACGTAAATGGTATTTTTGAAGAAAGATTTGATGTCATTCTTACAAATCCTCCATTCGGACAGAATGTAGACAGGAATCAATTAATTTCTGAAGCTGATAAATTCACCGATGAGGATATGAAAAAGAAATACAAGAAAAAGTATGGTACAGCTTATGACAATGCATTAAAACAGGTGGATGATAATATTGGGAAATCGCTACTATCCCTGTATGATTTAGGAAATACCTCTACATTAACAGAGGTTCTCTTTATGGAAAGATGCTTGCGTCTGTTAAAGAAGGGTGGACGTATGGGAATGGTGCTTCCAGAAGGTGTTCTTAATAACAAGAATCTACAATCAGTAAGAGAATATTTTGAAGGAAAAGCAAAATTAATTTTGATTTGTTCTATTCCACAGGATGTTTTTATTGCTGCTGGAGCAACAGTAAAACCTAGTCTTGTTTTCATGAAAAAATTCACAGACAAAGAGATTGCTGAGTATGAAAAGTGCAATAAAGAAGCTCTATTAGAAGTAACGGCAAAACATCAATCAGAGATTAATGCACAAAATACTATAATTGCTAATTGCGAAACACTTACTGAATCATTAAAAAGTGATTTGAAAGAGGCGCGTGCCAAACTTAAAATAGCCAAAAAGAATAAGCAAAATATAGCTTTAATCGAGCGTGAAATCGAACAGATTCAAATGGAACAAAAGCAAAACAAATCAGATAAAAAAGAAGCTGAAAGTACTCTTAAGGCTATCCAAAAATTCATTGAAGATGAGGTAAAACCTCTTGTAAAAGAAAAATTTGATTATGATGTGCCAATTGCTAAAGTTGATGACGCTGGGATTACAACTACTGGTGCTGAATCAAAAGGTAATCAGCTCCCTACCTTGATAACAGAATATAAAAAATATAATTCAGATAATAAGCTGTGGGTGCCTATGAATATAAAATTTAATTATGAAATACATAAGGGACAGTATATTCGTAAGTCAGAAGAGTCGGAGGTTATTTTAAATGAATAATAATTTGCTAAAGACGGCTTCGTTAAGCTCTCTTAAAAATTGGAGCACACTACGATTCTTTTCAGAACAATTTATTGCTAAATTTCCTATGAAACCTCTTAGTAATTTTTTGACTAGGTATAAAGAGTCTATAGTTTTAGAAGATAACGTACTATACAATCAAATTACTGTTAAAGTTAGGGGAAATGGTGTTATAAAAAGATGTGAAAAATACGGTAAAGATATTGGAACCAAAAAGCAGTTCCTAGCACGTGAAGGCCAGCTAATAATTGCAAGTATTGACGCTAGGAATGGAGCAATTGGTATTATACCACGTGAGCTTGATGGGGCAATTGTTACTAATAGTTTCATGTTATTTGAAGTAAGCTCAATAGACATTGAGTATTTGACAATGATATTAACGACCGAAAACTTTAGGAAGATATGGCAAGCAAATAGTAGTGGTACAACAAATAGGCAGAGTGTAAATGAGGATATAGTCCTAGATACATACATTCCAGTACCATCTGTTTCTGAGCAAGAAAGAATACTAAGAGAATATCATCAATTACTTAATGATGCAGATATTGAGACATCCGAGGGTGATAAATACGGTTTAACATTGTTAAAAGATATTCAAGCTGAGGTTTCTAATCTAAATGAAGATGACTTAAAAGCAGATGATACTGCATCAATTTTGAGCACAGTTTCATTTACGGCTACTGATAGATGGGAAGTTGGATATATCAGCAAAAGGAACCATCTGAATAAGATTTTTGATAGCTTCACTATCCCTGATAAAGCTATTTCGGAATTGCAAATCGAGTCCTTATTTGGATTATCTCTCAAAGCATCCTTAACCCAAGATGAAGGCATGATTCCCATGCTACGTATGCCTAATATTATTAACGGAGAACTAGATTGTAGCGAATTAAAATATTTACCGAGAGAGTCCACTACAACTGCTAGCGATCCCGAAAAATGGTTATTGAAAAAAGGTGATTTTCTTATTAATCGAACTAATAGTAAAGAATTAGTTGGAAAATCAGCAATCTTTAATTTGGATGGTGATTATACTTATGCTTCGTATATTATTAGATATAGATTCAATACATCCATTGTTATTCCAGAATATGTAAATATCATGTTTATGCTTCCTATCGTAAGAATGCAAATAGATACAGTAAGTAGACAAACTGCGGGGCAATGTAATATTAACAGCGATGAAATTGGTGCTATTCGTATTCCTGTTCCCTCTATTCTAGAACAACAGAGAATCATCGATAAATTCAACAATCAAAAAGACGGAGCTAATAAATACTACGAGAAGGCTGAAGAATTAAGGAAACGAGCAAAATTGGATTTTGAAAATGAAATCTTCAATTAGCTCATAAGGAACTATTATGAAATTATTAAAACTAAAAGTAATAAATTACAAAAATCTAAAAAATATAGATGTCGATTTTGAGAAGTCTAACGGTTGCTCGTTAATCGTTGGGCTTAATGGTTCTGGAAAAAGTAATCTGCTAGAAGTACTCAGTGCAATCTTTTCATCCTTATATTTAGGTAAAGATACATTAGATATAAATTTTCAGTTTGAACTTGAATATCAGATCTCAACGCCTATAACTTTAACTTTGCTGGTTTCATCACCCAATATTGTTATTCACATTGATAATTTAACAGCTGAAAAGATTGTTGTAAAATATAAGCAAGGTGAAGATTTAGTCGAATTATCAAAAGACGACATTAATGGATGTTTACCGGAGCATGTAATAGCTGTATATAGCGGTGAGGAGACGAGACTTTGGGATGACTATTATTTTGAGATATATGATAATTACAATAAGCAATATATAAATAACACAATGCCATATCGAAAACAACGGATGATCTATTTTAATCATTATTATTGGGAAGTTATAGCAAGTATACTCCACATTATGGAAAGCCAAGATGCCAATGATTATTTGAGTAGATTGAGTATATCAGGGATTCTAAATATTGAAATAACTTTTGATAATGATAAGATGAAACGCAACAAAAATGAGATGTTAAAGCGAATTTGAGAAATTATCAATCCTGAACAATTAGAACGTGTGGCAATTGATACTAAAAAATTTAAAGAGCTTGTTGCTATCTGTGGTTATGAAGAAGATTTATTATATAATATGGTGGTTCTTGTTTTGCATAAAGACTTTAAAATAATCACAGATTTTAAGATTATCACAGATTCTGGTGTGGGAATAAAAGATATATCGGAGGGAGAAAAAAAGTTATTGCTTATATATGGGGCAATAAATCTTACTTCTGGAGAAAATCTATATCTTTTTGATGAACCCGATGCACATCTTCATGAGAGTAGAAAAGAAGAAATATACAATCTGATATGTAGTGACCCTAAAAGTCAGTTTGTGATTTCAACACATTCCCCTACAATGTCACAACTATTTAATGCTGATAAGGTGATTTTCTTTGATAAAGACGATAATGAATGTAGGATTACATATGATTCTGTGTCAAACTCAATAAACAAATTAACAAACGGACAATGGAATTATATAGATCACTCTTTATTTGTTTCAAAGAGTAGACCTTTAGTTTTAACAGAGGGTGAAGGAGATGTTAAATATATAAAGAAAGCAATTAGTGTTTACTCTGATGAAGAAAAATATAGATTATTAGGAGATGTAGATTTTATTCATTGTGGCGGAGCACAAAATGTATGCTACATGGTAAATGAGTTAAAAGGAATTATGCCCCCTGATAAAAAAATCATTGTTGTATTCGATCGTGATGATGCAGGTGGTGATGGACTAAAAAAGATAATAAATAAAGGTAAAGATAAGAAAGATAAAAAAACATATAAAAAAGATCAATTTTACTATCTTAAATTACCTATAACTGATGGATACACAAAAGACTCTTTCGTAATAGAAGACTATTTTTCAAACGACCATAAGAAAAACATTGCTTTGTCAAAACTATCGAACGTTAATGGTTTTAATGATATACCAAAAGATTTAAAGCAAAGCGTAAAAGAAGAGTTAGCAAAGAATCTAGAATCATATACTAAGGTAGAGTTGGAAGGATTTAAAACTCTTCTTAATAAAATCTATGATATCATAAATGGAATTGAACCTATTACAAGTTGTGATTGAAGTTATATTATTCAAAATAGAAATAGGTAAAAAGCGATAATCAAAACGACCACACCGGAGCATACTTTACTCTAGTGTGGTCGTTCTGTTTTCCTCTGCATGAAGGCGGTTACTTAAAATCTGATGTTTTATCAACTCCCTAAGTTGCATCACCGTTTTGGTGGAGTTTTTTTGTGAAACTTTTTAAAAATGTATTGACAATATAGTTCTATTATTGTATAATAATCAAAGAAAATTTGACGGAGGTAAATTTCATGACAAATACAGTTCAAATGTCGGTTTTTAATAATAATAAAAATTGTTTAATTGACTCTTCTGTTTTTGTTCTTAAATTTTCTCTTTTTAATAAACTTAGTAATTTAGCTAGGAATTCATTTTTTAAAAAATGTATTTCTAGCATTTTTTTTAAGTTTATAAAATTTCCTTTTACTAAAGTTGTTAAGGACTTTGTAAAGGAATTATATTCAATATTTTTCGTTAATATTTTAAATTTTAGGAAATAACTTTTAGTTATTTCCTTTTTTTGTGTCTATGACAAAATGACTTAATAGGAGGGATTGTATGAAAGAATTTAGAAATTTAGTTAGTAGTGAGGACTTTTCTTGTGAAGAGTTGCTTGAACTTATGAAGTTAGGAGCAGAGATTTATAATGATCCTGAAAAATTTTCAGAAAAATGTAGGGGAAAGATTTTAGCGTCATTATTTTTTGAACCGTCAACAAGAACAAGATTGAGTTTTGAAGCGGCTATGCTTAGACTTGGTGGAAGTTGTATAACTGTTCCGGATCCTAAAGTTTCATCAGCAACTAAGGGAGAAAGCTTACAAGATACAATAAAAACAGTGGGTTGTTATTCAGATATTATAGCTATGCGTCATCCACACGAGGGTTCTGCAGAGCTTGCTAAAGAAGTAACACTTGTTCCTTTTATTAATGCAGGAGACGGAGGACATCAACATCCCACTCAAACTCTTACAGATTTACTTACAATTTCTCAAAATAAGAAAACTTTGGAAAATATGACTATTGGTCTTTGTGGGGACTTAAAATTCGGAAGAACTGTTCATTCACTTGTTAAGACACTTTCAAAGTTTAAGGGAAATAAATTTATCTTTATTTCACCTGTTGAGCTTGTTATTCCTGAATATATCAAGATGTATCTAAACGACCGTAATGTTGAGTTTATCGAAGTTAGAACAATTGAAGAAGTTATGGATAAACTTGATATTCTATATATGACAAGAGTTCAAAGGGAAAGATTTTTCAATGAGGCTGATTATGTAAGGCTTAAAGATACTTACATTTTAGATAATAAGAAGATGAAAACAGCAAAGGATGATATGATAATTCTTCACCCATTGCCAAGAGTAAATGAAATTGCGACAGAAGTTGATTCAGACCCTAGAGCAAAGTATTTTAATCAAGTTAAATTCGGTATGATAATCAGAATGGCATTAATCTTAAAATTATTGGAGGTAAAATAATGTTAAATATTAATAGTATTTCAAATGGAATTGTAATAGACCATATTAAACCGGGTCTTGGATATGAAATTTTTAAACTTTTAGAATTGGATAGTGCAGATTTTACAGTTGCACTTATAATGAATGCAGATTCTAAAAAATATGGCAAAAAAGACATGATAAAGATTGAAAATGTTATGGATATTGACCTTGCGATTTTAGGTTTAATCGATAAAGATTTGACTGTAAACATCATAGAAAACGAAAAAATCAAGGAAAAACTTTCAATGATTTTACCGGAAAAAGTAGAGGGTTTTATAAAATGTAAAAATCCACGTTGCATAACTTGCCACGAAAATGTTCAAAATAAATTTATATTAGTTAATAGAGAAAATGGAATTTATAGATGTAATTACTGTGATAATTTGTATTCTTGTGGAGGACATAATGAAAAAAATAATTAAAAATGCAATCTTAGTGGATAAAGATATTAATAAAGTTGGAGAGATTAAGATTGAAGACGGAAAGATTGTAGAGATTGGTGAAAATTTAAGTTTTGATGATAGTTATGAAATTATAGATGCAAAGGGAAAGACTGTTATGCCTGCATTTGTAGATTTACATGTGCATTTTAGAGATCCGGGTTTTACTTATAAGGAAGATTTAAAAACAGGCTCGCTTTCAGCTTTAAGAGGTGGATATACAACTGTAAATACAATGGCAAATACAAAGCCGGTTTGCAGTGATTTGGAAACTTATAATGATATAATGAAGAGAGCAAAGGAATTGGATTTAGTCGATATTAATCAAATAGTTGCGGTAACAAAAAATTTTGACGGAAAAAATTTGGTTGACTATTCAAAATTTGAAAATGCAAAATTTTTATCCGATGATGGTAAGGGTGTGCTTTCCGAAACTACAATGTATAGAGCGATTTTAGAAGCGAAAAAATACGATAAAATAATAATGATACATGCAGAAAGTGAACTTTCTCCAATTGATTATAGAATAGCAGAGGACCTTATGACTTTAAGAGATGTTTATCTTGCAAAGAGATTGGATGGAAGAATTCATCTATGCCACGTCAGTACAATCGACTCTTTGGAAGCTGTAAGACGTGGGAAAAAAGAGGGAGTAAAGGTTACTTGCGAAGTAACTCCACATCATATTGCACTTTGGGATAATTCATACAGAGTTAATCCACCGATAAGAGAAAAGGCTGATGTAGATGCTTTGATAGAGGGAATTTTAGACGGAACTGTTGATGCTATCGCAACAGACCATGCACCACATACTGCAGAGGATAAGGCAAATGGAAGTCCGGGACTTGTTGGACTTGAAACTGCCTTTGCGATTTGTAATAAAAAATTGGTTAAAGAGAGAAATATCGACATAAGAACTTTGTCAAAGGTAATGTCCTATGGTGGAGCTAATTTAATGGGAATTAAAAAAGGTCTTTTAAAAGAGGGATATTTTGCAGATTTGGTTATAGTTGATACTGATAAAAAAATTGTTGTAGATTCAAGTAAATTTGCATCAAAAGCAAAAAATACACCTTTTGATAAAATGGAACTTTACGGAGAAGTGCTTATGACAATTAAAGCGGGAGAAATTAAGTATAAAGGAGAATTTTAATGATAGTAGATAGATTATATGAAGTAGTAAAAGAAAAAGGATTTGTTTGTGTTGGACTTGACAGCCATTTAGATTATATTCCAAATTATATTAAAGAAAAACACGAAAAAATTTCAGATATAATTTTTGAATATAATAAGACAATAATTGATGCAACAAGCGATATCGTAGCAATTTACAAACCACAAATTGCATATTATGAAGCAAATGGACTTGAAGGGCTTATTGCTTATCAAAGAACTTTAAGATATCTTAAAGAAAAGGGACTTTTAAGTATCGGAGATGTTAAAAGAGGAGATATTGCAAGTACTGCAAAGGAATATGCAAAGGCACATTTTAAAGGAGAGTTTGAAGCGGATTTTATAACTCTTAATCCATATATGGGAATGGACAGTATCACACCTTATTTAGATTATTTAAAAACCGGAGAAAAGGGAGTTTTCGTTTTACTTAGAACTTCAAATGAGGGAGCAAAGGATATTGAATGTCTTGACTATAACGGAGAAGCTCTATACTTTAAAGTTGGAGATGAACTTAAAAAATTTGCTGATGAATTAACTTCTGAATGTGGATATTCTCCTTTGGGATTTGTCGTAGGAGCAACTCATAGCGAAGAAGCTAAAAAAATAAGAGAAAGATATAAAAATATTTTCTTCTTATTACCGGGATATGGAGCGCAAGGTGCAAAAGCGGAAGACATTAGAACTTATTTGAATGACTTTAACGGTGGAGTTGTAAACTCTTCAAGAGGAATTATAAAATACTATCAAAAATTTGAAGACGGCGAAGAAAGATTTGCTCATTATACAAGAGAAGCTGTTTTGAATATGAGGAAGGATATTTATGGAGAATAAATCATACGAAAAAGTTGAAATAATTTTAAATGAAAAAATTTCTGAAGGCATTTACAAAATGGATGTCAATGGAGAATTTAAAGCTAAAGTTGGACAATTTTATATGGTTAAATGCTTTGAGGACGGGACTATGCTTCCCCGTCCGATAAGCATCTGCGATATGGAGGATAATAAATTAACTTTTCTTTATGCAGTTGTGGGAAAAGGAACAAAGATTATGTCTGAAAAGAAAATTGGAGACAGCATAGAAATTTTAGGACCACTTGGTAACGGATTTCCGATTGATGAATATAAGGGTAAAAAAGTTGCTCTTGTAGCAGGGGGAATTGGAATTGCACCAATGCTATATCTTGCAAAGAAATTGGAAGCGGATGTCGATTTATATGCAGGCTTTAGAGATGAAATATATTTTACTGAAGAGTTTAAGGAATTTACAAAAAATACATATATCGCAACAAATACGGGAAGTGTAGGACATAAGGGATTCATAACTGAGATAATAAAAGATGATTATGATGTAATTTATTGTTGTGGTCCAAATCCCATGATGAATTCAGTAAAAAATTTAGGCTTTGACATACCTGTCTATGTTTCTTTAGAGAGTAGAATGGGTTGTGGAATTGGGGCTTGTCTAGCTTGTAGTTGTAAAACTAAAAATGGAATGAAAAGAATTTGTAAGGAAGGGCCTGTATTTGAAGTTAAGGAGGTGAATTTTTAATGTTGGAAGTAGATATTTGTGGAGTTAAATTTAAAAACCCCGTTATCGGAGCGTCAGGAACTTTCGGTTTCGGTAGAGAATATGCAGAATATATCGACTTAAATAGAATTGGCGGTATTTCTACAAAGGGACCTACTTTTGCAGGCAAGGACGGAAATACGGGAATTAGAATTTACGAAACACCTGCAGGGATAATGAACAGTATCGGACTTCAAAATCCTTCAGTACCGACTTTTATTGAAGAAGATTTACCTTTTATGGAAAGTTTTGATACACAGATTTTAGCAAACATTGGAGGTTCACAATTAGAGGATTATTTAAAATCTATTGAACTTATAAATAAAACAAATATAAAAATAATTGAATTAAATATATCCTGTCCGAATGTGAAATCAGGCGGAATGGCTTTTGGAATAAAATGCGATATTGCAGAGGGAATTGTAAAAAAAGTTAGAGAAAACACTGATAAAGTCCTTATGGTAAAATTATCTCCAAATGCTGAAAATATAAAAGAAATGGCAAAAACTTGTGTTGAAGCGGGAGCGGATTGTCTTTCACTTGTAAATACATTTAATGCCTTGGCAATAGATATTTACAATAGAAAAGCAGTTTTCGACAATGTAACAGCCGGACTTTCAGGAGCTTGTATAAAACCTATAGCTCTTAGAATGGTAAGAGATGTCGCTTCGGTTGTAGATGTTCCGATTATCGGAATGGGTGGAATAATGAATTGGCAAGATGCAATTGAATTTATTATGGCAGGATCAACCGCAATTCAAGTTGGAACGGCAAACTTTATCAATCCTAGAGTAATGATTGAGATAATAGAAGGAATGGAAAAATTCTGTAAAGAACAAAATATAAAAAATTTAGAAGAAATTAGAGGAATTATTTAGGAGGTAAATATGGAAGAAAGAGTATTGGAATTATTAAAAGAAAGTGAAGCATTATTAGAAGGACATTTCTTATTATCATCAGGAAAACATAGCGACAAATATGTTCAATGTGCAAAACTTTTGATGTATCCAAAAAAAGCTGAAGAAGTTTGTAAGGTAATCAAGAAAAAACTTGAAGATGCAAATGTAAAAGTTGATGCAGTAGTTGGACCTGCAATGGGTGGAATTGTAATTGCTTACGAATTGGGAAGAGCCTTAGGAGTAAGAGCAATGTTCACAGAAAGAGAAAATGAAATGATGACTTTAAGAAGAGGATTTTTCATAAATGAGGGAGAAAATGTACTTGTAGTTGAAGATGTTGTTACAACAGGAAAATCTTCATTAGAAACAATAAAAGTACTAAAAGAACATGGAGCAAATATTGTTGGAATTGCTTCAATAGTTGATAGAACAAATGGAAAATCAGATATCGAATATCCACTTTTCCCGGCAATTTCCTTAAATGTTCAAGCATTTGAAAAGGATGATTGTCCACTTTGTAAAGAAGGAAAAATTGAACTTGTAAAACCTGGAAGCAGAAAAAAATTCTAAAAATATTTTCATAAAAAAGCGTACTCGATGTATTATACTGGAGTATGCTTTTTTATTGCGAAGTAACAATATTCTCAGGAGCCCACATGAAAGCATCGAGGAAGAGTGAGTTGTTATTGCGAAAGCTAATAAATATCTAAAGATATTTAAACATTGTATAGAAAATGAAATAATTCACGTCATAGCAGTTGACGAAGAAAAGCTCCTAACATGTCATATCAACTATAGAAAAATCTTCTAAAGAATCATAATATACTTTATTCACTTTACACGATAGTAATTTAAATATATATTTAATACATTTGACCTAAAAATATAAAAATGGTATTATTATTATTGTATCAATTAAATATTGTTTCGTTCGTTTTTTGAAATTTATTTAAATTAGGTTATTAGTTAGGAGGCTTCTAATAACTATGTATTTTTGAAAATAAATAAGATTTTATTTTTAAAAATAAGTAAAATATTAATTATTATTCTATGAGGAGGAGTACAATGAAAAAAAGGTTTTATTGTATTATGTTGAGCGTGCTTATGGTGTTAAGCGCTTTATTACCTGCTTTCAGAGTTTCGGCAGAAGAAAGAGGTAAAAATATTTCACCTGATGTAAATATTACAAAATTTACAATCGAAAATTGGGAAGGAAAAGAAGTAGATAGACTTTCCAAATGGAGCAGATTTAAAATTAAATTGGATTGGAATGCTCAAAAGTATGGAAATACTTTAAAAAATGGAGATTATTTTGAAGTTAAATTGCCAGATAAATTCAGGTTTATAGAAGATTCTTCCGCTATTGATTTTCCAATATATGGAGTAGATGGAAAAGTTTATGGGAAAGGACATCTTGATGTTAAAAAAGAAGGTGGAGGAACTTTAAGAGTAACTTTAAATGAAAAAGTTGAAAATCTTTACAATGTAAAAGGTAAAGTTTCTATGGAATCTGTGTTCAATCAAGATAAAATAAAGGACGGAGAAGATAATACTTTAGAAATAGATATTAATGGTAAAAAAATTAAGAAAAAAGTTCATATAAAAAAACCGGGAAAAATAGATGATGAAATTTTAGCTAAATGGCCTAACAGAATAAGTGATAATGTTAATCAAGTAGGTTGGAATGTTCGTTTTAATGTAAAAGGTAAAAATTTTAAAAAAGTTGTATTTGAAGATGAATTGACTATTTCCGGAGGCACTTTTGACGGACTTCATTATATAAAGGATAGCTTTGTACTTCAAAAAGTTAAAATTGATGAATATGGAAATATAACACAAATTATATCTGAAAAAAATATTGGAAATGAAGTTAAATTTTCTAATAATAACACAAAATTTAAATATGAACTTGGAGATATAAATCATGGAGAACAATATTTAACATATAAATCAACTTATAAACCTAATCTTACAATAAAAAATAGAGTAAAAATGTTGGCACAAGGTGAGAGTCACGAATCATCAAGTAGCTATAAAAATGCGATTTCAGATGGAACTATTGAAGGCGATTTACTTGGTAAGATAAAGATTATTAAAGTTGACTCTGAAAATAATCAATTACTTTTAAAAGGCGCGAAATTTAAAATTACCAACAAGAAAACAAATGAAACTTTTGAATTGGTAACTGACGAAAAAGGAGAAGCAGTTTCTGACAAATTAGTTCAAGGAACTTATGAAATTAAAGAAATTCAGGCTCCTTCAGGTTGGATAAAAAGCGATGAAATAATTAATGTTGAAGTAAAAGATGATGTAGCTGTAATAAGAACAGTAAAGAATAAGAGAGAAAAAACTGAAGTAAGTGTTAATAAAACTTGGATTGGAAAGAAACTTTCAAGCGTTAAAGTTAATTTATTAGCTGACGGTAAAAAAGTTGATGAAGTTACTTTAAATGAACAAAATAATTGGAAGCACACATTTACTAACTTAAATAAATATAAAGATGACGGGAAAACTGAAATTAAATATACTGTTGAAGAAGAAAAAATCAACGGATATGATACAGAAATAAAAGAAAATTCAAAGAACGACTTTACAATTACGAACAAAAATACTGAAAAAGTAAAAATTCCTGTAGAAAAGAAATGGGAAGATAATAATAACCAAGATGGTAAGAGAGTTAAAGAAATAGTTGTAAGATTATTGCAAGACGGAATTCCTACAACTAAGGTATTAAAATTGAACGAACAAAATAATTGGAAAGGTGAATTTACAGACCTTGACAAATATGATTCTCAAGGAAATGAAATCAAGTACACTGTTAAGGAAGAAACAGTAGTAGAAGGATACGATACTGAAATAATTGCAGGGCAAGTAGATGGAGTTTTAGGATATATAATTAAAAACAAACATAATGTTGAAAAAACTGAAATTCCTATAGAAAAGAAGTGGATTGGACCACAAAGTGTTGAACAAGTAACTGTAAAATTATTTGCTGATGGTGTAGATACCGGAAAAACTTTAACTTTAAAGAAAAGTGAAAATTGGAAAGGTAAATTTACGAACCTTGATAAATACAAAAACGGAAAAGAAATAGTTTATACAATCAAGGAAGCAAAAGTAGAAGGTTACGAAAGCAAGGTAGAAGGAAATGCAAAAGATGGTTTTGTGATTACTAATAGGAATATAGAAAAGACAGAAGTTCCTGTAGAAAAGAAATGGATAGGAAAAGCTGTAAACGAAATTGAAGTAAAACTTTTAGCAAATGGAAAAGAAGTTCAAACAGCTAAATTAAACGAAGCAAATTCTTGGAAACATACATTCAAAGACTTGCCAAAATATGACGATAATGGAAAAGAAATAACTTATACAGTAAAAGAAGTAGC